>SESF01033063.1_pt1 | contig 16886 bp, 9 predicted proteins | sample 3171521 | NCBI WGS metagenome assembly SESF01 (sample SAMN10866945, study PRJNA518727) | freshwater metagenome | biome: subpolar coniferous forest; feature: holomictic lake; material: water; isolation source: holomictic Lake 227, 6 m and 8 m depth | place: Canada: near Kenora, Ontario | collected...
GGGCTCCTGACAGGCAGGACTAGAGGCTCGGCTTTTGATGGTCAGATTAGGATCGGTAACGTTACCGGGACGACGGGAACCGGCTGATGGTGGGGTGGAGGCGCAGTCCAGCGCCTGGTTTTCCAGCCAGGCATGCTTGCTGCGGAATCACTGACGGCACGGGCTTTGGGTCACTGCTCCGGTCGAGGGGTGGGGCAGACCTCCGGTCGGACGGTTGGCCGGGCCTTTGGTCTGGAGTTTCCCCATTCCCAAGACCACGGAGCCGGCGGCTCCGTGAACCGGCAGACCGGAGGTCTGACCCACACCGGACCAAAATGCGCGATGGCGGAGCCTTTCTCCCTCTCCGCCTGACGCCGGCAGGAGGAGCGGGACGGGGAGAGGAGGCGTGTTTGGTCTAAATTCCCATTTCTTTAGAGCCGGTTGCGGCTTTGCCGCGCTATGAGCTGCGCGTCCTGGGGGGCTCACGGCTGGTTCGCCAGCGCCTCCAGCCAGTTTCCGTGGAGGCGGAGATAGGCTTCGCCAGCGGTCTGGCCCAGGGTGCCCAACACCTGCTGGCGCGTCTCGGACTGGATCACGAGCAGCAAAGGCCGCCGGTCCTCGGCCGACAGGGCGGGATTGGAACGAAGCAGAGCGCACTGTTGCTCGGCGCTCACGCGCTGCTGGTAAATGAGTTCTGCCGTCGGCGCGGGAATCTGACACCGCCCGGCCAGCGCGAGAAGCTCGGCGAAGCGCTGGTCCTGTCCCCGCTGAAAGGCGACGAACCGCTCCTCGCCCAGGAAGGCTTTGGCTTGGGCATTGACCTGGCTCGCCTGATTGGCCGGCGAAGTGACGCGCAGTTGGTTAAGCGCACGATACTCCGCCTCCGACGCCTCGAAGCCAGGCAGGTTTTGCGCCCAGCCCGACTGGGAGGCGGTGCGCGCCGTGTATTCCTGAAACTCGCCGTCGGTCAACAATTTGCGGCGCGCTTCCTCGTGCTCCTTCATGGTGGCCTCCAGTTGCGCTTTTTGCTCAGCGTCATTCCCGCGCATCTTCTGGTAGATGTCCTGCTGGCGCTGATTAAAATCCTCGTCTAGTTGCGACCATTGCCGCTGCTTTTCCTCCGGCAGGAAATTTAGCGTCGGCTGGTAGTAGTAAACCGGAAGGCGCGAGGGTTCGGCGCCGCGCTGCCAATCTGCCCCCAATACCGCTTTAAGCTGTTCACTCCGCTCCGCCCGCAGTTCATTGCTGCGGTGCCCCGTATCGTCATATTCAGCATTGCCCTTGAAATACTCGGGCTGGACCATCAGCTCCCAGAATTGCGCATGAATGGGGGCGAAGATCGCGTGGCGCCGGCGCGCGAAATCCTCGTTCACCACCGTGAGAATGATCTGGCCGATGATTTCTCTCGGGCACTCGATGGCCAGCAAGTTGGTGGCATATTGCGCGAGATTAGTGGAGGCAACCTGCGACCAGTCAAACGCTGCCGGCGCGCTGATTACCGCCGGTAGCGCGCTCGTGGACACCGCGACGGCGCCCCCCCGCACCGGGCGATTCGTGCGGATGTTCCGCAACGGCGCGGCGGATCCGCCGGGCGCCGGGCGTTGCACCAGCCACACGCCGACGCACACCAAAGCGAAGTTCAGCGCCAGCGACGCCCGCAGGAGAAGTCGGCGGCTCATGGTTTCCCCCCGGGATTGGGCGGCGCCGCCTTCAGCCAATCGCCGTGCTTCTCAAGGTACTGCGTGCCGGCAGTGCTACCGAGCAACGCGGTCAGCGCCGCCTGGGTTTGCTGGCGGACCCCGGCCCAGGCGGCGGCCTGTTCCGCGGGCGAGAGTTCGGTTCTTTCGGCCAGGCGACTGAACTCCTGCTCCACCGCCGTGCGCACCTGCCAGGCCTTCAGAATGGCCTCCGGCGGCAGTTTTTGCTCCTGGCCGAACTGCCAGAGTTCCTGGTAGCCGGCATTCTTTGACCGCTCCCACACGGCGAATCGGTCCTCGCCGAAGAACGATTTCATCTCCGACTCGAGCTGGGCTTGCCGGGCTTCGCCTTCGTGCTGGTTACGGACGAACTCCTGGCTAAAGAACGGCTGGAACCGGTTGACCAGCTTCACGAAATCGCGCAGCTCCGTGCCGCTGCGGAAACGAAACTCGGTCTGGGCGGGATCCACCACCAGGTCTCTCTCCATCAGGCAGGTGCGCAGGGCCAACTCTTCCAACTCAGCGGGGGACATGATTTCGGCCAAAGCGCTCGTGCTGCGCCGGTAGGCGGCTTGCTGGCGCGCGATCTCATCGGCCTCGGAGCAAAGTTCGCATTCACCCGCCAATTGGCTGGACGCCGCTTGCAGGTCGTTATGCAAAGTCAAAGTTTCCAGCACCTGCTCGGTCGTCAGAAACCCCACCAGGAATTCGGCGAGGTCGGCCCAGTCATCCCCATACCAGAATTCCCAGGCTGGTTTGCTCCACCAGACACCGAGCAATTCGCGCATCACCGCGCGTTTTTCCAATTCCATCTGGCGGCGCCGTCGCTCCGTTTCTTCGCGGGCGGCTTCGCGGACGCGGACCGATTTCCAAAACAGCTCGGGGCTCGGCCGGGCGGCCTCCCTGGCAGCATAGAGCCGCTCGAGGTCGTGAAAGACCAGGTCACGGATAATCCGCTCCGGGCAGCGCGCCGCGCGGAGATTGGCGACGTAAATGCGAAAATCCTCCGCCTCAAGCTGCGCCCACCGGAACGGCGCCGAATTGGTAGCAGACCCGCCCGGCTGACCCGGCGCCGCTGCCGGAACGGGCCGCGCCGGAGCTGCGACGAGCGTACGGGTGAGTGGCGGCGACGGTTTCGCGCGCGGATTCCCGGCCAGCCCTAATACCACCGCCAGCAGAAGCAGATTCAGCCCCGCGGAGCAGAGCAGGACGCCGCGTCCTGGTCTGCCCGCTGGTTGGTAGTGCGGATCGCTTCTCATGTCACCATCACAGTTCGCCTCAAATCGCCGACCGGGGGAGATCTTCCCCGCCGACCGGATTGCTCATCGAAGCATACCGGTTGAATTGTCTGCCGGCGAGTGTAAGCGCCGCGCCCGCCTCGTTCCAGCACCACTCGCGTTGTTTCTTTGTAACTGTTCCGGGGTGGGTCAGACCTCCGGTCTGACGGTTCACGGAGCCTCCGGCTCCGTGGTCTTGGGGATGGGGAAACTCCGGGCCAGAGGCCCGGACAACCGTCAGACCGGAGGTCTGACCCACGCTGCGGCCTGAACCCTTAGGTTTCTTTCACATTCTGTTGCTTGCCAGTGGCCTTGTTCGGACTGTCGCGCAAAGGCTTTTGACATCGGGGCGGCGGCAGCCTAGCGTGAAGCAGCGTCGAAACAAAAGGCACTTAAGTGAAAACCACACCCTCCATCGGCGAATATCTCATCCAGCGGCTTTACGCGCTGGGCGTGCGCCACGTGTTCGGCATCCCGGGCGATTACGTGCTCGGGTTCTACGATCAGCTCTCCCAGAGCAAGCTGCGCCTCATCAACACCTGCGACGAGCAGGGGGCGGGCTTCGCCGCCGATGCCTATGCCCGCGTGCGCGGTCTCGGCGCGGTCTGCGTGACCTATTGTGTCGGCGGACTGAAGGTCGCCAACACGACCGCCGAAGCGTTCGCGGAGAAGTCCCCCGTCGTCGTCATCAGCGGCGCGCCGGGAATGAAAGAGCGCGAGAAGAATCCCCTGCTGCATCACAAGGTCCGCGAGTTTGACACGCAGAAGAAAGTCTTCGAGCAGCTTACCATTGCCTCAACCGTGCTGAGCGACCCGCAAACCGCGTTTCAGGAAATCGATCGGGTGCTGCACGCTGCGCTGCGGTTCAAGCGGCCGGTCTATATCGAGCTCCCGCGCGACGTCGTCTCGCTGCCCGGCAATCCCCACCATAAACCGACCGAAATCCATGAGCGCAGCGAGCCCCGGAGCCTGCGCGAGGCCCTGGCCGAGGCGGAGCGCATGATCAACCAGGCGCGCCAGCCCGTCATCCTGGCGGACGTGGAGGTGCATCGGTTCGGATTGCAGGACCAGCTCCTCCAGCTCGCGCGCAAGACCAATATCCCCGTCGCGGCAACCGTGCTCGGCAAGTCCGTGATTGGCGAGCACCATCCGTTCTACCTCGGCATCTATGAGGGCGCGATGGGCCGCGACGATGTCCGGCAGTACGTCGAGAGCAGCGATTGCGTCATCCTGCTCGGCGCGTTCATGACGGACATCAACCTGGGCATCTACACCGCGCGCCTGGATCCGGCGCGCTCGATTTATGCCACCAGCGAGAAGCTCGCCATCCGCTACCACACGTATGAAGAAGTGCGCTTCAAGGATTTCGTCAACGGCTTGCTGCGCCAGCGGCTGCGCCGGCGGAAACTCGGCCGAATCCCCCGCCCCATCCAGGTGGCTCCGGCCTCCTCCCGCACGGCGAAGCATGCCGCGCGACCCGTCACGGTCCGACACCTTTTTGAACGGTTGAATGCTTACCTCACGGACAGCACGGTAGTCGTGGCCGACGTGGGGGACGCTTTATTTGGCGCGGCCGATCTGTTCATCCGCGAGCGCACCGAATTCATCAGCCCGGCCTATTACACCTCGATGGGTTTTGCCGTGCCGGCGAGCATCGGCGCCCAGCTAGCCAATCCGAAACTGCGTCCACTGGTCCTGGTCGGCGACGGGGCGTTTCAGATGACCGGCATGGAATTGGCGACAGTCGCCCGCTACGACCTTAACCCAGTGGTGGTGCTGCTCAACAACCGCGGGTTCGGCACCGAGCGGCACATGCAGGACGGGCCCTATAACGACGTCTGGCCTTGGCGGTACCATCGTTTGCCCGAAGTCCTGGGCGCGGGCCGCGGCTACTGCGTGCAAACCGAGGGGGAGCTGGACCGAGCGTTGCTCGAAGCGGAGAAGTGGACGAAGAGCTTTTGTCTGCTGGAGGTGTGCCTGGCCCCGCTGGACCGATCGCCGGCGCTGGACCGCCTGGCGAGCCGGCTGGCCAAGCGGATTTGAGGGCAAGCGTACTTACTTGGGCAGCCGGCGAGCCGATTAAGGTTTGGTCCGCGCGGGAACAGCGTGTTGATTGGGTGAGGCAGTGGAGGGGTGCTGGGGCCGCTCCGGAGGGTATCCGGTGGGGGCCGGGGCACGATTTGCGGGGACCACCAGGGCATAGGAGCGCAGCCTTCAGGCTGCAGCAGCGTCAAAGGGGAGCCGGGGGCTGATATTTATTGCTGCCGCAGCCATTTCCCATGCTGCTGCAGCCTGAAGGCTGCGCTCCTATGCTGGCTTGTGGAGCCTTCGTTTGGTGGTGGGGCATTCGGGCTGCGCCCTGGATGCCTGGGCACGTTGCTTTACTTTTCATCTTGAATCCACGACTCTGGAGGCTGAAATACGTATGCCAACTGCAACCGACCTGACCGCAAGCCGCCCGGATTGGACGCCCACCTCGTGGCAGGCCAAGCCCGCTGCCCAGCAACCGCTCTATCCAGACCCCGACGTGCTGCACCGCGTGCTGGGCCAGTTGGCCCGTCTGCCGCCGCTGGTCACCAGTTGGGAAATCGAGAACTTAAAGCACCAACTGGCCGAGGCGACGCGCGGTGAGCGGTTCCTGCTGCAAGGCGGCGATTGCTCGGAAAGCTTCGAGGACTGCGAATCCTCCGCCATCGCCAGCAAGCTGAAGATCCTGCTGCAGATGAGCCTGGTGCTCGTGCAGGGCGGCAAGAAGCGCGTGAGCCGCATCGGCCGTTTTGCCGGGCAGTACGCCAAACCCCGATCGACCGACACGGAGACGCGCGACGGCGTCACGCTGCCCAGCTACCGCGGCGACATGATCAACCGCTCCGGGTTTACCCTCGAGGATCGAACGCCAAACCCCGAGCTGCTGCTCCGAGCTTTTGAACGGTCCGGCCTCACGATTAACTTCATCCGCTCGCTAATTGAAGGCGGCTTCGCGGACTTGCATCATCCGGAATATTGGGAGCTGGGCTTTGTGGCCAATTCCCCGCACGCGGCGGAGTACACGCGCATGGTGGAGACCATCGGCGACTCGCTGCGGTTCATGGAGACGCTGACCGGGAGCGTGCTGGCAGATATCAACCGGGTGGATTTCTTCACGAGCCATGAGGGGCTGCACCTCTACTATGAGCAGGCCCAAACCCGGCTGGTGCCGCGACGCCCAGGATGGTATAACCTCTCCACCCACTTCCCGTGGATCGGCGACCGGACCCGCTCGCTCGACGGGGCGCACGTGGAGTATTTTCGCGGCATCGCCAATCCCATCGGCGTGAAGATTGGCCCCGCCGTCAGCCCCGAGGGAGCGCTGGCGCTGGCTGGAGTGCTCAACCCGGAAAACGAACCCGGCCGGCTGACATTCATTCACCGCTTCGGGGCGGATCGCGTGGAGCAATGCCTGCCGCCGCTGGTGGAAGCGTTCCGCCGTCGAGGCCAGCAAGTGCTCTGGTGCTGCGACCCCATGCACGGCAACACGGAGACGACCAAGAGCGGCATCAAGACCCGCCGGTTTGAGAAGATCCTGGGGGAACTGGAGCTGTCCTGTCGCATCCTCCGGACCTGCGGCGCCCACCTGGGCGGCGTGCATTTCGAATTGACGGGGGACAACGTGACGGAATGCATTGGCGGCGCGAGCGGGGTGACAGAGGCTGATTTAACGCGCGACTACCGGACGACCCTGGACCCGCGGCTCAATTACGAGCAGGCCATGGAGATGGCCCTGCTGCTCGCCCGGCTGCTGGCGCAAAAGGGCAAGTAGCACCTTGTCCGACGCGGAAGAAGCGGCGCGAGGCTTGACCCGGGAGAGGCGGTCCGCTAGGTTGCGCCGGTAGAATTGAAAGACATTATGCACAATTTCCTGGTACCGATGGTGGTGGAACAGACCGGACGAGGCGAGCGCGGCTACGACATTTACTCGCGCCTGCTGGTGGACCGGATCGTGTTTTTGGGGACGCCCGTAGATGACATGGTGGCGAACCTGATTATCGCGCAACTGCTGTTTCTGCAGATGAGCGATCCCAAGAAGGACATCCATCTGTACATCAACTCGCCGGGCGGCAGCGTCACCGCCGGGCTGGCGATTTATGACACCATGCAATTCCTGACCTGCGACGTGAACACGTATTGCATCGGGCAGGCAGCCAGCATGGGGGCGGTGCTGCTGTGCGGCGGCACCAAGGGCAAACGCTACGCCTTGCCGAACTCGAATATCATGATCCACCAGTTGCTCGGCGGAGCGGAGGGCCCCGCCAGCGACGTCGAGATCCGGGTGCGCTACATGATCAAGCTCAAGCATCGCCTCAACAGCATCATCGCCAAGCACTGCAACCGAACCATTGACCAGGTTGAAAAGGACACCGACCGCGATAATTTCATGGCGCCGGAAGAAGCCAAGGCCTACGGCCTGGTGGACGAAGTCGTGCAGTCCCGCAAGCAGATTCCAGGCCTGACCGAGTCCGCGACGAGCCTGGCGGATAAGAAAGAATAGCCGCCATGGCCCGCCCGACCAACCTGACGCTATGCAGCTTTTGCGGCAAGTCCCACGCCGAAGTCAAGAAGCTCATCGCCGGCCCAGGCGTCTATATTTGCGATAACTGCATCGTTCTCTGCAAGCAGGTCCTCGACAAAGAGTTCACCGCGCAAACCAAGCGGCAAAAGCCGCGCGTCAACATCCCCAAGCCGGCCGAGATCAAGCGCCAGCTTGACCTGGCCTGCGTCGGCCAGGAGCACGCCAAGAAGACGCTGGCCGTGGCGGTACACAACCACTATAAGCGCATTCTCCAGGAGCCGCCGACCCCGCCACCGGAAGGGGAAGAACCGACGGGGCCAGCCGACCCGCACGCGGCAATCGAAATCGAGAAGAGCAACATCCTCATGATTGGGCCGACGGGTTCGGGCAAGACTCTGCTCGCCCGCACGCTGGCGCAAGTCCTGGACGTGCCGTTCGCCATCGCCGACGCCACCACGCTCACGGAAGCGGGCTATGTAGGTGAGGACGTCGAGAACATCATCCTGCGCCTCTTGCAGAACTCCGACTACGACGTGAAGCGCGCCCAGCACGGCATTATTTACATCGACGAAATAGATAAGATCGCCCGCAAGACGGAGAACGTGTCGATTACGCGCGACGTTTCGGGCGAAGGCGTGCAGCAGGCGTTGTTAAAGATCCTGGAAGGGACCATTTGCAGCGTCCCGCCGCAAGGTGGCCGCAAGCATCCGCAGCAGGAATATATCCGCGTGGATACCCGCGACATCCTGTTCATCTGCGGCGGCGCTTTTGTCGGTTTGGATCGCCTCATCCAGCGCCGCCTGGGCAAGCATGTCATGGGGTTCCGCGCCGTGGCAGACGGCCGAAAGATCGAGTCGATCAACCCGCAGGAGATTCTGCAGTACGCGGAGCCGGAGGATTTGCTGGGATTCGGCTTCATCCCGGAATTCATCGGGCGGCTGCCGATGGTGACCATACTGGCAGAACTGACCGAGACGCAGTTGGTTTCGATTCTGACCGACACCCGGAACGCGCTGACCAAGCAGTATGCCAAGCTTATGGCGATGGAAGGCGTCGAGCTGGAATTCTCGCTGGACGCGCTGCACGAACTGGCGCGGCAGGCGCTCAAGAAGGGCACGGGGGCGCGGGCCTTGCGCAGCTTGCTCGAACGGCTGATGCTCGACGTCATGTACGAGGTTCCGAGCAGCGACGATATCATCCACATCCACATCACCCAACCGGTGGTGACCGGCGAAAGCAAGCCGCTGATCCGCCGCAAGCCCGGCCAGGCGGCCGCTTGAGCCTGGAACGAGCAGTTCAACTCCGCTAAACACGCTAAACGACGCTAATGGGGCCGTTTTAATAATGATCCCGGCTACACCTTCCGGGTGAAGGCCCGTTCTGGCACGTCTGCTTGCCCCTTTTCGCGTTGTTTAGCGGGCAAGTGTCGTTTTCAGGTTGATCTGCTATTCGGCCGGGTTCCTTCGGCCGACCCTGCATCCCGTCACCCGACCGGTCTTTGGTCGTAGGGAAGAGGGCTGTTTTTTGCGTGCGCAAGCTTCTGGCATCCCTCCAGGATGCAATTCTCTGCGGAGCGCGTGTCCGGTGGTCGTTTCCCCTTCGGCCCCAAAACGACCACCGGCTACCCTCTCCCAACCCTCCGGGTTGGGCGGGTCGGCCGCAAGGGAGGCGAAGACCTCACGCACGCCCGCGCTTTCGGGTGCAGCGAGACCAGGTGCCTTCTTCCAGGACATGAAAAAGCGAGGGCGCGGCGCGGCATTGCCACGTAGCGCCCCCAAAAACTAAACGGAGTCTTCCTGGCGGCTCTTACAAAGCCTCGGCTACCAGGTCACCCACCTCGGACGTGCTATAGCCCATCTTGCCCGCGGCGAGGCTCTTGATCTTCTCGCGCGTGATCTTGATGACGGCTGTCTCGATCGCCTTAGCGGCCTTGGTTTCGCCCAGGAAATCCAACATCATCTGGCCGGCGCAGATCGCTGCCAGGGGATTGATGACGCCTTTGTTCGTGTATTTCGGGGCGCTGCCGCCGATTGGCTCGAACATGCTGGTGCCCTTGGGGTTGATATTGCCGCCCGCGGCGATACCCATGCCGCCCTGCACCATAGCCCCGAGGTCCGTGATAATATCGCCGAACATGTTGTCCGTCACAATGACATCGAACCATTCCGGGTTCTTAACAAACCACATCGTCGTGGCGTCCACATGGGCGTAGTCGCGCTTGATGTCCGGGTAATCCTGCTCGCCGACTTCGTTGAAGGCGCGTTCCCAGAGGTCAAACGCGTACGTCAGCACGTTGGTCTTGCCGCTCAACGTCAGCTTCTTCTCCTTGTTCCGCTTGCGCGTGAACTCGAAGGCGTAACGCAAACAACGCTCGACGCCGCGGCGCGTGTTGACACTCTCCTGCAAGGCAACCTCGTGGGGCGTGCCCTTGAAAACAAACCCGCCGGCCCCGGTGTAAAGCCCTTCGTTATTCTCGCGGACGACCACGAAGTCAATGTGCTCGGGCTGCTTGTCCTTGAGCGGGCAGAAGCGCTCGTCGTAGAGCTTGACGGGGCGAAGGTTGATATACTGCTCCAGCTCGAAGCGGGTGCGGAGCAGGATGCCCTTTTCCAGAATGCCCGGCTTCACGTCGGGATGGCCGATGGCGCCCAGCAGGATGGCCGGGAACTTCCGCAACTCCGCCAGCACGCTGTCCGGCAGCGCCTCGCCGGTGCGCAAATAGCGCGCGCCGCCCAGGTCATAATCCGTGTAGTTGAGCTTGAGCTTGAATTTCTTCGCCGCGACGTCGAGGACCTTCACCGCCTCGCGGACCACTTCCGGACCCGTGCCGTCGCCACCGATGACTGCAATATTATAACTCTTCATGTAAGTAAAGCTTCGTTGTGCCCTGCGCCTTTAGCAGAGAGCGCGCATGCTACCCATTTCGAGCCCGGTGGCAAGATTTTGTAAACTTGGGCCGCAGAAATCTTCGCTCCGTTTCCCCCGGCGCGGCAGGGACGCGAACGTTCAAAGCTACCCCTAAGCACCCCCGGGCAGACACTCGCCAAATGTGGTCGATCGTTGACCACTCCACCCCCGAAGCTGTATAGGAGAGGGGAAGTCACCGAACATCATGAATCCGAATTGCACCGGTCATCCGCTGTCGCGAGTCCCCTCCTTACCGGGTCCGGTGCTCCAGCGTTGCGTGCGCGGCCGGGCAGGGTTAGCCACCCTCCTCTTGATCCTCTTGGCCGCGGCGGAAGCAACTGCCGAACCCGGCTCCGGCAAGCAACTGCGGCAACAGTTGGATCAGCTCAACCCGCCCGCGTTGCAGCGCGCCGCGGAGCACCTCGCCACAACCTGGCCGGAGACCTGCGGTCCGCAATTACCCGCCTGGAAAAAGGAACTGGAGCAACTGCCAGGCCGCCTGGAAGACCTCCGCCGCCGGGCGAGCGATGACCCCCAAGCCCTCGCGGAGACCAGGGCCGCGCTCGATCTCCAGCGACGCATCCTGCTGGCCAACCCCCTGCTGCGCGACTTCTCCTCCGTCCTCCTGGTGCGGCGCAACGCCAACGCGCCCAGCCTGGGCCTGCCCGCAAATTGGGCGAGCAATTGCGTCCTCCCCCGAACCGGTTACAATAACGACCTCGCCGTCCTGGCCCCCTTTTCCCCCGGAGCACCCCTCACGACGCTCTACCGCCCCGGCGACGACTCCTTCGTGGGCGATGTCGATCTCCACTTCGACGCCAGCCGCCTCCTCTTCTCCAAGTCGGATCCGGCCAAGCCGTGGCAGGTCTTCGAGCTGAAGATAGACGGCTCCGGCCTGCGCCAGGTCACACCCGACATGGGCGGCGACGTGGACAACTACGACGCCTGCTACCTGCCCAACGGCGACGTCCTGTTCGGTTCCACCGCCACCATGGTGGCCGTTCCTTGCGTCAACGGCTCCGCCAACGTGGCGGATATCTACCGCCTGTCCGCCGACGGCAAGCACGTCCGGCAGCTTTGCTTTGACCAGGAGCACAATTGGTGTCCCACCGTCCTGAACAACGGCAAGGTGCTGTATCTGCGCTGGGAATACGCCGACCTGCCGCACTCGAACTCGCGGCGTCTGTTCCAGATGAATCCCGATGGCACGGCCCAGGCGCTCTGCTACGGCACCAGTTCCTATTGGCCCAACGGGATCTTCTTCGCCCGGCCCATTCCCGGACATCCCACCCAGGTCGCCGGCATCGTCACCGGCCACCACGGCGTGCCGCGCATGGGCGAGTTGGTGATCTTCGACCCGCAACTGGGCCGGTCTGAGGCCGAAGGGGCTGTCCAACGCATCCCCGGCTGGGGCCGAAAAGTCGAGCGGGTCGTCAAGGACGCCGTCGCCGACGCCTCCTGGCCGAAGTTCCTGCATCCGTATCCGCTCGGCCGCCCGAATGGGGAAGGCTCCGGAAAGTGCTTCCTGGTTGCCTGCCAGCCGACGCCCGAATCGCTGTGGGGCATCTACCTGGTCGATGTGTTCGACAACCTGCTGCTGCTGCGCGAGGAACCCGGCTACGCTCTACTGGAGCCGGTCCCGATCCAGCCGCGGCCCGCGCCGCCGGTGGTCCCCGATCGCGTCCAGCCGGAGCGCAAGGACGCGCTGGTGTACCTGGTCGATATCTACGCCGGACCCGGGCTGCGGGGCCTACCGCGCGGCGAGGTCAAATCATTGCGCGTATTCACCTACGTCTATGGTTACCGCGGCATGGGCGGCCTCTACGGCACGATCGGCTTGAACGGGCCCTGGGACATGCGCCGCGTGCTCGGCACCGTGCCGGTGGAGGAGGACGGATCGGCCTATTTCCGTATCCCCGCCAACACCCCCATTGCGGTTCAACCCCTGGACAAACAGGGTGAGGCCTTGCAGGTCATGCGCAGTTGGTTTACCGGCATGCCGGGTGAAGTCCTCTCCTGCGTGGGCTGTCACGAGTCTCAGAACAGCACACCCCCGGCGCGGCAGACGATCGCCCGCCTGAAGGGGCCGGCTGAACTCACGCCCTGGCACGGGCCGACGCGCGGCTTCTCCTTCGCCCGCGAAGTCCAGCCCGTCCTGGATGCCAAGTGCATTTCCTGCCACAACGGCGCCACCACGGGACCGACCGGACCGCTCATGAGCCTGCGCGGCGACCAGCCCATGGCTCCGTGGACCTCCAAGCTCCCCGGCATGCAGAACCGCGATTGGGGTGGCAAATTCTCGATCGCCTACGCCAACCTCCACCGCTTCGTACGGCATCCGGGCATAGAGAGCGAGATGCGCGTGCTCTCACCCATGGATGTCCACGCCGAAACCACCGAGCTGGTCCAGACCCTCCTCAAGGGCCACCACGGAGTCACCCTCGATCCCGCAGAATGGGACGCTATTGTGACCTGGATCGACCTCAACACCCCCTTCCACGGCGATTGGGCCGCCATCGCCGGCGACCCCGCCGTCGCGTGTGAAACCCGGCGCGCCGAACTGCGACGGACCTACGGGAACGTGGACGATTACCAGATCGACGCCCCGCCGCCTCGCCCCGCAACGCCCGCTACGACCCGCAAGTCGGTGGAAGTCAGCCGCCATCCCCTGCCCCGCTTGGCCAGTCGCAACGCCACCTTAAACCCCCGCCGGGATACGAAGACGCTCGACCTGGGGAGCGGTGTGCGCATGACCTTTGCCTACATTCCCGCCGGCGAATGCCTCCTGGGCAGCGCCGACGGGTCCGAGGATGAGCAACCGAACTGCCAGATCGCCATCCGCCAGGGATTCTGGATGGCCACCCTCGAAACGAGCAATGAACAATACCAGCAGTTCGATCCCACCCACGACAGTGGCCGCGAGTTGGTCCAGGGCTACCAGTTCGGGATGGAGGGGTATCCGCTCTCCGACCCGCAGCAGCCGGTCGTCCGCGTTTCCTGGCACCAGTCGATGGCGTTTTGCGCCTGGCTATCCGCGCGCACCGGACTCATAGCGCAACTGCCCACCGAGGCCCAATGGGAATACGCCTGCCGCGCCGGCTCCCCCACCCCGTTCTCCTACGGCGGCCTCGATACGGACTTCGCCAGGCACGCCAACCTGGCCGACCTCAAGACCCGCGAATTCGCCTGCGACACCTACCTGCATGACAGCATCGTCCCGTTGGACAACCCCACCGACTCGGACGACTGGCTGCCCAAAGACACTCGCTACAACGACGGCGCGCTGGTGTCGGCGCGCACAGGCAGCTACCAGGCCAATCCCTGGGCACTGCGGGACATGCACGGCAACGTCGCCGAATGGACGCGTACGGAGTATCGCCCCTATCCCTATGTCGAGGACGACGGCCGGAACCAGCCTTCCGGAGACGCCCGCCGCGTGGTGCGGGGCGGTTCCTGGCGCGACCGTCCCTCGCGTGCCACCTCGTCCTACCGGTTGGCTTATCGTCCCTATCACCCCGTATTCAACGTCGGCTTCCGGGTGGTCCTCCAGGAAGATCATCCCCTGTAAGGGGCATAGCCCCTCAGCCAAAACCGCGGGAAGCGCCCTGGGGTGCCCATTGATCTACTTGCCCCTTTTCGCGTTGTTTAGCGTGTTTAGCGGGCAAGTGCCGTTTTCAGGATCAACCCTGCTGCCTGGCACGCAGATTGGCGACTCGCTCCAGGAGCGGTGGATGGGTGGCCAAGTAGTCTCCGGCGATGCCGACGCTCTGCCCGGAGGACCCTCGAGCGAGCTTCTCCAGCAGGCGCTCCCCGGCCAAGGTGTCCCCGCCAGCGGTGCCAACCAGAGCCACGGCGAAGACGTCCGCCTCCAATTCGTCGTCTCGGGAGAAGGCGCCGCCCAGCAATTGCCGCCCCGCCGTGCTCAGCCAGGCGCTGGCGGCGTGCCGGCCGGAGGTTTGGCGTAATAGCAGAGAAAGCGCCGCGTCTTTGACAATTCGACCCAGGGTATGCCGCCGCACGATATGCGCCATCTCATGGCCGAGCAGGAAGGCGATCTCGTCCCGCTGCCCCTGGCACATTTCCAATAACGGCCAACTCACGAAAACGGGGCCGCCCGGCAGCGCAATCGCATTCGGCTCCCGTTCAGCCGTGATCCGGAAACTGAAGGGAAGCTTCTTCTCCATCACATGCCCCGCCAGCCAGCACCCGATTTGGGCCGCAAACCGGGTAGCCTCATTCTCCTCGACCAGGGGGACTCGCTCCAGCAAAGCCGCCGCCAGGTCGCGGCCCAGACGTATTTCGGCCCGCAAGGAGTCTTCCTCCGTTCCGCCCATGAGGTCGAAGGCGTTCTTGGCCTGCGCGGCTTTGTGGCCGAGCGTGTACCCTATGGATTCAAAAAGTGTTTTCACAACGGCACATCCCAGTAACCTGCAGGACCGCTCCGGCCAAATTAAACAGCCGGGGATGACGGCAGACCCCGCAATCGCCCTGCAATCCACCCCCATCATCGTTGCCCCGATCACGAAACCAAGACAATATTTCAGCGTTCACTCTCGACGTCACCAGGCCACTCACCGCGCCGAAGCTTTTCATTCGCGTCACAGCCCAGTGAGGCAATACTGAGGGCCGCTTCCGAGGTGTGGCAGTCGCAGCGGGTTGCGCGATCCCGATGGGCGTACTATCGCAGTATTACCCACCTACACATCGTCTTTGCCGGGCAGGTTTTTGTACCAGGTGAAATAGAGCACTACGCTCAAAAGGGCGAGGATGCCGAGCCAAAGCCAAAGATGGCCCCAGCGGTGCAGGAACAAATAAAATGGCACCAGCGCGAGGGCGAGCTGAAAGAGCGCCGTGATAAACGCATTGAGCACATCCAGGTGGGGCATGATGTCATCCGCCGGCACCAACCCGCGCTTCACCGCCTCCGCGCGCACCGGCCCCCAGAATCCAAAGGGCCGCACTTTGGCGTAGAACTTCACCAGCACCTCCAGGTCCGCCGGCTGGAGCAGCGCGCCGAAGACCAGGGTGAGCGCGACGCTGGCCAGGACGTCCACGGTGAGGGTGACGCTGATACTCAAATGCGGGAACAGCAGTTTCTGCAGGAGGATGAAAGCGGCCGAACTGACCATGCTCCAGACGAAAGCGCGCGCGCCAAACCGCCACCAATGCCAGCGCATGGTCGCCGGCGCGAGGATCATCGTGACCACGACGAAGATCATGGTTTCCCAGGCCGAGACGACGTCCCGGAACCCAAGGCTGAACACGAACCCCAGGATGATGGCCCCCAAGGAGGCCACCTGTCCCAGCCGGACCAACCGTTTCTCGGGGAGATGTTTGGCCAGGTAGCGTTTGAGGAAATCGTTCAGCACGACCGAGCTGGTCACGTTGATCATCGCGCTCAAGGTGGACATCTGCGCCGCCAGCAGCACAGCCATGAAGATGCCGCGCATCCCCGTCGGCAACCGATGCATCACCAGCGGCATGATCTTCTCGGCGTCGAACCCGGCTTCCGAGCCGAGGAACCGAAACCCGAGCACGAGGAACGCCAGCCCGATGAACCAGCGCATGGTGTAGCCCACCGTCCATAGCCCGGCCGCGAGCGAGGCGTCGCGCGGGCTGCGGGTCGTGAGGAAGAACTGGAAGTCCCAGACATTAGGACCGGCCAGCAGCCGGAAGACCATCCAAATAAACCCCGCCAGCATGATTGGGCCGAACGCCTGGTACTCCTGGTAGCTCTTGGGCACCTGTTCGGCGTAGCCCGACCACAGCGACCACGTCGGGGCGAGCGAAAGCCAGTCCGGGCTCTTGGCGGCCAGCGCTGCTGTGCCGGTATCCCCGTGCAAGGCCATCACGGTCAGCACCACGGTCCCAATGGCAATCAGCACGGTCTGGAAGATATCGGTCAAAATGACACCGAAAAACCCGCCCATCGTGACATAGGTGCCAACCACGCCGAAGATGATTAGCGAGGAGGCCCAGCGGGGGAGCGGCAGGAACTCCTCGACGAACTTGCCGGTGCCCACCGCCATGAACATGAGGTTGCAGACCATCAGCACCAGCAGGAAAAGCGCCGCGGCAATGCGCGCCGCCTCGGCGTCCCGGGTGGTGCCAAAACGGGTCTCGTTCCATTCCGCAAACGTCATCACTCCGGAACGGCGGATATACTTGGCTTGATACGCCATGTAGAGGCAGATCATGAACCAGCCCCAGAAGACATGCGTAATCCAGATGGACTTCAAGCCCAGGTAGAACAGCACCCCCACCATCGCCATCGTGCCGCCGATGTCAATGTAGCTGGAACAGCCCGACAACCCCAGCATCCACCAGGGGATCGAGCGGTCACCGAGGAAATAGGAATCCAGCTTCCGGGTGGCCCGGCGTTGAACCAGCAGGCCGATCAGGAGCATGATGACGAAGTAGAAGAAGATGATGCTCAGGTCGAGAATTCCCCAGCCAGGTCGAGTTGTCATCGTGAGC
>SESF01005394.1_pt1 | contig 16857 bp, 16 predicted proteins | sample 3171521 | NCBI WGS metagenome assembly SESF01 (sample SAMN10866945, study PRJNA518727) | freshwater metagenome | biome: subpolar coniferous forest; feature: holomictic lake; material: water; isolation source: holomictic Lake 227, 6 m and 8 m depth | place: Canada: near Kenora, Ontario | collected...
AGAAGAAGATGTATTTGGCATCTTAGCCCATACTTCTATTGTAAAAGGATTATCTGAATAATATTTATTGGCTAATCCTGGTGTTACATAACTAATTACTGTTTGATCTGAAATGAGTGTTCCATATATTCCACCAGATACTAGGGGCATAATTTTAGATCCAGATATTCCAGCTACTGTGCCATTATTATTATTTCCTGAAAAATCTAAAATTGGTTGTCCCGCTATATCACTATATACAGAAAATGCATCTTTAACCGCTTGATATGTTGGATAAGATGCTATGATTTGACTATAGTAATCTACTGATCCTGATTTAACTTCATCAAGTGTGTAATAAGAAATTGGAAAATCTGCCAATATAGTTCTATAATATGACATTATCCACCTACTTGAGATCTTGTATATCTAACAATTACTATACCAGATCCACCCCCGCCTGGAAAAGTTACGTTTGCTTGAGAGTTAGCATAAGATGATCCCCCACCGCCGCCACCACCGCCAGTGTTAATGTAAGCATCGCTAAAAAATTGTCTTCCTGAACCATCACTAGGTGCAAAAAAATCATTTGTTGAGTTATCATCTAAATTCCATCCACCTGGACCTCCACCACCAGGACCACCTGGAGCAGAATAATTTACTCTAAAGCTTCCTCCGCCGCCTCCGCCTGCATAACGACTATCTTTGCCAGTGGTTGTTGCAGCAGTCCATTCAGGATAAGATCCACCTATTCCTCCTTGGCCTCCAAATTGTCCACTTGCAGCAGAGCCGTTTGAGCCAGCACCAGGTCCGCCTGCTGCTCCAGTTCCATGAGTTATTATAACTCCTACTGCTCCTGCAGAACCAGATTGTGAATTAAAAGAAGAAGCATTACCAACCGATTGCCATCCACCACCTGCTCCCACTGATGCAGTATAACTATTAGGTGAAAGAGTTGCCGATCCAAAGTTTATGCCGCCTGCCGCTCCGCCGCAACCTCCGTATGCTCCGCCTCCGCCAGATCCAACAATTAAAAATTGACAAACAAGGTTGGCATTTGAAACTACTAAAGCTGCGGTAGACTTAAATGTCCTATAATAATAAGTTGCATCTGAAGTAAGCGTACCACCTGAAACTATTAAAGGTAACGCTGTATTTGACCCAACGGAAATAGCAGCGTATGTCATTATGTAAGACCTGTTCCTGCAATCACATAAGTATTTGATCCAACACAAATAGCTGTTGCAATTCCATATTGAGCCAATGTTCTATTACCAGTTGTAGATGTACCCGCCCATCTTAATGTAACGCTAGCGCCTTGTGTAACTGTTTGACTTGATGCTGAATTATTATATATAACAACATTCTGCCCAACAGTAAAAGCTGTGGTTGTTGCAAATGTGACACCGCCTGTAGTTATATCAATATATTTTCCATTATCAGTTGAAACAACTGTATAAGAAGCTGTTTGAGGATTTCGTGTTACTGTTGCTGGTCCGTCTGGACCAGTTGCTCCTGAAGGACCTGATGGTCCACTTGGTCCACTAGGACCACTTGGACCCGAAGTTCCATTAGTTCCATTAGTTCCGTTTGGACCTGATGGTCCACTTGGTCCACTTGGTCCACTTGGTCCACTTGGACCTGATGGACCTGATGGTCCTGCAGCAACTCTTACTAATTCCCATGCTACTCCATTCCACATCCATGTGCTACCAGATGCGGTATATGTAGAATTTAAAGCGGGGCTAGCGGGAAACGTCAATGGCATATCAAATACCTACAATCGCTTTTGCTTCATCTTCAGTTAAACCCAAAGCTTTTAATTTATCTAAAGCAGATTGTCTTAGAGCAATAGCCTCTTGATTTAAAGATTGCTCTTGAGACTTCATGTCAATAATTTCTTGTGTAGGATTATTTTCAAGTTCAGCTCTTAAATCTTTTTCTAATTGAGTATATTCTCTTTCTGTTACCTCTCCAGTTGTAACATCAATTATAGTTATATCTGTCATGTTTTGCTCCCATATACTGTAAAGTAGCTAGATAGTGTAAGTACACCGCCACCTATAGTTCTTCCCCATGCGCCAGTGGTTCCATAGAGAAGATCAAATGATATTGTAGATATTTTATCTACCGCATTATTCCAGATTCCACTTGCATGTCTTATCTTAGGACCTGCTGTATTTGTTAAACCACTTCTTCCTAGCAAAGTCATAGAAAAAGATTTTGCTCCAGCAGCAGAAAGATTATCATTAAATTCAATAAAACCTCCAGATGGCCCTGATGGTATCCAATATGGGCCTAACGGATTAGCAGCAGTTGAGAGGCCTGCTTCATATCCAGATAATCCAGTTCCTCCTGTAGATCCTGCGGTATTATAAAAGTTTGAAGCTTGCATATAACCAATAAAATCTATTTGCGAGAATCCAAATTTATCATTTGCTGCTCCTCCGCCATTAACTTGAATTCTTAACAACTGATCATTAGGATCAGATGGTGCCGCTAATGTTCCACCGCCTGTTTCATTTCTATACCACAGGACTTTAATTCTATTATAAATTTGAAGGCCAGTTAAAGTTACAGTTGTTCCTGAACTTACTGTTTGGTTTTCAGTTAAAATTTCCCACCCAGTATTAACTGTGCCCGCTGGTCCGCTTGGACCTGACGGACCACTTGAACCTGATGGACCTGATGCTCCAGATGCACCGCCTGGTCCACTTGGACCTGATGGACCACTTGGGCCTGATGGACCTGATGGACCTGATGGCCCTGATGCTCCTGTTGTTTGTCTGACAACATTCCAAACTGTTCCATTCCATTTCCATGAGTTTGAACCAACAGTAAATACTTGATTTAGTGTGGGGGAATTAGGAAAATCTATAGCTGCCATAATATCTCCTTATAATCCCGCTATTGCTTTAGCTTGTGCTTCAGTTAAGCCAAGGTTTTGCAATACTTGAAATGCTTCTTCTTTTAAAATTTTGTTTTGATTTTCTGAAATAACAATAACATCTATATTTGATTGCCCATCAATTTTTAAAGATTTTATTGCATCTTTTTCTTTTTTGGTATAATTTCTAAAAGTTTCTTCTCCAGTAAGAACATTTAATTCAGTTATATCACTCATGTTGTGCTCCCATATAATGAAATAGAGTTGCCAGAACTAGCAAAACCATATTCTACTAAAAGAACTGTTATAGATGTTACTGCACCAGAAGTTCCTGTGTATATTCCAGTTCCGTTTGATATAAGATTAACATCCCCAAACCCTCCACCTAATCCAGCAGTCGTCCAAACTTTTGATCCACTTCCTGCTCCTCCATGAATTTTAATAAAATGTGTACCTCCATAATTACCAGCATTACCGCCTATAGAGTAGCCGCCTTGCGCTCCTCCTGAACCCTTATAAGAAAAACTACTATTTCCATATTTTACAAGGTATGAGTTAGAATAGTTAGCTCCAGAATCGCCATTAAATCTAAAATAAAGTGCAGAATCGGCAGGTGATTTATATGCCACTAATGCATCAATAATAAAAGTATTGTATCCAGATAAACCAGTAAATGTGTAAGATGATCCCGTAGTGGGTGTTGCTGTTGCAATTAATGACCAGTTTGTTGCACTTGGGGAAGTTCCTGGGGGTCCGCTTGGTCCCGATGATCCTGAAGGTCCTGATAAAGAGTTTCCAAGTTCTACCCATGAAGAATCATAATAAATATATGTAAGTCCATCAGATGAATTATACCAAGCTTGCCCTGTTACAGGACTTGCTGGCGGAGTATCACTAACAACTGTAAAAGATGATGCTGGCCCAGAAGGACCTGACGGCCCTGAAGGTCCTGATGCTCCAGCTAATGATGCACCAATTTCAACCCATACAGTTCCATAGTAAATATATTCTTTACCTGTATTTGAATCAAACCAACCCTGTCCTTGAATTGGAGATACTGGAGGAGTTGATGATGTTATTGTAAATGCTGTTTGTGGTCCTGATGGACCTGATGAACCGCTTGGTCCCGATGGTCCGCTTGGTCCTGATGGGCCCGTAGCACCAGTTGGTCCAGTTACACCTGTTGCTCCTGCTGAACCTTGAAATTGTCCAACGTTAATCCAAGCTGAAGCTGTTGCTGACCAAACATATAAGTTTAAACCAACAACATATCCATCTCCAGCATTTCCAGTTGGCCGTGCTGTTTGCAATGCAGATAAAGTTGCATAAGATCCTAATATTACTACGCCAGCACCCTGTGCACCCTGTGCACCACTTGGTCCTGATGGTCCTGATGGTCCTGATGGTCCGCTTGGACCAGATGCACCAGATGCACCCGTTGCCCCAACTGTTCCATTTGTTCCATTTGTTCCACTTGGTCCTGATGGACCTGATGGACCTGAAGGACCTGATGGACCTGTTGCACCAGAAGGCCCAGGATGAGCGGTTAAATAATTATCAATGTCTTGTGCAAGATATCCTAAATCTCTAGGAATGTCGGGAGACATATCCAGTGTTGGATATCTGAATTGTTTAGGAGTTAAGCTACCTGACATTTTTAAATTATACCATTTAGACAGTTATTATACTGTTTACCTTTCATACCAACCTTTGCCCCAAAGGGTTTCTAATTTCTTAAAGTATGCTTCGTATTTATATTTAATTGAATCTATAGAATAAATCTCTACCGCCCTTTTACTTATTATAGCAGGGTCTAGTTTCTTAACGTCCTCTACAGCTCTGCAGAACTCGTCAAATGTTCGGCAGCGATAACCAGTGAGTCCATTGATATTCGTCTCTGAAAACGCCCCCCAGTCGGTTGTAATGGTCGGTGTACCGCACATCTGAGCCTCAATAACTACATTACCAAATGGCTCAATATAAGTTGTGGGTGCAAAGAATCCAATTGCTCCACCCATTAACTTAGCACGTTCTTCTTGGCCAATTGCGCCAATATATTCTCCGTATTCTGGAATAATATCTCCAGCACCCGCCATAATTAATCTTACGCCCATTTCTTTACAAACTTCAGAGGCAATACGAACACCCTTACGTTCAATCATTCTTCCCATAAAAAGATAATAGTCTTCTTTCTTTTCTTGAAGCGGGAACATGTGGGGCTCAAAGTATCCTGGAATTACTGCATCAAAAAAATTACCATTTACAGAACTAGGAGATCCATGTTCTGCATATATACTATGCATCCAAGCATATGATTCAAATACTCTATATTTAGCAAATGTTCCTGGGTATCCAATTCCAAATTCTACTGAGATTATATCTGGGAATGCATCGGCTATTGGCTTATGAGCATATCCTCCAATAAAACAGAGGAAGTCTTTTTGTTCCGCCCTCTTTGATATCTCTTCAATTATCTTGTTATTAAACTTAACCCAATGTGGAAGGGAATTATCAAAAGATGCTAAAGTATAATGATTGCCATTTAATGAATCTAAACGCTCTTGTTCTGATATACACGGAATATGTTCTGTGCAATCTGCTGTATTTTCTTCGCCTGAATACAAATAAACTGTATGACCAAGTGAATGCATCATCATTGAAAAACGGCGAACCTTTTCAGTAAATGCACAGGATGTGTACTCTAAAGTTGTTTGTGCATGCGGAAGACCTACTACATGAAATCTCATTTATACTCTTTCTTAGATCTAAAAAATCTTTTATATCCGTCAAAAAAAACCATTTTTGTTTGATCTTTTTTTCCTTTTTGTTCAAAAAATTCTTTTTCTCCACCAATTTCTAATTCCCATGAGTCACGTTTAAATGGAATTACTTGTGCCATCGGTGTCCCTGCTGGTATATATCCACGATAAGAAGGATCAGTAAATATAAATGGGAAGTTGACAGGAGATGTATATTCATCAGTATCTACTATCCCTGGCAATATTTTAAATATTGAATCGTCTCTAAATGTTGGGGCTATAAATAAACAAGAATACCCTTTAGGAGTTTTAATAGACCAAGGATTAAACCACTTAGGAATAGTCTCCGCTCCACTTGTAATTCCAGGCATTTCTCCTGCTTGTGATGCAGCATGAAAACCTAAAGCTTCAAACTCTGGTGCCTCTATTTTTACATTTCCATCTTCTGTATCAGATATATAAATATCAGTCCATGTTGGAATAATATATCCGCCTGTCATCATATCAAATACTGGCATGCATCTTTTCATGGTCGCTGTTGTATTTCCTCTACCATCTGGACGCTTTTCATCATTAATATATGAATTTAAATTCCTATACCAGTCAGGTATGTTTTTACTTGCTGGCTCTGGAGACCATCGTTCTAAAGCAATATCATACGTATTTGTAAATATAATTTTCATATTAACAGTATATAATAATAAAATGAGTTAGTCAATAGGATCAGATGGGTTTGGATTAACTGCATCTTCTGGAACTGGCCAGATGTATGTGGGCGGTGCTTCAAAACTTGTTCCATCATAACCTAAACCTATAACAGCTGGAGTAAATGATGAATATTCAACAACTTCGTAATCAGTAATTGATTGAACCTCTTCTAATGAATTGCCAACTACTGTACTCACAACAATAGCATTTTCAATAAATGCAAAGTTTTTCATTATGAAAGTCCTTTCAGTACATATATAACTCCTGGGGATCCGTTTCCACCTGTTGCTCTTCCACCGCCGCCACCGCCACCTGCTCCATATCCATTAGCATTATATCCAGTTAATCCTGAATTGTCATTATACAAAGCTGTGTGCCCACCACCTTGTCCTCCTGTACCAATTCCAGATCCTCCACCTACGCCACCATTATTTGCAGATTGAGTTCCAGCATTTCCTCCGCCGCCTCCGCCGCCGCCAGTAGTTCCAGATTTAAATGAGGAGTAAGGATTTGGTGCAGCACCACCTGCATTTGCACCAGAGCCGTTGTTTCCACCATTACCAACATATGCAGTTCCATAATTTCTATCTGCTCCTGGAGCAGTTAAATAATTATGAAAAGATGTTGGGCCTCCAGTATTTCCGTCTGCTTGATTTTGTGTTCCACCGCTTCCAACTCCACCAATTGTAACTGTATATGGTGTTGCACTTAAATAAGCATATGTATGTCTTAATGGTGCTGGTGTTCCACCAGTCCCACCATAACCACCATTTGTTCCACCTGAAGATCCACCCATTCCGCCACCTAGTGCAATTATATAATGCCATCCTGCTGCTGCTGGTGTATAATTTCCTGTTGCAGTAATTGTATCTGTTGCAGAAATACTTCCTGCGCTTGTTACTGATTTAGATACTGGACTTGTTCCAACAGAAAAAACTACATTTGTTCCAGCATTTGTAAACATTGTGCATTTGTTTGCTATTGAAGATACTGTTACGCTTCCAGATCCAGAGGTAGTGTATCCATTTGCAAGTGGTAATCCAGATGTATCTGTCAAGGTGTAATAAACATCAGATGTTGTAGGTGTTACTGATATTGCATATGTTCCAATTGGAAGAGTTATCGAAGAATTATATAATGTATTTGCTGCTGGTAGGGTAACATAAAATGGTGAACCAGCTGATGGTGATACTGATGAACTAGCAGAAGATGCTACAGATGTTCCATTATCATTTGTTGCAGTAACTGTAAATGTGTAAGCGGTTCCATTTGTTAAACCTGTAACTGTAATAGGAGATGCGCCAGTTCCTATAAATCCACCTGGAGATGATGTTGCTGTATATGTAGTTATAGCAGAGCCGCCTGTTGCGCCAGTTGTATAAGCAACTGTTGCTGATGCATTACCTGCAACTACGGCTCCAATTGTTGGTGCTTGTGGGATAGTTGTTGCAGTAATTGAGGCAGATGAAGCAGAACTAGCGCTTGTTCCAAATGAGTTAGTTCCTATAACAGCAAATGTGTATCCAGTATTTGACTGTAATCCAGTTACGTTAATTGGAGAACTTGATCCTGTTCCAACATATGATCCTGGTGTAGATGTTACGGTATATGTATTTCCTGTACCTATTCCTGTTGGGATTGTAAATGCTACAGATGCTGATCCATTATTATAAGCACGACTTGCTCCTGAATTTGTAGCAACTACGTTGGTTACTACTGCTGGAATAGCATTTAAAGCTGTCCATCCATTTACTGTATAAATTTCTTGTTGCCCAAGATCTCCGTTATAAAAAACATCTCCGACAGAAGGTGTTAATGGCCTACTGCTAGTTCCACCTTTTGGAACTCCACCTAAATTTGAAAAATTAATTGCCATTATTTAACCACCCATCCCCAAGTAGAACCTGTATAAATTAAAGTTGCTGCAGCACCATTTAAATCAATAGACAAATTATCTGCAATACCGTTAATTTTACCACTATTTCTGTTTACTGTAATCTTATTTGTTGCTGCCGTTCCAGATGCATCAATAATTTGAATTTCATCTCCTTGTGTAGGAGAAGCAGGTAGTGTTAAAGTTCTAGCAGCAGTTGTATCTACGAAGTATCTAATTCCCGCCGCCAATGTTGTATTTGCAGAAATTGCTGTATTTGTTACAGCAGGTGCACCATTTGATCCAGATGCTCCAGATGCGCCAGATGGTCCTGTGGGACCAGTGGGTCCTGTTGCCCCTAAAGGTGCAGCGGAACCAACAGTCTGCCAAGTAGTTCCATCCCATACTCTTATTAATTTAGCCATTATGCCACCGCTGTCTTTAAATATCTAACAATAATAATTCCTGAGCCGCCAGATCCACCATTACTTGCACCACGAGCACCTCCGCCGCCAGCACCTAAGTTTGTTGTTCCACTAGTTCCTGTACCTGATTGACCTGCTCCGCCACCGCCTAATCCTCCCGTACCATTTGTTGTGCCTCCGCCGCCACCACCTCCGCCTGCAAAATAATAATTTGGGCTTGAAAATTGTCCTAAGCCAGATGCTGCTGCCATAGTATTAATAATTGCTGATGTTGCTCCTATGCCTCCATTACCGCCAACTTCAGAAGTTACTTTACTTCCTCCAACACCGCCTGCGCCGCCTCCGCCTGCGCCAGCATAATCATTATTACCAGTACCACCATCGTAACCTTGTCCAGATGTTCCAGTACCAGGAGTATATTGCGAGATAAATCCGCCTCCTCCTGAACCACCATTTCCTGGCAATACGCTTCCTCCTCCCCAGAATCCTCCACCACGTCCTCCACCAACTGATGCAGTCAATGCGCCAAATTGTGAATATGTACCATTATTTGCTCCATTTGCAACACCTGGACCACCTCCTCCAATAGAACAGGTATAAGTTGAAGCAGGAAAAGATTGAGCATTATACATTACTAATCCTCCAGCGCCTCCGCCTGATGCATTTTGAAATCCGCCTGATCCTCCGCCTGCTACTACTAACACATCTGCAGATAAATTACCGCCCGATACAACTAAATTTGAAGTGGATAAAAATGTTCTGTAGTAATACGTAGCGTCAGATGTTAGTGTTCCACCAGTAACGGTTGGTAAAAATCCAGCTGTTCCAGATACTGTCCAACCAATTGTATTATACTGATATAAATTTTTTAAATCTGTATCATAATATAAATCTCCAACAGTTGGAGATGCGGGACGACTTGCAGTAGTTCCTCTTAAAAAATGCCCGTTTGCTGCAGTATTATGTGTTGAAATTGCAGATGTAACAGATGATGATGTAGCAAGAGAAGCAGTATTAGAAATTCCATGCACGGAAGTAGTAGCAGTATTATGTGTGCTAATTGCAGATGTTACAGATGTAGATGTAGCAAGGGCGGAAGTATCAGTAACACCATGTACAGAAGTAGTAGCATTATTATGTGTTGTTATTGCTGCCGCCGTTTCAACATCAGTTGAAAGAACATTTGCTGCTGTAAGTATATTTGCTATATCTCTGATTCTAGACATTATCTACCCAACTCCAATACAGTTATAACTGGACCATTACTTTCTCCAAAATTATAGGTTCCGCCTGCTGTATCTAATGTTCTAAGAGAATATGTATATGTTCCTGCTACTTGTGAATCTATAAATTGTAATGCGAATGGAATATTTTCTGATCCTGCCGAACCTTCAACATGAACAATGTTTCCAATTGCTGTTGATCCACGAAATAGTTGTAATCTTGCCCATGCACCAGATGCACTATTTTCTGCATCGCCTGTTACAAAAATATGAACGGGATAACCATTAGTAGTTATTGTAGCGCTTACTATTGCTGAAGATGCCCCAGAAATTCCAGTTACTTTTGTTCCAAGGGTTTGAACATAATTAAATGCTCCCTTATTAGCTTTCAGATCTAACCCTGAATTTATTTCTGATTGCGTATATGTGTTTACTGAATTAAGATTAGTTACTGTAAGAACTTCTATTATATCTGAAGCCGCCGCTCCAGATGCTAAAGTAATAGTATTTGAATTAGATGTAGTATAGTCGGTACCCCTCAAAAGAAGCATTCCGTTAAAATAAACCTGCTCATATCCATCTATAAATGTTTGAGTTGTAGTAAATACAGTTTGTGCTGCCGTTGCAGTATATGACTGACGGCGAATAATATTTGTATCAAATGCTGTAGCATCAACATCTGATTCAATCCAAATTTGTCCAGTTACTGGACTTGATGGAGCATCTGCTTGATATGAAGTGGGGGTTACAAGGGAAGTTAGAGCAGTTGGAGTATATGTAGATCCAGCTGAAGAATATAGGATTTGTCCTGAAGTAGGAGAAGTTGCTGTTCCTGTTCCGCCATATTGTGTTGCAATATATGGGGTAGAATCAATATTTCCAGATACATCAGATACAAGAGGGCCTGCAGAGGTTATACCTTTAACCTGCAGTTTATTTTTAACTTTAAAATCTTTATCTGACAATTTGGATCACATATCCCCTAATTGATTATACTAATTATAGCAGAATTTAATTATACTGCGTATCTTACAATAACAATTCCAGATCCACCGTTAGCTCCATAATATCCTGGACCTTCTTGCCAGCCACCGCCACCGCCGCCGCCAGTATTAGCAGTTCCATCTACTGGAGGCGTATTTGTTCCACCATTATAGCTTGCGTTGTTACCTCCACGGCCCCCACCGCCGATACCACCATTTCCTCCAGTTGCACCTGAATTAGATTGTCCCGATCCACCGCCTCCTGCAAAGTAGTATGTCCCACCAATATTTTGTCCAGCTCCTGTTGTTGAACCTCCAGATATTGAAGTAGATGATCCAGCACCACCAGCGCCTCCATTAGAAGCTCCACCTGCACTTGCTCCACCTCCTGCGCCTGGAGTACTTCCTCCAGAAGATCCTCCAGCGTTACCCTGGCCAGATGTTCCAGAACCTCCACTATAGGCTCCAGCTCCCCATCCAGCTCCACCACCTGAACCGCCAGATCCACCATTTACTGAATATCCAGCTCCTGCTCCACCGCCAACTGATGCTGTTAATGAACCAAATTGTGAATTTGTACCAGAATTAGCTAATCCTGAAGAATCAGATAACCTACCTGCTCCACCCGTTCCAACTAAACAATTATATGATTGTGCTGATAAAGATTGAGATGTGAATGTTTGATATCCGCCTGCGCCTCCTCCGCCACGACCTGATCCTCCACCACCTGCAACAACTAAAACGTCTGCAGTAATTGATTGTGTTGGAACAAATGCCCCAGTTGATGTAAATGTGTGATACCAATAACTTCCGTCTGTAGTAACTGTTCCTCCAGAAGCTTTTGCAACATAAGATGAACTTGTATTAAATACTCCTGAAGAAGTAAATGTGTGATACCAATATCCTCCAGAGTTTATAATTGTATTGCCACCAGATGCTAATCTGTTTGTAGATTGATATCTAACAATAACAATTCCAGATGCTCCAAACCCAGCAGTTCCACCTGCTCCTCCAGCAGAATATCCACCGCCACCAGATCCAGTATTTATTAAGCCACTTGTTGCTTGTGCTGCATTTGCTCCAGAAGATCCACGTCCACCACCGCCTGCTCCTCCTGAATTAGAAGAAGTAGAATATTCATAAGTCCCGCCGCCTCCTCCGCCTGCAAAGTATCCTGATGACCCTGTTCCAGTTATGTAAGCCCAGGATGAGTACGTATTTAAACCATTACCGCCAGTGCCGCCAACGTCATAACTTCCATTGGTTCCGCCACTTCCTGCACCACCACCACCGCCACCAGCACCGTGTGATGGAGTATTAAAGCCATTGCCACCGTTATTACCTTGACCAGCAGGAGATGCTGTTCCACCAGAAGCTGAAGAGCCTCCTCCTGAACCTCCACCGCCACCAGCTGAACCACCGTTAAGTCCAGCAGATGGTTGACCTGAACCTCCACCGCCACCGCCAACTGCGGAAACTGAATTAAAAGTTGAATTTGTGCCACTATTGCCCTGGATGTAACCACCTGTATTTGGAGATCCACCTGCGCCAACGATGACAGACATAGCTGAATTTGCAGAAACTAACTGTGAAGATGCACTAACAAATCCGCCTGCTCCGCCGCCACCTCCATAATGATAATCTCCTCCCGAACCGCCACCTGCAATAATTAAATAATCAACAGATAAATTACTAGATGGTGTAACACTATTACTTGCAGAACTTGCTGCAGATGTTCCATTGGCATTTGTTGCTGTAGCAGTAAATGTATATGCCGTACCGTCTGTAAGTCCTGTAAAAGTATATGTTGTATTGGAAGTTGTCTTAGTTGTAGTAACTGGGCTTGAAACAATAGAGTATCCTGTAATTGCTGAGCCACCAGTGGCTCCTGGTGTAATTGTAATTGTTGCAGATTGAGATGCTGCTACAGCGCTTATACTTGGTGCAGCAGGAACAGTAGTTGCAGTTACTGCGCTACTCGCAGATGATGCAGAAGATGTGCCATATGGACTAGTTGATACAACTGTATGTGTGTATTGAGTTGAAGATGAAAGTCCTGTTACAACAATTGGAGATGTGCTACCAGTAAATGTAGTTGGTGATGTAGCTGGATTTGGAGTTAATATAAAACTTGTTGGTGCCCCGCCAGTTGTTGCGGGGGTAAATGCAACAGACATTTGTCCATTATTAAATGCTCTGCTAGTTCCCTGATTTGTGGCGGTTACGCCAGTTGGAATTCCAGGAGCGGCAGCAATTGGAAACCATCCATTTGCTGTATATGACTCAAAGTAATTTAACTCTGAATTAAAATATAAATCTCCAACTGTAGGAGATGCTGGTCTACTTGCTGTATTTCCTCTTTGGTATGCAACATTTTGTGCTACCCAAGTAGTGTTTGTTCCGTCTGATGATAATACTTTATTTGCCGCCGATGTTTGTGCAGGAAGCATTGCATTTAAAGCATTACTTAAACTTGATTGTCCTGTTCCGCCTTGTGCTGCTGAAAGGGGTTGCGGCAGATCAAGACCAGTCTTAACCTTAAAATTTTTATCTGCCACAACTACCTCACAAGTTTATTTTATTTATTCAGCTGGGGGAACGAATTCAACCCATGAGGTTGTCTCTTCATTCCATACAAAAAACTTGCCTTCTTCTACAGGCATTGCTACTGGAGCATTCCAGTTACATGTATCTTCATTTAGTGTCCATGAAGCAAAAGGCTTTGGTGGAATGAATGCATCTAGTGTTGCATCAAATGTATATCCAATTCCAGCATAGTTCTTTCTGAATGGAGTTCCGCCTAATGTGTGGACCCCACCTTGTGTGTTGTAGGAAGTCTTCTTCCAAATTCCGCCGAGGCCTAGGTCATCCGCAAGGAATTCCTGCCCTCTATCTTCTTGATCGTCTCCGACTACAAGAACACGGGTAACGATATTATTATCGTCAATTTCTGCAAAATGTGCCATTTGTATTTCTCCTTTGTTTGTAGATGTATTACTATTTTACCATTTGGTAAATAATAAAGCTATATTAAAATGTAATTGTTCCTGACCCACTACTAAATGTAGTAATTTTAAACCCAGCAACAGATACAGAGTCCGTTGAGTTAGCTGGTCCAGAGATTGTTGGAGTTAATGTATTTGGATATTTAATTATAATTACCCCAGATCCGCCTGGACCGCCATTAAACTCAGAAGCATAATCTCCTCCTCCGCCGCCACCTAGGTTTTGTCCACCTGCTCCAGATCCAGCCGCACCTCCACCTCCGCTACCGCCATTTTGAGGAGAAGCCCAACAACCAGCGCCTCCGCCGCCTCTGGTTACTGAAGTTCCTGTAATTGAATTTGCCAAACCATTGCCGCCATTTGCGCCGCCGTTACCAGTCCTATCTTGAGATGCGGCTTGTCCTGCACCACCACCGCCGTTACCTCCATATGCTCCGTTCCAGCCTGCTCCACCAATGTATCCAGCAGATGCAGCTCCGCCATTACCGCTATTGTAAGCGCCTCCGCCGCCAGATCCGCCAGCACCACCATCCTTGCTACCTGCACTAGCATTTCCGTTAGATGCACCAGCACCTCCGCCTTCAGAAACTATAGTTGCAAATGTTGAGTTATTTCCTTTTGCATTTTTTGCGCCACCCGCACCTACAATAACACTATAAGATATTCCTGGGGATAAAACTAAAGCGCTTGCTGCTGCTAATCCTCCACCTTGCGTTCCAGTTGAAGTTTTATATCCACCTGCGCCACCGCCTGCAGAGTAAGTTCCTCCGCCGCCACCGCCACCTGCTAGTACAAGGTAATCAACGGTAACAGATGCTGAAGGTGTAACTGAATTACTTGCAGAACTTGCTGCTGATGTACCATTAGCATTTGTAGCGGTAACTGTAAAAGTATAAGCAGTTCCATTTGTAAGGCCTGTAACCGTAATTGGAGATGTGCCAGTTCCCGTTAATCCTCCTGGGCTTGAAGTTGCTGTAAATGTTGTAATTGCAGATCCGCCTGTTGCTCCTGCAGTATAGGTAATAGTTGCTTGAGCATTTGTTGCAGTAGCAGTTCCAATAGTTGGAGCCTGTGGAACAGTTGTTGCAGTAACTGCGCTACTCGCAGAACTTGCAGAACTTGTTCCTGTATTATTTGCAGCAACTGCTGTATATGTATATGCCGTACTCGATGTAAGCCCAGTTACTACAATTGGGCTGGAAGTTCCAGTAAATGTTGTAGGAGATGTTGCTGGACTTGGAGTAATTGTATATGTTGCTGGAAACCCTACTGTTTCTGTAGCAGGAGTAAATGCTATTGATGCTTGTCCATTATTATATGCCCTCCCAGTTCCTTGATTTGTAGATACAAGAGAAGTCGGTGTTCCTGGGGCATTAATATTAGTTAATACATACCAAGCTCCGCTCTGATAAATTTGTAGTGCACCTATTGTTGTATTAAAATAAATGTAGCCATTATTAACCGCCGTCGGTCTATTGGCTGTAGTTCCTGAAGGATAAATAATTGCTTTATTAGATGAATTAGTTGGCATTAGAAAGTTATACTCCCTGTATTATTAAATGTATAAATGTTATAAGATCCTGATGTTGTAGGGACTACTGAAGATGATGCTGCTGTAAGTAATGTTTTAATAATAACTACTCCTGAGCCACCGCTTGCTCCTAAATCTGCATTTGTTGCTTTTGGATCAGAGTATCCCCAAGTTCCGCCTCCTCCGCCTCCTCCTGTGTTAGCAGTTCCCGCAGTTGGTGCTGCTGCTGGATTTTTATTAGTTTGTCCTCCGCCCCAACCTCCGCCGCCGTTTGATTTATATGTTGGAGTATATCCTAAAAATGCGCCCCAACCTTGATTATTTCCTGTTCCTTGAGTACCTCCATTTCCTCCGCCGCCATAATAAGCAGAGCTTCCAGAAATATCAGTTAAATATCCATCTCCGCCAATTGAACCAACCCCAGAGTATGGTGCACTATTTAATCCGTTTGCTCCAGATCCTGCTCCGCCGCCAGCACATAGGCGACTATTATCACTAGTTAATGTCTGTCCTCCAGTGTAACTAGTTACTGTTCCATTTATATTTTTACTAGATGCTCCACCTCTTCCTGGATAATACATACTATTTTCACCAGGCTCTCCGCCAGCGATTGTTAAAGAATTAAATGAAGATGAAACTCCAACAGTTGCTGCTGTACCTCCATTATTATTTCCAGGACCGCCTCCGCCAACGGTTACAGTATACGGAGTACCAAGGTTAATTGAAACTCCAGTATAGTGTGCAATTCTTCCTCCGCCTCCGCCAACGGCTTGTGGATTTCCAGCTTGCCCTCCGCCTCCGCCTGATACAATTAAATAATCTATTGAAGGATTTGCTGGCGTAACACTATTACTTACTGAGCTTGCAATAGATGTGCCATTTGCATTTGTTGCTGTGACGGTAAATGTATATGCAGTTCCGTTTGTTAATCCCGTAAATATATATGGAGAACTAGATGTTGTTTGTGTTGTTGTGGCAGGACTTGATGTAATAGAATATCCAGTAATTGCAGAGCCACCTGTTGCACCTGCAGTGATTGTAATTGTTGCTGTTGTATTTCCAGATACGGCAGAAATTGTTGGTGCCTGTGGCACAGTAGTTGCAGTAACTGCGCTACTCGCAGAACTTGCAGAACTTGTGCTTGCACTATTTGATGCAGTAACTGTATATGTATATCCTGTAGATGATTGAAGCCCTGTAACTACAATTGGGCTAGATAAGCCAGTTGCAGTATATGATCCAGGACTGGATGTAACTGTAAAACTTGAGGCCAATCCGCCAGTTTCAGTAACTGGGCTAAATGCCACAGATGCTGATCCATTATTATATGCACGACTTGTGCCAACATTTGTAGCAACTACAGAGGTAGGAGCAGATGGTGCAACAATTGATTGAAGCGCATACCATGCATCATTTTGATAAACTTGAAGTGCTCCAACTGTAGTATTAAAATATGTTGAGCCTATTACTGGATTTGCTGGTCT
>SESF01017713.1_pt1 | contig 16848 bp, 19 predicted proteins | sample 3171521 | NCBI WGS metagenome assembly SESF01 (sample SAMN10866945, study PRJNA518727) | freshwater metagenome | biome: subpolar coniferous forest; feature: holomictic lake; material: water; isolation source: holomictic Lake 227, 6 m and 8 m depth | place: Canada: near Kenora, Ontario | collected...
GTTGCACTTAGGAACACACCTGTTTGCGAAGTTGACGATCTTGAAGAAGTAGCCGGCTTGAGATGGAATCCTAAGTCGGCAAAAAGAATCGCCCAGTAAAATTAATCTAGAGAGTGGAGTGGCGGAGGCGCTGAGAATCCTATGAGCCTATTCGATCAGCGGTTTGCCGGCTTCAATACGGCGCTTGGTGGCGCCTTCCATGCGGTCGATCCGCTCCGAGAGCGAGGAGTCGAGTTTACGCATATTTGCAAAAAGGGCCTCGCTGTAGCTCATCGCCGCAGCTTTGCGGGCTTCGGGATCGCTGGTGTTGGCCATCTTCTCGCGCAACTGAACCACTTCAGGATTGTTGGCTGCCTTTTCGCGGACCTCCCGGTAGCGAGCCTTCTCTGCATCGGGTTCATGCTGTTTCCCACGCGCTGGTTGAATCAGCGTTGCGATTGCGGCATCCGGCTCGGATTCCGGCATCGGAGTGGCGAGCGGGCTGCTTCCCTTGTGTCCACGTTTGGTGGTCGCGACAGGGGTCGCCGTCGGTTCAGCCAAAGGGGCAGGCTGGATCGCGACTGGGGCAGGAGTGGAAGTGCTTTCCGGGGTGGGGGCCGGAGTCGCGGAAGGAGTCGGAACCGGGTTCGGCGAGGCGGTCTGTTTCGGCGTCGGCTTTGGAGTGGGCCGGGCGGTCGGAGTCGCGGTCGGACGCGGGGTTGCACTTGCCGCCGGTTTAGCCGAAGGCGTGGCGCTCGGTCGGGGTTTGGCTGGAGTCGGCGAAGCTTTGAGCACCGGCGTGCGCGTCACATTATGGGGATGAGCCGGGGCGGGAGTCGCCTCCGCCTTTGCTTTCCCGGACCCGAAGAGCCACCGGAACCGGAAGAAATTAAAAAATCCGCCGGATTTCTTTGGTTTAATCTGCGCCTCGGCAGCCGGACTGGGCGCGGCCGCTGCCGGTTTGACTACGGCGATTGCCCGCTCGATGCGTTGAGGAGTTGCCGCAGCCCGAGCAGGGCCGGTTGCCACGATCCCGGTGCTGGCAGGCCCTTCGGGCGTGACGGTAATCTGCGCAACGGCAGGCATAGAGCTAACAATAACGAAGAGGAGGGGCAGTCTTTTCATCGGGAAAAACCCATGTATAGCAGAGCCTGCCCGCCGGGGCAAGGGGTGCAAAATTTTGATGTTTTTCTAGCGGCGATTGGTGGTTTATGCTCCTTGGTTCCATGTCCGTTCAAAAGATTGTCACTGCCGGCGAGCTTGCCGCGGCGCGCGAAGAACTCGCCGCCGCGGGAAAGAAGCTTGTGTTCACCAACGGGTGCTTCGACCTGCTCCATGTCGGCCACGTCCGTTATCTCCAGGCAGCCCGGAAACTGGGCGATGCCCTCGTGATTGCCATGAATGGGGATGCCTCGGTGCGCGCCCTCAAGGGGCCGACGCGTCCGATCAATCCCGAAGCCGACCGGGCCGAAGTGCTCTCGGCGCTGGAGTGCGTGGATTATGTCACCATCTTCCCGGAGGTGCGCATCACCGATCTGCTGCGGGCCGTTCGCCCCCAAATTTACACCAAGGGGGGCGATTACACCCCGGAGACCTTGAATGCCGAAGAACGCGCGATGCTTGACGAAGTGGGCGCCGAAATCCGAATCCTGCCGCTGGTGCCGGGCCGTTCAACCAGCCAAATTGTAGCCGCAGCCACATGCAAAAACTAAGACTTGGCATTCTCGGTTCGGGGAAAGGTTCCAACTTCAAAGCCATCGCCGAGGCAATCGGCAAAGGTCGCATCAACGCCGAGGCGCGCATTGTGATCTCGGACGTGCAGAGCGCGGGGATCCTCGACTTTGCAAGAGCCCATGGCATTCGGACCGAGTTCGTGGAGCCGGGGCGCTTCCGCACCAAACTCGAGCCGGAAGCGGAATTGCGCCTGCTTGAGCTTCTGCGGGAAGCGGAGGTCGATCTGGTGGTGCTCGCGGGGTACATGCGGATGATCAAACCAGCTTTGCTGGAGGCGTTCCCGAACCGGATCATCAATATCCATCCTTCCCTGCTCCCGAAGTTTCCGGGGCTGGCTGCGTGGAAGCAGGCGCTCGAAGCGGGCGCCACGGTGACGGGCTGCACGGTTCATTACGTGGATGGGGGGATGGATACCGGCCCGGTCATCGCCCGAAGCGAGGTGCCGGTACTGCCCGGCGACACCGCCGAGACGTTGCACGCGCGTATCCAAGTCGCTGAGCACGAGCTCTATCCGGCGGTTCTCGCGCGGCTGGCTAAAGCATTGTAACTGCCCGCCGCCGGGCTTCGCGCATTCGATACTTTCGTATGAATGCGTTACAGGTAGAAACCGTGGCGGTGCTGCGTGGGCTGGCAGACGTCTGCCGCGAGGGTCAAAACGGGTTCCGGGAAGCTTCGGAATGCACTTCGAGCGACCCGGAATTGAAAATGCTTCTTTCATCTTTCTCAGTTCAAACCGGGAAATTTGCCAGCGAGCTTCACACCCAAATCCGTTCGATCAGCGGGGGGGCGGTCGAACCGCCCTCCGCGGCGCATGCGGACTGGGCACAATTCGAGCCGGGGACGAGGCGGGAGGACAATCATCTTATCGTCGCGGCGTGCGAGGAATATGCCGATCGCGCCATGGCTGAGTATAATAAAGCGGTGGCTCACGATTTGGAGAGCCCGGCCCGCGAGATCGTGCAGCGGCAAAGGCAGGAAGTGATCACGATGCACCACAGTCTGCGAACCCTGCGCGACCGGGTGGAACCCGGCCTCGCCGAATCGGCCCGGGCGGCGGGCGCAAGCATTTCGGAAACCGCCGGGGAAATGTGGAAGGACGTGCAGTCCCAGGCCGAGGGGTTCACTTCAAAGGCAGGCGCCAAGGCGGAAGAGTTGAAAGAGAAGGCCTCAGCCACTGCCGAAGATTTGAAGGCAAAATCCGAACAGGCGGTGGAAGCCACGCGGGAATACGTCCGGCGCAATCCGGTTCCGATCTTGACGGGCGGGCTGATCCTCGGGTTTTTGATCGGGCTGTTCTTCTATGCCATGGAATTGCGCAACGACCAGATCCGGCTTGAGATTCGCCGCAGCCCGTGGCGCAGAATGGGCAACACGCTGGCTGGGTGGATCGGCTATATTACAGGCCGCGCAAAATCCCAATATGAGAGTTCGGCGGAGGCGGTTCGGGATTTCGAGATGCCAACCCTGAGGCGCCGGAACTGGCTGATGCGGAAGATCGGGTTGTAAGAGAAAGGTCGTTTCAACCTGGATCCGGCAGAAGAACCTTGGCCGAAATCCAATTGCTTTTTCTAGGTTCAAAGGAGTTTGGCCTCGGCAGCGGCTCGTTCCCAAACTCCATTTGGGAACGCCATTGTCCCGGCAACTCTATTGCCGGGATGAGCCTCTGGAGCGAGTCGGCACCCCATTCCCCCGCCGCCGCAATGTTGCGCCCACAAGAAGTGTGTTCCCGAATTGAGTTTGGGAACAATATCCCCCTACCCACTTCCAATCACGCCCCCCGAGGGGGGGCGCAGGGATCGCCCTTGCACCTTCTTTCGAGTCTGCTATACATCCCTCGCAACCCTCCTGTTTATGCTCGAACTTGAAGTTTATGCCGCCGGTGTCCGCAATCTGGAAAAAATCCTGGAGCTCGACCATGAGTTGGAGACGATCCCGGGACTGCGCTACAAGGTCGATAGCAACCATGACATTGTTTACATGGAGACAGACCAGCCGACCTTCACGATTCTCCAGGTGAAGCGGGCTTTCGAACGCATCGGGCTTGAACCCCGCTTCGTGGGAAACATTCCCCCTTCGTTAGTCGAGCAAAACAGAAAGAAAACTCAGCCGCTGCTCTAGCCAGCGACCCTGCGAAGGGATCCCTCGTGGGGCTCTTCTTTTTACTCGATGTTGTTTATCCGGTTTTTAGGCCGCACCGCCCTTTCTCTTTTCGGCTACCTGGGGGAGCTTCTATTCCTTGCGCTTGAGACGCTGCGCTCGTTGTTGACCACGCCGATCCGCTGGCGGTTACTCCTAAAGCAGGTGTTGGAGGTGGGCTATCGCTCGCAGCTCGTGGTGGTTGTTACCGGCGGGTTTACCGGCGCAGTTTTCGGCGCGCAGACTTTCTTCCAGTTTCACCGCCTTTCCATGGACTCGGCGGTGGGGGCGGTGGTGGCGGTCTCGATGTTTCGAGAACTCGGCCCGGTGCTCACCGGCTTGATGGTGGCGGGCCGGGTGGGAGCGGCCATGTCGGCGGAAATCGGCACGATGAAGGTCACCGAGCAGATTGACGCGCTCCGCTCGCTCGGGGTGCATCCGGTCGATTACCTAGTGGTTCCGCGGCTGCTGGCGATGATGTTTTCCGTTCCGCTGTTGGTGGCGGAATGCGTCGGGATCGGAATTCTCGCCGGGCAATTCGTGACGGTGAGCATGTTGGGGGTCTCGAATGTTTATTACGTCAATTACATGCTGAAATTCACCTCGGGCCGGGACGTGAAGATGGCGCTCACGAAAGGGTTCGCCTTCGCCCTGCTGATCTCGCTGATCGCCTGCCAGGAAGGGCTCAAGGCGCAGGAAGGCGCGGTGGGCGTCGGCAAAGCGACCACCCAGGCGGTGGTCATCAGCTCGCTTTTCATCCTGATCGTCAATTTCTTCCTGACGATGATCCTCAACATCTTCTACCCCGGTGGAGTCTAAGCCCAACAGCCCCCGGAAGGACCAATCTTCGATGACCGCCCCCGCTCCAGAATCAATGATCGAAGTCCGTGCCCTGACGAAGCAGATCGACAACCAGCAGATCCTGCGGGGCATCGATCTCGACGTGGCCGCTGGCGAGACCTTGGTGATCATCGGCCGTTCCGGCAGTGGAAAAAGCGTGCTGCTCAAGCATCTCATCGGGCTGATGACCCCCACTTCGGGCAAGGTCCGCATCGAAGGCCGCCAGATCGTCGGACTCAAGGAGCGTCAACTTCTGCCGATTCGCAAGACGATCGGGATGATGTTCCAGGGCTGCGCGCTTTTTGATGCCATGACGGTGGAACAAAACGTCGCCTTTCCGCTGCGGGAAGCCGGCGAGCGCAACCCGGGTGTCATTCGCAAAAAAGTGGCCGAAGCGCTCGACGTCGTGGATCTCACCGGGCACGAGGATAAGATGCCGGTAAACCTCAGCGGCGGCATGAAAAAGCGGGTTGCCATGGCCCGGGTCGTCATCACCCATCCCAACTGTCTGCTCTACGATGAACCGACGGCGGGGCTCGATCCCGTGGTCTCCGACTCGATCAACCACCTGATTCGACGCTTGCAAAAGCGCTTCGGAGTGACATCCATTGTCGTGACACACGACATGAAATGCGCCACCTATGTTGCCGACAAAATCGCCTATCTTCATGAGGGGAGCATCTATTTTCATGGGACCGCGGCTGAACTGATGGCCTCCAGCGATCCGCTGATTCGAGACTTCATCGAGGGACACTCCGGCGATACGGATTAGAAACGCACACACTTCAATGAGCAACGAACAGAGGGGTTTGGAAGTCAAAGTCGGGTTTTTTGTCTTCGTCGGCTTGATGGCTATCGCCATCATGGCCATTCAGTTTGGGCGCGTCGGCCAGGGGCTGGCGAAGGATTACCGGGTGACGGTGGAATTCCCCAACGCCAACGGGTTGTTGAAAAACTCCGATGTCCAAATGGCGGGCGCTGCAATCGGCCACGTCGCGGAGCGGCCAGAAATCACTGGCGGCCAGATCGGCAAGGTCTTCGTGCAATTGAGCATCCGCGACGAAATCAAGCTGCCGAAGGGTTCGCGTTTCGTCATTGGCAGCTCGGGATTGCTTGGCGACAAATTCGTCAATGTCGAGGCGCCGGACCATTTCAAAGACGGGGCTTTTGACCCGGCCGACCCGAACCAAATCATCCCGCCGGGCGCACAACTCAAAGCCGATCAATCCGGTGGGCTGGACGCGATCACCAAAAAAGGTGAGGAAGCGATGGTCAAACTCAACAGCCGCCTGGACGAACTGGAAGGAACCATCGCCGCCGTGCGCAATGGGCTGCTTAGCGATGAGAATCTCAAGAATCTCTCGGGCGCCTTTGCCGATTTCAAGGCCGCCACGGGCCGGATCTCCGAGGCTTCAAAGAAGATCGACGGCCTCATGGTGGGGGCGCAAAGCACGGTGGACAACGCCAAGGACACCATGGCCGGAGCCCGAAAGATGATGGAGACCGCCGAGGGAGCCGCCAGCGACGTTCGCGCGGTTGTCGGCGAAGCGCGCGGAGTCATTCAATCGACCCAGGGGTTCTTGAAATCCGCACAATCTGGTCCCGGGGCGCTTCCGATGTTGCTCGGGAACCGCGAAGTGGCTAATAATCTGCGAGCGATCATCTCCAATATCCGCCAGCATGGACTGATATTCTACCGGGACAGTGCGGCGAGAGAGGCCGCTGAATCGCAACCCAGACGTTAAACCTGTGACAGCCAGCCGCACCATCAACCTATTCCGGGTGCTCTTTATAACCTTCGCGCTCTTTTTGGGCTCGCGAATCGGGGACGTGCTCTTCGAGTCCACAGGCTCTCAGTGGATCGGAGCGGTTTCCGGGCTGATTTTCGGGCTGGCGATCGTCCTGATCGACAGGCTTCTGAAGGGTTTTTCCCTGCGGATGTTTTCCTCGGCCACCTTCGGAATGCTGCTCGGTTTTTTTGCAGCCCGGCTTCTCCTGGCCTCCGACGTCCTCCGCTACTCCCCTCCCCAAACACGCTGGATCGCCAGCGTGGCCATTTATGCCGCGTTGGCTTACCTCGGCACCATGCTTGCCTTGCGCAGCAGCCGGGATGAGTTCTCGTTGATCATCCCCTATGTGCGCTTTCGCCGCGTCGCCATTCATGACGAGCCGATCGTGGTCGATACCAGCGCCCTCATCGACGGCCGTATCCTGAGGGTTTCCGAAACAGGTTTCCTGAGCACGTCTCTCGTGGTCCCCAGCTTTGTCTTGGATGAACTTCAGGCCCTCGGTGATTCGTCCGATCCCCTCAAGCGCGAGCGCGGTCGCCGCGGTCTGGACCTGCTTCAGGAAATCCAGCGACGGCCCGACATGACGGTTACCATCCATGAATCGGTTCCCGAAGGCGATCAACCGGTGGACACCCGACTAATGCAGGTCTCCCAGATCGTTCAAGCGCGCCTGCTGACCAACGACTCCAACCTGGCCAGAATCGCCCGGCTCCAAGGCATCTCGGTTCTTAATTTGCACGATCTCGCCCGCGCCCTGCAGCCGGCGCTGACCACCGGCGAAGAGCTGGATCTTACCCTCGTCAAGCCGGGCCGTGAGCCGCACCAGGCGGTCGGCTATTTGCAGGACGGCAGCATGATTATTGTAAACCATGCCCGGCCATTCATCGGCGAGGTTCAAACGATCACCATCGCGGGCACCCACCAAACCGGTGCCGGAAAGCTGTATTTCGCCGAGCTCAAGCACCCGTCCCAGACGCGGCCCGCGCTGTAGCCGCCCCGCTCGGTCGGCAACGATGTGGACCTCTCGCTTGAAAAAACTGGAACGGGATTCACTCCGGGCTTAAACCATTGACGTGCGCGCATATCTCGATCTCCTCCAGCTTGTTCTCGACGAAGGAAAGTTCAAATCGGACCGGACTGGCACCGGCACCTATTCCGTGTTTGGAGCGCAGGCGCGGTTCAATCTCCAAAAAGGCTTCCCGTTGCTGACGACGAAAAAGCTTCACTTGAAGTCGATCATTCACGAGTTGCTCTGGTTCCTGCGGGGTGAGACCAATGTGCGCTCTCTTCAAGCCGCAGGGGTCTCCATCTGGAATGAATGGGCCGATGCCGAGGGCAATCTGGGCCGGGTCTATGGCGCGCAGTGGTGCGACTGGCGGACTCCCGATGGCCGCTCGATCAATCAGATCGACGAGGTGGTCGCTCAAATCCGCCGGAATCCTGACAGTCGGCGCTTGGTCGTCTCCGCGTGGAATCCGGGCGAAATCGAAGGGATGAAACTCCCGCCGTGCCATGTCCTCTTCCAATTTTACGTGCATGAAGGGGTGCTTTCCTGCCAACTCTACCAGCGGAGCGCCGACCTCTTTCTGGGCGTTCCATTCAACATCGCTTCCTACGCGTTGCTCACGATGATGGTGGCCCAGGTGTGCGGACTGCAACCGGGCGACTTCGTTCACACCTTCGGCGATCTGCACCTCTACGCCAACCACCTCGACCAGGCTCGCGAACAACTCGCGCGCTCACCCCGCCCGCTCCCGGCCATGGGCATCAATCCCAACGTGCGTGACATCCACGCTTTTCAGTTCGAGGACTTCACCCTCTCCGGCTACGACCCGCACCCGACGATCAAGGCGCCGATCGCCGTTTAGCCTCTCGCCGCCATGAGTCACGTTCCGCAACTTAAAGCCATCGCCGCCATGGCGCTTAACCGGGTGATCGGCCGCGAGGGAAAAATCCCCTGGCATATCTCCGATGAACTGCGCTGGTTCAAACGCGCCACCACCGGGCATTCGGTTCTCATGGGGCGCAAGACCTACCAGTCGCTCGGGCGTCCGCTCCCCAACCGCAAGAATCTGGTGGTGACCCGCGGCTCCGACATCGAGGGGGTCACGACGCTGCACGATCTGACCGGGTTCGATCCAGCCGCCTACGCCGCACCCGGCACGGATATCTTTGTCATCGGGGGCGCGGAGATCTACGCCCAACTCCTCCCGCGCTGTGACGAGTTGCTGCTCACCGTCATCCCGCAATCAGTGGCAGGGGATGCGTTTTTCCCGGAGTTCGAGTTGAGTTTTGAGTTCGTGGAAACGGTGCTCGTTCACCCGGAGTTCGAGGTCCGGCGGTTTGTTCGACGCGGGAGCGTGGAAAGGGTGGAAAGGGGGTCAACTCTTGAATCTTGACGCGGCGTCAAGATTCAAGAGTTGACCCCAGCCCTGTTGACCCCAGCCCTGCAGCCTGTGTGGACGGGGAAGCCCACCGCCCATCTCGTCCATCTGCCGCGCCAGCCCTCTCACCACCGCCCAGAATACCGGCGCGCACGTCCTTCTTTCCGTTCCCCGGTGGCGAACTGCGTGATTTTCTTCGAGGCCAGCGCCGTTAACGCGGGCTTGGCCACCGTGATCGCCAAATTCAGCAGCGTGAAGAGAAAGGCGCTGCGTTGCGATTCCTTGCGCTTCTCGAGTTCCTTCCCTGGGCGGGCAACCCGCGCTTTTCTGCCCGGGAGCCTTGCGAGCAGCCAGCCGATAACAGCCGCCCCCGCGATCCAAACCGTTTTGCGCTGGGCGAAAGCGTGCCTGAAGTGGGAGGTGACGTCCACGTCATGGCGCACACCCCGAATGTTGCCGGCCAGTTCCCTGCGGGAACGCTCGAGCTCGGCGATTAGCTCCGACTTGCGGTTTGCTGCGGACTGCTCAGCCATTCTTGATCCTTTCTGAACTCGTTGAGGGTGGCCGGGAAGAGCGGTTTGCCCCATTTGGCCTTGGCTCCCCAGAGGCATGCGATGGTTCCCAAGAGGTGAAGGACGCCGACCGCCAGGACGATCCAGCCCCACGGCACTTGGGAGTAATGCGCAATGACGGCAATAATCCCGATCCAGAGAAAAACGTACCCGAAGAGCAGGAGCCCAATGGCCCCGATGAGAAACGCGGCCACTTTTCCATAAGCGCCCAGCGCCTCCTTGCCTTCGATCCCGGCCAATTCAAGCCGCGCCCGAAGATAGCCGGTGAAAGACCCGGCCAGGGAGAGGAGATGTTCGGACAAGCCGACATCCGCCGCGGTCCGCTCTTGGGGCGGATGCGTTTTCGCAAACATGATGTTATGGCCGGTTGGCCGCTTAACGACGGAAGAGAACTCCGAGGATGAAGCCGACTCCGAGGGCGGTCATGACGCCGCGGAGCGGATTTTCCCGGACATAAGCCTCGCCCTCTTCCTGCAAGGAGCGGGCGCGGGTGCGGGCCTGTTCGTAGGCTTCCTCGGCTCTGCCGCGGTATTCGTGGGCTTTGGCTTCGGCAACGGAACGGAGTTCCGCGGCTTTGGCTTCAGCGGCACTGCGGAGTTCTTCCGCAGCTTGTTTGGCGTGAGCTTTGCCGCTTTCAAATTTGCTTGCGGCTTCTTCGTTCGTGGCGGGATTGCTGACTGATTCGTTCATAAGTCTTCTCCGATTGCTTGCAGTTTAGGTCCAGAGCCGGGGCGGTGGCAAGGTCCGACTTGCACCCGCGTTTCTCCGCGTTTCTAAGAGTAAAACGCGACATCCGCCTCGGGTGCGCTTCCAATTCGCCTTATTTCCCGGCTTGCGCAGCGACATTTCCACGGCTTGAGTGATCATGATGCGATTTCTCCCCTGCCCCACGTTCGGCTTTTTCACAACTTTGGTTTCGGCGCTCCTTCTGCTGGCAAACGGCGCGCGCGCTGGCGGCTCCGCTTCCGGTGCGGTCCGCCCCGAGGTGCGGCAACTGCTCGTCGGCATCGCGCCGGACTGGGACGCGTCCACCGCGCGGCTTTTGGGCTTGGAGCGCGGCGCGGACGGGGTTTGGAAGCCGACCCTGGGGCCAATCCCGGTGCTGCTGGGCAAAAACGGGCTCGCCTGGGGACGCGGCGTCCTTGGAACCGACGAACCGGGACTGCACAAGGCCGAACGCGACGCCCGGGCGCCGGCGGGGGTCTTCCAACTCGGCCAGATCTACACCTATGACCGTACCCTGCCGAAAGGAGCGCGTTATCCGTTCCACACCGTGACCGCCGCCGACGCCTGGGTGGATGATCCAAAACTGCCGGACTACAACCGCTTCGTCACCGTCGATCCGAAAAACCCGCCTCCGTGGTTTGAAAAACAGAAGATGCGCCATAATGATTTCGCTTATCGTTGGCTGGTGGAAGTCCGGCACAATGCCGATCCGCCCGTGGCGGGGATGGGGAGCGCGATCTTTTTCCATATCCGGCGCGGCGAAACCCGCCCGACCTGGGGCTGCACCAGCATGGCGGAACCCGACCTCGTCTCGCTGATCCGCTGGCTGCGGGCGGAGGCGCAGCCGCATTATGCGCTGCTTCCGTGGGACGAATACCAGCGCAAATGGCAGGCGTGGGGATTGCCCAGCCCGGAAGCGGTTGGCGCCATCCGGCCGAAGTGACGTCTCCGATAGGGGGAAAGAACTCTGGACTGGGAAGATGTGAAACGCGACTTGGATGCCTTACACGATCCAAACCAGTAAGCAGGGATTCCAGTAGCATACCGTTACCCACAAGCTTTCCATTGCTTTGTGCCCCGGCGGGTATATCAAGTAAGCATGAACTTCGTCGCTTTCTTTTCGAATCTGGCCAGCGGAGATATGATCATCATTTTGATCGTGATTCTGCTGCTCTTCGGGGCCAAGCGCCTCCCCGAACTGGCCCGCGGCCTCGGTCAAGCCATGAATGAATTCACCAAGGCCAAGGATGATGTGCAGCGGCAGATTGCCACGGCTGTCGAGCCTCCCGTTCAGACGCCGCCAGCCGCGCAAGCTCCTGCAGCCACCCAGGAACCCAAGCCGGTTCCCCAAGACCAAAAGCCGGTGGCGTAAGCGCCAGTAGGTAACCCATTTCCGGCTCGCGTTTTTTCCGGTAAGGCGCGGGGTCATCTTGGCTGCGCACTGCGGGGGGGATCCCAATAGTGTTCGGCATGAAAATTATCCGTTATGAAATGCGACATTCAGCGCCAACGGCGCGGCCCCATGCCAGCCTGGGGCGAAGGCTTTGCGCAGCCCCAGGAACCGAGTCTCTATGCGATTAGGGCTGAAAGCCCGACCCATCTCCCCGGAATGGAACGGGCCTTCAGCCCTAAGGCGTTGGGGCACAAAGACCTGGGGCGTTGCCCCAGGCTGGTATGGGGCGGACCTTTGGTCCCAAGCAACACCGATGCCAAACACAATTGGCTGGTGGCCCACGCTCCTTTCCTGTAATCATGAAGCACATCCTCTTCCGCTGCCTGCTCTTCGCTGCCGCGCTTCCCGCGATCGCCAGCGGAAAGGATTTTGTTTTCGCCGGGTATAACCTGGAAAATTACGCGCCGCTCGCAGATCCCGGTGGAACGCCTGCGGGAAAGCCGCGCAAGTCCGAGGAGGCCGCCGGGGCCGTCCTTGGGGTGATCAAGGAGATCAATCCCGACATCCTGGGCGTGTGCGAGATGGGTTCGGCCCTGCAGTTCGAAGAGTTCCGGAAGCGGCTTGAAAATGAGAAGCTCGGGTACATCGACTCTGAGTTTGTCGATGCTGCGGACCCGGATCGCCACTTGGCGCTGGTGAGCCGATTCCCGATCGTTGCCCGCCAATCGCTCACCGATCTCTCCTACGAGTCCAACGGCGTCCGGGAAAAGGTCCGGCGCGGGATTCTGGATATCACTGTGCGCGTCAACGATCGGTATCTGATTCGAATCGTGGGCGCGCACCTCAAATCAAAGCGCTTCACCCCCGAGGGCGACGAAGGCGAGCGCCGCAACGAAGCGCACCTGCTGCGCAATCACCTGAGCGAGATCCTCGCGGCCGACCCCCACTTGAACCTGCTGGTGTTCGGGGATTTCAACGACACCAAAGAGCAGCCCGCCATCCGCGAAGTGGCGGGGCGGCGGGGTGCTCCCGAGGCGTTGACAGCGTTGCCCCTGGAAGACAACGTGGGAGACCATTGGACGCACTACTGGAAAGTGGATGACGTTTATTCCCGTATCGACTATCTCTTCGTCAACCACGCGCTCTCGCCAGAAATCGTTCGCCCCAAAAGCTACGTTTATCGTTCGCCCACCTGGAACGAGGCCAGCGATCACCGCCCTGTGGTGGCGACCATTCATCCCGTCGAAAAATGAAACTCATCCTTGTCGTTGTCATCTTGTCGTCTTTGGTATTTGGGTTCAAACCGGCTTCCGCCCAGGAGGACCCTGACAGCCAGGCCGCTTGGAATGCCATCGTCGCATTGGATTCCGGCCCGAAGGCGGCCATCGCTTCGCGCGAGGACGCGCGCGCTATATCACTTGAGTTTCTGGCCAAACAAGAGGCGGCGTTGCGTGGCTTTGTTAAGGATTACCCGAAAGATGCCCATCTGCTGGACGCCCAGTTGCGCCTCGCCCATTTGCTGGCGACGCGCAGCGATCTGGTCGGCACCCCCGCCTCTTACGAAGCCGGGCTGCGGCTGCTGGACGAAGCGCTGAAGACGGCTCCGACCGAGCGCCGGGCGGATATCGCTTTTGCCCATCTTGCTTTGGCCATGCATCGGGTGACCATCCCGACCGAGCTCCAGCGCAGCGGGATCACCACTGAAATGTTCTGGTTTCAGACGCGGTATCCGAATGACCGCCGGGTCGCCCCCTTGATGGTGGAGGTCGCCTCGCTCTTCGACACCCAGCCAAAGCGCAAAGCCACGCTGCTCAAGCAGGCGCTGCAGTCGGCTCGCACCGATGATATCCGCGCCCGAATCGCGGACGACTTGAAACGACTGGAGCTCCTTGGAAACCCGGTGACCATCCGCGGGACCACTGCGGAGGGAACGGCTGTGGATTTGGCCCAACTCCAGGGCAAGGTGGTGTTGGTTTATTTCTTCGCAGGGTGGTCGGCTCCGAGCATCGCCGGCCTCGATGAAGTCGATTACCTCAAGAAGACATTTCCCGACGATCAGCTCGCCGTCATTGGGGTCAGCCTCGATCGGACTCCGGAGGCCCTCGACGCGATGATCAAACCGCGCGGGACGACTTGGCCCGTGATTTGCGACGGCAAAGGCTGGCGCAGCCCTTTGGTTCGGAGCCTTGGGATCAACGCCCTGCCGACCCTCTGGATCGTGGACCGCAGGGGCTGCCTCCGCACCCTGAACGCGAAGACCGAGAGCGAAGCGCTGGTGCGCACGTTGTTGAAAGAGAAATAGGGAGGCCCCCTCAAAGGCGATGGAGTGCGGCAGTTTCCCTTGCTGTTTGAATTTCAGCCCCCATGAAAAAAACCTTCGGTTTCAACACTCAGAAGCGGAGGCGCCTTCTCATAGGACTTAATGCCTTGGTGTTGCTGGCGGGACATCACGCGGCGGCGCTCGATCTGCCCCCCTCCGCTGGAGCGCCCACCTCGGACCCTTCGGGTGTGGCTCAGCTCCGGCTTTTGAACTCGAGCCTGACTGGGTCGGGCGTATCGATCGCTTTGGCCGATCCATCCGGATGGGTGGACCCTAATTCCTCCGGCCAAACGGCTTCCAAGTTCTATTACGTCAGTTCGGGAATTGTCAGCCAGACGGCTCCAGGGGCGTTTGGATCCCACGCGAGCACTGTTTCCGCCTCCATGGTCGGCACCGGCACTGGCGGAAACCCTCTGACGTGGAAGAACAGCATGGCCCCGGGAATCGGGGCGTTTTACAGCTATGACCTGTCGCTCGAAACTTACAACGTTTTTCAGGGAATCCCCCTCGCTGGCGGGGTGCGGATCGTGTCCCAGCCTTGGGGTCAATGGGGGAAAGCCTGGGGGTATACCGATACCACCAACGAACTGGCTTACGACCAGGCTTACGACAACTTCGCTGCCCAACAAAACGTTCTTTTCATCAACAGTTCCGGCGGGGCCAGCCAGACCCCGGCTAGTATGTTCAACGGCTTGTGCGTTGATACCGGCACCGGCTCAAATGGCGTAAACTACGACGGGCGCGTATATAAGGACTTGTATTACCCGGCGGGCACCAGCAGCGCCGCCGCGGGCGCTATTGGCGGCGGCATGGCAGTGCTCATGCAGGCGGCCAACCGGGGTGATGGCGGCACGAATACGGTGGCTGCGTCCGACATGCGGACCCTCAAAGCCCTGGCCCTCAATGGCGCGACCAAAGACAGCAACTGGAGCAATTCGGCCAGCGTGCCCTTGGACATTGGCCAAGGGGCGGGGATGTTTAATGTATACAATTCCTATACGCAATTGCACGGCGGCCAACTCGCTCCCGGCACACTTTCCAGTTTGGCGGGGTGGGATCTGCGCACGTTGTCCTCAGCGACGACCGATGGCATCAATAACTACAACTTCAGCCTGACGAACAATCCGATGTTCCCCAGCATCACTCTGGCGATCACGATTGTCTGGAACCGGCAGTATGGACAGAGCGATATCAACCATCTGACCCTCAAGTTATGGAACATGGACACCAACACTTTGGTACCCGGTGGAGTCAGCCTGAGCGTGGTGGACAATCTGCAAACGATCTCTCTGCCCACAATCCAGCCGGGCAATTATCAGTTGCAGGTCACGAAGCTTTTTAGTTCGAACCAGGTCAGCGCGGACGAGACCTACGCTTTGGCGTTTTCCGCCTCCGGCAGTTATATTTTCCAAAATGGAACCGACCAGATGTGGAGCAACCCGATCACCGGGAGCCTGCCGGTCATCAAATCTGGCGCAGGGCTGCTCACCTTGACCGGGAGCAACTCTTATTATGGAGGAACCGTTATCAACAGCGGCACACTGCGCGCAGGCAGTGCCAATGCCATCGGCAGCGGGAAGGTCTCGGTGGACGGCGCGCTTGATCTTGCAGGTCAGAGCATCGCCGTGGAGTCCATCAGTGGCAGTGGCGCAATCACCAGCAGTGGGATTGGAAATCTGCAGGTTGCCCTCAATCTTGCGCTCACCCTCACGACTCCCACCTTCAGCGGGAAAATCATCGACGGCTCTGGAACGGTTGGCCTGACGGTATCGGGTGCTGGAACACAGATTCTTTGTGGGAACAACAGTTATTCGGGCCCAACCGTGATCACCATCGGCACCTTGCAAATCGGCGCGGGCGGGACGGCGGGTTCCTTGTCAACCAGCAGCGCGATTACGGATAACGGCGCTTTGGTCTTCAACCGCTCTGATACTATTGCGCAGGGCACGGATTTCAGCAGCGCAGCGATTTCCGGCAGCGGTTCGCTGAACCAGGCCGGTGCGGGCACCCTCCGACTTACAGCCTCGAACACTTACACCGGGGCGACAACGATCACCAGCGGCACCCTGCAAATCGGCGCAGGCGGGACGGTGGGTTCCTTGTCAACCAGCAGCGCGATCACGGATAACGGCGCTTTGGTCTTCAACCGCTCTGATACTATTGCGCAGGGCACGGATTTCAGCGGCGCAGCAATTTCCGGCAACGGTTCGCTGATCCAGGCCGGTGCGGGCACCCTCCGACTTACAGCCTCGAACACTTACACCGGGGCGACGACGATCCGCAGCGGCACCTTGCAAATCGGCGCGGGCGGGACGGTGGGTTCCTTGTCAACCAGCAGCGCGATTACGGATAACGGCGCTTTGGTCTTCAACCGCTCTGATACTATTGCGCAGGGCACGGATTTCAGCGGCGCAGCGATTTCCGGCAGCGGTTCGCTGATCCAGGCCGGTGCGGGCACGCTCCGACTTACAGCCTCCAACACCTACACCGGCGGCACGATGATCAATTCCGGCATTCTGCAATTCTCGGCGACGAATGCGATGCCCTCCTCTGGCACGGTAACAGGCAGCTGCGGCGCGACTCTGGCGGTCGCCGTCGGCGGCGCGGGTCAATTTACGAACGGGACGTCGGGAGCGGGCACTATCGGCGGCCTGCTGCGCGGCACTGGCGGCCAGGGGGCTCCCGTAACGTGGGTCGCGGGGATGTCCCTGGGAATCGATACAACGGCTGCCAGCGGGACCTACTCCGGCGTCATCGCGAACGTGGCGGGAGCCCTCGGTCTCACCAAACTAGGCGCAAACGCGCTCACGCTTTCTGGCAGCAACACTTACACCGGGGCGACAACGATCAGCAGTGGCACGTTGCAAATCGGCGCGGGCGGGACGATGGGTTCCTTGCCAACCAGCAGTACGATTACGGATAACGGCGTTTTGGTCTTTAATCGCTCTGATACTATTGCGCAGGGCACGGATTT
>SESF01027468.1_pt1 | contig 16844 bp, 13 predicted proteins | sample 3171521 | NCBI WGS metagenome assembly SESF01 (sample SAMN10866945, study PRJNA518727) | freshwater metagenome | biome: subpolar coniferous forest; feature: holomictic lake; material: water; isolation source: holomictic Lake 227, 6 m and 8 m depth | place: Canada: near Kenora, Ontario | collected...
CGATCGCGGCCATGGCTGCCGCTGTGTGGGAACTGGCTTCGTTGGTGACAATCCAGCCGTCCACATGGCGGTAGAAGAGTGGCGTTGCCCCGAGGGAGGGTTCCATGCGCTTCGTGCGCGGTGCGTTATACGCGCTGTCGAACCACCCCGGAAAGTCAGCATGCTGAAGATCGCCCTCCACGAGGCCGGGAGGCGCCTCGAGCCAGCCCTTGCCGCCGCCTGCCTGCGCCCGCCACTGGTAGTCCCAGATCTCGTTGACCAGCCAGCGGACCCTGTTCTGCGGGTCCCCGAGCCCTGTGATGTGGGACATCGACAGGGGATTCGCGCCAAGGAGGTAGTTCCAGACTGCAGCGACCCGGTCCCGGTATTTGGCGCCAATTGGGTCGTTCTTGGCCAGGCCCCAGGCGACGAGGTTGGGGAAGCCCGTCCGCTGTCCCGAGAACAGCCAGCCCACGGCTCCCTCGACTGCTCCCTGGTAGATGATGCCGAACACGGGCGATCCGCGCGGAAGGACGTTCAGGCTGTCCACGACCTTGAAAACGTATCTTCGGGCCTCGTCTTTCAGGGCCTGCGGGAGCTCCGGCCGGGTAGACAGGGCGACCGACAGGTAGTCCTGGAGGGGGAAGCCAAAGGCATCCGATCCATAGAGTACCAAGTCCATGGGATTCGACGGCCACTCGGCCCTGAGGTGATCGAGGTAGTCCTGGCTGCCTGTAGCCTCGTAGAGGTTGGCAGCCGCAAAAATGAGCTGCCCCGAATAGGGATGCTTTCCGAGGCGCCAGGCCCCTCCGTTCAGGGCGATGTCGTCGTACCACCAGCCATTGTCATATTCGTGCGTGGCGTAGGCAGTCCATGCGAGCTCGGCGGCCTTGAGGTAATTGCCAGCGCGGTCGGGGCGCTGCCCCTTGCTGTATTTGATTACCAAAGGATCGGTGGCAGCCATCGCGAGTGCGCCGGCCACAGCGAGGGTTGCGCTTTTCAGGTGCCCGTACTGCCCGTCGTACCAGACCCTCCCGCCCTGGCCCTCGAGGGGGCTGCCCTTCTCGAAGTTGCCCTTCGCGGGCTTGATCCAGGCTGTCATTGCGCCCTCGCCGTGCGTGTTGGCGACCATCCTGTAGAGCTCGTCAAGCTCGTAGAAGGCTTCATCGAGGTAGTCGGGGATGCCGTTGCCCGACTCGGGAATCTGGAGGGACTCACCGAGGGCCTCAACCTTCTCGGGAAAAAGCCGCGATGCGACGAGATAGTACGATGAGGCCAGGGCCATGTTGAGGGGGATCTTCTCGCGGTCGCCCGCGTCCATGTGCCCGCCTGCGAGGTCGATCTTGAGGCCTGTGGACTGCTCGACCGCATCGTCGAGGTGGGCCGGGGGCCGGTTCCAGCGTGTCACCTCCGGGGCGTTGAGCCCGTGGTTACCGTCGCGGATCTGTGCCATTCCCCTGAGCACAGTATAGGCAACGAAACCGAAACCCTCGGCCCCTATCGCGAAGGGGTAGGAGAGTCCGACCCCTGGCACGCTGATGCGGTAGCGCCCCGTCTTCGAAAAGGCGGAAAAATCGAGGACATAGACCTCCGAGCCTGAGTAATAGTCCTCCGCGGCATTCCCCGTTCGTGCTATCGGGCCAGTCCAGACAGGGGCTCCCCCACCTTCAGGTACCAGGGAGAAACTCCCCGTCCAGGAGGGAAGCTCCCCCGCAAAATCGATCCAGCCCTTGTTTCCGATGCCATCGACCCCGAGCCAGTGCGAGAGATAGGCGATCTTGGGACCCTCAGGCGGCAGGGCTTCCTGGTTGGCGTGGATGAGTTCCTTGGCGTCCTTGCCGCTGTAGGCAACTGACAGGGATGTCGGCCTCGCAGGCCCGGGTCCTGCACCGGCAGGCAGGACGCCGGCGTCGATGCGTATCGCATAGTTCTTGCCGAGCACGAGGGGTCTGTCGGCGGGAACCTTCAGGAAGATCCGGTAGACTACTATGATATAGCCTGCCTGGCCGTCCTTGGCGGCGGCGCCCTGGGCGGCAGCCTCGGGCGGGGGCGTAAAGGGCGCGCGTTCGGGGAAGCTCCGGCGCTGGACCCGCACGGGCCGCCTGGCGGCAGCGTCGACGCTGTCATAATAATTAGGATCATCGACGCTGGAGATCGAGTAGCGCGCGACCTCGTTGACTGTATTCCGGTCGTAGGGCAGCTCGGGCAGCCAGAGCTCGATCCAGCGCTCGGCCAGGACGCGGGCAGAGGCTGTTTCGGAGGGCGGGGGCGTGGCCGGCCGCTCACGGAGGGCGGCTGGCAGCCAGGAGTGCGCCAGGGCCGGCGCAGCGGGCAGGACCGGGAGCACGACCGGCGTGGAGGGCTGTACAGCGATCACCACCCGGTCGGAGCGGTCGCTGCTGCTTACGCTGACCAAGGCGGAACCCGGCGCCAGCGCTGTCGCCAGGCCCTCCTGGCCGACCGACACGATGCCTGGCGCCGAACTCGACCAGGCAAGGCCCGTCAGTGGAGGCGCAGAAGCCGAGGCGATTGCATGCAATTGAAGCTTGTCGCCGACGCGGAGAGCCGTGTTGCCCTCGCGGATCTCGAGGATGCCCGCGCCTGCACCCCTGGTTGCCACAGCGCCGGCGGCCGCCTGGGCGGTCTGCGTCTGGGGCCGGAGCATGCCGCCGCACAACGCGAGCACAGCCAAGCACAGGAGCTGTCTTCTTTTCCCGGCTTTCCTGAACCCTTCCGCGATGGCTGCAACCATTGTACGCCTCCTTTTGGGAGGCCCTGTCCGGCTCCCCGACGGCCGCCAGTATACACGGCGCCCGGGGCGCGGAAACTCAGATCCTGAAACCGAAGAAAACCTTGGAATGGAGATCGAGGGTGAGGGAACCGAGGGTGAGCGAGCCATTCAGGCCTGTGTGCATCCTGGCGGGCATGCCCTCCCATCCGGCGATGTTCCCATCGACGCGGACTCCGATGATTCCATGGAGGCGCCAGAGGAGGGGAATACCGACACTCAGCTGCGTGCTTGGCCACAGGCGCCTGGGGCGCGCTGTCCAGACATCGCCGACGGAACTGCCAAAGGGGCCATGACGCGCGAGAAGGACCTCGGACAGGGAGCCAAAGTCGGCGTTCAGGTCAAGGTCGATATCGAGGTAGGTGGTTCTCTCGCTGGCCTTTCCGAAGTAGACCCGGCTGCCAAGCCCGAAGGAGAGGGGCAGGGCATCGTAGACCGAGGCTGGGCTCCCCCAGGGGTCCTTGGTCAGGGAAAACTGTTCCACGGAGAGGATCATGTACATCGCCGGCGATCCGGATTGCCAATAATACCAACGGGAATTATCGGGGATATCGTACAGCACGCCGAAGCCACCGATGCCGTTCTTGGCTATGTTGACGAGCCCGATCTGCAGGCCCTCGATGGAATCGGCGATGTTGACGAGCCCTGCCTGGACTCCTGTAACCCTTCCCGCGACGTTGACGATCGGGGAAAACTGGGCCCCCCGGACGCGGTCGGCGATCGTGAAAAGGCCGGCGAGCTGGATTCCGTACAGGTCTCCGGCGATCGAGAAGAGGCCGGCGAGCTGGAGGGGACCGTTGTAGCGCTCCGAGATGTTGAAGATGCCGGCAGCCTGCATGCCGTCAACGGAGCCGCCCGCGATGTTGAAGACCCCACCGAGCTGGAGCCCGCCAACCTTGCCGCCAGCGATGTTGAAGACGCTGCCAAGTTGCATGCCCCCGACCGTGCCGGTCGCTATGTTGAAGACCCCTGCAGATTGCAGTCCCTGGACATCCCGGGCGATGTTGAAGACGCCCGAGCCCTGGATTCCGTCCACGTCGCGGGCCAGGGAAAAGACGCTCGCGACACTCGCACCACTGACATCCCTCGACAGGTTGCCTATGATGCCGAGCGCCAGGCCGGTGTCCCCATAGCCGAAGGGGATGCCGAGGCCTGGAACAAAGGAAATCTGGATTGGGATGAAGTCCGATGCTTCTTTTTTGTCTGCTGAAAGCGACCAGCTGAGGCAGAGCGCGAGAACGATACATGCGAGGCTTTTCATGACTTTCTCCCTGTCTGGCGAGAATTGATCGATCCCGTGGCGGTTCACCTGTCCTCAACCGCTGCAAACGGATCGCCATGCCCTCGTGATCGAGGCGCACGCCAAGGAAGATAGCGCCCGAAAAGTAAGAAAACAATCACTCGGGGAGGAGTCGGCTGTCTCCGCAGTACACGATCGCCTCGCGCGACCCGATTCGGCCTATGAGTGTCATGCCATAGTCGCGGGCCAGCGCGTAGGCCGAGGATGTCGGAATGCTGCGGGAGGCGAGGACCGGCACGCCGGCCCGGATGGCCTTGACGACCATGTCCACTGCGATGCGTCCGCTGGTGAGGATCGCCATCGAAGGCAGGTCTTCTCCGTCGAGGAAGCCCCGGCCGACAACCTTATCGACAGCATTATGACGACCTACATCCTCGCGTACCGTTTCCATGCGCTTCCTGTCGGGCGGAGCAAGGGCGGCGCAATGCATCCCGCCAGTATCGCGGTAGAGGTCCGCAGCGGCGAACATCCCGCGCGAGCGCTCGGCCAGGGCAGCCAGCGAAAAACTCGACTGTCCGGCAGGCAGGGGTCTTCCGTCAAGCCCGAAGAGCTCCCCGGGAGTCGCGCCGGCTCCACAGGCAGAGGCAATGAGGGCGACCGGACCGAGGGGAAGGTCGGGTCCGCCGTGCCTGCCTATTTCGACGCGGCCGCCGTCTGGACATATGAACAGTGAAGCCAGTGCATCCCGATCGGGGAGGAGTCCGCGCCCCACGAGATGGCCGACCGCGAGCTCATCGAGGTTGAGGGGCGTGCAGAACAGCACACAGAGATCCTTCCCGTCCACGCGGATGAGGACTGGGGCTTCGTAGGCCAGGGGGAGGGGAGGTCGGGACATCAGGGGAGCCTAGCCAGGGGGAGGGGAAGGGTCAACGGGGCCTCGGTTTGTCCTTGCGGGCCGCGGCTGGATATGGCGTGCCTGGCGGCCGCTTTGGAATCGCCCTCGTCCTTATGGCCGTCGGCATGATAACCTGCTTCCCGGACAAGAAGTGGATCAAGCGGGACATACCCGACGTCGATCCCCATGATGAAGATACGGGCGAGGCCTGAGAAGCGATATCGGGGGGGGGGAAGCGAAATGCCAAAGGGCTACACGGGGGTCATACTGCGCGTGAATCTTACGACGGGCACGATCGGCAGGGAATCTCCGCCTGAGTCCCTGTACCGGAGCTGCCTGGGTGGTTCCGCGCTGGGGCTCCACTACATCCTCGCTGAAGTTCCCAGGGGGGCCGATCCGCTCGGCCCCGAAAATGTCCTGACGCTCATGACCGGGGTGACGACAGGCGCGCCGATCAGCGGGCAGAGCCGTATCAACGCGAATGCCAAGTCCCCCATCTCGGGGGGCATCGGCGACTCCCAGGGTGGAGGCTATTTTCCCGCAGAGCTCAAGCTCGCTGGCTTTGACGGAATCATCATAACTGGTTCTTCGGCAAAGCCGGTCTACCTCTGGATCAAGGATGGCAAGGCCGAGTTGCGCGACGCTGCCGGTCTGGTGGGGCTCGACACGGCGCCTGCCGAAGACGGCATCCGCAGGGAGCTGGGCGAAGAGAAAGCCCAGATCCTCCAGCACGGTCCTGCCGCGGAGAAGGGTGTGCTCTTTTCCGCCCTGCTTTCGAACTCCAACCGCGCGAACGGACGCACGGGCATGGGCGCTGTCATGGCCTCCAAGAAACTCAGGGCAGTCGCAGTCCGCGGGACGGGGAAGATTGCCATTGCAGACCAGGCTGCCCTCACCGCGCTTGCCCGCGAGGGTGCGAAGAACCTGCCTGACAACCCCGATGTCGCAGGACTCGGAAAATACGGGACGGCAAGCGTCCTCATGGGCCAGAACTCCATGGGCACCCTGCCAACACGCAATTATAACGAAGGCCAGTTCGAGGATGCCGGGGCCCTTTCCGGAGAGAAGATCTGGGACAGCATCCTCAGGGGACGGGAGTCCGGCGACCAGGACAGGCTCGGCCGTGAGACCTGTCACGCCTGCATCGTGCGCTGCAAGCGCGTGGCCGAGGTCAGGGAAGGCAAGTATCAGGTCGACCCGCGCTATGGCGGCGCCGAGTACGAGACCCTTGCGGTCTTCGGCTCGTATTGCGGGATCTCCGACCTTGCGGCGGTCAACCTCGCCAACCAGCTCTGCAATGCCGCCGGCCTCGATACGATCGCCTGCGGGGCTACCATCGCCTTTGCGATCGAGTGCTTCGAAAAGGGCATACTTACGATAAAGGAAACCGGTGGTCTCGAACTCCGTTTTGGCGACCCGGATATCATGCTCGAACTTCTGAGGCAGATCGCCTCGGGCTCGACGCCACTCGGGCGGCTCCTCGGCAAGGGCTCAGCAAAGGCGGCCGTGGAAATCGGCAAGGGCGCCCAGGACTGCCTGGTAACCTTCAAGGGCGGGGAGGCCCCCGCGCACATGCCCCAGGCCAAGCGTTCGCTGTCCCTTATATATATGGTCAACCCCTTTGGCGCTGACCACCAGTCGAGCGAACATGACTGGATCATCGAGGAGGGCATTGCCAGCGACCTCTACATGGAGAAGCTTGCAGAAATCGGCCTCGACAAGCGAATTGCGGCCTCGACCCTCGAGGCTGACAAGATCCGCTTCGCCTGGCTGACCGAAGTCTTCTACTCGATGCTCGATTCCCTTGAATTGTGTCAATTTGTCTGGGGCCCGGGCTGGACACTCTATGGCCCGAAGGACGTGGCACGCTTGGTCAAGGCAGTGACGGGCTGGGATGTCACGGTGGACGAGCTTATGGCAGTGGGGGAGCGAAGGCTCAACCTCCTCCGTGCCTTCAACGCGCGGGAGGGCTTCGACCGTTCGCAGGACAGCATCCCCACGAAATTCATGAAGCCCCTTGTTGGCACGGGCCCGACAGCGGGCTACGCCTTCGATGCGGCTGAACTCCAGAAGAATCTCGACGCGTACTATCGGCTCGCAGGTTGGGACGAGGTGGGCATTCCGAGGCCCGAGACCCTCCGACGCCTCGGCATCGGAGCGGTCGCGGGACTGTAGGGAGAAGCGGAATGTCCAGGCTCTTTGACGACAACTTTCCGAACATGTCCCCGGTCTGGTCGCGGCTTTTCACCCTGGAGGTGGAAAGCGCATCAGGTTCATGGATCACTGCCGCAGACGGCCGGCGCTTCCTCGACTTCACCTGTGGCATCGGCGTCACGAATACCGGGCACTGCCATCCCAAGGTTGTCGCAGCCATCGCGGCCCAGGCAGGAAAATTCATCCACGCCCAGGCGAATATCGTCATACATAGGCCGATGCTCGAACTCATCGCCGAGCTCAAGGCGATCCTGCCGCCCACTCTGGACGGCTTCTTCTTCTCGAGCTCGGGGGCCGAGGCAGTGGAGGGGGCGATCAAGCTCGCGAGGGCCGTCACCGGGCGGCAGTCGGTGGTCGTCTTCAACGGTTCCTTCCACGGGCGCACAGGCCAGGCCATGGCCCTGACCACATCCAAGGCAGGCTACAGGGGAAGGTCACAACTCATGCCATCGGGAGTCCATGTATCACCCTATCCCTACCCGCTTCGTCTGGGCATGAGTCCAGAAGCCTCGGTACGTTTCGCCCTCGACAGCCTCGATGAGCTCTTTGCGAGCCAGGTAGCGCCAACGGATGTGGCTGCCATCCTCATCGAGCCCGTCCTTGGCGAGGGCGGCTATGTCGAGGCGCCGACGGCCTTCCTGGCAGCCCTGCGCGCTCTCTGCGACAGGCATGGCATCATGCTCGTCTTCGACGAGATCCAGAGCGGTTTCGGCAGGACTGGGGCCTGGTTTTCCTTCGATCGGGCTGCTGTAATTCCGGATATCCTGACGCTTGCGAAGGGCATTGCCAGCGGTCTGCCCCTGTCGGCGGTCATCTCGAAGCTGGACTACATGAAAAAGTGGCCCACAGGCTCACATGGTGGCACCTTCGGGGGCAACGCCGTGGCGATGGCTGCCGGGGTGGCGACCCTTCGTGCGATGCGGGAAGAGGGCATGCCCGCCAACGCCGCCGCGATGGGAGAGCGCCTTCGGGCAGGGCTCTGCAAGCTTGCGGGCCGTCATCCCGCGCTCGCCGAAGTTCGGGGTCCGGGCCTCATGGTCGGCACGGAGTTTGTCGTGGACGGCAGCCCGCGCAACTCGAAAGCCCTGGTCAAGGCGATCATCGCGGAATGCGAGGCCAGGGAGCTCCTCCTCCTCAATTGTGGCACCTGGGATTCCACCATTCGCTGGATTCCCCCGCTCAACGTGAGCGCAAAGGAGATAGACCGGGGTCTCACGGTTTTCGGCGAGGCCCTCGCGGCTGCGAAGGCTTAGGTCACAGCCCGTGGAGCGGATCCCGACGAAAAAAAAGAATCAATTGTGAATATACCTCCGGGTACTCGGAGCGGAGGAGGGCGGGACGCTCGAAGAAGTACTCGCACATGACGGCGAAGAACTCGTCGGGACCCTCGGCGGCATAGTCGTCGATCCGCGGCGCGCCACTTTTTTTCAGCTTGCCGCGGCGGGGCTTGCGCGAGGCCGGCGAGTGCAGACGCGCGCGGAAGTCCGCGAAGGCGTCTGCAAAGACCCGCCGCCAGGCTTCGGGATCCATTTCCCTGTGGAGGGGGGGGCAGCCATCGTAGCCCCCGTCGCGGCCGTCAAGCTTGTGGGCCATCTCGTGGATGACGACGTTGTAGCCGTCTCCCCAGCCGGATTGCCCGATGTCCACCTTCGAAAGCGCGACTGGACCGAGGTCGAAGGCTTCCCCGGAAAACTCGTCCTCATACTCGTGCACGACGCCCGATTCGTCGTAATCCTTCTTGCGGACGCTGTATTCGCGCGGGGTGATCATGATGGTCGACCAGCCATCATACCAGTCGATGCCGAGTCCAAGTAGGGGAAGGCAGGACTGGGAGGCCACCGAGACCCTGAGTTTGTCATCGATGTCCACATCCCCTATCGGGTCGAAAATTTTTTCCCCGAGGAAGATTGTGGAAAGTTCGCGGAGCTTTTCCTTCTCGGATCCCTCGAGTCCCGCGAAGATCCTGTGCTCTTTCATGGCCCAGTCCCAGAGTTCATCGGGGATGGGCTGCTCTGCGAGGATGCGGCGGCGGCGCAAACGACGGAAATAGGACAAAAGGCCCATGAGAGGACAGGATAGCCCTGCCTTGGCACCCTGCTCAAGGAGGTATTTATGCTGCTCTGCCCCACTACAAAAAAGGCTGGCGCGGCCGCGGAGCTGTTTTTGTCCTGGATTTCGAAGGAAAGTGAAATAATCGGCGGAGTTTCCCCCCCGCGATGCCCTTATTCTACAATATTCCGCAGTTCAACCGCCCCCCGGAGCGGATCTTTGTTGTTGCTCTGTGATAGCATCACTTTGACTTAAGCATGGATACAAAAATATCCATGCTTCGGCCAGATCCACGCTAATCGTGGGTACATGTTAAGGGAAGCCCTCGGCAAGGCCTTGGGCGAAGGAAATGTTCATGGGCAGGAAAATCTATGTGGGCAATCTCAGCTTCAGCTCGAACGAGGATAGCCTCCGTAGGCTCTTTCAGTCGCACGGCACCGTAGCCTCGGCAAAGATCATCACTGATCGCGATTCCGGCGCTTCCAAGGGCTTTGCCTTTGTGGAGATGGGCACGGACGACGAGGCTCGCGCCGCAATCTCTGCATGCAACGGCATCGATCTCGATGGTCGCCAGATCAAGGTGAACGAAGCCATGGACAAGCCCCGCCGCGACAACGATCGCTACTGAGCTTGGTTTAGGCGAAAAAAAGGGCCGCTCCTTCGGGGGCGGCTTTTTTATTGCTGCACCCGGCAGGGCGCAGCTCTCTGTCCAGGCTGCAAGCTTGGGGCGGAGCAATAAAAAAACCCCGGAATCTGGCGGCGATGCCAGAACCCAGGGGCTTTGTCGATGTGCCGGCCCTCACTCCTGAACGACTTCCCTGACCTCGGGGATGGTCTTCTTCAGGTAGTTCTCGACACCCTGCTTGAGGGTGAAGGTGGACATAGGGCAGGAACCACAGGCTCCGGTGAGGCGGACAGTTACAAGACCATCGTCCCCAACCGATACAAGTTCAATGTCTCCACCGTCAGCCTGGAGGGAGGGACGAACATCTTCAATGGCCAAGGCGACCTTTTCTTTGAGCATGGCAAACTCCTCGTTCCCAATGTAGCTGTCTGGAGCCCTCCGGGTCAACGTCCGCTCTCCTGCCTCATGGCGGAGCTGCCTCGCTTCGTGATAGATTCATCGAAGTATCCGCGTATTTCACGACAAGCAAAGGACTCATCCTGGGTTTTGCCCCTGGATTCTCAGGGTCGGTTGGAGATGGAAATGGCTCGCACGATAGTGTTCGTCAACCAGAAAGGCGGGGTCGGGAAGACGACTACCGCAATAAATCTCGGGGCCTACCTGGCCATTTTCGGAAAGCGCACACTCATGGTCGATTTCGATCCACAGGCCAACCTCACGAGTGGCGTCGGGGGCAATGGCGAGGGTCGGGGTGTCTACGAGGTACTCAGCGGTTCCCTGCCGGTTCGGGAAGCCATCATCCGCACGAAGATCGACCGCCTCGGGCTCCTTCCCTCGTCCATTGACCTGTCAGGCGCAACGGTCGAGCTCGTCGATCGCGACGACCGCAACCTCTACCTCAAGCGTGCCCTCGCCGAAGTTGTTCCCGACTATGACTATATCCTTATCGACTGCCCGCCCTCGCTCGGTGTCCTCACCCTCAACGGCCTTATGGCTGCTGACGAGGTGCTGATCCCCCTTCAGTGCGAGTATTTCGCCCTCGAGGGCCTGTCCCTCATCCTGAAAACGATCGAGCTTGTCCAGAAGAGCATGAACCAGAGGCTCAAGATCGGCGGTATCGTCTTCACCATGTATGATTCGCGCACCAAACTCGCGCAGGATGTGGTGCAGCAGGTGAGCGAATACTTCAAGGACCGAGTGTTCAGGACGATCATTCCGCGCAACGTGCGGCTTTCCGAGGCACCTTCCCACGGGATGCCCATCGCGTTGTACGATCCCAATTGCATCGGGGCCAAAAGCTACGAGGCCCTGGCCCGGGAGCTCGTGGCGCGGGTCGAGGGCGGCTCTGCTGCCCAGACTCCCGCCGCTTCCAAGGCAAAGAAACCCTCGGGGCAGGGAAGCCTGTTCGCGAAGGCCAGCCGCATCGATCAAGATGCCCGGGCGGCGGAGGATAAATAGGAATGGCAAACAGGCAGTTTGGTCTTGGCAAGGGGCTCGCAGCCCTTATTCCCGAGCCCGCTCTGGTTCCCATCGAGGAGCCGATCGAGTGGTCAGAGGACTCCGTCGATGGCAGGGGCGACGAGCGGCGAGGGGGCCAGGCAGCCCAGGCCCAGGCCGAAGGGGGCATCCTGCGCGTCGGACTTTCGCGCATCGAGCCGAACCCCGACCAGCCACGCAAGAGATTCTCCGAGGAGTCGATAGCCGAACTGGCCGCATCGATCCGCCTCCATGGACTCATCCAGCCCATCATAGTGGAGACCATCGAGTCCGAGGGGGGGACCGCGCGCTACCGCATCGTCGCGGGCGAGCGCCGCTGGCGCGCTGCCGGTGTCGCGGCCCTCAAGGAAATACCTGTCATAGTACGTTCATTTTCGAAGGAGCGCCGCCTTGAGGTAGCCCTCATCGAGAATGTCCAGCGCGAGGACCTCAACCCCATCGAGGAGGCGGAGGCCTACCGCGCCATCATGGAGCTGACGGGCTGTACGCAGGAGGACGTCGCCGACAAGGTCGGCAAGTCGAGGCCTGCCATAGCGAATGCGCTGCGCCTCCTCCGGCTCACGCCGATGATGCTGGCGGCCATCCGCGACGGGAATCTGTCGCCCGGGCATGCGCGCGCGCTGCTGGCCGTGGCCGATCCCATGGACCGGGAACTCCTGTTCGCGCGCGTCATCGCCGAGGAGCTTTCCGTGCGGCAGGCAGAGGCGGCAGCCCAGGAGTTCGCCCGCGGCAAGCGGGTGAAGGTTCCCGGCAGCGGGGAGGGTGGAAGCAGCGGCGGTGGCCCGCGCCCGGGCCAGAAGGAAGAGCGGCGCGACCCCGACCTGGTGGCTGCCGAGCAGCGTCTGATAGGGGCCTTCGGCACCAAGGTGAGCGTCCGGGGCGACTTCGAAAAAGGAACAATTACGATAGAATACTACAGCATGGAAGATCTCGAGCGCATCCTGGAGAAGGCAGGGGGCGGCTGAATTTCCCGGAGTCCCGTTTCCTCGTCAAACCCTCGGCAGCTCCGAGTGTCAGGGCAGGTCCGCGAAGAGACCCTCGGGGTCCATGGCAAATCCTTCCAATACCCGCGATTCAATCTTTGTCCTGTCCTTGAAGGGCTCCCGGAACTCACCATGGTCAAATAGGCCCTTTCCCCCGCGTCTGTAGACACAGATGGTCCGCGCCGCTGGATCAATGACCCAATACTCACGAACTCCGTGGCCTTCGTAGAGGTTGAATTTCTCGTTCAGGTCCCGTTTGGCAGTTGTGGGGGACAGGATTTCAACTACCGGGTCGGGAGCACCCCTGGCGCCTGCTTCAAGGAGTTTCGACCGGTCGCAGTACACGACGAGGTCCGGCTGGAGCACCGTCGAAACCCTGTCATTTTCTTCGTTGCCCTTGGGAAGAAGGACATCGAAGGGGGCAGGGAACATGATGCAGGGCTTCCCTTCGAGGAAGTCAATAAAATCCCTTGCAAGCCGGGCGAAGATCATCTGATGCCGATTCGTGGGCGAGGACATGGCCCAGGCCTCGCCGTCGATAAGCTCCCGGCGTTCTCCTTCTGGCCACTCCTTGCACTGTCCATAGGTGAATGTGTCATCAAGCTTCAATGCTGGCTCTCCCGTCCTGTTTCTACCTCCATACTACCAGTACGCCCGGAGCTAGGCCATATGCTTCTGGTCGGGATGGGGAATCATGCAAATCGATCCGGTATCCTGGGCCTTCGGCGGCCGACTTCCCTTATTCAGCCAGCAATCCCAGCTTGGCGATGGCTGCAGCCAGTTCTTCCCGGGAATAGGGTTTGAGGAGAAAGCCGTCGCAGCCTTGCTTGAAGGACTCCAGGACAAAATGGGGATCGCTCATGCCTGTCGTCATGAGGATCTTGCAGGCGTCCTGATCAGGAACTCCGCAGCTTCTCTCGTAGTCCCTGATTTTTCCGCAGGCCTCGAGTCCGTTCAGGCCACTGAGCCTGATGTCCATGAACACGAGATCGTAGGGTTGGCCCTCTTCATAGGCTCGCTCGATCTTTTCAGCAGCCAGGTAGCCGTCAATTGCCGTTTCGATTGTCCCGTATCCGGATACCATGGGCTGGAGGACTTGCTGGGTAAGATAGTCGTCCTCGACAATGAGCATCCTGAGATCCCTCATCGCCCTTTCTCCCTCATGTTTCCATCCTTGCGCAAGCCCGCTTCAATTCCGGGCAACAACATGGAAAATGTACTCCGGAAGGGAGTGCTCCGCATCCGGAGCTCGGCTGATGCGTTCGTAGGATGATGTCCCGTCGGGCTGTAGTCCTAGGGCTTGTTGGAGAGATTGGCTTCGACGATATACCTGACGAGCTTGGCAGAGTTTTGCATGCCCATCTTTTCGAGGATCCGGGCCTTGTAGGTGCTCACGGTCTTGGGGCTGAGGCTGAGTTTTTCAGCGATCTCGACGATGCCGAGCCCGGCCCCGATACCGAGGAGAACCTGGAGCTCGCGATCCGTAAGCCTCTCGTGGGGAACCCTCGTGTCCGGATCGAGGAGGAGCCCGGCCATGCGCTCACCGATACTCGGGGTGATGTAGCGGCGCCCGCCTGCGACAGTTTTTATGGCATGGATCAGTTCAGATGGAGGGCTTTCCTTTGTGACAAAGGCACTGGCCCCATCCTGGAAGCAGCGGATCGCATATTGCTCCTCCGAATACATGCTGAAAATGACGATTTGAAGCTTGGGCTTGTCGGCCTTGAGTCCGGCCAGGGCTTCCAGTCCTCCCCTCCCTGGGAGGCCGAGGTCGAGGATGACGACGTCAAGATCCATCTTGGCTGAAATATCGAGGGCCTCCTGTACGGAGGCTGCTTCGGCGAGGACCCTGATTCCCTGACTCTCGCCGAGGACCTTGCGGAGACCCTGCCGCACGATGGCATGGTCGTCGACGAGCATGACCCTGATCATGGCTTCCTGTCCTCCTTGGCTGAAAGCGGAAAGGCAACTGAGACGATCGTCCCACCGCTCGGGGATCCGAGGACTGAAAAGCTTCCACCGTAAAGCTGGACGCGCTCCTTCATTCCGATGATCCCGAAGGATCCTGGGTTGCTTTTTTGCTCATTGCTGATACCGATGCCGTCGTCTGCGACACTGAGGGAGAGCAGGTCTCCAGTCCTTTGGATCTTTACGATCGCCTCCTGTGCGCTGGCATGCCTGAGCACGTTGCCGAGCGACTCCTGGACGATACGGAATACGGTGGTGGCGATGTCGGGGTCGAGACCCTGATCGCCCAGTTCGCAGGAAACCGAGATCCGTGTCCCTCCCCGCTTGCCGATGTCGCCGACAAGCCAGTCGAGGGCTGCCCCGATTCCAAGGTCGTCGAGCAGTCGGGGCCGGAGCTGCGCGGCCAGGCCCTGGACAGCCGAAATCGTCTCTCGGTTGAGTTCGATGAGTTCCTCCAGCTCGGAGCGCAGGACATCGGGATCACCGAGCATACGGTCCATTGCCCAATGGAGTCCGAGGCTCATGGCGGTGAGCCGCTGACCAAGGTCGTCATGGATGTCACGGGCCACACGCCGCCTCTCCTCTTCCCTCACTCCTATGAGGTGGGAAGCGAGCTTCCTGAGTTCGGCGTTGGCGACACCGAGCTCGGCCTCGCGGTGGGCAAGGGTGTCTTCGATCTCGATGCGGTCGGTGATGTCACGGCTTATTCCCAGCATCCCGAAGATCCTGCCTTCGCTGTCACTAAGGGGCTGTTTGACGGTGTCGAAGGTATGGAGCCTACCGGCTATGAGGATGGCCTCGGTTGCGGCGTGGACCGTGCTGCCCGCCAAGGCGTCGAGGTCGTCCTCTTCGTAGCCCCGGAAGCCCTTCGAAGGATCTCCCAGGACCTTGACGGGATCCCAGCCGTTTTCGATGTCGGTCTTGCCGACGAGGTCTTTGGGCAGCTTTCCGAGGGCGGCGGCACAGGCCTTGTTGCAGAATAGGGTCCGGAGCTCAAGATCCTTCACGAAAATAAAATCGGAAGAGGTATCGAGGATGCTTGCGAGAAACTGGTATTCCGCTGATGGCAAAGGTAGTCCTCTAGGGTGACTCGCACCGAGTCCCTCCTCCAAGCATAGGCTTCAGACGCCTGTGCGCTAGCCCACGACCGGCATTTTCTGTCGGCATGTGTAGGCAGAGGACTACAGCCTGCTTGGGCAAAGGCCTAGTTCCACATCAGCAAGCCGCCTCTTTTACCGTGTCTTTGGAAGCAGGATTCTTTTGTTCATGGGGAATGCTCCTCGTGCCGCGATGCACCCACTTCGCCGCCGATGGATCCGCTTTGCTTCGGAGATGGATTTGCGCTGCGCCGATCCTTCGCACCCGCTGTGAGCAGATGGAGGCAACATGAAAATCCTGGCCAAGCTTCTTTTCGGATTCATCGCGGTGGCCGTGCTCTGCGGGGTGGTCGGCATCGTCGGCATCACCCAACTGGGAACGATGAACAAGGATCTGGAGACCATCCAGATCGAGGTGATCCCGTCGATCAACAACATCCTCGAGATCGCCACAAATCTTCAGAAGATCAAGGTTGGCATCCGTACCCTGGCCAACCCCGCCTTTGCGGACGATGCCGCCACCATCCAGCGTCAAAGGACCAACATCGAGACAGCCAGGGCTGATTACGCCAAGAACATGGCTGACTACGATCCCATCGCCCGCACCCCGGAGGAGGACAAGCTCTGGAAGGCCTCCCAGGCTGCAATGGCCGTCGCCAAGGCCTACAACGACGAGCTCCTGTCCCTCATCGACAAGGCGATCGCTGCGGGACCGGGGGCGCTCCGCGATTCCCTCTTCGCCTCCCTTGTCCCGATCATGGCTGGCGAAAGGCGTAGCGAATTCGACAACGCCATCACCGCCATCAAGAACCAGTCGGATTACGTAAAGGACTATTATGGCGTCAAGGAGATCAACCGGACCCAGGACGAGAACGCGACGGGCTCAACCATTCTTGTCGCGGTGACCATCCTCGCCTTCCTCGTTGCCATCGCCCTCGGCATATTCCTGGGCACCTCGATCTCCGGCTCGCTCAAGAAGAGTGTCTCTATCCTCGACAAGATGGCGGCAGGTGACCTTTCGGAGCGCCTTGTCGTCAAGTCCAGGGATGAGTTCGCCCTCGTCGCGGCTTCCCTTGGCAAGGTGGGCGATTCGGTCAACCTCCTGGTGACCGACGCGGGCCTGCTCGCCAAGGCCGCCGTCGAGGGCAAGCTGGCGACACGGGCGGATGCCACAAAGCACCAGGGTGATTACCGCAAGGTCGTTGAAGGCGTCAACAAGACCCTGGACTCGGTCATCGGCCCACTCAATGTCGCTGCCAATTATGTGGATCGTATTTCAAAGGGAGACATCCCCCCGAAGATCACCGACGCCTACCAGGGCGACTTCAACGAGATCAAGAACAACCTGAACCAGGCCATCGACGCGGTCAACGCGCTGGTCACCGACGCAGGAATCCTTGTCAACGCCGCTGTCGACGGGAAGCTTGCCACCCGCGCTGACGCCACCAGGCACCAGGGCGACTACCGCAAGGTCGTCGAAGGCGTCAACAAGACCCTCGACGCCGTCAT
>SESF01023364.1_pt1 | contig 16803 bp, 11 predicted proteins | sample 3171521 | NCBI WGS metagenome assembly SESF01 (sample SAMN10866945, study PRJNA518727) | freshwater metagenome | biome: subpolar coniferous forest; feature: holomictic lake; material: water; isolation source: holomictic Lake 227, 6 m and 8 m depth | place: Canada: near Kenora, Ontario | collected...
CGCTATCCGCTTGCCGCTCCTTACTTTGGGTTTAGTTCATCCCAGCTCTTGAGCGCGCAGGTCTTGAGGTAAGGTTCGGCGGCGGCTTGCCAATCCGGAGTGTCAGCCGCCTTTATGAGATACCAAATCGGCCGCTTCTGGTCTGGTTCTGAAATCGTGCCTGCCTTGTTGCTCCAAAGACCGAGGCGCAGGCCGCCTTCCTTGGAGTGATCTACTTGACGATGGTAGAGAAAGGCATCAACGGCGCCATTGAGCCTGGCGATCTTTTCCCAGGCGTAGGCGTAGGCCGCGGCCTGTTCAGCGAGGGCTTCGGAGCGGGGGGTGACGTTGAAGCCTTGTTCCGTAAAGCTGAGACGTCGCGGCTTGCCGTCGAATAGCAGTTCCGAGGTCGCCAGTTTCTTTGTGAGCACCTCGAGGTTTTTGAAAGTCACCTTCGGCGTGGTGTCGTCGAACGTCACCTTGTCGAGCCAGGTCCGTGGATCGCGTAGATTCGAGGGGTAGGGATGGAAGGCCAGGTTCCAGTCGAAGTCGCCGCGTTCACGGGCACGCTTCGCGAACAATTCGAGGAGCGTACGCCCTGGGCAGGCCTGCAGCGGATCTGGGTTATTCTTAGCTGTCCAATGGTGCTCCATCGAGAGATAGATGCGGGCGTGGGCGGAATGATGACGCAGCGATTCCCAGGCGAGGCGCACTTGGTCTTCATATTGGATGGCGACTTCCTCGACCGAGGCCGGCCCCATCTGATGCCACTCATGGTGCGAGTTTACCTCATTGCTGACGACCCAGCCCCAGACGCGTCCATTCGGGGCGTCGACCAAAGACCATCGTCGAGCGATGAAATCCGTGAGGGCCTTATAGCAAGCGCGGCCTTCCGGTGTGACCGTGTTGGCGGCCATCGTCGTGCCTTTCACCGGATCGGCCTTGGGGTGAGTCGTAAGTCCGCGGACGCGTTCGTTGGGCGAGCGATAGGTGATGACGATGAGTGTCAGTACGATCCCCTTATCGCTCAGGGGTTTGATCTGTCGATCCATCGACCGGACGTAACCTTCGTTGAGCGGGAAGATGAATCCATCCGCAGAGGCCGTGAGCTGGTTGGGTTTGGCTTCCTTCTCGGCGGAGAGCAGGCTGCCGAGATTGAGATTGATACCCGCGTGGTGGACGCCGAGCTCGAGCACGTCGGGAATCATCTGGACCTGGATGCCCTTGGGGCTGGAGGTTGCCGGGTAGGGTGCAGGATTCGATTCGGCGAACGCCACTGAAAACGAGCAAAGGCAGCCAAGTAGCAGGGGGGGCATCAATGGGGAGACAGGATGGGGAGAGGAAGGTTTCAATCGGAAAGGTTGCCGATTGACCGATGCGGTCTCGTCTTCATTAATCCTTATGAACCCCATGCGCATCCTGGCACTTCTTCTCTGTCTGGTCGGCGGCCTTCTGTCCGCCGCTCCCTCCCCGCAGCCCAACATCGTCTTTATCTTTTCTGATGACCATGCGTATCAGGCCATCAGCGCCTACGGCGATTACCGGAATCTTAACCAGACCCCGAATATCGATCGCATCGGCAAGGAGGGTATGCGTTTCGATCGAGCACTGGTGACGAACTCCATCTGCGGCCCGAGCCGTGCTGTCATTCTGACCGGGAAATATTCCCACCTTAACGGATTCTACAACAACACCAACTCGGTCTTCAACGGCGAGCAGCTTACGTTCCCGAAACTCCTGCAGAAAGCCGGCTATCAGACCGCCATCGTCGGCAAATGGCACCTGGGGACGGATCCGACGGGGTTCGATTTCTGGCAGGTCCTTCCGGGGCAGGGCATTTATTACAATCCGCCGATGCTGACCGCGGCTGGTAAGATTCAGAACACAGGCTACGTGACCGATATTATCACAGAGGCTTCGTTGAACTGGTTGGAACGGCGCGACAAGAATAAGCCATTCATGCTCATGTGCCAGCATAAGGCCCCCCATCGCGAGTGGGAACCCAATATCAAGGACCTGAATTTCGACAATGATCGCGTCTACCCGGAGCCGAAGAGCCTGTTCGACGATTACTCTCATCGGGCCAAGCAGGTCGCCGACAATGACATGACCATCGCCGGTACGATGACGCCGAAGGACGTCAAACTCGTGCGTCCGGTGCAGTTGGATGCCGAGCAGGCCGCCATCTGGGATGCTTATTACGAACCCCGTAACGAGGCTTATCGCAAGGCCGACCCCAAGGGGGCTGACCTGGTGCGCTGGCGCTATCAGCGCTATATGCATGACTATCTCGCCTGCGTGAAGTCGGTCGACGACAGCGTCGGTCGCGTGCTGAAGTATCTCGAGGACCACGGGCTGGCCGAAAATACGATCGTCATCTATTCTTCTGACCAAGGCTTCTACCTCGGTGAGCACGGCTGGTTTGATAAGCGCTGGATCTTTGAGGAATCCGTTCGCACCCCCTTGCTGGTCCGCTGGCCGGGAGTCACGAAACCCGGCTCGGTCTGCAAGTCTCTCGTCTCCAATGTGGATTACGCTGCCACCTTCCTGGGTATGGCCGGCTTGCCTGCACCCGCCGAGATGCAGGGACGCAGCCTGACGTCGATTCTGGCCGGCACCACCCCCGCCGACTGGCGGACCGATTTCTATTATCACTATTACGAATATCCTTCTCCGCACCATGTCTCCCCGCACTACGGCGTGATCACCGAGCGCTACAAACTCGTCCACTACTACGGCAGTGGTGAAGAAAAGACGGATCTTTTCGACAGTGAGAAGGACCCGCTCGAATTACGCAGTTATTTCGGCGACAAGGAATACGCCACCGTGCAGGCCGACCTGGAAGCCCGTCTCAAGCGACTGCGTTCTGAACTCAACGTGCCCGAGAAAGACGACCCGCTGGCCACTGGCGAGCGCAGTCGCAATCCGGGTGCCAAGGGCAAGAAGGCTGGCGCGGGCAAGAAGGCACCAGAGGCCAAGTAGGCCTATTCGCCGACCTTCAGGGAGTTCTTCTTGGCCTTGCCTTTACCGGCTTGGTCCAAGGTGGCGTCGTAAGCCGGATTCGGTGTTGGTAGCTGGGCGTCGACCGATTTTAGCCAGGCATCGAGTTTGGAGCGCAACGCCTTGGCGCGATCCGGTTCGGTGGCCGCGAGGTCGCGTGCTTCGCTCACGTCCAGTGCGAGATTATACATTTCGTCACGACCGTCTTCGTAGAAGTGGACCAGCCGATAATCACCCGAACGCACGGCGCTGTAGGGAGTCGCACCGCCCGGATGGTAATGGGGGTAATGCCAGAAGATGGCTTCGCGATCGGGCCTCGCACCGCTCTTCAGCAAGGGCGCCAAGCTGACTCCGTCGACCTGCGATTGGAGCGGCTTGATGCCTGTCATCTCGAGGATCGTCGGGTAGAGGTCGAGGCTGATCGCAGGAGTGTTTTCGATGGTGCCAGCCTTGGTCACGCCTGGCCAGTGGACGATGAGAGGCACGCGGACGCCGCCCTCGTAAGCCGAACCTTTGCCGGCGCGTAGGGGGCTGTTGTCGGTCGTGGGCAGAAGGCCGCCATTATCGGAATTAAAGATGATGATCGTGTTATCCTCGAGTTTTAGGCGTTTGAGTGCGGCCCGGATCGTCGCCAGGGATTCATCGACGGTGCTGATGAGGGCCGCGTAGGTGGCATTTTTCTGTTTTAGGCCTGTAGTGTCCTTGGCTTTGAATTTGGCGATGACATCGGCCTTGCCGGCGATCGGCTGGTGCACGGCGTAGTGGGGTAGGTAGAGGAAGAAGGGTTTGTCCTTGTTCGCCTCAATGAATTTCACGGACTCGGCGGCTTCGCGGTCGGTGAGGAATTCGCCCTTGGGGCCGTCCTTGAGCGTTGGGATCCCGTAGGGGGAAACATAGCTCGGCGGCTGCCCACGGTGGTAACCGCCGATGTTGAGGTCGAACCCGTGCTTGTCGGGGTAGTACGCTTCATCGCCTTCCTTGAGGCCCGGTGTAAGGTGCCATTTGCCGATGCTCGCCGTGGCATAGCCAGCGGACTTCAGTTGTTCGGCCAGGGTGATTTCCTCGAAAGCCAGGAACTGCTTCCATTCCGGAATCTTGAGTTTCGCATGGGGCCGCACATGGCCTGAAATCCAATCGGTGAGATGAAGGCGGGCAGGGTATTTGCCGGTCAGCAAGGCGGCGCGGGTAGGGGAGCAGACCGTGCAGGCGGAATATCCTTGGGTGAAGCGCACCCCGTCCCGGGCGAGTTGATCGATATTCGGGCTCTCGTAAAACTTGCTGCCATAGCACGAGAGATCGGTCATGCCCATGTCGTCGATGAGCATGACAATCACGTTAGGCGGGCGGTTGGCGGGGTTTTCGGCTGCTGGCAGGGCCGAAACTATCAAAACGGCCGCATAAATGAGTGAAAGAAGCTGTTTAGGCATGGCGTAAGGTATGAGTGGGCCGCTCTGGCATCTCAAGCCGTATTGAGGCATAATCTTCACATAAGGGATTTCTTAAACGGTTGTCAGGTTAGCCAGATTTGGCTTAGTTTTCTTGTAGTCACCCCCCCCTCACCCCAGCCCTCTTATTGTATACTTCTATGAAGAAACTGCTCACTTCCTTGTCCGCCTGTTTCGCCTGCGCATCTCTGGCGCTCGCTGCTGCGACTTCCGCTGCCGGCGGTCCGCCCGGTGCTCAGCTCGCCGCGACGGCGGACGATGGCCGGATCGCGACCGCCGCCGCGATGGCGCACATGGATGTGGCTTCCTTCAAGAAGGCCGCCGCCCAGGATAAGGATCTCAAGATCGACGCCAACGGACACGGTCTGTATATCTGCGGAGGCATCATGCCAGCCGCTCAGGGTATCACGGTGACGACGGGCACGGACACTACGCAGTATACCAGCGCCCCTTTTGCCGTCACCGCCACGACAGCGTTCAAGCTGCATAGCCGCCCTGGCGCCGCTAAGGTGATTTACCTCGATTTCACGGGTCACACGACGCCGAGTACGACCGGCTGGTCTTCGACCACTTTCACCACGCCGGTCTTCATGCTGCCGGGAACGACCTCGGCGACGGCCCAGACCAACCTGAATGCCATTCGTGATGTCTGGTTCCGGGTTTCGGAGGATTATGCCGCCTGGGATATCGACGTGACGACCGAGCCGCCCGCCAGCACGGCCCACGGTCAGCGCTGTGTCATCGGCGGGAAGTATAACGACTGGTTAAAGATTGCTTGCGGTGGCATTTCGCAAATCGGGAGTTTTGGGACGCATGTGCTGGATGGTGCCGACGCTCCGAATTTCGTCTTTCTCGATGGAGTGGGTTATTCCGTGAACGGCATGCAGACGGCCGCTTCCCACGAACTTGGTCACTCGGTTGGTCTCAGCCACATGGGCGAGGTCGCGGTGGGGACTACTGCGGCCAAGGGTTACTCGTCCGGCCACGCCATTTCCGGACTGACCGGCATCGGCATGGTGGGCCCCATCATGGGTGCCTGTTACGGCGTACCTCTGGTCCAGTGGTCCAAGGGTGAATATCCCAACTCTAATAACACTCAGGATGAAATCGCTTCGATTTCGACCTATGCAACCCACCTCGTGGGTGCTCGCGACGACTTTGGGGACACGCTCGCCACTGCGACCGTGGCTCCGGGTAACACGCTGGCCTCCGGAGGGGTGATCGCGGATTCCTCCGATGTGGATTTGCTAAAGATCGCGGCGGGCCCTGGTCCGTTGACGGTGACGGGCAAGGTTTCGTATGCCTATCCTGACCTTAAGCTCGCGCTTTCCATCTTGGATTCGACCGGTACCGCCGTCGCCACTAATTACTCCGTCGCCAGCATGGCCTCAACCGTGACCTATACCGTTCCCTCCCGCGGTACGTATTACATCAAGGTCGTCGGCGTCGGGTTTGATCCGGCTTCGACTACCTGGACCAGCACGGGTGTGACTGGAACCGTTGTCGGCAACGGCCTCACGGGCTTTACCAATTACGGTTCGATTGGTCGGTATAGCCTGACGGGTTCTTGGAACCCCCAGCCGAACACGCTGCCTGTCGCCGCGATCACCGCCGTGCCTACCACCGGAACTCGCCCGCTGGATGTCGGCTTCATTGGGTCCGGATCGACGGATACGGATGGCGTGGTCGTCGCCTATAATTGGAACTTCGGTGACACCAACGGCGCCGGCAACACGTCGTCGGCCACGAATCCTCACCACATCTACCTGGCTCCTGGTACCTACACCGCGACGTTGAAGGTCACCGATAATGACGGCGGTGTCTCCGCGCCGGCCACTCAAGTGATCACCGTCGGTGGTTCCGTTCTTCCGAACGCCGTCAAGATTGCTTCAATGACCGCCTCTTGGTTGCCGACGACGAATGTGGAAGTAACCGGCCAGGCCGCCATTCAGGTTGTTAACCAATACGGACAGCCGGCCAAGCTCGCCGCGGTGTATGTCGACGTTACCGGCTCCGTCAGTGGTAAGGCGGCTGCTCGCACGGATGACAACGGCATGGTCTACATCACCATGCCCAAGCAGCTAATCTCGAGCCATTCGACCTACACCTTCCATGTGAGCAGTATCGTACTGACCAACTACCCATACCCCGCCGTCGGCAACACGCCTTCGTCCGCCTCGGTCACTTTGACGCGTTAAGCGCTCAAACGGGTGGGGGAAAGGGCGGCCTGCGGGCCGCCTTTTTTGTGTCCGGAAGGTCGTGCCCCCCAGGGTCGTTAGACGCCTTGCGGCCGCTGGGCGAGGGGGCGCAGGGCGGCCGACAAGCAGAACAGGGCGAATCATTGGTCCTCCGGCATGATTATGATTCGCCGTTCCTCCGTGTCGGCCGGATTCCCGACACATTTATTTAGTAAAAATATAATATAAATTACTTTGTAATAAAAAAACAGTGAAGTAACTTCGGCGGAACCCCGCCACCCCCAGGACCCCATGAACCCACTGTTTTCCCGCTTGTTGATCCTCCTATGGCTGGTCGCCTCGGCCATGGCGGCCACTCCTGGCGTCGCCCCCGTCGGCAAGTTCCAAGGGATGGCGATGGCGGAGGGGGTCGCTGACGACCGCCTCGCAATCGCCGGCGCTAAAGTTGGACGCACATTGTCGGAGGTTAAAGCCACGGCGGCGAAGGATAAGTCCCTGCATGTGACCGCCGATAATCGGTTAGTTTATATGTGTAAGTTCATCGGCCCAGCAGGAGGCCATGTCGGCACGACGTCGGCGATTCAGACCGGCCCAGACACCTCCACATTTACGGGCACCTCTCCCGCGGTCACCGCGACCTCCGCTTTCCAGCTACATAGTCGCCCGGGTGCGGTCCGAGTGCTGTATCTTGATTTTGTCGGATATATTTACCCTTTCAGCACGGGCATGGTTACTCCGCGTTTCCAACTTTCAGGAACCACCAATCCGCTAGATCAGGTTAATCTTAACGCCATCCGCGATATCTGGCTGCACGTGTCAGAGGATTTTGCTGCGTGGGATATTGACGTCACCACCGCGCCCCCTTTGGCCTCGGCTCGGGGTCAACGTTGCGTGATTGGGGGCAGCTCCATGGATTGGTTGGGCTTAATGGGGGTCATGGGCATCTCGCATGTGGGTTCATTTGGAGGCTTAATCAACGGCTTGGATGATCCAAATTTCGTTTTTGTGGACGATGGTTACACGCCTGATGCACCCGTTCCTAGCAATTACGAGGTAACCATTCTTTGTGTCGCCCATGAGGTCGGCCATACCTTGGGCCTAGATCACTGGGGGGAAAACTGGTGGGCTGGCTCGGGTGGGGAATATACCTTCGGTCATTTTATTTCCGGTCACGCTGGGGTCACGTCGGTTTGCCCAATCATGGGAAGCAGTGAGCTCGTGGGCTGGCCCGCCGTATGCAATCTTAACCAATGGTCGCGGGGAGACTATCCCTTTGCCTATGCCTCAACCCTTACGGGCACGCAGGATGACCTTGCCGTTATTTCCACCTTTGTCCCCTTGGTCGCGAATGACTATGGTAACACCTTGGTTACGGCCACGGCCGTCAGCGGATCGACCATCACGGCGGGTGGTGTGATTTCCAGCAGTACGGATGTTGATTTAATGAAAATTAACGCCGGCGTCGGACCGTTGTCGCTGACGGCCTTGACCCAGTCGACCTATCGAACCAGTGTCGGGAGTCTGAAGGTGAGCCTCTCGCTGCTCAACTCTGCCGGCACCGTCGTCGCCCGGAACTACTCGGTGGCGGGCATGGGTTCGACACTCACCTACAGCGTGCCCACGATGGGGACTTACTATATCAAGGTGGTCGGGGTTGGCTATAATCCTGCCATCACAACCTGGACCAACACGGGGATCACGGGCACGGTGGTGGGTAATGGACTCACGGGGTTCACCAATTACGGCTCCATCGGTCGCTACAGCCTAACGGGTTCCTGGACCGCCAAGCCTAATATCTTGCCAGTGGCCTCCGTGCTGGCTGTGCCGACCACGGGCACGTGCCCGCTGGTAGTCTCGTTCATCGGCGCGGCATCATCAGATGCTGATGGGACTGTCGTCGGTTATAACTGGAATTTCGGAGATACTGGGAGCGCTTCCAATACGTCCACTGCGATGAATCCCTCTCACACCTATCTCTCGCCCGGCACCTTCATCGCTAGCTTACGCGTCACGGATAATGATGGCGGGGTTTCTCCGGCCGTGACAACCGTGGTCACCGTGGCAAGCCCAGTTGTCAAGATTGGCTCCATGACGGCGACCTGGCTGGCGACGACCAATGTGGAAATCACGGGACAAGCCGCCGTGCAGGTCGTCAATCAGTATGGCGTCCCCACCAGGCTGGCGGTGGTTACGGTCGAGGTGTCTGGCTCAGTTAATGGTAAGGCCGCCGCTCGGACCGATGCGAATGGTATGGTTTATATCACGATGCCTAAGCAGCTGAAGACGAGTCACTCGACCTATAACTTTCACGTGAGCAATGTCGTCCTGGCGAACAGCGTGTATGCGCCCGGGAGCAACACACCCGCCTCGGCAATCGTCAGCCTCACGCGCTGAGGAAACATTAAAAATGATAAGGGCGGCCGGCCGGCCGCCCTTTTTTTGCGCCTCTACGGAGGCTCCGATTAAGCCAGAACGCCTTTGACGACGTGGGCTTCTTCGACGCCGGTGAGCTTCACGTTGAGACCGCGGAACTTGAAGGTGAAGCGCTCGTGGTCGATGCCCATGCAGTGCAGGATTGTCGCGTGGAGGTCGCGCAGGTGCACACCGTCCTTGGCGATGTTGTAGGCGAAATCATCAGTCGCCCCATATTCGAAGCCAGGCTTGATGCCGCCGCCGGCGAGGAACACGGAGAAGCAGCGACCGTGGTGGTCGCGGCCGCTAGCCGGGTTGCCGAAGCCGCCTTGGGTGAAGGCGGTGCGTCCGAACTCAGTGGCGAAGATGACCAAGGTGTCCTCGAGCAATCCGCGGGCCTTGAGGTCTTTGATGAGGGCGGCTGTGGGTTGGTCGATGTCGTGGCACTGGTTGGGCAGCTGGCGGGCCAGGGCGACGTGCTGATCCCAGCCACGATGGAATAGTTGCACGAAGCGGACGTCGCGCTCGAGCAGTCGACGCGCGAGCAGGCAGTTGGCGGCGTAGGAGCCCGGGCGGGTCACCTCGGGTCCGTAGGAGTCCAGGGTGGCTTTGGATTCCTGAGAGATGTCGGCCAGCTCGGGGACCGAGGTCTGCATCCGGAAGGCCATCTCATAGGCCTTGATACGGGTAATCGTCTCTGGGTCGCCGAGTTCGCGGGCACGTTCTTCATTCAGAGTCGCGAGGTCGTCCAGCAGCTCACGTCGCTGGGCGCCGTCGACGGTCGGAGGGTTCTGTAAGTATAGCACCGGATTCGCGCCTGGCCGCAGGCCGACCCCTTGGTGATTGGACGGCAGGAAACCGCTGCCCCAGAGACGCGAGAAGACCGGCTGACCGGGATTCTTGCCGGTACCTTGAGACACCATCGCGATGAACGCAGGTAGGTTGGCGTTCTCGGTGCCCAGGCCATAACTCGCCCAGGCGCCCATGCTGGCGTAACCAGGCTGCTGATTACCCGTGTTCAGGAATGTGATGGCCGGGTCGTGGTTAATCGCCTCGGTGTTCAGGGTTTTGATGATGCAGATATCGTCCGCGATGGTCTGGATATGCGGGATGAGGTTGCTGATCCAGGTGCCGTGCTTGCCGCAGGCTTTGCCTTCCATGAGCGGGGGGCGGACAGGATAGCCCTTCTGGCTGGAAGTCATCCCAGTGAGGCGCTGGGTGCCTTTAATCGAGGGAGGCAGGTCTTTGCCCGCAAACTCGTGTAAGGCGGGCTTGTCGTCGAATAGGTCGACGTGGGACATGCCACCGGACTGAAAGAGACAGAGGACACGTTTGGCTTTAGGGGCAAAATGCGGAATCCCTGCCAGGCCGCCTTCGCGGGGCTTCGTGCCAGCGGCTAGCAGCTCCGGGAAGAGCATCGAGCCGAGGGCCAGGCCGCCGACCCCGCGGGCCGATTGCCCGATGAAGGTTCGGCGGGTAAGATGATTCTGAAACTCGTGTTGCGGATTCATGGCTTAGTTGCGGGTCACGGTTTCGCTGAGGTTAAGGATAAGGGTAGCCACCTGCATCCAGGCGGCATGCTCCGCAGCCGGGATCGCGCTGTCGCGCAGAGATTCTCCGGGGCTGAGAACTTTCAGGGCACGTGCATCATCTGCCGCATAACGGGCCCGCTCGCGAGCGAGGGCCTTGAGGATGACCGCCTGTTCTTTGTCCGAGGGGGGACGGGAGACGGCTTCTAAGAAGGCCCAGCGGATGCGGGCGAAATCATCAGTGCTCTCATGGATGATGCGCTGGGCGAAACCGCGGGCGGCCTCGACGAATTGGACGTCATTGAGTGTGACAAGTGCCTGCAGCGGGGTCGTGGTGTTGCTGCGGCTGATGGTGCAGATCTCGCGATTCGGCGCATCAAACGTGACCATGTTGGCCGGAGGAGCCGTGCGCTTCCAATAAGTATACATCGAGCGACGGTAGAGTTTTTCGCCATGGTCTTGGACGAACACCTGGGAGGTCGCCGGCGAACTGCCGTAGTGGCTGACTTCGCGCCAGAGATCGAAGGGTGAGTAAGGATTCACGCTGGGGCCGCCGAGTTGAGGGACGAGTAGTCCCCCGGCTTGCAAGGCTTGGTCGCGGATGAGTTCAGCCTGTAGGCGGAAGCGCGGACCACGGGAAAGGAGGCGATTGGCCGGGTCCTTTTCCAAGAGTTCGGCGGAGGTGCGCGACGTCTGACGATAAGTCGACGAAGTCACGATCTGCTTCATGAGTCCTTTGAGATTCCATCCTGACTCCACGAAGTCGACCGCCAGGGTGTCGAGCAGCTCGGGGTGACTGGGCCACTGGCCTTGGAAGCCGAAATCTGAAGCGGTCGTCACGATGCCAGTACCAAACAGGAGTTTCCAGACACGATTAACGGCTACCCGAGCGGTGAGGGGATTTTCCTTCATGACCAGCCACTGGGCGAGCCCAAGCCGATTGGCAGGGGCTCCAGCGGGCAGGGCGGGCAGCTTGGCGGGCGTGCCTGCTTCCACCTTCACCGTCGGCTGGGAGTAGTCTCCGCGGTTCAAGATGAACGTCTCGCGAGGTTTGGCTGAGATGTTCATCACCATGGTCGACTGGGGTTCGGTGAGCGTCTTGGCACGCTCCTGGGCGTTCGCCAGATCGGTGCGGACGGCCTTCAACTCATCGGAATGTTTCGCGCAATAGGCCCACAATGTCTGCTGTTGTTCGGCGGTGCGCTCGACCGATTTGGTCGCCAGGATGCGTAGGATGAATTCCGGCAGGTCGGTGCCGTCATCGTGGCCAGTGAAGGCGAAGAGTTGACCCTCGCTCGGAGCGCCCCCCATTTTATTCCCGAAATAAATCTGCGTGGTCAGGTAGGGCTGATCTTGGGCGGTGATTGGCGTGGCGAATGTCACCGTAATATGGTGAGCACCAGTGGCTGCCGGCGGCGACCATCCTTGGTTGAGTACATTGAAGGCGCGCACATCCTGCGCCGGATAATCCTCAGTCCAGGCATCGGCGGTGATGTGACTGAACTTCAGGAGTCGATGGATATTTACCTGGTCGCCGGCAATCTTGTCGGCGGTGACGTCCACCGCGGTGAGGACGAAGCGTCCGGCGAATTCATCCATGGGCTTAAGTGCTACTGGAGACTCTTTAGCAGCTTTGGCGGCCTTAACAGCCTTGGCGGCCTTGGTCGGCTTCGGTGCAGCGAGCGTGTCAGGGAAGACGAACCGGAGTCCCGCGATGGGTGCCTCGGCTTGCGGGGTTTCGCCTAGGATGTCGTAAGCGGTCTTGGTCGTACCTTGGAATTTGTTACCTTCGACGGTGAAGCCGCCACCGCTGTTGGGCGTGGAGATCTTGAGCAGTTTGACCGGGATGAGTTTGAGGCCGAGCTTACGATCGGCTTCGCGCTGCTGCTGTGTGCCTTCCCAATGGGCGAGCGCCTTGGGGTCGGGTTCCTGCAGTCGCTGATTAAGGGCGGCGATGCGGGCGAGTAGGGTGGGGAGCTCATTCGTCTTGAGGACGGTCTTGCGCAGCGCCGAGGGAAGCGAGTTCACGCCGGCGTTACCGTCGGTGGCGCGGTCGTCGAGGGTGTTAAAGAAGGCAAAGATGCGATAATAGTCCTTCTGGCTGATCGGATCGAATTTGTGGTCGTGGCATTGCGCGCAACCGAGGGTCAGGCCCAGCATGGCTTCGCCGAGCGTCTTGACGCGGTCGGCGTTGTAGTTGACGAGGTTCTCGGCGGGGATGGTGCCGCCCTCGTGGGTATTCATGTTGTTACGCTGGAAGCCGGTGGCGATGAGCTTGCCGTCGTCAGTGTCAGGCATGAGGTCGCCGGCGATCTGTTCCGCGATGAAGTGGTCGTAGGGCTTATTGTCGTTGAACGCCTGGATGACCCAATCGCGCCAGAGCCAGAGGTGACGACCTCCGTCGATGGAGAATCCGTTGGTGTCGGAGTAGCGAGCTGCATCCAGCCAATCGAGGCCCATGCGTTCGCCGAAGTGTGGATTAGCCAGCAGTCGGTCGACGAGCCGACCGTAGGCGTCGGGCAGCTTGTCTTGGATGAACGTTTCGACTTCGGCGGCCGTCGGGGGCAGGCCGGTTAGGTCGAGCGTCACGCGACGGATGAGCGTATAACGGTCGGCTTCCGGTGAAGGTTGCAAGGATGCTTCGGATAATTTCTTGGTCACCCAGTAATCAATGGCGGGAAGTTTGTTCGCGGTCGACAGGGGGGCGCGCTTCGGGGCGACGAAGGCCCAGTGCTCTTCATATTGAGCGCCTTGTTCGATCCACGCCTTGATTTTGGCCTTGTCGTTCGCCGTGAGCGAGAGGTGGGATTTGGGTGGCGGCATCACCTCATCTTCGTCGGTGGAAACGATGCGCTCCCAGACGGCGCTCTTCTGCAGGTCACCCGCCACGATGGGCGTGCCGTGCTTGTGTTCTCGCATCGCCTCGTCGGAGAGGTCGAGTCGGAGTTTGGCCTTACGGGCTTTCTCATCGGACCCGTGGCAGCTGAAGCAATTCTCTGAAAGGATCGGGCGGATGTCCCGGTTGAATTGGATGTTCTCAGCTTGGGCGTACGAAATCGCCTTCAGGCTGAGAAAGAGGGCGAGTTGCAAGGGGCGGTGCATCTGGACTTAAGACAAGGGCGGAAGGAAGGGGTTTCAATCCGTATCGTCACCTCCCGGGCATAGGTGATAGCCCTACCTTTGGGCTGGAGGGGGCGGGTCATTGGGTTAGATTTTGCCCACCCCCTATGGCTACTGTACCGCTTCCATCATCCCGTCGGGAATTCCTCGGCGCCGCAGCCTTCGCCCTGGCTGGCTTGGCGACGACGACCCGCCTCGCCGCGGCCGAGACTCCGAAATCCCCCGTCAAGCGCCCGCCCAATCCTTTTGTTTATAAGTTCAAGATCGGCAACATCGAGGCCTTCTCCATCAGCGACGGTCACATGCTCTTCAAGCAAGGGCTCGAACTCATGTGGCCCGAAGCGGACCGTCCGGTGATGAAGGACGCTCTCCTCTTCAATCGCGAGCGCCTTGATGCCCTCCCGCTCTACGTAAACATCATGGGCCTGAAAATCGGCGACGAGGTCGCGCTGATCGATGCAGGTTTCGGAGAGCGCCACCCGAATCCTAATTTCGGCTGGTTCGCCGAAGGCCTCCGTCAACTCTCCATTAAGCCCGAGCAGGTCACGACCGGTTTCCTCAGCCATTCTCACTCCGACCACCTGGATGGCTTTGTCGACAACGGTAAGCCCGCCTTCCCGAACGCGAAGATCTACCTTCTGCAGGAAGAGTATGATTTCTGGCGCGGCCCGAACCCAGATTTCTCCAAATCCAAGCGCGATAAGAAGCCGCTTCCGAATATGGTAAAGACCGTCTGTCGCAACTTCGACATCCTCAAAGACCAGCTCGTCATAACCAAGGACGGCCAGAAACTTTTCCATGATGCCGTGACGGTCATTTCGGCCCCTGGCCATACCGATGGCCACGCCTGCTTTGAGATTCGTTCCGAAGGCGAGTCGCTCATCCATATCAGCGACGTCGTCCATCACCACGTGCTCATGTTCGACAATGTCGGCTGGACCGTCGCCATGGACCATGATCCCGAGACCGCGGTCAAGACCCGCAAGAAACTCTTCACCCGCATGGCTGCCGAAAAGTCCCGCGCCTTCGGATTCCACCTGCCGTGGCCCGGCATCGGCACGGTCGTGCCCAAGGGTGATCAATACGCCTGGGTGCCCGAACGATTCAGCTGGGGTTCCTGATTATTATGAAAACAACCCTCTTGCTCCTCTGCTGGATGGCGTTGGGTGGCCTGACCGCCACTTCGGCCGCTTCCACCCCTGCCCGCAAGGCTTCCGGCGGGAAGACGGCACCGGCCACGCCGGCGCCGGTGGAGTCCGACGAGGATAAGCTGACGAAATACAATGAGGTGAAGGCCAAGGCGGAAGCAGGCGACGCCGAGTCACAGATGAAGATGTCGGGCTACGCCCTGAACCCTCCGGTCAAATCAATCCAGAAGAGCGCCAGCGGCCAGCTGGATTGGATGGTCAAGGCTGCGAAGCAGGATTATCCAGCGGCCCTGGATCAGATATGTGTTTTCTACCTGAATCAGGCCAAGGCCAAGAAGAACAACCCCGACGACTTAGCCGAGGCTTATAAATGGATGCTGATCCGCGACAAGTTCTCGGGGAATTCCGCCTCCGCCGCTTTTGGCAAGAATATCGGTGATGGCCCCAAGGCCGAAGGGCAGAAGCGGGCGGATGCCTACTTCGCGGAAAAAACCGCGAAATAACTTCGGCCGTACCTCGGCCTTATTGAAAGACAATTGGAGCGGGCGCGGCCGGCGCCGGTCCGGCCGTTGCACCATTTGAAAGCTGTGGGGTGCCGGGTGCCGTGCGCTGCAGCGTGTCGCCGCCAGTCTGGCTGTTCACGCGTTGGATCTCGGCCATCAGTATCGCGATTCCTTGTTGGCGAAGCGTGTTCATCTGCTCAAGCATCGCATTGCGTTCAGAATCTGGCGCGGTGGCCCAGGCTGCTTCGATTTTATGGCGTTGATCGATGACCTCGCGGTAATCCGGTCTTTGGCCGAGGGCCTGGAAGGCTTTTGCCGCATTGGGGTCGCTGGCGAGAATCGTCTCGCGGATGCGCCGGCCTTCTTCCTTCAAATCCGTGAAGCGGTCCTGTTGTTGCTGGTGTAGCTCGGCGACCTTGTCGACTTTGAGTGCCGGGCGGTTGGCGACGGGGGGCGGGGCCGACTTGGGGGCGTGCACGGTCTCCAGGGGGCTCTCCACCGCCATGCGAGCATAAGGAGACTTGGCCTTCGCGGGTTGCTCGAAGAGGCGGTAGGCGCCGACTATCACGGCAAGGCCGACCAACGTGATAATGACAATTTTATTCATAAGGTACGATGCCCGGGGAGAGGGGGTAGGATTAACCTTATGTCACCATCATTCAAGATTGGTTCCGAGATTTGAGCACAGGATGACCCGGGGCCATGGCGTGCCATGCCGCCTTTTCCGCGCCCCTGCCTCGACCGGTCAGTGGATGCCCTGGCAGATTGAATGGTGCGTCTCGATGGCTTGGATCGTGGCGGGCGTGATTTCACTCGAGGGTGCGAAGCCGGCCAGGGTGACGTTGGATTCGGTCAGCGAGGCCATGGATGCCTGGTTGCGTTTCGCCCAAGCATCGATGGCCTGGCGGCTTTTGACGTCCTGGGGCAGGGGTATTGCCGCGATGGCGGACATCGCGTTGTTATTTGCCAGAACGATGGCCTGACCAACCGAGATCAGGCCGGCGACCGAGGCGACGAAAGCCGGTTGATTCGCGGATTTCACCGCGAAGGCGTACTCGGGGCGCGCCTTCAGGTAGCGCTGGATGAGCTGGTCGCGCTGACTTGGCACAGAAATAGCACCGAGCGTGGTCGTCATGACCGTGAGGGCGAGCAGGAGGAGGTGGCGCATGAGGAGAGGCTCTCGGGTCCATGATGAATGGCGAGATAATAAAAGTTTAGTATAAATACTTTGGGGACCGATGGTTCGTATCATTTTAATCAATGCTGGGTTCCCGGGCGTTCCTGCTATACTGTCAACGCCATGAGCCCTCGACTATTTCCGTGCCGCGGGGCGATCCTTTTGGTGGCCTGCGGTCTGGCTGGTTGCGTGCCGCGAGAGGCTTATCCATCCTTGTTCACAAAAGATGGCGGCCTGGCGAACGGACTCAGCAGCCTCTTCCTGGTTGTCAACGAATTCGGACTGCTGGTGC
>SESF01020333.1_pt1 | contig 16775 bp, 18 predicted proteins | sample 3171521 | NCBI WGS metagenome assembly SESF01 (sample SAMN10866945, study PRJNA518727) | freshwater metagenome | biome: subpolar coniferous forest; feature: holomictic lake; material: water; isolation source: holomictic Lake 227, 6 m and 8 m depth | place: Canada: near Kenora, Ontario | collected...
AATAGTCGTACCAACCGAAGGAATAGCAGTACCAGTCGCGGCAGTACCACCAGCGGCAACCACACCATACTGAGCATTCAGAACAACGCTAGTTGTCGAGTTAGCAGTAATAGCGGTAGTAACGAACGAGCCGGTATTGATCACTTGACCGTTAGCAGCGATGAGCGAGACATCAGTGCCAACCGGAACAGCGAAGCCGACGTTTGCCTGGGTGGTCAGGGTAGTAGTACCCGACGCCCAAGTAGCAGTGCCCAATTGCACAGCAGTGTCAGGACTCACACCAACAACCCGGAACGGGAACGCAGCAGTAGCAATCGTCGCCGAGTACAGCAGAGCGTTGGTCGAATTGCCGTTGTTGACGTTGGCTGCGTTGTCAATGCCTTGGTAGTTCTGACCAACCATCGCCAGATTGCCCGAAGCAATAACAGTGGTAGCCGAGCAGACAACCGCTTTGAAGATCGTATCCGGATCATCAGCAACAATTGCTACCGCATCTCCAGCCAGTGTTGAAGCGGGCCAATACTGCGAGAACTGCTTCTGTTTCGTCAACGGGTTCGTGTACGAACAGCCGAGGAACACACCAACCATGCCAGAGCCGGGCCCACCAGTCGGAGCGGTAGCACCGGTGGTAGTAACCAGACGAGTAGCAAAGCCGCGCACCAGACCAACAACATCGCCATAACCGATATTGGTAGCATAGCCGTATTGGATCGGGAGGTTACGGGTGGAACCCGCAAACACCTGACCACCGATCAAGTTGATCGGCTTTAGCCCGTATGGGGCGTCAATCGTAGGGTAAGCCATTTAAGACTCCTAAAGTTAAGTACCTTTGCCAAAACTTACCTTGCTGCTTCGCTCTTTGAAGAGCGGCATACGAGGGTCGTTTTCACGCATGAAGTTGTTGTCAATCGAGTTCATCTGGGTATCAGACTGCTGCTGGTAGTATGCAGCACGCTGCTCCATGAATTCCTTTGGAATTTTGCAAAGCATGAGCCCGCCAACTTCGACACTGTCCGGATAACGCCCACGAGCGCTAGCCATGATGCCAAGTTCAGGGTGATCCACAGCTTTGACTGGTTCCCAGCCTTCGCGTAGCTTTCCGGAAATGTTCATGGGATCATCATTACCTAACGTACTAACACGAACCCATCGGAAGTCATAACCCGGAATAGGGCTTGGACTAGGGAGCTTCTCTGGTGGTGCCCAGCTTTTGGGACGTTCAAAGAAGTTACGGGTATCAAGTTCACGGGGGGTACGGACTTCAGCCATTCTGTTTCCTTAGATCTGACGCAACCTGCTTGGCATAGGCTTCCAGGGGAACTCCCAGCCGCTTGGCGATGTTCACTTGCGATTGAGTTAGCACGATTTTGCGCGGTGCTGTACTGCGGGTAGCAGAGGCCACAACCGTTGATTTTTTAACAGGCTTTTCCGAGGTGAACGCATCTGGAAAAATCTGTTGTACCCGAGAGTTGATCCTCTCGTAGTACTCATCGCTGGTAGGGTCAATGTTACTTTCAACAAGTTTCTTGTGTACCGTTAACGCCACGGCAGTCATCTCATCGTCGGAGCCAAACCAAGGATTCTTATCCTGCCACGCTCTTGCTTTGGTATCGACGTAAGGTGCTGTTGGTGAAATTACCGGTTCTGATCGGGTTTGTACAGGAACTTTATGCTCTTGTACAGGGGGTAACTTAAAATTGTTTACACGATCAGCTTTAATTGAGGCATTTGTTAATGCGTCTTGTGCATTTACCAACGCTTCTGAGTCACCGGTCTCATAAGCAGCCTTGTATAAACGCTTAGCATTTTCTACCTCCGCGCTCATAACTTTCTTGGCTTGGTCAAGTAAAGCTGCCTGTCCTTGGCCTAAAGAGCCCTGTAGGCGCTTGTTCTCTTCTACAAGGTTCTGGGCTAGGTTTACAGCCTCTTCCCTTTCCCTTAGCGCAGCTTCCTTGCTTCTGCGTTCTTCGTGGTATCCCTTGGTGAAGTGCTGAATGCGTTTCTTGACGCTTTCGCTGTACTGCTCTAGCTCATCATCAGAGACATCAACCGGGGCTTCCTTCATGGGCCGGCGATTCTTATCCTCTGCCGGGGTGTCATCAACGATCTCAATTTCCACCTCGGTGCCGGAAGTTTCCTTGTTGTTAACTACTTCTTCATCAGGGAATTTAAATTCTGTGTCTGCCATGATTGCTCCTTATGCGCGGCTAATGCCACGGGGGTCTTCAACAATTGCCTCAACCGAGTCATCATTGATGATGCGGAACTCCCTACCGTGGATTTTCACCCGAGTGCCTGAGTTAGGGCGCACCAGAACGAAATCTCCAACCTTGCAAGAAGGCCCACTAGGAAAGCGTTTCTTATCGCCATAGCAATCTGGACCCATCTTAACTACGAATAAAACTGGTGATAGCACCTCTTCAAAGTGCATAGTCTGCCCAGATTTAACCAAGCCACTATCGTATTTCTCCTCAGTTTCAGGAATAACACAAAGCAGATGGTATGTAGCTGGTTCAGGTAGTTGCCTAGCCTTATCCGTAGTAACCTCTGGTAAGGCTGTTGGGATACTAAACAAATTAGGTGCTATCAGGATTTCACTCATCGTCATGTTCCAATTTACGCACGAGGTCATTTACACATTGTTGAGCAAAGGAAAGACCCCGGATTTCCCCCACCAACATTACATACCCGTCATAAGACTTTGCCGCACCGTCAGCCAAAGCCCAAGTTAAATGTTCTTGCCTGTCTTTAATTTGTTTGATTAGGTATTCAAAGTACTTGTCCATCATTTACCTCCAGGCTTAGTTTGATTCCTAGTCAAGTTCTTAACCAGATCGGCTTGAATCTTTTGATTGTGTTGACGTTGCTGGGCTGCTAGTTTCATAGCCTCATTCTGAGAATCATTTTGATGTTGAACAGCGTATTTATGCGCGTCAGACTGAACTCGCATCTTTTCCTTCTCAATGTCAGCTTGAATCCGCTGAGCATCCAAAGCAAGGCGTTGCTGGGCAAGCTGGTTATCTGCCAGATCTTTCTGTTGCTTACGCTGTAAATCCTGCTGTTGGATCTGGATTTCAGCCTGTTGGAGTTGCATTGCAGGGTCTTGGGCCTGTTGCTGGGCCTGTTGTTGTTGGGCTTTCTGCTGATTAGCCTGCGACAACTGCTGAGCAGCCTGGGCTACCAACCTAGACAATTGAACTTCCATGTCGGGGGTAAGTTCAGAATCCGGGGCTGGCATCTCCACACCCAACTGTTTCTCAACATTTGCCCGGTAGGAGAAGGCTAAGTGTTGGGCAATATGAGCCTGAATTGCCCCTTGCATCTGTTGAGCCATTGGGTTTTGCCCAATCATCTGCATGATTGACGGATCTTGCATCATTGCCATGTGGGTGGCGATATGTGCATCATGGTCTTGATATATGAAGGCTTTGGTCGGTTTGCCCACAAGGAATGCCATGTTCTCGCTAACTGGGTCTTTTGGCGTCTGGTCATCCTCAATTGGAACAAGCTTATCTGCGTTCTTGATCCCCAACACTTCCAACATCTGCCGGTGAAGCTGGGGTAAGTCATAGATCTGGGGGGCACCTTGGGCTAATTGAATGGCGGCTTGATACTGCATGATCCGCTGAGCCATAGTGGCTGCGTTTGGATCACTGACAGGAATAACTTCCGTTGTGTCGTAGTCAGCCTGCTTGGCTTTACGGTCACCGCTTTCCGGGTCATAGCTATAAGACTTAGGGGCATAGTCCCGAATAATGCCTCGGAGCAGTTTAAATTCCATCCGCATTGAGGCATGAACACGGGCTTGGACCGCGCTCATCGTCTTTAACGTGCGCTCAAGCAAAGCCAGGGTAGTGCCGACAGGAGCGTTAGAACTCATGTCGCTGATGTTCATATCGCTGATAGCCCCAAGTCGTCGGCCTTCTTCAGTGATTTGATTTAACAAAGCCAGCAGAGTTTGGCTTGGCTCTTTATAAGGAAGCGGCATGATGTTGTCACGCACAGTTCCACTAGGAACGTCCACATCCCTAAACTCGCCCGGAGCAATAGGAGTGTCGTCGCCTTTGATTCTCAAACCACGGGCTTTTAAACCACCCGGCAGGTTACTTAAAGACCCCGCGTCCACCAACTGACGAATAAGAGAAGTGCCAGCCCTAGCATACCCACCAATAAGGTGAATAAGGCCCAAGCCGTAAGCACCAAACCCAGGTATATAAGTGTATTGAACAAAGTGCTGCCTCTTGAGTCTTTGTTTATCGTCTTGATTCCAATTCCGGCGAATCGACAATACCTCTTGAGTACCACGCTCAATGGTAATAACGTAAGGCAATGCTATACCGTCTTCATCCTCATACCCAGGCAGATCAAAGTCTGCGTGGATCTCAAGTAACTGATACCGGTCATCGTCAGTAAGGGAATACCCTTGCTCTTCTGCCTTCTTCTTTTCAACGTCAGAAAAGATATGGACAGGGTCGCCTAGGTCAATATCCCTGTAAAACCCTGCGACTTGCAGTTTCCTAACTTCATTTTCAGTCTTACGCATTACATGGGTAACACGTTCTGCGTTGTATATGTTGCTTGCCCCGTAAGGCATAACCATATCTTCAGCAGGAAGGAAAATGGCAGTCTGCCTTCCCTGGGCTGGGTCGTAGTAGACCTTTTTAAAAGCTGCTCCTGACAGACCTAGGCTGTACAAAAGCCTTTCATGTTCTGGACGATATTCGGTCATTACCTCCGTCAGTTGGTAGTTCATGTCATCTTTGACACGTTCTGCTGCTTCTTCTTTAAGTTTGTCCACCGCCCCGACAATTTGGGTCTTAACCGGGCCTTGAGCAGGGAAAGTCTCAGTGATCATCTCTGCCTGAAACCGTATTGCAGCTTCAGAAAGAAGGGTTGAAAAGACTCCACAAGCCCCATTCCAGGGCTCTGTACGCTCTTCATACTTCATTCCTAGAACATCTAAGCCTTTAACAAAGGCATCAACCCAGTCTTTACGGCTGTTAATGTCGGTCTCAACAAGGTCAATAAGCTCAGAAGCGATGGATTGAAGCTCTCCACCGGTCATATCCTCAGCTAAATTCTCATCAAAACCATCGTCTTCTTCCCCGTCAATCTCAACTTCCACGCCGCCCATGTCAATATGGACAGATTCCGGGTCTTCAATCTCAATCTCAATGTCCGGCCCCTCATTCATCCCTGCGTCTGTGTTGTAGGGGACCATAGCCTTGTCAAAGTTTGTAGCCATCTTTAATCCTTAGTAGTATTCAACCCGTCGCCGGGGGAGATCGTAATCTTTTTCATCAGATTCTATGGTGATGAAGCCGCCCTGCCTGAACCTGATCAAGGCCTGACTAGAGGAGTCCACAAGGTCATCATGGTCCCCGTTAGGAAACGATGCCATCTCTTCCATAACCTCATCTGCCCATCTTTTCTCTGGACACCAGACAATTCCAGAGGCAAAAAGGTCAGAAATAGAGTTTACACGGGCTATCTTATCGTTTCCTTTGCCCGGTGTGTACTCCGATAAAGGGATTCCCATCTTCCTCATCTCATAAATTAATGGAGCCCCGGCTGCTTTCTTCTCAACGATCAAGGTGTCAGGCTTCCACTCAATCCACATATCCAAAGCAGCCTTCTTTAGCTCTGGAAACTCCATCCGCTCTTTAAAAGCATTGAGCAAGATGATGTTCTGCTTTAAATTACCATGCTTATCCGGGTGGGAGAAGATTCCCCAAGTCGTACAAGCCGAATAGTCAGACCTGTTGGACTTCTCAAAGGCTGTATCCCAGGACTGGATCACATAACTACAGTCCGGAGGATCTTCATGGGGCCAGATCTGCCATTGATCCCTCTTAATGATCGCCCCTTCCTCAGAAGTGGGGTTCTGTTGGTACTGAGCCTCCCATTTAGACACCGGAAGCTCTGCTTTTAGAGCCTCAAGCTCAGTCTTACTCCAGAATCCAGGCCATAACGGTGTTCCAGAAGGCAAAATGGCAGGAAATTCAATGATTTCCCAGTCATCTACCCCTGTCTTATCAGAAGATTTAAGGATTTGACCCGTCAAGTCACGCTTAGACCATCGGGTCATGACAATGATGATGGCTCCTCCAGGCTGGAGCCGTTGTCTTGGACCCGAGGTGTACCACTCATACACGTTATCGAAGATAGCCGGGTTGCCCTGCTTGGCCTCCTGTTCACTATGAGGGTCATCGATGATCAAAAGATCAGCGCCCTTACCTGTTACAGCCCCTCCAACACCGATAGCGAAGTAGTCTCCACCCTTGTCAGTGTTCCACCGTCCCGCCGCCTTTGAATCACTTGAAAGCTTGGTATCAAAGACCTTAGAGTACTGCTCTGACGAGACTAAGTTCCTGACTTTTCTCCCAAAACCCACTGCTAGCTCTGCTGTGTGGGCAGTCTGGATGATTTTCTTCTCTGGGAACTTACCTAAAAACCAAGAAGGAAGTAAGAAAGACGCAAACTCCGACTTTGTGTGTCGGGGCGGCATATTAATGATCAGTCGCTTTAAATCTCCCGAAGCGACCCTTTCAAAAGCATCTGCCATGATCTGATGATGCTTCCCCGAGATAAAGATGGGCCACATCTGCTGAACAAAGAATAGATAGGACTCCCTACACCTCTCTACCCGGTCCATCTCCATAAGAGCAAAGATCTTGTTCCTCTCAGCCTCCGGCACCTTGTCAACAACCGCCAAGTACCCTGCAATCTCTTTCTTCGTAAGAAGGCTCATAGGTTGACTATCTCATTGACAGACTTGTCCACCAACTTAATAGAGTAGTACTTCCTAGTCTTGGTCTCCAGATGACCATCCTTCTCTAACCTCATCACAATCCTGTGCATGTTCGCCCTAGACTTCATCTTTAATCCACTTGCCAAGACCGCATAGGAAGGCCCAATCCCATGGATCTTTGTGTACGCCTTGATGAAATCTAAAACAATCCTCCATCTGGGACTCATATCATGGTTGGACACATCCATCCCCCTTTAAACGAGCATAGCATACAAGTGTATGTACATACAAATGTTTCCTAAAAATATATGTAGGGGGGGGTGGTTGGAGTGCGAACAGTTGGGGGGTGGTCTGGGGGAAATGTTTTGGAAGAGTGGATTAGAGCGTTACAGGCAGAGGGGCGACCGGCAGTCCATCGGGGCTCCCCTGGGGTGGGTACGGTCCAGCCATCACCGTTTACATCATCCCTCCGCAATCCCGCTACCCGTTTACATCATCATGCGCGTCACCCGTTTACATCAGCCGGCCTTCATCGGCTTGACGTTGTCCAGCAAGCGCAGATGGCCGGATAGCTCTCGTTTGAGCTGGTCCGCTGTTACTGTCTCGGGTGCGATGGTGGCGGCTTGTGTAAACGCCCCGCTGGCTTTGCCGAGGAGTTCCAGTGCTTTCAGTTTTGACCCTTCCTGGTTAGCGTCCTTCGCAACCGCAACCAACTGCCGCATCACCCACAACCTAGTCGCCGCCAGATCAACCGCCAGCACCTCAGCCGTTTGACCCCAAGCTGCCTCAAGCATTGCCGCAACCTTTGGCCGCTTGCTCAGTCGCCAAGCATTGGCACTCACGGCCGCGTCGCTTGTTTTATCGTTGGGGTAGGCTTGCCGGTACGCACTCCGGAGACTTTGCCCGGCAATCACCCCTTCTGCGAACCTTAGTTGAGCCGCAGGCATAGGCTTTAAACGGCTTGCTGCCGAACCCATTACATGCCCATCTGCCCGTCGACGCGGAGGTGCTGCCCCTTCTGCTAGCTGTTCCGCTTCGCTCTCACCGTCATCATCTACACAATCAAGATCTATGCCCTCATGGTCTGCGGCGTCCGCGCCACCATCAATTGCGTCCAGCGCCGCCATGTAGTCCAAGCTTCCGGTCTTTGCCATGCGTTACCCCTTAACAGTTTAAACATCCGGCATACTGTGCCATAGTATGCTTTGTATCCATCATACCCTATCCGATCATAGTATGGAAGCACTCTTATATAAGACCTAGACCCACTCTTATATAAGACCTGACCGACTTACCCACAGAGTCTTATAGAAGACTTTCCTGTGGATAACCTGTGGACAACTACTGTTTCACAATGTGAAAAATGCCCAGGAAGGCCAGGATCTATTTACGGTGCACCCTAGATACCTGCAAGCCTAGACCCCCCTCCACGGCGATCCTAGTGCGTCCTAGCGCCTGTCGGTCTATACAGTACACCACCCTTAAAATGCCCTGGCATAAGCCTTGCTACGCATGCGCCCGCATCCTTCATCTAGTCCAGATGGCCCGCCTCGCAGCCCGCTGGACCTGCCCCGTTGCTGCTAGCGCTATGCTGTTTGCACGAGCTAGCAATGTCGTGCTATGCTCGGGCCTGGAATTTTCCAGTGTCTGTTTATTAGGTGCCCTGATGACCCTCCCAGCGACCCACGCCAACCGTGACCCGATGACCCTCCCAACGCTTCACCTATCCCGTGAGGACTGGCTCACCGCCGCCGTCGAAGAGCTTCGCCCGAGCTTCGCCGCTATCTATGCCCCCGTCCCCAAGGCCATCCGGGTGGCCTGCGGGTTTCCGAGCAACGCCAGAAGGTCCGGTGCGATAGGCGAATGCTGGGCCGATACCGCATCAGCCGATGGCACCATCGAGATATTGATCTCGCCCACGGTCGCCGACCCCGCCCAGGTGTTCGAGGTCTTGGTCCACGAGTTGAGCCACAGCACTGCCGGAGCCATGAACCACGGCGCACCGTTTCAGGCTGTCGCCAGCGCCATGCACTTGGTGGCCTCAGGCACAGGAAAACAATCCTGGAAATCGACCGGCCCCGCCGCCGGTTTTTTTGACGCCTACAGCGCCATCATCTCAAGCCTCGGGGCATACCCCCACGCCGCGCTGTCGCTGGCCGAGAAACCCAAACAGGCAACCCGCATGCTCAAGGCCTCATGCCCGACTTGCGGGTATACGGTCAGGCTAACCCAGAAGTGGGCCAGCTTGAGCCTGCCCATCTGCGGCACCGATGGCGAATCGTTCATCCTTGAAACCGGAGCCGCAGAATGAGCCGCCATATCCCCATCATCCTGGCCATGGGCGGCACTCACGCCGTTGTCGGCGCAGCCCAGAATCTATTAGGGCGCGGCACCATGTCGAAACTGGAGGCCGCTCAGGCGCTGGCCGAGGCTGTCGACCAGGGCCGCATGACACTCGGCACGGTACGCCAGACTGTCGCCCTGGCCGCTGCCCCTGGCGCTGCCCAGATGCAGCCCTACACGCCGGAGTTGAGCAACCCGGCCCCGGCCAAGAGCAACGATATAGGCGCAGCACTGGCAAACACCGCCACCCAGGCCGTCGCCCTGCGGGCTGAATCCCTGGCCCTGCAGGCAACGCAAGAAATTGTCGGTTTGCGCAACACCGTTATGTTGATAGACGGCAGCGCCCGGACACAAGCCGACCACATGCAAGCCGCTAAAACGGCATTTGAGCAATTGCAACGGGATTTAGTGGCGCTCGACACATTGCTGGGCAACCGCATCGCCACGGTGCAGCGGGCAAGCGAACGAGCAGGAGACGCAGCCGCAGCCGCCAAGGCCGCAGCCACCCAGGCTGTCGCCGATGCTGCCCTAGTCAAGGTCGACCCCGCCGCTGTTTCGCAGGCTGTCGCCCAGGCTGTCGCCAATGCGTTTAAACCATTCCACGACCGCGTCACCGAAACCAGTACTCAGGTGGCTGTCGGTGCGATGGTCCAGGCGACTGTGGTCGGCCGTTTCCCATGCCTGCAGATTTTCGGGGTTGACCTGCTGGACCGCGCCGGCCAGCCGGTGATGGTCGATATTTGGGACCACTCCGACGCCCCGGCAGTTGACCCTTGCTTTATCTGGTCCGAGCCAATCCTGGCTCACCTGCTGCTGTCCCAAGACAGCGGGGAACCCATCTGGCTCGGCGGTGAAAAGGGCACAGGCAAAACCCAGACCGCGCAACAATGGGCCGCTCGCACTGGCCGAGGGTTTACCCGAATCAATTTCTCGAAATACACCAGCCCCGACGATTACATAGGCGCAACAGGATTAGATAACGGGAAAACAATATTCCAGCCGCAAGCATTTTTGAAAGCCTATAGCTGCCCCTCAAGCGTTGTTTTGCTTGATGAAATAACCAATGCGGACCAAGGAAACTTGGCGATTCTTAACGGACTGTTGGAAGTCAACGCAGCCGTCACCATCGGCGGCACGGTATGGCGCAAAGCACCCGGCGTAATGGTCATGGCCGCTGACAACACCCTGACCGCCGGAGACGACAGCGGACGATATGCCGGCACCCGGCCAATGAACCCCGCCCTAGCCGATAGATTTTCGAGGGTTGTCCCGTTTAAATATCTCCCGCTGGAGCAGGAAGTGGAAGCGGTGGTGCGGCACACCGCCTGCAATCCTGCCCTGGCCCGTCACATCCTTGCAGCCGTCACCCTATGCCGTGCCGGTGTCGACGCCGGTGATGTAGTTGACGCCCCCTCGATCCGCTCTGTGGTGGCCTATGTCCGCGCCCTGCGCTTGCTGTCCCCCGCCGACGCTTGGCTGTCAACGATCGCCAGCCGCCAACCCGTCGAAGGCCAAGCAGCCCTTGAAGCCATCCGCATCGCTTCGCTGGATGAAACCCTGATACTCAAATTGATCGGAGAATAAACAATGACCGGGATAGAAAAACTGTTGGGACGATCGACAATCGAAGGCTGGCAAATGCGAGCCGGTATCGAGGTGTTCGCCAAGCACTGCGCTGACGCCCTCGGGCTGTCAGGCATCCGGGTTACATGGACCCGCAACACCGAGACCGCAGCCATCTCTCAGGGCGGCGACCTGTATCTGTCCAACGTCCGAGACAGCGCCCGGATCGCCCGCCCGCTGTTTATCCGCTATGTCGGTTTTGTGGTGCACGAGCTATTGCACCGCCGGTATACCGACTGGAGCGCTGGCCGCAACTGTACGGGTGCATTTTTGGCAGCAATGCATAACGCCGTGGAAGATGTTTGGATCGAGAGATCGGGCATCCGGGACGGCTTTGTGGGCAACATATCCGGTGTCTTGACGGACCTGATAACCGGTATGGTGGTCGAAGCCCTGGCCGCTGTCAGTGACTGGACCGATCCGAAACAGTACCCGTTTGCCATGGCTGTCCACGGTCGCCGCTACGCCCCCGCCATCCCCCTGGCCGACGGCTTGCGGAAAATATTCGACGAAGCCAGTACGAAGATTGACGCCTGCGCCAACTCATGGGACACGCTCGCAGTGGCGCAGTGGATTGTCGACCAATTGCAACTGCCGCCCGCCGCCGACAGCCAGCCGGACAACACGCAGCCGAACCCGAACCCCGACCAGGGCAAGCCAGACCAGGACAAAGGCAACGACCAGGGCGACCAGGGCGACAGCCAACCCGGCGACCAGGGCGACGAACTAGGGCAAGGCAAGCCAGAGGGCAAGCAGACCGACGGCAAGCCCCAGAAAGGGCCTGGAAAGCCTCAGGAAGGCCAGTCAGCGGGCAAGGGCTCAGGACAGGGTAAAAGCGACACCAACGGCCCGCCAAGCCCCGGACAGCGCCGCTCAATTGCTGGTGCATTTAGGGATATATATGAGGTCGAGCCGACGATTGACCCCGGTAGCGCCCGTGACAAAAACACATTCTGTGAAGCCGATTCATTGGTCGACAGCGCCCGTCATCTCTGGCCCGGTGTCGTCAGCCGCTACGCCCCGGCCCCGGTGTCAGCAAAGCTGCGCACTGAAGTGCGCCGCATTTTTGACAACAGCGGCACCAGCGAATGGAGCATGAGCCGCAAGACTGGCGCGGTCCACCCTGGCGCTCTGGCAAGCACCGCAGCGGGCAACGTCCGACCGTTTAAACAGCGGCGTGACACTGAGGGCGTCGATTCTGCTGTCGTGCTGTTGGTTGACGTTAGCTCCAGCATGGCCGGTGACCGTGCAATGGCCGCTGTCCCGGCCTGCGCCGCACTGCTGGAGACCCTAGCCGCTGCTGGTGTTGACGTGGCAATCATGGCGTTCAACGGGGTTTGCTCGATCATCAAACCGTGGGCCATGCCGACCCGCAAAGCCCTGGGCTTGCTGCACAGACTCAAAATCGAGGGTGGCACAAGGGACTACAGCGCTCTACGCCACGCCCACGGCCTGCTGCTGCGGCACCCAGCACAGCGCCGCGTGGTGTTCGCCCTGAGCGACGGTGATGGCGACGTTACCGCAGCCCGTGCCCAAAACATCAGCGCCGCACGATTGGGCATTACGACAATTGGGGTCGGAATCAGGCACGACGTTTCAGCGGTCTATCAGCAATGCGTACGGGTTGACGATATGGCCGACCTGGGCCGCGTCATGTTTAAACATATCAAGCTGGCCGCATAAGGATGGCCGCACTTATGACCCTAGGTTATATCGCCACGGTGCTGGTTGCCGTGCTTGTCTGTTTCATCTATTTCGGAGAATGGTAATGATGAAGATAAAATTTTGGGGCGGGTTTCACAACACGCCGCCGGTCAACGTAGAGGCTAAGGTTATCGCCGACGGCCAAGGCCAAACCGCATGGCTCAGCCCCGGCCAACAGACCCGCCTCGCCCGCCGATTCTGCGGCCTGCGCGGCTGCGGCTGCGGCGGACCCCGACGCGCCGCCTACAGCCTGCCCCCCGGCTGGCGCTTAGGCTCGCTCGGCGTCATGCCGGTCGACTCGATGGTGGCCTACCGTCCTGAGCCGGGTCATCAACTTTCACTTTCACTGACTGGAGATCAATCGTGATTCTTGAATTCTTTGTTGCTGGGGCACGCTACACCCCTGAGGAGCTTGTCACATATTGCGGCAAGACCGGCTCGCTCTGGACTATGAGCGTGCTGACCAATGGCGCGTGGCGCTACATGGGCACCGGTTTTGTGCCGGGTCATCGACCCACTCGCTCGCAGGTTATCGAGCAGATACCAGTACTTCGCAGCCATGACATTTAAACGAAGCGCTGGTGTTTGGGCCTGCGCACCCAAAACCGCCACCGTATGGAGCCACACGCTCTACGGTATCGCCCTTATCGCCGACTGTCAGCAGTCATGGGCCAACATAGAGGCACAGCGGGCTAATGCTGCCCTTTGTGCTGCCGCCCCGGACTTGCTCAAAGCCTTGGCTGCGATTGTCGAAGCCTACCAAGCCCCATATAGCGACCCGCTGATAGCTGACGCCCTAGAGGCAATCAGCAAGGCTGTGCAGGGTCATCAATACACTGGAGATATTTAAATGGAAAGCTCAATTCACATCCCACGGGGTGATCCAGATTACCCTTTTCTGGAGGTTAACTGTGAAACCATTGGGAAAATTTACCAGGGATGCGACGGGACCGACCAATGGGTCAGATTCTGGTCAACAGAAGACGAGATCACGCCTGACGAGATCCACAATGCGTTCTTGCCAATGGTCTACCGGCAAACCAATGCGCCGGCTGGAGGCTATTTCTGCACTCGAATGAGGGCGTTTCAAAGTGACAACCCCAACGAAGTTATCTGTGTGATCCAGCACAGGTACGATGTTTAAACGTGTAAAGGTCGTCACAAACCGCGCCCCGTATTTCCTGAAAGAAACTTATCCGAACCAAAGGGTAGATTTAATTGACCACGCGGGTTTTGTGAAACGCAATGAACGGTATATAACATGGGACGGAATGTGGAGAGTGTGGAGAATGAGATTCCACAATGGGGAATTTATCCCGGTATACCAAGGGGTGTTTGACAATTTAAATAGCGCCATATTCCAGGCGTTGAAATAAACTAGGGGGCATAAGCCCCCTTTTCCATGTCAGAACATATCTAAATTCTCGGCATACGTTCCTGATGTTTTGTTGTAAAGCAGGGAAGTTTCACCCTGAGTCCCAACCCAACGATAGCGGCATTTCCAAACCGCTATCTCCACGAATTTGTCTTCGCCCCGGTGTACGGTGATCCCACAATCGGTTTTCGCCCACCATGCCATAGACCCCGATATGCTCATGCCGTCCGGCCTAGGCTGATCTACGCCCGCCCTGTTGATCTTTGACGGGTGAGCAACGAACCAAACATGTACATCATGGGCCTTGCAGAATTTCTGGACCTTGGTCAGCATGTTGCTGATCGCCTCAGTCTCGGTGAAGGTCTCACGGTTTAAATCAAGATAGTTATACGGGTCGATCACTAATCCCCGAATCCCTATCCGCTTGACTGCGACCCTGGCCCGTTCCAAAACACTCTCAAGGGTTGACGCCTCCTCACCGTTTGAATCAATGAACAGGAAGTGATCGTTCACCCATTTAAACGCATCATCCTTCTCTGCCTGGGTCATCCGGTCCTTCCCGTCGAAGAACCGTTTCTTGGTGTAAATCTCCATTAGCCGGCTGATATGAATCTCAGGCTGATTCTCAAAGGAACAGACCGCCAGCTTCCAGTCACTGTCACGGGCTAGGTTGACCATCAACTGATCCACGAAGTTAGACTTCCCCGACGAGGGATACCCTGTGACCACGGTCAACTGACCCGGAGCTACCGTGTAAACCATATCAACCGACTTGAACCCGGTCGAGAACCCCTTCCCTGTGCCCTTGGCGTAAAGGTCGTTTAAACGGTCTGCGTATGTTGCTGCGTCCGACAGCCCTGCAATCGGGTAGGCGACCGCCGCATCCAGCACCGCCCGTACTCTTGCCCCTTTCTCAGAGGGGTCACCATTCTCAGAGGGGTCACCGAGATAGACTTCGTTTAGATCCTTCTTGTCAAACTTGGCGACCCGGCATTTCTCCTTACCGATCCGTCTTGCAAGCTCTTCTGCCAACGCCTGCCCTGGTGCGTCTTGATCTGTCGCCAAGATGACATAGGGTGCCGCCTCTAGTATCTCCCTGGCGTTCCAGACATAACTGAACTTCTTATCCTCTGAGGGGTGAACCTTCCCATCAGCTACCTTTATTGGTGCCCCGGCAGGAACACTCACTGCGTTTTCTATGCCCGCCTGCATCAATGTCAGGCAATCTATCTCACCCTCAACAATGATTAGGGGTTTACCCTTCTCTACCAAATGCAAACCAAAGAAATCATGCGCCCCGCCCGCGTCTTGTGTAAAGTCTTTTTCAGGGAACGATCTGTACTTGGCTGCTACCAACGCCCCGTCCCTGAAGTATGGGAATCCTATGGCGTCAGTGACTTTATTTAAACGGGCGAAGAACTTATCCGCTGCGAATAGTCCTATCTTGTCTGCCGTTTCTTTTGTTATGCCCCGGCTTAGTAAGTAACTGTAGTGCTTTGCTTCTAGTTTATTGCTAACAATCTCTTTCTGCGGAACTGCTGCCAATTTAAACTCCCGTTTCTTCTGTACAGAACCTGTCTCAAGACAATGGTGGCAGTGGTACACGACAGCACCATCCGGCCTCCTTGTCAGGGTCATGTCCTTGCTATTGGTTTTCTTCCTGTCACCTGAACAGGATGGGCAACTTACCCTGGTTGATTCATTGAAATGGAACTGCTCAATGAATTCAGGGCTCACTTCATGCTCCCGTCGGCGTTTCTTTTAAACGACCTGTTCTTGGAGGCTGACTCCAACCTTACACCGTCTGCGTTGTGTCCCCCCTTGGACAAGGCCTTAACGTGGGCAACGTCTTTGCCTGCGCGGGCGACACCTTGGGCGTCAAGTTTCCTTCTAGCTCTCTGCCTCTCCATGCGCGGTTCATGTTCCCCCCGTGCAAGCTGCGTTTGGTATTCCCTTTTGTAGTCTCTTGGCATGGCTTCTCCAGTGCATAGGTTACGTTGTCGTCTTTCATGCTACCTCTTTTACGGGCTTCTTAAAAGGATGTTTACCCTTATAGGGTTTTGGTTCGACCGGCTTAGGCTCAAGGGTCACCCGAGGCTTTAAAGTCAGGATCTTGCGACCGGGCGTCTTCTCAACAACACCCATGATGAAAATCTCTCTTGTGTAGCCCGCGTCCTTAAAAACCTTGACTGCATGTCGGGCCTCTTCAATGGTTTCATGTATGACCTTCGGCATCCTCATGCCCGCCACGAACACCATGTAAAACATATCATAGCCTTGTAACATCATTACCGCTCCGTCAGGGAAAACCCTCTGCCTTGTTATATATCACCCAAAACCCCCCCTTCCCCAGCCCAGGGGAAAAGAGAGAAGGCGTCACCCGTCTAGGACGATTCCGCATGTCAGTTGCCTGACCCCTAGGCTTGCGGATAAACCCAGCCCCGAGGATTTCTGAGGGTAGTTGCCCTGTAGCCTTTCGGCATACCTCGTACCTGTTCTCCCACGCAGCCGGTATGGCTCTTGCTGACGGGTGGGGTCCGGGAATAGAAAAAGCCAATAGATAAGACCCCTGTTCGGAAAACTCCGCCTTGTGAGCGGAACCCCCCTATACAGGGGCACAGTGAGTCTGATCTATTGGCTTGCCACCGGGTTTCCGAGCCCGACGTTGCCGAGACTGTAGCACAACCCAGATCAACAATGCAACACCATCTTTAGAGTGAGGTCTCTATAGTTGCCTATAGTCCAAACGACACCTGTCGGTTATCGGTCAAAAAGGGCAGAAACCGACGGGTATGAGCTATGCTGTTTAAACGATAGATCTGTAAAGAATCCGTAGGTCGGTAACAACAAATGTCAATCCTGACAACAAGTTACGTCTGTAGGGCGTTTGTGTTTAAACAGCATACCTGCGCAGGAGCGCATGGGATGAGCTTGTGATACACTGATCCTGTCAGTTCTCCCCTGACACCCGAGTTGATG
>SESF01021579.1_pt1 | contig 16764 bp, 13 predicted proteins | sample 3171521 | NCBI WGS metagenome assembly SESF01 (sample SAMN10866945, study PRJNA518727) | freshwater metagenome | biome: subpolar coniferous forest; feature: holomictic lake; material: water; isolation source: holomictic Lake 227, 6 m and 8 m depth | place: Canada: near Kenora, Ontario | collected...
CCTGAGCCTGCTCAGGGTTAATCGTTTAGACAATGTCTGTCCATTTTTCACTTTTAACTAAAAACATCCAAAGGAGATTTTTTTACAACTTGTGCAGCAAATCTGTAAAAGCAGCTGTCTTTCATGTGCCTCCCCCAACAAATTCAGATCTTATCAGTCTAAAATGAACGATTGTTTGTTTAAATGATACACTGTGTTTGGAGGAGCCACGAAAAAATTCGGTTTGCTAGCAATAAAAAATCCAATTTCCTATTGTAAAACCGCTTGGCCCTATTCTACGGAATAGGGTCTTTTATTTCCAAAAAGCCCCTATTCTAGTATGTACATTCTCCCTAATACTCAAGTAGTAAAGGTTCATGTCAGCCACATGAAAGTTCTTGGAAGTATAGAACAAGTTGCCAAAAAAATGGGGTTTCCCTGCCCATAAAATTTTATTGCTAACGCTTGCATCAGCCACTCTGGGAACTAGTTTATTAAACTTCAATAAAATACCACCCTTGTTTAAATCCCTATCGGCATTCGGGAGAGAAGCATCCCAGGTAAGTGGGTTGGTCACAATGGATATGACATTTTCCTTCTCCACAAATGGCGGGATATAATCTTTTTTGTAAGTGCGCCAAGCACAAACGCATCCTGTTTGATTGGGTTTAGTACATACTGGGATTGTGGTTAAATAGTTAGGGTCAAATACCATCCCCACTACATAGGCTGCAACCAGTTTATTTTTCAAAGGCTTTCCATCGAAGTATTCTTTTAATAGTCTCTTGCTATGTGTGCTACCCTGACTATGAGAAGCTATAATAATGGGCCTTCCATTATTATAATGAGCCAAGTAATACTCAAATGCGGTTTTTACATCTTCATAGGCAAGTTCAAAGGCTTTTGCAGCTTCGGTACTGTCCTCTTTGGTTTTTGGGAAATAGGCCGATAAGTGTGCTTGCCGATATCTAGGCGCAAAAATCCTTCCGGCATCATTGAAAATACTTGCTTGATACAAAATGGTACTATAATCTGTTTTGCCATTCAATGCAGCGTCTTCCAAATCTGCATTCCAGCCAAAGTTTTTAGGCTCGGAGGTATAGGTTGTGGGATGCACAAAAAATATATCAACCGTCGAATCCGCTCTGTAATTAGCTCTCAGGGGTTCAGGAACACTGTCAGATGGGTCATGTTTATAAGGATGTGCAGCCCAGAAATGCAGATCTGCATAGTTTGGTTTGCCATGGTCTGTTTTAATTTGGTAGGCTTCTTTTCCGTCAAATTTCTGAGGTGGCTTGGCACAACTTGCCATTGCGAATAACAATAGCATAAATAGATAATTGATGAGCTGCTTCATAAAATGCATTAATAAAGTTCCCGCAATTTGCTTCTTTTATACATAACAAAGCATTTGCTGGTTCTTTTGTATTTTTAACAGTAAAAATTTAACATAGTTCAAACTAAATAAGATTAAGTGAGATTGGATTGAGATTACCATGGGTGGGCATTTTATTAATACGGATTGGCATTATTTCGGCATATACCATTTTTAAAAGCTGTGTTCCTGCATAGTATTACTGCATTTGGCGGTCCGCAGGGACATATGGGTATGATGATGAATACCTTTGTTCACAAACGAAAAGATCTAACAGAAGAGGAACTGCTTGAATACAATGGATTCTGTCAGTTTTTACCCGGGGCTTCCTCCACGCAAACACTTACACTAATTGGATATAAGAGAGGTGGTCTGTCTCTGGCTATTTTAACGCTGATCATTTGGATCATACCAGCCAGTGTGATTATGGGTGCTTTATCTTTTCTCATCGATTATATGGATGATAAAAGTTTACCACAAGGAATTTTTCTTTTTGTACAACCCATGGCGATTGGATTTATCGTGTATTCCACTTTTAGAATTTTTGGCATCGCGGTACACAATACTATCACTCAAGTGATCATGGCAGTTGCCACTGCGGTAACATTTCTGGCATTTAAAACGCCCTGGGTTTTTCCAGGATTGATCCTGGTGGCAGGCATTGCCACTAATTTTAGTGATCGCCGTATTCCTCAAAAAGGAGTGCCCCCAAAACAAATTAAATGGGGTAATATGCTCATCTTTTTAGCCGTATTGGGAACTGCCGGATATCTTTCTGAAACTGCAACCCGACAAAACTGGCCCAATAGAAAACCATTCAACTTATTTGAAATGACTTTCCGAAATGGTAGTCTGGTTTTTGGCGGTGGGGATGTTTTAATGCCATTGATGTATGAACAATATGTAACAAGACCAGAAACAAAACAGGTTCAGAAGTCAGGTAGGGAGGTATTGAAAATGGATAAAAAAGACTTCCTTACTGGCTCCGGAATTGTGAGGGCCATACCTGGCCCGGTTTTTTCAATAGGGGCATTTACGGGAGGAATGTTGTTGGCAGATCTGGGTCCGGGTTTACAACTTTTAGGCTGTGTGATCGGCACCATCGGCATTTTTTTGCCGAGTGCCTTATTGGTCTTATTCTTTTTTCCGGTCTGGCATAATTTGAAGAAGTATGCCGTCATTTTTCGATCCTTGGAGGGGATTAATGCAGCCGTTGTTGGGATCATGGCTGGAGCCACCTGCTATTTGATCAAGGATAATTTTCTTTTCCCATTGTTGGAAGGCAAGATGGTTGGATTCATGGAACTGGGTGTGGTGATTGCTACCTTCCTATTACTGAATAGTCACCGGATTCCCGCACCCTTTATCGTATTGGGCTCATTATTGCTGGGTTGGTTGGTACAGTCTTTTTAAAATTGCCTTATCTTAGAGTATGATCACACTGGCAATTTACAATCTGAAGGGCGGTGTTGGGAAAACCGCATCCGCCGTTAATCTGGCCTATTTATCTGCAAAAGAAGGATATAAAACGCTTGTATGGGATCTTGACCCACAGGGTTCTGCCAGCTTTTATTTTGGATCTAGCGCTGCAGTTAAAAACGAATCGAAAAAATTATTGAATGGAGAGCTTGAATTATCAGAAGCGATTCAGGAAACAGCATATGATAATTTGAGTATTATTCCTTCAGATCTTTCAGCGCGACATGCTGATCTTTTATTACATGATATGAAGCAATCGAAGAAAAAAATCGCATCATTATTATCCAATGTAAAAAAAGATTATGATGTAGTTATTCTCGACTGTCCTCCCGGAATTTCTTTATTGCATGATTCTATTTTTGTTGCAGCCGATTGGATCTTAATGCCCAATATTCCAACTACTTTATCCATTCGATCTTACGAAACCGTGATTGATTATTGTAAAGAGAATGGGGTTGACAACAAAAAGGTAAAGTGTTTCTTTAGTATGGTAGATCATCGTAAAAACCTGCACCACGAAGTGATGCAAGCCTTTTATAAGGACAAAATATTTTTGAAAAATTATATTCCCTATCTCAGCGATGTTGAGAAAATGGGTATTCAGGAAGCGCCATTGGAAACCTATGCACGTAGTAGTTATGCGGCTCAGTGTTACAGAGATCTTTTTAAAGAGATCAAGAAGAATTGTATTGGTTAAAGATTTATACTAATCTTGCCATATCGTACATTATCAATGTAGATCCCCTATGGAAAAAAAATTCAACTCCTGGTATAGTCCCGCTTTACATAAAGAAATGCCCATTGTCTCTTACGGGCATTATGGTTTTGCATTACTACTCATTCCTACTGCAGCTGCAGATTATTTAGAGTATGATCGTTTTCAATTGATTGATGCGTTAGCTCCACAGATCAATGCAGGTAAGTTGCGTGTGTATAGTATTGATAGCATGAACAAAGAAAGTTGGATGAACAATGAGATGGTACCTGAGCACAAAGGCATTCGCCATAATCAGTTCAATGATTATGTTTATAATGAAATAATTCCTTTTATTAGAAATACAACCAGTCAGGATATCATGATCTATACCTGTGGTGCCTCTTTTGGTGCATTGCATGCTATGAATCTTTTTTTGAAACGCCCTGATATTATTAATGGCGCGATCAGTTTGAGTGGTGTTTACAATTTAACCGAATACACCAAGGGTTTCTGGGATGAACAGGTATTTTACAATAGCCCGGAACATTATATGACATTATTAGAAGATCCTTTCTATTTAGATAAGATCAAAGCTAGTCACCATATTCACCTATTCACTGGTAGTGGTGCACATGAAGACCCTGAAGCTGCAAAAAGATTTGCCAGCATCTTATATAACAAAGGAATCTGGTACGATCTAGAAGTTTGGGGTAATGACATTACACATGATTGGCCAACCTGGCGAAAAATGCTGCCTTATATAATTGAAAACAAGTTCTAAAGCCCAATTCTGCAAAAAGCAAGTTAATTCGATTTACTAAACTTGTACTCTGCGCATACTGTTTTAATATTACAGCTTAATATGAATTTTTGAGAAAAAGGCTACACATTAGGGTTTATTTGTTATTGATCTGCGCAGTTCTTTTTGTTCAGAAATCAAATGCCCAGTACGTAAATATCAAAGGGAGGGTGTTCGACATCTCAGCAAGGCGACCGTTGGAAGCCGTTGCTGTTATTAGTACTTCAGGTAAGGGAACAACTACCGATTCTTTGGGTAGATATGAACTTCGGGTTTCTGTAAAAGATTCCATCTGGTTTAGCATGATCGGAAAATCAACCATGAAGTATCCAATTGATACCATTTCAAATACAGAAAGTTTCGATGTGATGATACATGTGCGGTCATTCGATCTGCCTGAAGTAAAAGTGCGTAACAGTTATTATAAATTAGATTCCATTCAAAATAGAAGGGACTACGCTAAAATTTTCGACTTCAAAAAACCCGGATTGCGATTAAGTGAAAATCCTGGATATAATCCCGGTGGCCTTACTGTTGGATTTGATCTGGATGAGATCATTAATATGTTTCGATTCAAAAGAAACAAGAGCTTAGCTAGTTTGCAGCAAAGGTTATTGCAACAAGAAGAAGATAAATATATCGACCATCGTTTTAGCATTGCATTCGTTAGAAAAGTAACCAAATTAAATTCTCCGGAATTAGAAGAGTTTATGAAAGAGTACCGCCCTGATTATTTCATTGTACAAAACATGAACGAAATAGAATTGGGCTATTTTATCGAAAAAAACTACGCCGAATACAGGACCAAAAAATACATTAAAGGAGCACCTAGAAAATACTAGATACTGTTTTTCTCTAATGCCTGCAAAGCTTTCAAAGATAATAATTGTATGAGAGGAAGTAAGGCGCCGAATCTTGCATCAGTGCTATTTCCTTGCTTAAATCTTTGATAGATCTGCTGTCCGATTACGGCATTCTTAAACAAACCAAATACATAATAGAATAAAATATCAGACATGTCACGTTTTGTTTTCTCTGCGTAACGATGCACAAATTCTTTTCTACTTAAGTTGCCTGGTAACCAAGTAAGGTTGTATATTTTCAAGACTTCTTCTTCGCCGGCTTCAAACCAATAAGCAAGACTGGCACCAACATCCATTAATGGGTCGCCCACAGTAGCCATTTCCCAATCTAACACACCAATAATATGTGATAAATCATTCGGGTCAAGAATGGTGTTGTCGTATTTATAATCGTTATGCAAAAGCGTGGCTTGTTGTGGTTGGGGAATTTGATGACTCAACCAGTCCGCAATTTTATTCATATTATCGATCGTATCTGTCTGGGCAGCATAGTATCTTTTGATCCACCCACCTACCTGCCGGCTAATATAACCCTCTGGTTTACCCAATTGTATTAAACCTGTTTTTTCTAGATCGATTGCATGTAGTTCCACTAAATTATCAACGAGTGCTGTAGCTATATCATGCATTTGATTACTATCGATCTGCATTTTAGGTGCATTGCCTGCTCGAAGAATTACGCCTTTAATTCGTTCCATTATATAAAATGGAGCACCAATTATCTGGTTGTTTTCGCAACAGTGAATCACATGCGGCACTTTATTATAATGCGGTTCCAATAAACTGATTACCCGAAATTCTCTACCCATATCATGTGCAGCATGGATCTGTGCACCAACAGGAGGCATGCGCAATACATATTCTTTTTCGGGGGTTTCCAAACAATAAGTAATATTCGAATAGCCACTAGGAAATCTTGTGACCTTAACGATATTTCCAATTGATGGAGAAGCTTCTGCTAAATAATTATTCAACAGATCAAGATCAAAATGCTCTCCTTCTTTTAGCGGAACCGAATGGTCTAACTGCATTATTTTTTCTTTTTAAGATCGAGTCCGTATTTCTTTAAAATATGAATGGCAATACTTTGTTTATGTACTTCATCGGCACCATCCCAGATCCTTGCACCACGCTCGTGCTGGTATAAATTTGCGAGCATGGTTTCATCGGTCAGTCCCATGCCTCCATGCACTTGAATGGAGCGATCTAATACTTTCAAAAACATATTGGCTACATAAAATTTAATCCCTGAGATCTGATCTCTCGTTGCTTTTGCGCCGCGCTTATCAATGCTGTCTGCGGTATTCAAAACCAATAAACGTGCTGCATCAATTTCAACACGGCTCTCTGCTATGAAACCTTGAATGAATTGTTTTTGTCCGAGCATCACACCCTCTTCCATTTCTCTGCTCACGGCTCTTTTACAAAGCAGATCTAATGCTTTTTCGGCAATCCCAATCCATCGCATGCAATGGTGAATTCTTCCCGGTCCGAGTCGCTCTTGCGCCAAACGAAATCCCATTCCTTCGGTTCCAATTAAATTCGTAACAGGTACTCTGCAATTGGTGTACACGATCTCGGCATGACTAGCCCATCCCTCACCCGTTTCACCAAATATGGGAATATTTCTAACCAAATTAAAACCGGGAGTATCTGTAGGTACAATGATCATGCTTGCTCTTTCATGTGGAGCTGCATCGGGATTCGTAACAGCCATCACTACAGCAAATGCTGCACCATCAGCAGAGGAGGTAAACCATTTATGTCCATTGATCACATAGTCATCACCATCGCGAACAGCAGTGGTACCAAGCCTTGTAGGGTTTGAACCGGGATACTCAGGTTCGGTCATGGAGAAACAACTTCTGATTTTTCCTTCTAAAAGGGGATGCAAAAATTTGTCTTTGATACTGTCTGAAGCAAAGCGACTGATTAATTCATAGTTGCCAATATCTGGGGCCTGACAATTAAAAGTATACTGACCGTAGTAGGGTGCAAGAGACATGATCTCGCTCAGCTGACCAAACTCGCACAATGTTAAACCCAATCCGCCTTCTTCTTTCGAAAGGTGCAAACCCCAGAGGCCGAGTTCTTTTACTGTTGCTCTTTTAGCTTCCAGAATTTTTTCGGTTTGTTTGAATGGGCGAGTCAAATGATCTTTCTCTAAAGGGATCAATTCTTCTATTACAAACTTGCGCAATTTGGGTTCCAGTTCGCTCAATCTTTCGGTATGAAATATCGTTTCCATAAATAGGTATTAAATGGTTAATCCGCCATCGGCTGTAAAAATGGTGCCTGTAGAATATCCCGATGCATTAGAAGCCAGGTAGAGTGCGAGTCCCGCAATTTCTTCCACAGTGCCCATTCTAGCAATAGGTGTTTGTTTTACAAAATATGCGAGCATTTTTTCATTCTGCCAAAGTGCTTCAGAAAATTTTGTTTTAATCAGACCGGGGCAAATTGAATTCACGCGAATATTATCTACACCATATTCACGTGCAGTTACTTTAGTTAACATATTCAATGCTGCTTTTGAAATAGAGTAGATCCCCAAACCCGGATCGGGTCTAATGCCTGCCACAGAACTGATATTGATAATTGATCCGCCTCCTCTTGCTTTCATGAAGGGGTGCACTAACTTGCTCAGTTCAAAAGGAGCTTTCACATTTACACTCATGATCTTATCGAAAGCCCATTCTTCACAGTTGTTCACGGGACCGAATACCGGATTGGTTGCAGCATTGTTTACGAGGATATCGATTCCACCGTGACTTGCTACAATTTTTGAGATAAGTTCTTTACAAGCAGCAATATCACCCGCATTGGCAGCATAGCCCACACAATCGCCACCATGCGATCGAATATCTTCTGCAACTTTATCTAAGTCATCTTGCTTTCTAGAATTGATGATGACCCTTGCGCCGCATGCAGCAAAAAAACGTGCGATCGATTCGCCGATTCCTTTACTCGCGCCAGTAATGAGTGCAACTTTATTTTCTAGACTAAAGATCTGATTGGCATCCATAAAAAATATTTTAAAATTTTATTTAACTCTTCGCATCGCTCTTTTCATGGCTTCGAGGAATTGCTCCGTAACTCTTTTTCTAAACCAAACTGGCGCAAGCCTTTTCATCAACCACATTTTATATGCCGCTTTTGGAAGAATAATATAGAGTTCGTTTTTACCAGCACGCGTTAAAATTTCTTTTGCCACATCAACCGCCTCTAATCCAGATCTATCAATAAACATTTGTGTGGCTTTTTTAACCAAAGCACCACCACGCGCATATTGGATCACGTTGGTTTTGAAATAAGTGGGTTGAATGCAAGACACTTTAATATTAAAACTCATCAACTCGCCATACAATGTTTCGCTGATGGCAACAACAGCGGCTTTGGTCATATTATAAGCCCCCATGGTTGGGGCACAGCCAATTGCTGCAGCACTGGCGGTGTTGAGTATATGACCCGATTTTTGTTTTTTCATGGTAGGAATGAAATAGTAGCATCCATACACTACACCAAGCTGATTGATCCCGGTCATCCAGTCATAGTTCTCTAGTGCGTATTCCTCAAAAGCACCTCCATCGCCCACACCTGCGTTATTGAATAATAGATCAATCCCTCCAGCTTGTTCCAAAAATGAAGCAGCTACCGTTTTGTATCCAACTTTGTCAGACACATCTAAATGAAAAGTAATAGGTCGGCCCCCCAAGGCATTTACCTCTGCTGCAACAATTGCCAGCTGTTCCATATTAATATCGGCCATTCCAATGGTCCATCCTTCCTGAGCGAGTTCTATAGAAAATGCCTTGCCTAGTCCGGATGCAGCACCAGTAATAAAGGCCCTTTTCTCGGGATAATTTTTCGAGAGTTGATACATATAGCAAGTTTTCTATTTGACAAATGAATTTACGTTCAAAAAAGTGATTCTTGATTTTTTATCGAATTATAGAGGATGTTTAACCATTCATACATTGTTGAAAGCCAACAGGTAAAATATTTCTATCTTTAATTTCCAAAACTTCAGCCTTTGAAACCAATTTATTTAGCAGCATTTATCATTTTGTCGGTCGCTGCCTGCAAGACTAAAAAAGAAGAACCCAAGCAGAATCCTGCACAACAGTCGGTGATTGTGGATGTGATTATTGCTAAATCCCAAAAAATTAGCAATATAGTAGAAGCCAATGGTACGGTTGTTGCCAACGAGTATGCCGAATTGCATCCAGAAGTAAGTGGAAGGGTAGTGTTCCTTGATATTCCCGAAGGTAAGATGGTGAAAAAAGGAACGGTACTTGCCAGAATTAACGATGCCGATTTACAGGCACAGATCGCAAAAACAAAAGTTTTATTAAGCCTTGCTGAAATTACTGAGCAACGCAATAAAAAATTATTGAATATTAGCGGCATCAATCAGAACGATTATGATGTTGCACTGAATCAAGTAAATAGTTTGAAAGCTGATTTGGCTTACACACAGACCTTGATTGACAAAACGGTTATTAAAGCCCCATTTGATGGATTGATGGGATTACGCTTGATAAGTCCGGGTGCATATATCACACCACTCACACTTGTTGCAACAATACAGCAGGTAAACAAATTGAAGATCGACTTTACAATTCCGGAAAATTATAGCAGCCTGATAAAAAAAGGAAAGACAATTGAAGTAGATGTGGAAGGCGGGAAGGCTGGAAAAAGAAAGGCAACTATTTTCGCAACAGAGCCCCAAGTAAATACCTTAACAAGAAATTTAAAAGTGCGTGCTTATCTTGAGGGTACTGCAAATCCCGGCGCATTTGCAAAAATTTATGTAGATGCTGGTGAAAATAGCAAGAGCATTATGGTGCCTGCTAATGCAATTATTCCAGAAGCAAGAACCAAGAAATTGGTGGTTGTAAAAAATGGAAAATCTACTTTTATGAATATCACAACTGGATTAAGAAATACGGGATCTGTTGAAGTGCTCACAGGAATTAATGAAGGTGATTCAGTAGTGGTAAGTGGTGTGCTTTTCACTAGACCTAATGGCAATGTAAAAGTTCGTAATGTGTTGAAATTAGAAGACACTATTAAATAAGTTGAGCCCCATTTTATTAATGCATCTTGATCAGGGAATACTATGAATATATCAGAACTATCATTAAAGAGGCCGGTACTTGCTACAGTAATGAACATCATGATTGTGTTGTTCGGAGTGGTAGGCTTTAGCTTTTTGGCTATCAGAGAATATCCGGCAATTGATCCTCCCACTATCAGTGTTAGTACTAATTATACGGGTGCAAATTCTGATGTAATTGAAAGCCAGATTACCGAACCATTGGAAAAACAAATCAATGGTATTCCTGGAATTAGAAGTATCAGTTCTTCTAGTTCTATTGGGTCTAGTAATATTACCGTTGAATTTAATTTAGGTGTTTCGCTTGAAGCTGCTGCGAATGATGTGAGGGATAAAGTGAGTCAGTCCATTCGAAACCTGCCTCAAGATATTGATGCACCTCCAGTTGTTACAAAGTCGGACGCGAATAGCGATTTCATCATTTTCATGGCCATCCAAAGTAGATCGAAGGGATTATTGGAATTGAGTGATTATGCGGAAAATGTGTTGCAGGAAAGGTTCCAGACGATTAATGAAGTAAGTGCAGTGAGTATTCGTGGTCAAAAAAGACCATCGATGCGGATCTGGATCAAGCCTGATAAATTGAGTGCGTATGGCATTGCGTTCAACGATATTCAAACTGCGCTAAATAAAGAGAATGTAGAGTTGCCCGCTGGTAAAATTTATGGTAATAATACAGAGCTGATTATTCGAACACTGGGAAAGTTAACAACCGAAAAGCAATTTTCTAATTTGATTCTCAAAGAAGATCCAACTGGTATTGTGCGATTATCGGATGTGGCGAAAATTGAATTGGGACCAGAACAAGAAGAGTTCGGATGGAAATACAATGGAGTTCCTGCAGTTGGAATTTCTATTACACCTCAGCCGGGTGCTAACTATATTCGAATCTCTGATGAGTTCAATAAAAGGTTAGAGCAAATTAAAAAAGGAAATAAATCGGATATTGAGTTTAATATTTTAATCGATAATACAAAAAATATTCGTCGTTCATTAGCAGAGGTTCAAGAAACGCTGATCATTTCTTTGAGTTTGGTAGTGATGGTAATTTTCTTCTTCTTCCGTAATTGGTTAATTGCGATCAGACCTTTGATCGATATTCCCATTTCGCTGATCGCTACTTTCTTTATCATGTATATTGGTGGATTTTCAATCAACGTATTAACCTTACTTGGAATAGTGCTTGCAACGGGACTGGTAGTTGATGATGGAATTGTGGTCACGGAAAACATATTCCGAAAGCTAGAAGGAGGTTTGCCTATTCGTAAAGCAGCATTGGAAGGAAGTAAAGAAATTTTCTTTGCCGTATTATCAACTTCTATTACCCTAGCAGTTGTATTTCTTCCTGTAATTTTCTTACAAGGATTCGTAGGTAGTTTGTTCCGTGAATTCGGAATTGTGGTAGCATGTGCCGTATTAATTTCCGCTTTTGTATCTCTTACTATTACACCAGTGTTGAATGTGGTCTTGAATAAGAAGGACATGGGTCATGGGAAATTCTACGAAAAAACAGAACCTTTTTTCAGAGGGATGGAAAATGGGTATAAGGCATTGCTTACGGGGTTTATAAAAATTCGTTGGATGGCATGGGTGATTGTGGCTGTTTGCGTTGGTATTATTTATTTTATTGGGAAGGGTATTCAAAGTGAGATTGCACCTTTAGAAGATAAGAGTAGCATTCGTTTATCAATGACGGCACCAGAAGGAACCAGTTATGATAAAATGCAAGGAATTGCTGATGATGTAACTAATTATTTAAGCGATTCTGTTAAAGAACGTGATTTTGTTTTCAGTGCTACACCAGGCTTTGGAGGAAATGGGTCAAATGCTGCGAGTGGAAGGCTCGGATTGGTATTGCCGGAGTTTAGAACAAGATCTCAGAATGATATTGCAAATGACTTGAATAAAAAATTAGCAAGATTTAATGATGCGCGAATATTTGCAGTACAAGAACAAACAATTTCCGTGGGCTTAGCATCTAGAGGTTCTTTGCCTGTTCAGTTTATTGTACAGAATCTGGACTTCGAAAAAATCAAAGCAGCCATTCCGAAATTCCTTGAAGAAGCAAGAAAGGATAAAACATTCCAGAACGTGGATGTGAATTTGAAATTCAATAAACCAGAATTACAATTAACTATCGATCGTATCAAAGCGAAAGACTTAGGCTTAACTACTACCGATGTTGCCGCAGTGGTTCAGAGTGCCTTCAGTGGAGCAAGGGCAGCTTACTTTATCATGAATGGAAAGCAATATCAGGTGATCAATCAGGTTGAACGTCCTGATAGAAATGAACCACTGGATATTGAAAAACTATATGTACGCAATAACAGGGGAGACAATATTCCTCTAACCGCAGTGGTAAAATTAGAAGAGAATAGTAACCCTCCAACTTTATTTCACTTTAACCGTTTTAAAGCGGCAACGATATCTGCCTCTTTAGCAGAAGGAAAGACAATTGGAGATGGCGTAAAAGTGATGCAGGAAATCGGAAACAAAGTGTTGGACGAATCATTTCAAACAGATTTAAGTGGTCCATCGCGCGACTTTGTAGAAAGCTCTTCGAATACCAGTTTTGCATTGGGATTAGCTCTGGCACTCATTTATTTGGTACTAGCGGCTCAATTCGAAAGTTTCACAGATCCGTTTACTATTATGATCACAGTGCCATTGGCCATCGCGGGTGCATTGTTAAGTCTTTGGATCTTTAATCAAACCATTAATATCTTTTCTCAGATCGGTATGATCATGCTGATTGGATTGGTAACAAAAAATGGTATCCTAATTGTGGAATTTGCGAATCAAAAAAGAGAGGTTGGTTTGAATAAAACAAATGCAGTAATTGAAGCCGCAACGCAACGTTTAAGACCTATCTTAATGACGAGCTTAGCTACAGCCTTGGGTGCATTACCCATTGCATTGAGCTTGGGTGCCGCAAGTACCAGCCGTATGCCATTGGGGATTGTAATTGTGGGTGGTATTATATTTTCGTTAGTGCTTACCTTATTTGTAATTCCAGCCGTATATACTTATATCTCTGGTAAACATGAAGCTGAGCATTTAGAAATTACAGAATAAGTACTTGTTCAAACATCGAGTTCCTCCAATTGATATTATTTATTGGAGGACTTTTTGTTTACTGATATTTATTAGTTTTTTCTAGTACAACAGTTAATAACTTTGCATTCTAAAATTTGAATATGAGCAATTCAATCGCAGACATTAGAACAGATTATCGAATGAAATCTTTACTCGAGTCAGATGCCGCCTCTGACCCATTTGCACAATTTGGGCATTGGTGGTTAGAAGCAGTAGAGAGTAAAATAGATGAAGTGAATGCAATGACAATTGCCACTTCTTCTGCCGATGGATTTCCTTCTGCAAGAATTGTTTTGTTAAAGGGTTATGATAGAAATGGGTTTGTTTTTTTCACTAATTATAATAGTCAGAAGGGACAAGACATTGCAGCCAATCCAAAAGCCTGTTTACTTTTTTTCTGGAAAGAATTAGAGCGTCAGGTGCGCATTGATGGAAGCATTGAAAAAATCAGTGCAAAAGATAGTGAAGAATATTTTCAGTCGCGCCCAATAGGCAGCAGAATTGGCGCTTGGTGTTCGCCGCAGAGTTCGGTAATTCCAGATCGTTCTTTGCTCGATAAAAACGTAGAGTTTTATTCCAATAAATTTAATGCGCAAATAGTTCCACGTCCCGAACATTGGGGTGGCTACATTGTAAAGCCCACCGCTATTGAATTCTGGCAGGGTAGAAGCTCTCGTTTGCATGATCGCCTAAGGTATTCTAATACTTCAGAAGGTTGGAAGCTAGAGAGGTTGGCACCCTAGTTTAAGTTTTGTATTTCTGGTAACAATTCAGTCTAATCACTTTTTATAAATAATTTGTACTTTACTATATCTATCGTAATATTGCGATATAATAAAATGATATGAGCAACCAAAACTGCGCACCAGCACATGAAAGAAAAAAACTAAGCTTTCTTGATAGATTCTTAACGCTGTGGATTTTTTTGGCAATGGCTGTGGGTGTTTCAATAGGCTATTTCTTTCCTTCCTCATCTAACTTCATCAATTCATTTTCTTCTGGCACTACCAATATTCCTTTGGCGATTGGATTGATCCTGATGATGTATCCGCCTTTTACAAAAGTGAAATACGATCAACTAAAAGAAGTTTTTAAAAATACAAAAGTGTTGGGTGCTTCGCTGTTTTTAAATTGGATCATTGGTCCGATTTTAATGTTTGTTCTTGCCATCACATTTTTACACGACTACCCAGAATACATGGTGGGATTGATTCTCATCGGCCTAGCACGTTGTATCGCCATGGTCATTGTGTGGAATGAACTAGCAGGTGGTAGTAGAGAATATGCTGCCGGTTTAGTGGCTTTGAATAGCGTGTTCCAGGTTTTATTGTATAGTGTGTACGCTTATATTTTCATTACAGTATTGCCCCCACTTTTTGGTTTTAGCGGATCGGTGGTGAATATTACGATTAGTCAGATTGCTGAAAGTGTTGCCATCTATTTGGGTGTTCCATTTCTTGCAGGTTTTTTAACGCGATACTTTTTATTAAAAGCCAAGGGGGAAGATTGGTATCAAAACAAATTCATTCCCTTTGTTTCGCCCATCACGTTGATCGCACTGCTTTTTACAATAGTTCTCATGTTTAGTTTAAAGGGAAAAATGATCGTACAACTTCCTTTCGACATTATTCGTATTGCCATTCCGTTGGTGATCTATTTCGCGATCATGTTTTTGGTGAGTTTCTTTATTGGCAAAAAACTAGGTGCTGATTATGCTACCAATGCTTCGATTGCTTTTACTGCTGCGGGTAATAATTTTGAACTAGCCATTGCGGTTGCGATTGGTGTTTTTGGGATTAATAGCGGACAGGCTTTTGCAGGTGTAATTGGTCCATTAGTGGAAGTGCCCGCCTTAATCGCCCTCGTGAATGTAGCTTTCTGGCTACGCGATAAATACTACAGAATTGATTAGTTCGTATATTGCTAGCTAATAACTGTTTATGGCATTAAGTAGATTCTGGTTAGTCATTATCCTAGTATCCATTACTTATATACTGGCACAATTGTTTAGTGGCTATAGCTATTCAATAGATTATGTAGTGAACGGGAAAAAAGATGAACCACTGGTTAAGAAAGAAATGTACTTGAGTCAGATGAGTCCGTTCATTCAAGACACTTTACAAAAATCCAAAGACCATCGTTTTACCCAAAACGATTCGTTGTATATTTTAGATAATACAACTGTAAAAATTGCGGTTGGCAAACAAGCTACTGATGGAATTTTACCTACTTGTAAAAACACCATTTTTGATTTATTACTTCCGTTGATTGCTTATTTATCTTTCTTCTGCGGGATCTTACAATTGTTGATTGATTCAGGTGCTTCTGAAAAACTGGCGAAATTATTGAGTCCGGTTTTTATAAAAGTGTTTCCCGAAATTCCCAAGAACCACCCGTCTATTTCTTATATGACTTTGAATTTCGCGGCGAACTTTTTAGGCCTCGATTCTGCAGCCACACCATTTGGTTTGAAGGCAATGGAAAGTTTGCAGGAATTAAATACCGAAAAAGATAGAGCCAGTAATTCGCAGATCATGTTCATGAGTTTGCATGCTGCAGGATTAACATTAATTCCAACTTCCATCATTGGATATCGTGCGGCACAAAATGCACAGAACCCTGCCGACGTCATGCTGCCATGTATCATTACCTCTTTTGTTGGAACCGTAGCTGCATTATTGATTGTGGGTATCAAACAAAAGATCAATTTCAAAAGTGCTTCTCTGATCATTTCTATTGGAGCAATCATTGGCATCATTGCCGGCTTACTTTTCTATATCACTCGCTTAGACATTATTGGTAAGAATCATTTCACCACCAATTTGTCGAACGTGATTTTATTAGTGATCATCTTTGCAATTCTGGCTTATGCATTTTATCGAGAAAAATATTTTGCATCGAACGACAAAGACATATTCAGTTCATTCGTAGAAGGCGCTGCTTCTGGCTTAACAACTGGAAAAAGGATCTTCCCTTATATCTTAGGAATGCTTGTTGCTATTTCATTATTTAGAAATAGTGGTGTATTCGAAATAGTATCAGGCTATATGGGCAAACTGTTTTTATTGATGGGCGTGAAAAAAGAAATTGTAGATGCATTGCCTATCGCTATCCTAAGACCCTTCAACGCCGCAGGTTCCAGAGGATTTATGATCGATTCGATGCGCACTTATGGTGTTGATTCATTAACAGGAAGACTAGCCTGCATCTTCCAATGCGCAGCCGAAACTACTTTCTATGTAATTGCTGTTTACTTTGGAAGTATTAAAGTAAAAAATACCAGATACACTTTGTCGGCCATGTTATTAGTAGACCTAGTATCTGTAATCGCTGCAATATTAATTAGCTTATTATTCT
>SESF01023430.1_pt1 | contig 16762 bp, 14 predicted proteins | sample 3171521 | NCBI WGS metagenome assembly SESF01 (sample SAMN10866945, study PRJNA518727) | freshwater metagenome | biome: subpolar coniferous forest; feature: holomictic lake; material: water; isolation source: holomictic Lake 227, 6 m and 8 m depth | place: Canada: near Kenora, Ontario | collected...
AACCGGATAGGCATGGGTTGAGGTAGCGGATACTTTCGTCGGGTTCGGCACAGCCGATGAAGTCGCTGGTGGAATGGACGATGGCGTTGAGTCGGGTCATGTCGGCATCGGCGGCCCGGCGGGCGGAGATGTCGCGCGCGACCAGCACGGTCAGCGCCTCGCCGCCCTCCAGTTCGATTTCGCTGCGGGTCAGTTCCAGCGGGAAGGTTGAGCCGTTGCGGCGCTGGCCGCACAACTCGCGGGTCGCCGGCCGGGCCGGGCCGCCGCCCGGGACGGCATCGGGAATCAGCGTCTCGACCGGGCGGCCGATGACCTCGGCGGCGTCGTAGCCGAAACAACATTCGGCGGCGCTGTTGAAGCTGTCGATCACGCCGCTGCGATCGGTGGTGATCACGGCATCGACCATCGCCTCAAGGATCGCGTTGGTGCGCCGGGTCGCCGCCAGCAGCGCCTCTGCGGCCTGTTTGCGCTCCGAGATGTCCTGGAGGAAGATGTCCCACACCACCTCGCCCGCCGGGCTGACGAACGGCCGCGACGACGAGCGCAGCCAGCGCGGCGGCTCCGAGGACCGGCCGGGCGGCGGCAGCACACGGAACTCGACCTCGAACGGGGTGTGGTTGCGGCTGGATTCGGCAAGCGCTCGCCGGTAGGGCTCGCGGTGGTCGGGATGGATGCGGCCAAAGAAGCGCTCGGGCTCGGCGATCAGCTCCGGCCCGCCGAGCCCGAGATACTCCTCGGAGCGGGCGCTGACGAAGTCATAGCGGATGGTTCCGTCGCGGCCCATCACCCGCCTGATAAAGACGCCGGTGATATTGGCTGACATGGCCCGCGGCAGACCTTCGCCCGGTCCGGCGTCCCGGTCCCGGAAGAGCAGCGCGGTAATAGCGGACCGCAGCCGGCGAAGGTGTCTTGAATGTTTCATCTGGAGCGCTCGATCCGTCTCCGGGTACAACAAGGCGCACGGTATTTTTATTAATACTTCCGGCGAATTAATATTTCCGGCGAAAGCCCGGCCCATGGCGCAAGTTGTAACGTTGGAATTCCTACGAATTGGTAAAGCGGGAGCGCGAAGCGACAATTCGCCGCTCTTTAATATTTTATCTAAAATGCAATGATTTGGTTTCGGTCAGGCGTCGCCCAGCATCAACCTTGCCGTGTCGGCAATCGCGGCCAGCGCGACTTCACGTTGATTGCGGCTGGCCAGGTGCTTGAGTGTGGCGGTGCCGCGGGCTTTTTCATCGCCGCCCATCAGCAGCACCAGCGGAATGCCGGCGCGGTCGGCATATTTCATCTGCTTGTCGATCCTGGCCGGTTGCAGATGCAGTTCGGTGTTGAATCCGGCGGCGCGCAGCGTGGTGGCGATGGCGAAATAGTCTGCGGCCAGCGCCGGGTCCATCTGGGTGACCAGAATCTGGCTGGTCGAGCGCCCGGCGCCATCGAGCAGGCCGGCATCGAGCAACTGGGAAAACAGCCGGGTGGCGCCGATCGAAAGCCCGACTCCGGGCAGCTTCGACTTGGTGTAGTGGCTGGCCAGATTATCGTAGCGTCCGCCCGAGCAGACGCTGCCGAGCCCGGGGCAGGCATCGAGAAAGGTCTCGTAGACGGTGCCGGTGTAATAATCCAGGCCGCGGGCGATGGTCAGGTTGAGGCGAAAGTTTTTCTCGGCGACTCCGAAGGCGCGCAGGCCCGAGACCACGGTGGCGAGTTCGTCCAGGCCCTGGCGGAACAGCGGCTCGTCGACCTCGAGTTTGCCGAGCCGCGTCAGCGTCTCGTCGGTGGTTTCGTTTTTGCCGAGCACATCCAGCAATTGGGTCGCGGCATCGACGTCCAGCCCGACGGCGACCTCGGATCCGGCCAGATTGAGAATGACCGCGTCGCGTCCGATCTTATCGAGCTTGTCAAGTTCGTGCATCACCGCGGCCCGGCCCCCGGACCCGGTGATGCCCACCATGGCCAGCAGGCCGGCCAGCAGCTTGCGGTTGTTCAGGTGAATGGTGAAGCCGCCGACGTTCAGTTCGGTGAAGACGTGGGCGATTACCGCCGGCATCTCGGCGTCGAAGGCCACCGGCAGGCTGTCCTTGCCGATGACGTCGATGTCGCACTGGTAGAACTCGCGATAGCGGCCCTTCTGTGCCCGTTCGCCCCGGTAGACCCGCTGCATCTGGTAACGCCGGAACGGAAAGACCAGATCGCGCTCATGCTCGGCGACATAGCGGGCCAGGGGCACCGTGAGGTCGAAGCGCAGGGCCAGTTCGGGCCGGCGGTTCTGGTGCAGCGCCCCGGTGGACTGAACGAAGTAGACCTGCTTTTCGGTTTCGCCGCCGCTCTTGGTCAGCAGAACCTCGGCGCTCTCGAACACGGGGGTTTCCACCGGCAGGAAGCCGAAGCGCTCATAGCCGCGCCGGATGGTGTCGAGCATGCTCTGAAACGCGACCTGCTGGCGCGGCAGCAGTTCCATCACTCCGGGCGGGGTCTTGGGCGTGATCAACGACATCGGGGCTTTTCCGGGCGGGCGGCGGGCGGGATACCGCAGGAGCGACCGGGCCGTGTCTCCAACAGCCCGGCCCAGCGACCGCTGAGTGATACCCGCAGACCGTGGGGGTCCGCAACCACAGTCCCGTCGACCGGTGCTTCAAGCGGGCAAGGGAGCCGGTGCCCGCGTGTTGGGTTGGTGGCTCCCTGGGGTTTGTCGCTCCTATGGATTTGTCGTCAGTCAGATGGTTTGTGGTCACTCAGCGGGGCGGCATTGCACCCCGGGAGATCACGAGGTCAGTGCCTCGTTCAGCGCGGCGTCGAGGCGGCGCACGTCTTCCTCTGACCATGGCTCATACATGGACTCAAAGGGCGCACCCGCCACAAGTTTGCCCGATGCAATTCGGTCAAGCACTTCGCGAACGGCCGGGTCACCTGTCGCAGCCTGTTCAACAGATATGCCGGCCTTGTTGCCGTGTCCTTGATACATGACGATCCCCTTTTTCGCTAAACGCTGAGTAACGTCATTGATGGTCTCCGCCTCGTCCAGATTGTGTGATCCGTCCGCGAACCTGACGTACTTTACCGCGCCGCCGCTAAAAATGTCTACCGCGATTGCCGCTTCAACGGCCTTCAGCGCATCCCTGTTAACCTTCCAGTGGCCATGAGCGTGGCGGGCACCGGAGCCGGCAAAAAGCGCCTTTGGCGAACTCTTGTCCGGATCCTTAATTTTTTGACCCTTATCAAACTTAACGACGGCCGTTGCCATCTCCACCATGCATATGGCGATTCCCCCTTCCGCTGTATAGGGCGGGGGGCGACTTACGGCGCTGCCCGGCGCCGAGGCGAGCCAATCTTTCCAGGCCTGGATCATTCGGCCGTTGCCGGCGAACATATAGGCGGTCCCGCGGTGTCGCACAATTTTGTCGAACCGGGCATCGTCGATAAAGATGACAAAGTCCGGCTTGTGATCCAGGCCCGGGAGGGGTTCGGGCACCACGATGGACCACCGGGAATCGGACGCCATCTGCCTTGCCGAGAGGTCGGTAACGTTGGTGGTCATTGCTGATCGCGCCTGGGTTGCTTCATTCGATGGTATGCGCGCGCACTCGGTGTGCCCGTCGGCAGAGGGTATAGTCTTGTTGCCCGTTTTGGGCAAGAGAAATCGATCAATGAGCATACTTTCCGTGATATAGAGGTCTCGGTGCCATTTAAAGTTGATGGTGCCCTGAAAATTTTTCGGCGTCATAATCAGGTGCCGCCGTCCTTGCAAGCCGGCGCCGCCTCGCCTATAGTTTGCAGCCCTCTGGTACGGAGTTGAGTCGGCATGGCGCGTGTTACAGTCGAAGATTGTGTTCTCAAGGTTCCCAACCGGTTCGAGCTGGTGATGATGGCGGCTCAGCGGGCGCGGTGCGTCGCGGCGGGGGCGCCGCTCTCGATCGACCGCGACAACGACAAGAATCCGGTGGTGGCGCTCCGCGAGATCGCCGATGAGACGGTGTCCCTTGAAGTCCTGCGCAACGACCTGATTCGCGGTCATCAGAAGACCCTGGAGCCCGACGAGCCCGAGGAAGAGATTGCCGAACTGATGGCCGGCGAGGCCGCCTGGGCGCGGCCGGTCGACGAGACCGGCGAGGATCTCGACGATGCGCTGGGCGAGGAAGAGGCCGAGGAGATCGAGGAGCCGGTCGACGGCGAGGCCGACGCTCTTGATGCGGGTGTTCCCGGCGACGACGCTTTCGCCTGATCGCCATGACCGCCGCCCGCCGTCCGGGCGGCCCGGCAGGTGGGGCCGACAGCCATGATCCGGCAGTATGAGCTGGTCGAGCGCGTCAAGGCTTATGACCCGTTGGCTGACGAGGATGCGCTCAACCGCGCCTATGTCTTCTCTTTGAAGTGTCACGGCTCGCAGCTTCGCGCGAGCGGTGACCCCTATTTCGCCCATCCGGTCGAGGTCGCGGGTCTCCTGACCCAGATGAAGCTCGACACCGCCTCGATCATCACCGGCCTCTTGCACGACACCGTCGAGGACACCGTCGCCACCCTCGAGGATGTCGAGCGGCTGTTCGGTGCCGAGATCGCCCGGCTGGTCGACGGCGTGACCAAGCTCTCGCGCATCGAGCTGCAATCGGACCAGACCAAGCAGGCGGAAAACTTTCGCAAGCTGGTGCTGGCGATGTCGGAAGACATCCGGGTGCTGCTGGTCAAGCTCGCCGACCGTCTGCACAACATGCGGACGCTGCATTACCTCAAGAACCCCGAGAAGCGCCGCCGCATCGCCCGCGAGACGCTGGAAATCTATGCGCCGCTGGCCGAGCGCATCGGCATCCAGCGCTGGAAGGACGAGTTGGAGGATCTCTCGTTCACCGAGATGAACCCCGAGGCCCGGGACTCGATCCTGACCCAGCTCGCCCGGTTGCGCTCCGAGGGGGAGGGCCGGGTCGAGCGGGTGGTGGCTGAGCTGCGTCAGACCCTGGCCGGGCAGGGGCTGACTCTGGCCCGGGTCTTCGGCCGGGAAAAGAGCGTCTATTCGATCTGGCGCAAGCTGGAACACAAGAGCGTCTCCTTCGAGCAGCTCTCCGACATCATGGCGTTTCGCGTGATCGTCGATGGTATCGGCGAGTGCTATCAGGCGCTGGGCATCATCCATGCCAGCTATCCCGTGGTGCCGGGGCGCTTCAAGGACTACATCTCGACGCCCAAGCCCAACGGCTACAAGAGTCTCCACACCGGCGTCATCGGCCCCGATCGCCAGCGCATCGAGATCCAGATCCGTACCTCGGACATGCACGAGGTGGCGGAACTGGGGGTGGCCGCCCATTGGGCCTACAAGCAGGGCCAGCCCCGCGCCGACGCCCGCGAGTACCAGTGGCTGCAAAAGCTGCTGGAAATCGTCGAGCACGCCCAGCGTCCCGAAGAGTTTCTCGAGCACACCAAGCTCGAGTTGTTCCAGGATCAGGTGTTCTGCTTCACGCCCAAGGGCGACCTGATCAGCCTGCCGCGCGGCGCGACGCCGGTGGATTTCGCCTATGCCGTGCACTCGGTGGTGGGCGACCGCTGCGTCGGCGCCAAGATCAACGGCCGCATGCTGCCGCTGCGCACCCAGTTGCAGAACGGCGATCAGGTCGAGATCGTCACCTCGAAGTCGCAAACGCCGTCACCGGCCTGGGAACGCTTCGTGGTCACCGGCAAGGCCAAGGCGCGGATCCGCAAGTTTTTGCGCAGCCAGCAGCGGACCCAGTACATCCAGCTCGGCCGGGCCATGCTCCAGAAGACCTTTCGCCAGGAGGGCTATGAGTTCTCCGACAAGGCGGTCGAGGGCGTGGTCAAGATTTTCCAGGCCGCGACCGTCGACGATCTTTTCGCCAATGTCGGCGCCGGCCTGCATTCCCAGCGCGAGGTTTTCCACGCCGTCTTCCCTGGCCACAAGGCGGCCGAGGAGGCGAACAGCAAGGAAGCCAAGGAAAGCCGGGACAAGGCGACGACCCAGGCGGTGCAGACCCGCGCCGCCAAGCCCAAGCCCAAGGGCAAGGACCAGCCGCTGCCGATCCGGGGCCTGATTCCCGGCATGGCCGTCCATTACGCCCGCTGCTGCCATCCGCTGCCCGGCGACCGCATCGTCGGCATCGTCACCACGGGCAAGGGCGTCACCCTGCACACCATCGATTGCGAGACCCTGGAGAGCTTCACCGACTCGCCCGAGCGCTGGATCGATGTCGCCTGGGACATCGGCCCCAACCGTCCGGAGGATCATGTCGGACGGATCAACGTTGTGGTGGCCAACGAACCGGGCTCTCTCGGTTCGCTCTCGACGGTGATCGGCAAGAATGGCGGCAACATCACCAATCTCAAGATCACCACCCGCAGCCAGGACTATTTTGAGATGCTGATCGACATCGACGTCAAGGACGCCAAGCATCTCACCAACATCATGGCTGCGCTCAGAGCCACCCCGGTGGTCAACTCGGTGGACCGGGCGCGCGGGCGGTAGGGGGCGGGGTCATCCGCCCGGTCATCCGGACGCTGCCGCGCGATCGTCTCGGGCCGTGGCAAACGGCGCCCGCCGATTTCCAGCCATCTCACCCCTTTCAAATGCGGCCATTCTTCTCATATCATTCTCGGGATTGCTCACGTGGCAGAGGGATCCGCGGCGACCATGGCCGATACCGACCGGAACAACGACGAGGGCACGAACACCGGCGTGGTGGTCAAAGCCAAGCCGAAGACCAAAAAGCCCTCGATGTACAAGGTGTTGATGCTTAATGACGACTATACACCGATGGAGTTCGTCGTTCATGTGCTGGAGTGCTTCTTCAACAAGAATCGTGAGGAAGCGACCCGGATCATGTTTCACGTTCATCGGCGAGGGGTTGGCCTCTGCGGTGTCTATACTTACGAGGTTGCGGAAACCAAGGTGACTCAGGTCATGGATTTCGCCCGCCAGCATCAGCACCCGTTACAGTGCACTTTGGAGAAGGACTGATCCTGTCATGCTTTCCCGCCATCTGGAACAGACCCTGCATCGCGCTCTCGGCTATGCCAACGACCGCCGTCACGAGTACGCGACGCTGGAGCATCTGTTGCTGGCGCTGGTCGATGACCACGACGCGCTGGCGGTGCTGCGGGCCTGTGGAGTCGACGTGGAAAAGCTGCGGCGGGCGCTGGGCGAGTACATCGACACCGAACTGGTCAATCTGGTTCAGCCCCGGCCCGAGGACGCCAAGCCGACCGCCGGCTTCCAGCGGGTGCTGCAGCGGGCGGCGATCCACGTCCAGTCCTCGGGGCGGGAGGAGGTCACGGGCGCCAACGTGCTGGTTGCGCTGTTTTCCGAGCGCGAGAGCCATGCCGTCTATTATCTCCAGGAACAGGAGATGACGCGCTTCGACGCCGTCAACTATATCTCCCACGGCATCGCCAAGGCCGCCGGCCGCTCCCAGCCCCGGCGGGTCGCCGGCGCCGACGAGGAACCGGCCGCGGAAAAGGTGGCAAAAAAGGCCGGCGAGGCGCTGGACGCCTACTGCGTCAACCTCAATAAGAAGGCCGCCGCCGGCAAGATCGATCCCCTGATCGGCCGTGAGCAGGAGGTCGAGCGCACGATCCAGATCTTGTGCCGCCGGGCCAAGAACAACCCGCTCTATGTCGGCGATCCCGGCGTCGGCAAGACCGCGATCGCCGAGGGGCTGGCGCGGCGCATCGTCTATGGCGAGGTGCCGGAGGTGCTGGCCGGTGCCGTGATCTATTCTCTCGACATGGGGACGCTGCTGGCCGGCACCCGCTATCGCGGTGATTTCGAGGAGCGCCTGAAGGCGGTGCTGAGCGAACTCGAAGGCCAGGAAGGCTCGGTGCTGTTCATCGACGAAATTCACACCGTGATCGGCGCCGGTGCCACCTCGGGCGGGGCAATGGATGCCTCGAACCTCTTGAAGCCGGCGCTGGCCTCCGGGGCGATCCGCTGCATCGGCTCGACCACCTACAAGGAATACCGCAGCCATTTCGAGAAGGACCGGGCGCTGGTCCGCCGCTTTCAGAAGATCGACGTCAAGGAGCCCTCGGTCGAGGACGCGATCAAGATTCTGCGCGGCCTCAAGCCCTATTACGAAGAATTCCACCACGTCCGCTATACCAACGAGGCGATCCGCGCGGCGGTGGAACTGTCGGCACGCTATATCGGCGACGCCAAGCTGCCCGACAAGGCGATCGATATCATCGACGAGGTCGGGGCGGCGCAGATGCTGCTGCCCGAAGGCCGGCGCAAGAAGACGATCTCGGTCAAGGATATCGAGGGGGTGGTGGCCAAGATCGCCCGGATTCCGCCGAAATCGGTCAGCAAGGACGACCGCGAGGCGCTCTTGCACCTGGAACGCGATCTCAAGACCGTGGTCTTCGGCCAGGACAAGGCGATCACCGTTCTGTCGACCGCGATCAAGCTTGCCCGCGCCGGGTTGCGAGAGCCGGAAAAGCCGATCGGCAGCTATCTCTTCGCCGGCCCGACCGGGGTCGGCAAGACCGAGGTCGCCCGCCAGCTGGCCAAGGTGCTCTCGATCGAACTCATCCGCTTCGACATGTCGGAATACATGGAGCGCCATACGGTGTCGCGGCTGATCGGGGCGCCGCCGGGCTATGTCGGCTTCGACCAGGGCGGTCTTCTGACCGACGCCATCGACCAGCATCCCCACGCCGTGCTGCTGCTCGACGAAATCGAGAAGGCCCATCCCGATCTCTTCAACATCCTTTTGCAGGTGATGGATCACGGCAAGCTGACCGACCACAACGGCAAGTCGGTGGATTTCCGCAATGTCATTCTGGTCATGACCACCAACGCCGGCGCCGCCGACATGGCGAAGCCGGTGATCGGCTTCGAGCGCACGGTGCGGGTCGGCGAGGACATGGACGCGATCGAGAAGCTGTTCACGCCCGAGTTCCGCAACCGTCTCGACGCCATCATCCCCTTCGGCGCCCTGCCGCCCGACATCGTGGCCATGGTGGTGGACAAGTTCATCATCCAGCTCGAGGCCCAACTCACCGATCGCGGCGTCTCGATCGAACTCGATGCCGAGGCCCGCGACTGGCTGGCCAGGAAGGGGTACGATCCGGTGTTCGGCGCCCGGCCGCTGGGCCGGGTGATCCAGGAGCACATCAAAAAGCCGCTGGCCGAGGAACTGCTGTTCGGCCGCCTTGCCCGTGGCGGCGCGGTGCTGGTCACCATCCGCGGCGGCAAGCCGGCGTTCCGCTACCCCGATTCGCCCCACGCGCCGCCCCCGGCGGACGAGCCTCGCCACGGCGGCAAGGTGCCGGAGATGGCCTCCTGAGGAGGCGGGGCGCTTTCTGAACCGACTGGCATCTCAACCCGGCCGGGGCCGGGCGCGCGCCCCGGACCGGGGGTGTGATGGTCCGGGGTGCCGCCGACGGGAGGCCCGCCCCGGGGCAGGGCAGCTGATCCCGTTTCCGTTGACCGGCAGAGGGCTGGAGCCCAGCCATCCCGACCACACCATCAGTGAGCCAGAATCGGCCTCGAAAATAAACTGGGCGACAGCCCAGCTGATTTCCCCGCCGTGCTCGCCATGGTAAGCTTCATTTCCGGTCCAGCCACCGGGGACAGGGAGCGGGGCGATGGCGAACGGACTGGAAGACGTTCTCGACAAGATTGCCGGGTGTGCGACCATTCAAAGTCTTGTCGATGCCTGGGACGGAATTGTCGCCGATTTTGGTTTTGCCGGCTTTACTTACATCGATGCCCGCAGGGTGCCGGCATCCCATCCCGGTCTGCCCTATCACCTCACGACGGCGCCGGCCGATTTCATTGCCGCCTATGCCGGTTCCGGTTACTTCAGCCACGATCCGGCGGTGCGGCGCGGTGCCACCTCGAATGCCCCGTTCACCTGGTTGGATTGCCCGGAATTCGAGGGCTTCGACACCCCGCGCCGCGGGGCGCGGAGCAAGGCGGTCGAGATCATGCGGAACGCCTGCGACTTCGGCTTTACCCAGGGCTATGTCATTCCCTGCCATGCCGTCGATGCCTTGGGGCGGCCGGCATCGGCGTTTTTCAGCCTGCCCTGGCGCCACCGTCCCGAGACTCTCGGTGCTGGAGCCGGCATGCCGCCCTGGCTGCGGCTGGCGGCGGCGACGGTTCACGAGCGGCTGCTGCCGTTGCGCGGCGTCCCGGCTCCCGAGCCGGCGCGACCGGCGCTGACCGACCGCGAGCGGGAATGCCTGGCCTGGGCCGCCTGCGGCAAGACCCGTGGGGAAACGGCTGATATTCTCGCAATCCGAGAGCGGATGGTAGAATTCCACTTTGGCAATGCTATGAAGAAGCTCGGGGTCTATAATAAGTTTCATGCGATCGCGGTGGCCATCCAGAGGGGCCTGATCAGCCCTTGATCCGCGCGTATGCCGGCGAAGTTCCTGGCTTAAACACAGATAATCCATGCTCCCTGCTCACGGTTCTGGTATAAGGAACCGAGGCGCCATTTCTGTTGGATGTCCCTGGGCCGCGGGTGGTCGAGGACGAGGAGGGTTTGATGGTGACGAAACGTCCGATTAAACGTGCGATTGCGCTTGCTGGTGGCGGGCCGACGGTCGGGTTGAGCATCGGCTCTCTGAAAAGTCTCAGGCGGGCCGGGATCGAGTTCGAGGTCTGGAGTTGCGCCTGCATCGGCGCCTGGCTGGGCGTGGTCTACAATCAGGCCGATCCGGGCCGCGAGGTCGAGCAGAGCATCGAGTTTTTCCGCAACATTTTCCGGCCCGATGCCGAGTATGCGCGCTTTCCGATCGCCGGGGTTTTCGCCCCCGACTTTCAGGCGATGGTCAATGACAGTGTCGGCTTCGTGCTCAATCCCAAGAGCTACAACAACCTGCTGGTGCCCGAGGCGATCAAGAAGGCCAGCGACGAGTTGCTGAAATTTGCCGCCGATCCCAGCCAGTGGAGCTTCGCCAACCTCAACAGCGTCTTTCTCAATGATGTGCTGGCGGTCAATCCGGTCAGCCGCTTCATGACCAGCCTGATATATTTGTCGTCGTTCAATGGTCTGGCCCGCATCTTCTATCCCGACAGCTCATTCCTGAAGTCGATCCAGTTCAAGCGGCTGTACGAGCCGGGCAAGCCGGCGATCTACTACAACAGCTACAATCTGACCAAGCAGCGGCTGGAGCTGTTCACCAACAAGCAGAACGACCGCGGCTACGGCTCGATTCGCGCCGAGACCCTGTGCGCCTGCTCGGCTTTGCCTTACATCGAAACCCCGGTCAAGATCGGCGACGACATCTATTGCGAAGGCGCGACCATCGACACAGTGAACTTCGAAGACCTGATGCAGAACTATCCCGACCTCGACGAGGTCTGGGTCAGCCGCATCCTCGACCGCAAGCAGGTCCGCCCGGCGGAGAACCTCTATGACTCGTTGAACAATCTGGTGATGCTGTTCGCCTCGACCACCAGTGAAGACGACGTCAAGCTCTTCAAGTACAAGCTCAAGGATACCAATAGCACGGTTCGGGTGATCGAAATTCCGGTCAACCACCACGTCAACTACGACTGGACCTATTCCAACCTTGACCACAGCATCCGCGATGGCGAGCGGGCCACCGATGCGGTGCTGAAGGCCTATGTCGATACGCCCTGAGTCCGGTCAGCCGCCCATCTCTTCGGCCAGGAGGCGCAGGAACGGCCGCGCCTCCTGGATCAGCATCACCGCTTCGTAGATCAGCCGCTCGGCCGTGACGTGCCCGGGGACGTGGCTGTCGGCGACCAGCAAGATCTTCTGGCCGTTTTCGACCACAAAGCGTGCCCGCGCCAGGCCCTCGGCCGCCCGCAGCACCGTCAGGACATTGCGGCGGCGGTCGACCGACTCGACGGTATAGGGGACATGGCCGATCTCGGCCCAGATCTGGCACACCGAGTCCCGGGCCTCGGGGCTGACCGCGACGTTGAACGACAAGTCTTCGGCAAAGAACTTCAGTCGCGCCGGCCGGGGCGGTCTGGAGATTGCCAGCACCCCGTCGGGGCCCTTGAAGATGGCATTCATGCCCAGCGGCAGCGCGGTCTGCGCCACCTCGGCCAGGGACTGGATGGCGTCCAGCTTCACCGTCAGGTCTGTGTCCAGGGTCTCGCTCACGGCCGGTCCCCGCAGGCAGTCACGCGGCCAGTGATATCGAGAATTTGAAGAAAAAGAAACAGGTTCCGCCGCGCGGGTTCCACCGTGATTGCCGGGCTGGACGGCGGCTGGCGGCCGGCCTATAGATGCGGGAGCGGAGGGACGGAGGCGGCGGATGATCAGGGCTGTGCTGATGGCGGCGGTGTTGGGGCTGGCCGGTGCGATGCCGGCGACGGCGTCGGAGATGGCCGACCGCAGTGGCGCCACGCTTCAGGGCCTGGACAAGATAACGGCGCGGGTCTCGGCGATCGAGGTCGGTGTCGGCGAGACCGCCCGCTTTGGCAGCCTGTTGATCACACTGCGTGCCTGTCGCGAGGCGCCGCCGATCGATCCGCCCGAGGCGGCGGCCTTTCTCGAAATCAAGGAAGTGAAGCCGGGCGAAAAGCCCGAAGCGGTGTTCTCGGGCTGGATGTTCGCCTCCTCGCCGGCGCTTTCGGCCCTGGAGCATCCGATCTACGACGTCTGGATCACCGGTTGCCGTGACGGCGGCAAGAAGCCCTGAGGCCCTCTGCGCTCAGCCGCCGTCCGGCCGTTGCAGATAGGCGTCGAGGCGGCGGCCGAGGTCGGCCCGGTGATGGTCAAAGAAATGGTCGGCGCCCTCCAGGCGCTGATAGCTGATCGTGTTGCCGTGACTGTGGGCGAAGCGGGCCACCGCCGGCTCGGGCACGAGAGCGTCGTGGCTGCCCTGAAGGATCAGGCCGGGCGCCGGGCAGGGGGCGAGGAAGCTGAAATCGAACAGATTGACCGGCGGCGCGACGGCGACGAACCGCTCGACTCCGCTGCGCTCCATCAGGGCGCGGAGCGCGATCCAGGCGCCGAAGGAAAAGCCGGCGATCCAGCGGCGCGGGGCCGCGGGCCGATGGGCGCGCAGCCAGTCGAGGGCGGCAAGGGCGTCGGCGGTTTCGCCCTCGCCCTCGTCATAGTCGCCCTGGCTGCGTCCGACGCCGCGGAAATTGATGCGGAGTGTGGCGAAGCCGTGGCGGTGGAAGCCTTGATGCAGGGCGAACACCACCTTGTTGGTCATGGTGCCGCCATGGAGCGGGTGGGGATGGAGAATCAGCGCCACCGGCGCCTCGGGCGGGGCGGCGCGGGCAAATTTGGCCTCCAGCCGGCCGGCCGGTCCCTCGATCGTGATCTCTGACACCGACGGCGGCTCCTGTGGTTGCGGATCGGACCCGCGGGGCGCATCGGGATCAGAGGGTCCGAACCGGTTTTTCGCCGATGGCCCCACCCAGTTTGCGGGAACTTCATTGACCATAACGCTGGGTCAATTATATATCCCGTCAGGCGTCCGGCAACCCGGCGCACCATTATCCGCTAGCGGAGCGAGACTCCGGGTGTTCAAGCGCCTCCAAGACGACATCGATGGCATCATCGCCCGCGATCCCGCGGCCCGCTCCCGGCTGGAAGTGTTGATCTGCTATCCGGGATTGCATGCCGTGCTGCTGCACCGGGTCGCCCATTTTGCCTGGACGCACCGGCTCTCCCTTTTCGCGCGCATGATCTCGCAGTTTGGCCGGCTGCTGACCGGGATCGAGATTCACCCCGGCGCCGTGATCGGCCGCCGGGTGTTCTTCGACCATGGCATGGGCGTGGTGATCGGCGAGACCGCTGAAATCGGCGACGATGTCCTGATTTATCATGGCGTGACCCTGGGCGGTACCTCGCTGGTCCGGGGCAAGCGCCACCCGACGGTGCGCGAGCGGGTGATCATCGGCGCCGGGGCCAAGGTGCTGGGCGCGATCGAGATCGGCGAATGCGCCCGCATCGGCGCCAACGCGGTGGTGGTGACCGATGTCGCGCCCGGCACCACCGTGCTCGGGATTCCGGCGCGGGTGATCGGCGGCCGCGAGAGCGCCGGGCCGCCGCGCTTTCTCGCCTATGGCACGCCGTGTGACGGCAGTCCCGATCCGGTGACCCGCGCCGTCGCCGACCTCACGGAAAAAGTCTTTGAGTTGAACCGGCGGATCGAGGAGTTGAAGAAATGAGGCTGAGCACCAAAGGGCGATATGCCGTCATGGCCATGATCGATCTTGCCGCCAACAGCGAGGGGCATCCGGTCTCGCTCTCTGATATCGCCGAGCGCCAGGAGATTTCGCTCTCCTACCTCGAACAGCTGTTTGCCCGGTTGCGCAAGGGCGGGCTGGTGAAAAGCGTGCGCGGGCCGGGCGGCGGCTATCTGCTGGCCTTTCCCGCGGAGAGCACGCGGATTTCCGACATCATCCTGGCGGTGGACGAGCCGATTCGCACCACCCGGTGCTTTCTGGGCTCCCCCACCGGTTGCCATGCCAATCACAACCGCTGCCAGACTCACGATCTTTGGGAGGAGCTGGGCAACCAGATTCACCGTTTCTTGAGTTCGGTCACCGTTGCCGACGTGGTCAACCGGCGGGTGCTGGGGACCGGCCCCGGCGCGGGCACCGCGGTGCTGACGGCGGTGATCGGCGGCTGCGGCGCCGGGGACGAGGACGGGGATCTGGAGACCGAGCCCAACCTTGACGGCGAATAGCCAGCCGCCCTGCTATCTCGATTATGCCGCTTCGGCGCCGCTGCGCCCCGAGGTGCGGGTGGCGATGGCCGAAGCGATGGTCCTCACCGGCAATCCCTCGTCGCCCCATCGCTTCGGACGTACCGCGCGGGCGGCGCTGGAGGCGGCGCGGCGGCAGGTCGCGGCGCTGGCCGGCGCCGCTCCGGCCGGGGTGGTTTTCACCAGCGGCGGCAGCGAGGCCAATACCCTGGCCCTGACCGGCTTAGCCGTCGGCTCGCGGATCGTTTCGGCGATTGAGCACGAGTCGGTGCTGGCGGCGGCGCCCGGGGCGGTGCGGCTGCCGGTGACCGCCGACGGCGTCGCCGATCTCGCCGCCCTTGAAGCCCTGCTCGCCCGGCTGCCCGCGCCGGTGCTGCTGTCGCTGATGCGGGTCAACAACGAAACCGGGGTGATTCAGCCGGTGGCCGAGGCGGCGGCGCTGGTGCACCGGGCCGGCGGCCTCGTTCACTGCGATGCCGTCCAGGCCGCCGGCCGTCTGCCGCTCGACCGCGCCGCCCTCGGCGCCGATCTGCTCACCCTCTCGGCCCACAAGCTGGGTGGCCCGGCCGGCGTCGGCGCCCTGATCCTCGACGAGCGCCTGGCCCTGGCGCCGCTGATCCCCGGCGGCGGCCAGGAGCGGCGCCGGCGCGGCGGCACCGAGAATCTCATCGGCATCATCGGTTTCGGCGCCGCCGCCGCGCTGGCCGCAGCCTCCCTCGCCGACACCCCCCGGCTCGCCGCGCTGCGCGACCACCTGGAGTGCGCCGCCCGCCGCCTCGCCCCGGATGTCGTGATCTTCGGCGCCCGCGCCCCGCGCGCTGCCGGTCTGACCTGCCTCGCCCGCCCCGGCCGTCGCGCCGAGACTCTGGTCATGGCCCTCGACCTCGCCGGAGTCGCGGTCAGCGCCGGCGCCGCCTGCTCCAGCGGCAAGACCCGCGCCTCCGCGGTGCTCACCGCCATGGCCGTCGATGATGCGCTGGCCCGCTGCGCTATTCGGGTGAGTCTGGGCTGGGCGAGCGGGGAGCGGGACGTGGAGCGGTTTCTGGCGGCGTGGGGGGAGGTGAAACAGCGACCTTGACGACGGAGTGGTGGAAATCTGGAAACCGGAGTAGCAATACTCATCGCATCCGGCGTGGGGCATCATGCCCCCGCAGCGGCCATTCGCTCAGGAGCCTGCGCTGGCATGTTGAAGTCACTATCCACTCAAGATGTGGGCCCCGCTCGCAGTTTCGACATTGAGTTCGGCGAGCGTCTCAACGTGATTACCGGCGACAACGGGCTTGGTAAATCGTTTTTGCTCGATTTGGCGTGGTGGGTTTGCGCCCGTGACTGGCCGGATAAGCCCGCGCTGCCATCGTTACTGGCTGATGCCAGTGTGAAGATGGCCCCCAAACTGAGCGCGACCCTCGACGGCCTTGTTAAGAAAAACGCTACGGCATCCTACCAGTTCGTGTCCGAGCAGGCAGACTGGAAGCGGCAAGGGGCAGGGAAGCCGACTATTCCCGGGCTTGTTCTTTACATGCGAATCGATGGCGGCTTCTCGGTTTGGGATCCGGCCCGTCATTACTTCAAGCGCTACGTAACTCGAGGTATCGACGATAAAGATCGGGCGCCCGCCTTCCACTTGACCAAAAAGGAGGTCTGGGAAGGGGCACGGGATGAGGCAGACGTCAAAGTATCGCGGGGGTTACTGGTTGACTGGCTTGACTGGCAAAATTCAGATAGCCCTGCCTTTACTGTCTTGAAAGCGGTGTTGGAACTGCTGTCGCCGAATGGCGAACCGATCGAGGTTCATCCGAAATCAGTTCGTTTGCCGGGGCCGTCGGTGGACCGCATCCCTGCTCTTAATATGCCTTACGGGGTGCTGCCGGTCACCTTAGCGTCGGCAGGTTTGAAGCGTGTCTTGGCGTTGGCCTATCTGATTGTCTCGATGTGGACCGAACATTGCGAAGCCTGCGAAAGCAATCGCATGGAGCGCCAGAAACAGATTATTATCATCGCTGATGAGATCGAACCTCATCTTCATCCACAGTGGCAGCGGCGTATTTTGCCGGCCATGCTCAAGGTCGGCAAGAAGTTAGAGGGAACTCCAGACCATGCCTATCCGGTTGAC
>SESF01033177.1_pt1 | contig 16755 bp, 12 predicted proteins | sample 3171521 | NCBI WGS metagenome assembly SESF01 (sample SAMN10866945, study PRJNA518727) | freshwater metagenome | biome: subpolar coniferous forest; feature: holomictic lake; material: water; isolation source: holomictic Lake 227, 6 m and 8 m depth | place: Canada: near Kenora, Ontario | collected...
CCGGGCTAGGGACGGCCAGCTTTGTTCCTTCATAGGTGGCTCGGCTAGAAATTGTGCTGGCTGATATTGTCCTTGTGGAAGACCAGCGGCTCGCCCAACAAGACCACTCGGTCGTTAACTTGCATCGATCCGAGGCGCCCCGCTTCCAAACGAGTGCTCTCCCGGTTCAGCTTGCCATCCAGGAGCGCTTTGGCGGAGGTGACCGCGAGATAGCCGAGGTCGATGGGATTCCAGAGCACGAATTCTTTGGCGACTCCTGCCTTCACATAGTCGCGCATCGCGTTGGGGGTGCCGATCCCCGTCAGATACACCTTGCTGAAGGCATTCTCCTTGCGCAAGGCCTCGGCGGCCCCCGGCAGGGCAACCGTCGTGAGCGCATAGAGCCCCTGGAGGTCCGGGTAGGTCTTCAGCAGATCAATGGTCACCTGCGTCGCCAGAGCCTGGTCTTCCTCGCTGGTTTTGGGCGTGGACGAGAGGTTCTTCATGTTCGGGTAATGCGCCTGGCGGTATTTCTCCATGCGATCCATCCAGATGTTCTGGTTGGCAGCGGTGAGTGAGCCGGTCAGGATGATGAACTTGCCCTCCGGGCCAATACCCTTGACCATCGCTTCGACCAGCGCCTTTGCTATCGCTTCGGGCGTCGCCTGACTTACGAAGAACTCGCGATCCGCCGGGTCAGTATCCGAATCGGCGGCCAGCACGCGGATACCGCGCTGGCGCGCCTTCCTCAGCACGGGCGACATGGCCTCGGGGTCATTGGGAGCCACTACGATGGCGTCGAACTTGCGGGCAATCCACGATTCGACGATGGCCACTTGCTTGGTGGTATCAGCGGTCACCGGACCGTCATAGACCACTTCGATCCCCAGCTCCTTACCGGCTTCCATCGCCCCTTTTTCAAACGCGTTGAAGAAAGGGATGCCCACTAGCTTTGGCAGAACCCCAACCGTGAGCTTCTTCTTTTCAGTTTGCGCACCCGGGTCGGATGTCTTTGAGCACGAAATGCCAGATGCCGCTAACATTCCAGCCGCCAGGATGGTTGATACAGTTCTTGTTCTCAGTTTCATATAGTATGTTCAGTTTGAGTTACGTGCAAAACTATCGGTCCGCGGCGCTCCCGCCGTTTCGCCAGCCACCCGTTGAAGATCGCGATAACGACCACGAGCACTCCCACTAGAATGGTTTGCGTTTGCTGGAGCACTCCCGTCATGTCCAGGCCGAACCGCAACAGGCCCAGGAAGAGTAATCCAAGGAAGGTGCCAATGACAGTCCCGCTTCCGCCCGTGATGCGCGTGCCCCCGATGACCACACAGGCAATGGCCTCCAGCTCCAGTCCGAGGTTCGCATTGGGCCGGGCGCTGGCGTAATGCGCCATGTACGTGATGGCGCCCAACCCGCAGACCAGGCCCGAGGCCAGGAACAAGCCGAAGCGAAGCCAGCTCACCGGAATCGCGGCATAACGGGCGGCCAGCTCGTTCTCTCCGAGTTGGACCGTCCAACGCCCGGCGCGCGTCTTACGCAGGATCAGCTCCCCCAGCGCCGTGAGCAGCAGGAGCAGCACAAACTGCTGCGGAAGCGCAAATGTGCCTCTGCCCACGGTGGCAAAGCCGCCCCATTCTTCGAACGCGGCGGGCAGGTTGCCGATGGGTTGTCCGTGGCTTATGCCCATGGCCAATCCCCGGAAGATGGCCAGCGTCGCGAGCGTGGCAACCAAGGGCGGCACGCGCAGCACGCTAGCCGCAACACCGTTCACCGCCCCGCCCAGCGCACCGGTCACCACTGCCATTCCCAGGGCCAGGGACAGCGGCCAATGTAAGTCGCGATGGCAGATGCCCGCCACCATGGCGCTCAAGGCCAGCAGCGACCCTACCGACAAATCAATTCCCCCGGCGGCGATGATAAACGTCATCGGTATTGCGACCAGCCCAACTTCGATCCACAGGCGGGAGCGATCGAGCAGATTGACGGGGTCGCGAAACTGTTCGCTCGCGCAACCAAACCCCACCAGCAGTATCGCCAGTGCGCACAACAGGCCGGAATGCCGCGACGCAAATAGGGACTTGATCCTCAGCACGCTACCCCCTCCCGCCGCCGCGCGATCAGGCGCGGCAGCCAAAGATCAACCAGGACGGCCAGAAAGATCAGCCCGCCGACGAAGAGCCCTTGCCAATACGCATTGATCTTAAGGATGACCAGGCAATTGTAGATCAAGGCAATCAGCACGGCGCCCAGAAATGTTCCCAGCGCCGTGCCCCGCCCGCCCATGATCGAACAGCCCCCGACGACCGCGGCGGCGATTACCTTCAATTCAAATCCTTCACCGGTATTCTGCTGGACGTTGCCGTAGTAGGCGCCCCACATGATCGCCCCCAAACCGATCAAGCCCCCCATGATCGCAAATGCCGTCAAGCGCAGCCGCCAGGGCGAAAGACCGATCAGCCGCGCGGCCTTTTCCGAATTCCCCACGGCCAGCATTCGCCGGCCAAGCAGGGTGTGTTGCAACAGAATCCAGCAGCCCGCTACAACCAGCAGAGCCCATAAAAGCATTTTCGGAACCCCCCAGATGTTACCATCCGCTAAAGCGCGGTAGCCCTCGGGCAGCGGATGAACTTCATAGCCGCCAGTTAACTTCTGCATCAACCCTTGATAAACGCTCATGCCCGCCAGCGTGACCACGATGGGATGAATGCGCCCGAGGGTGCTCAGGGCCGAGTTGAGCGCGCCAAGCAAGGCTCCCAGGCCCACTGCGGCTCCCAGGCAAAGCGCCGGAGGCACACCGCGCATCGCCAGCATTCCCGCTGCCGCGCCCACCAATCCGAGCATCCGGCCGACGGAAATGTCGATGCCGCCCGTGATGATGACCAGCGTCATGCCCGCGGCTCCCACGGCGACAATGGAAGCGTCGGTCAGCACATCCAGCAGGTTCTTCATCGTCGCAAACTCGCTGGGTCGCAACGCGGCCATCAGGAAATAGAGGATGGCCAACGCCGCGAGAATGCCCAGCTCCCGGAAACGCAACAGCGCTCTAAGCAGGGAGCCGCGATCGGATGGTCCTGCTCCCACCGCGCCGCTCCGTTTCACGCTTTTGGGCAGCGCCGCCGCCACGAGCGCGTCCGCGCCAACCTTCCGGGGATCAAACTCGCCAGCCAGCCGCCCTTCTGTCAGCACCAGCACGCGATCGCTCATCTGCATGACTTCAGGCAGTTCGGAGGAAATCAGGAGGATTGCCTTACCCTTGGCCGCCAACTCGCCAATAATCCGGTGAATCTGCGCCTTGGCCCCCACGTCCACACCGCGGGTCGGCTCGTCCAGAATCAGGACCTCAGGCTGCGTTTCGAGCCAACGCCCAAGCACCAGCTTCTGTTGATTGCCGCCGGACAGCGTGTTGATCGGCTGCTCGGGGGTGTCGAGCTTCACCTGAAACTGCCGGATCACCCGGGTGGCGACGTCTCGCTCTCGGCGGCTGGAGATCCATCCGAACCGTCCCATCTGCCTCAGTGCCGCAGCGGTCAGGTTGCTCTGGCAGGAGTGCGTCGCAAAGACTGCTTCATTAAGTCGGTCCTCGGGCAAATACGCCAGCCCTGCCTTCACTGCGTCCACCGGCTGGCGGACCCGCCCCGGCCGGCCGTGAAGTTCGACAGCACCGGAGTGCGGATCGAGTCCAAACAACGCTCTCGCCAGCTCGGTGCGGCCCGCGCCAACCAGGCCATACAGCCCCACGATTTCACCGCGCCGCACCTCGAGGGAAATATCGTGGAACTCGTTTCTGGGCGAACTAAAGTGGCGGAGACCAATCAGGGTTTCACCAGGCACCCCACGCGCCCCGCGCTGAAAGGCTTCCAACTCGCGCCCCACCATGCGCGCTACCAATTGATCCACTGTCAGGCCTTCCGCGGATTCGCTGGCTACCCGGGAACCGTCGCGCAGGGTGGTAATGGTGTCGCTGATTTCGAGCACCTCTTCCAAGCGATGGCTGACGTAGAGAATCGCGACGCCAGCGGCTTTCAGGCGCAGCAGTTGTTCGATTAACTGCCGCGTCTCACCATGCGTCAGGGAAGCGGTTGGCTCATCCAGGAGCAGCACTCGGGCCTCGCTGGAGACCGCAGCAGCGATATTTGCCTGCACCCGCTGCCCGATGCTGAGGGCGCCCGCCGCCTGCCGCACATTCCCCGAGGCGCTCATGGATGCCAGGGCCTGCCGCGCCCGGTCGTACGTGGCGGGCCAATCGATCAGCAGCGGCAGCGCGCGGCGGCGCACCAGGCCTTCCGACAGCAGCATATTCTCGGCCAGCGAAAGCTGTGAGAACAGCTCAGCTTCCTGGTGAACGACGTGAATTCCCAGGCGGGCGGCTTCGCGTGGGCTGGAAATCCTGACGGGCTGCCCGGCGACCAGGATTTGTCCCCGGTCCGGTTGCATGACGCCGGTGGCGATATTAATCAGCGTCGATTTTCCCGCACCATTCTCCCCGATGAGGGCGTGGATCCGGCCTGGTTCGAGCACCAGATCCACACCGCGCAGCGCCTTCACCCCGTGGAAACTCTTCTCGACCCCCTGGATCTCGAAGATGGCGCCCGCGGTATTCTGCTGGTAAGGCGAATCCATTGCGTCTAGTGGAGCGAGGAAGAGAACTCGTAGTTGCCGGAACCGACTTCGCAGACTGCGGCATGGTCCGCCATTCGCAGGAACGTGATCCCAGCGGACGACCTGGCGGGATATTCGCAGCGCAGGTCCGCGGGTGACAACGCCGACTTGGCAACCGCGGCGGCTGGCAAGCCGATGAGACTCAACGCGATGATTGCGCCGAACACAGCCAGGCCCAAGCGTCTCCGGGCCATTTAGGGGAAGGAAGCAGGCAGAATGAAGAATGCAGAATAAGCAGTCTGGGGGCGGCCCCATTCTTCATTCTTCATTCTGCCGTCTTCCTTCTGCATTCTATGGCGTGACCCCCAAAGCGGGTTTATCGAACTTCACACCCTTGCGGACAGCGTGGTCCACCATTTCCCCAACATAGCGGCGGCGTTCAGCGAGCGGCAGGAAATTGACGCGCGCCATCTCTTCGCCAAAGGCGCGGACGTGAAAGTCGTATTCCAGCCGCTTGAGATGCCTCAGCACCGCCGGAGTGAGCCAAGCAGGTCGTGGCTTTGCTGTGTTCATTCTGACAAACCTATAAAGCATCCCCGCACGTCCGGCAACCATTTCAGTGCTCCGGCCGGGACAAAACGGACGGCTTGGGCTCGGGCTTGGTCAATCAGCCGCTCGAGCCCGTACTGGCGTAGCGGGTTGACGGGCAGCAGACGCTCGGCATGTTCGACGCGGACCAGATGTTGAGTGCGCAGCGCCGGATCATGGGAACGGCGGTCGCGTTTGACGGCCAGCATGTAGGGACGCACCGCGTGCTCATACACCCGCATGCGCAGCCGGTCGAGTTGGTTCCAGAATTCGATTTCCCCCTTGAGGGCGACTTCGAGGCGATCGTCTCCCGCCGGCAACAGGCCCAACACCGGTCGTAAAGTGATGATGTCCGGAGGACAAGCCAGCTTTTCCGCCGTCTGCATCAGCACGTCGTAGTTGAAGAGGTGCAGCCAGCCCCGCGGATCGCCGGCTTCCAGGAGTTTGACCCCCAAGGCCGTCACGAACGGCCAGTCTTTTCCCCGGTTGGTGCGCTTCATCTCCGCCACCGTATGCAGGCCAGCGTAGCAGCCCAGGAGTTCCACCTCCCACGGTGAACTGCCCCGCGGTGCGACTCCGAAGATGTCGAGATAGGCTTGCGCGTCCGCGGCATCCCAGACGAAGTGGCTGGTCCACCCGCCACGCAGCCAGCGCGCATCCAATGGCGGGGTGAGATGGCCCCGGTAGCCGGGCAGATGACCCCGCAGACTCGCCTCCTCCAGCAGGCCCAGGAACGCCCCCGCCCCATCCGGCGCACACAGCAGGTCGCAACTTTTCGTCGCCTCCGCCACCCCGAACGCCACGCACGCCATGCCGCTGGTGATGGCGCAGGCAATCCCCCGGCGGCGGGCGCGGGCGACGAGGCTCTCGTAGAACTCTTCCAGTTCGGCGTAGCTCAAAGGCATGACTCTCCTTTACTGCCCCATGCTCGCGACGTCGAGAGCCAAAGTGCTTTAAAAAGCGGCAGGCTGCGCCCTCGGAGCCTGAATGTAATCAGGCCCCAGCGCGGGTCCCAGTCTCCGGTGTGGGTATGCGGGCAGCCTCCAGACACAGATGCCACGGATTTGCACGAAACATGGGACTGCCGCTTTACCACTTGTTCTGCATTCCGCCTTCTGCCTTGTGCCTTCTGCATTCCCTCCCAAGTGGTCCGTAATCCGTCGTCCCCTTATCCCATTTCAGCTTTCTACTTTCAGCGTTTCAGCTTTTCCCCTGTCGTCCGTCGTCGGTCCCCAGGCTATGTAGGCGCTTTGTCCGGATATTCTAGGCTCGAAGTTGGATGTTGGAGGTTGGAGGTTGGATGTTCGGTGTTTACCATAAGTATTGTGAATACAAGCCCCTATTGCGCCTCCCTTGCGGTGGTCTGGGGGCACCATGGTACCACCATGGTACCGTCCTATACCCGTAGAATACGCCCAAAGCCCCCTTTTTAATCAGTCAAGCTTATCCAAAGCCCGAAAACCAACTCCAGACCCTGCTGCCAAGAGGCAAAAGAAGTAAAAAAGATCGGAATTCGGCCTTCTCTTGCGCTTTTTGTGCCCTTTCGCGGCTAACCCATTTACCTCCAGAGGTTTATAGTCAAAACATGAAGGCAGAAACGTCTCATCCGCGTTGGCTTGACCCGCCGTAGCCTTGGCGGAGGGTGGACTGCCTTGGCGTCCTATGAAACATTACTCCGGAAACCTGGGGACCCTTTCCGGCTTCCTGCCCCCAGTTGATGTAGGCTGTGGAGAAACGTTGTTCTGACCCCGATTCGGCGTTCGCTTCTCGGCGGCAATGCCTCGTCTCCAGTGGGCTCGGCTGGGAATGCTTCAACTCCGGGCCTTGGAAGGTAGCACGGAATGCCCGCCGTGCGAAAAGGGGTCCCGCACCATCGCGCATCCGGCGTCTTCCTTCTGCCAACGACTCGCGCAATTAAGCCCTCGAAACTCCCGGACGGCGCCACGAACAGGCATTTGCCGCCACTGGCGACGATGCTGGCCGATGCTCTCCGAGCAGACCGCTATGGGGGTGACCACAGTCAAGGCCACCGGCATGTAAGGCGAGGTCGCATATCGTCGTCAATCGGAAGAATCAGAAACGCGCGGTTCAGATTATCCAGGAATACAATCCCAAGGCCTTCGTCACCACCCAAAACATTCATTGTGAGTGAACCGGCCTCGCCGAGCAAATTACGGATATACCCCGCTATGGAGGCCATTTCCAACTTGCGCGCTATTCTGGAGTGGCTTCGGCAGCAGGGACAGACGTCAGACTAATCTCCTTCCGAGTCCAGCGGAGGAGAAACTGCTCCTGGTCCTTGGTAAAGGCAGCCCTAGTCAGTTCGCTCAACAAGCTGGCCTCGGGTGCGGCCTGCAAGCGGGCCAAAAGCACGGTTCTGAGGAGTGGGACGGGAATTTCTTTCACCTGCTTGACCAGTGAGTCTCTCTCGGGATTCTTGTAGATGACCAGCTCCATCAGTACCGCGCAGCCGCTGACCACTCCGAAGAGAGTATCCCTGTCCAGTCTGGGCGGGCCCCCTCCCGTGAAATCGAACACATGTCGGGGAAAACTGCGAAGGTCTGCATCTGCCACGATGTTGCTGTTTACTAGCGTGTTGGCCTGAAGCAGCAACCTCCCCACCTCTTGAAGAAGCGACGAGGAAATCGCCAGCTTCCTCTTTCCTTTAGGCGAATTGGCACTCCAGAAAGCCGTATACATCCCCATTTCAACGAGTGATGGGAAGGTCAGAGCCAGCATGGGATATGGGCATCCTCGGAAGAGACCTTCCAGGCCGTACCATTCAACCACCTTGCTGAGCGGCAATTTTTCTAACCGTGCCAGGGCGAGGCACGATCGGAAATCCGTCGGAACGAGGTCATCTGTCCTGGAACGGAATGCCGTTGACCAGCGCTCCGACATCTGGTTCCAGAACTCTGAGCACCCTGCTGGGGGTTCGCCGAGCTGGTGATGGCGACGGTGTAGAGCAAGCTCAAAGTTGCGACTGAGCTCCAAAGCCAGGCACCTCCTGATTTCGTCGTCCGTTCGCTCGATCTGTGCCTTGAGGAAGTCCTCGATGCTTGATCCCACAATGGGGCGGTTCTCGGCTGCGCAGGCGAGCAGGGAAGCGAGAGACTCCACCGGCTGGTCCTCATGGTAAAGAGTATTGCGACGCTCCGTAGCGTCCTCGAGATTCCTACCCCATGCGAGGTACCTTTCCAGGAAGACTTGGACTATTGACTTAACGATCTTTGGACTCGGAACCATGAATTCTAAGCAGCGGACAGCAAACGACAGCAGATTCCAGCGGGACTGCTCATCAATTTCCGCGCTCCTTTTGACAACACCTGCCAGGAGATCGTCTCCTCCGCTTTCAACATTTCGATTTAGAAGCTGAAAGGCCAACTGGGCCACCACGTCCCACTCTCTCCTTTCGATTCTCGGAAGCAATATCCTAGCCAAGGCCTCTGGTGTCGGGTTGGTTCGAACGAGGTTGGCCGCTGCGAAGTATTCCAGGAATGTGCGGTGCGTAAACTGGTACAGCCGTTGCCCTTCCTTTGTCGTCCCGGTATCGGTGAACACCCAGGCTCGGCCCCGGCAAAACTCGATAAAGCTGCGTGCGGCACCCTCCGCCTCTGCACGCTCATCGAAGCGGTGGGCGGCGAGGTAATCCGCTGCTTTAGATATTAGCTTGTCCTCCGTGACCCCTCCTTGCAAAGACTCGTCTCCATAAATCCAGGACGCAAGATTCATCATTGCTGGTCGAATATGCGCCTCGAAAGGCAGAGGCACGAGAATTCCCCTGGACTTGTCCCATCGCTCGAAGAGCATCATGGCGCATTTCTCATAAACATCAGGTCTGTTTTTGGGAATATAGTTGTCTCCCCGATAAATTGAGCACATGAGCCCGAGCATGAGAGGATTGGACCTCAAATCCGGCACCATTCGGCTCTCGCTCAGAAACCCCGACGCTTTTGCCTTGCGCTCGGGCGCAGTCAAGCCGTTATCGGTGCCAAACCATTTGCGCACGTAATCTTGAACCTGATTCTCGTTGAAGGGCGCCAACCTAAAGACGGAAAACCTCTCCTCGTCAAGGGGTGCTTGTTCGTATCCGACTTCGCGGGAAGTCACCAGCACAGGTACAGCCGGGTAAAGCTCACAGAATGATTCTATGTCGTTGCTGACTTCCTGGCGGTAGGCGGTATCAAGGAGTTCGTCCAAGCCATCGAAGATGACCAGAGATCGGCCTTTCAGGAGCATATAGTCGAAGGCGCCTGCCAGGGGCTTGATCTGATAATTTGAGTTCGCGGTGGCTTCAATAAAATCGAGTATGGAGGCCTTATGGAGCTTCTTCTCGGCGCCGTAGTCCCTCAGAATAACGAGAATCGGGGTTACCTGTCGGCCCGCCAACAGCCTATTGGAATACAGGGTGCACAGGTCGTGGCAAACCTTTGCGCTGAGCGTGGACTTGCCGCCTCCAGGGTTGCCTAGGATGACGGCTCTATAGGCTTGCGAGAGGAATTCTGACGCGCTAAGTGTGCACACCTCCTCCCCTTTCCTTCGGGGAGTGGTTGTGAAACTGGGAGCGACGAATATCGAATCAATAGGTATCTTCCGTGCGGAGTCAAAATGCGGGGGAACTAAGTGCCTATGGCGGCTCGCAACTTGTCGCCGGTATTTCTCCTCGAATTTCCGCAGTCCCTGTAAACTAATGCGCCCACCAGTGTTATGCTGCTCAAGACTTCTCTGGATTGCTGCGATCTCGTCCCGCAGAATGCGGAACCGAACGCTCGAGCGCGCTTCGTGGGCCGTCAAAACGCCAGCTTCAATACTGGTCTGTAAGGTCTTTTCGCAACCAGCGACAAGGGCGTTGAACAGTATCTCGCCCGGCCCTTTAGTTTTCGTTTCCGGAAGCCCCACAAACATGGCCATTGAAGCGATAAACTGCTGCTGGATCGCCTGATAACTGCTTTGCAGCGGAGTCTGCAGAGCTTGGGTCGCGTAGATCTGCCTGACGTACTCCTCGACTTCAGGCGAGCACAAGTAGAGGCAAATCTCCTCCAACCTGCCCGGTCCCGTCCACTGAATGGCGTCCGCGACGCTTTGAATAGATCTCTTTAGGAGGGCCGGCAAATCGATTTCTTGCGTCTTATCACCAACTGCGACCTTGCGCAATTGGCGACCGGCCTGTCCGAGAATTCCCGTGACTCCGTTGGCCACGACGCCCAAGATTACATTCTGCACGTTCGAGTCGAGAAGCTCCAGATTCATGGGCGGATTTTACTAACTTCAGCATCTTATGGAAAGCAGATTAGCAGTGGAAAAGACACGCTTCGACCGTTGGCCTGAGCTGAGGCGGAGGCTACGGGCACGCTTTGGCGCTTACAGCCTTACAAGCGGGCGTTGGCGCTCTTGGAGGCGCCCATGTGCATGCGGCGGGCCATGGTTTTCACCATCAAATCTGATGCTCCTGGCCCCTTTCCAAAGCCTCACAAACCCAACTTCTGCGCCGCCGCCTGGGTCCAGTCGCTATTGTAGCCGACCCGCTCGGAGTCGCGGTGTCAAGACCTTGGGATGAGGGAGCGGGGGTGGATTGCTTTCCGGGCCAAGGCGGGGCAGACAACGCCACGGTGCGCCGTTTGGTTCGCTTGCGGATGCGGGAGCGCCGTGAAAAGACTTCACGGATGCTTGCCTGATGCGCATGAGCGAACTGACCGACGCCTGCAAGATACCCTTCTGGGAAAGGAAATTGGGACCGGCACAAGCATACTACCTGTGGGGGTTGGGCGATTTGGGAGAACGCCACATATAGTGCTTTCTGGAGCGTTATCGGCGTTACGTGCCTGAGAATGCAACAGTTGGCCTCGCAGGTGGATTGCGGACAACGGGGCGATTGGGACCCAGGCAGAAAATGCCGGATTCCGGCGTGATACCTGAGCCTTGAAAGTGTTACGCGACTCCGGCCCAGTAAAACCCCGGCGCGCGGACATTCTTGTCCGCAGCAACGCAGTATGGGAACCAGGCGCCCGACTATCCAAAGGCGCTGATTGTTCGAATCTTGCTGCGGACAAGAATGTCCGCGCGCCGCCCAGGACCGGAGGTCGAAGGCCAAGCTGGTGCGCCTTTCGGCATGTAAGTGGCGTTTGGAAGTTCTTGTCCCCATGTGCGAAGCGGAGCTTGCCACCCGTTAAGCACCGGCAGAATATCGGGCTCATGAACTTGCCGCAAACGGCCGTTTTTCGCTTCCGCGGGTGCTGGTGCAAACCAATGCGGATTTGCCTGACGCTTCTCGTTTTGCACGTGGGGTTGATCCTGGATGCGGTTGCTGCCGGCGATGCGCTGCCCGAGGTCAGCGTCAGTTCGATCCGGCGGGTGTTCCACAATGGCGAGCACAATGCCTTCACGGATCTGTGCCGGTTTCAGGGGCAACTCTACCTGACCTTTCGGAGCTGTCCCGATGGTCATATGGTGCATCCCACGGCTTCCATCATCATCCTGCGCAGCCTTGATGACGGGGCGCACTGGGAGCCCGTGCATCGCTTCTCCGTGAAAGAGCGCGATACGCGAGACCCGCATTTTCTGGTCTTTCGTAACCGCCTCTTCGTTTATACCGGCACCTGGTACAGCGGCCCCGGCACGATCAAGCCCGAGGACTACGACCTGAACAAGCATCTCGGCTTCGCCGCCTGGTCGGATGATGGCGCGACGTGGAACAGCCCGGTCTTGCTGGAAGGAACTTTCGGTCACTACATCTGGCGGGCGGCCTCGTTCGAGGGCAAGGCCTACCTGTGCGGGCGGCGCAAGCCTGGGTTCGAAATCGGCCCGCGAGGGGAGGGCGAGAAGATTCAGTCACTGATGCTGGAAAGCGACGATGGTCTGGTCTGGAAGCAGCGGGCGTATTTCCAGGAGACCGCCGGCGATGAAACCGCGTTCCTGTTCCAAAGCGACGGCGGCCTGCTGGGGGTGGGACGTCACGGCGGGGGCAAGAACGCGCAACTGCTCCGCGCAAAGCCGCCCTACGCTGATTGGGAGCGTAAGGACCTGGGCCGTTCCATTGGCGGCCCCTTGCTGGCCAAATGGGGCGATCGGATCGTTGTCGGCGGACGAATGACCACCGCGGAGAAAGGACCGAAGACCGCGCTTTGCTGGCTGGTGGGCGATGAATTGAAGGAGTTCGCCGAGCTTCCAAGCGGTGGCGACAACTCCTATCCCGGTTTCGTCGAGCTATCGCCGCAACGAGCCCTGGTGTCGTATTATTCGAGCCACGAGCGCGACCCATCCGGCAAGGTCATCACCGCGATCTATCTCGCGGAACTGACTCTGAAGTCATGGAAACCCCATGAGGTTCGGCAAATGAATGGGACGGGGGGCGAGATTCGGCTCCCCGCGCAGTTCCAGATGGTCACTGAGAGTTGGAATCGCGTGGTGGCCGTGCCTTACATCATCTACATGCCGGAGAAGGATCGCCTGCTGATGCTGGTGAATTGCGATTATCCGCATCATGCCGAGGTGCTGTTCAGCGATGATCGCGGGGCCTCGTGGAGTTCGCCGAAACCCGTGTTTGTGGGGACCGACGGCAAACCCGTGGCGGGTATGGGCACCTCGCTGTGCTACCTGGGAGAGGGAAATGTGCTGTTCTATGGCAGCGCGCGTTGGTTCAGCCGCGATTACGGCCAGACGTGGAAGGAGTCCGTGCCTTTGACACCCGCGACTGATGGCAAGCCGTGGTATATGTGGGATCCGCCGCTCGTGGAACGCGACGCCAAGTCGGGCAAGATCGCTCGACTAATCGAGACTGGCTATACCTGGTTCAAGCCGCCGGAGGTCAAGACGGCGCACCAACAAGGCTATGTCCGCTTCAGCACGGACGAAGGCACGCGCTGGAGCCCGTCAGCGAAGATCCCTCAATGGGAGGCGGTGAGCGAGGTAGCGTTGCTGCGCGCGGCGAACGGTCATTTGGTGGCGGCGTGCCGCACCGATACTCCGGCCCGGATGCAACCCGAGGTGATTGACCATACCGAAGGACTGGGCATCTCCATCTCCACGGATGAAGGCCAAACCTGGTCGGCGGTGCGGAAGCTTTACGACTGGGGGCGGCACCATCCATCGCTGATCCTGTTGCCGGGCGGAGAAATCGTCATGACCTACGTGGTGCGCAAAGGGTACGTCAACACTCCGGACGGCTATCCGCAGTTCGGCATTGAAGCGGTGGTTAGCCGCGACCACGGTGAGACCTGGGACCTGGACCACAAATACATTTTGCACCATTGGATCGGGCATATCAAAGATGGGCCGACGGCGTGGTATCCGAGCAGCCAGGCGACCTCGACGGTGCGGATGCCGGATGGTTCGCTCCTCACGGCATTCGGGACGGGCTATCGCTGCCAGGACATCGTGAAAGGGCAGCCGGCGCCCCGGGATGCCGGCTTGATCCGCTGGCGGCTGAATTCCGGGGCCGTAAATGCCGAGACAAAACTCCGCGATGCGCCATTCGACTCGGAGTTGCGCAACGTTTACAACCCCGAGCGCCATTGATGGGGATAGCCGTATGCCCTCTCCCTCGGAGAGAGAATCCCCGGACATTCTTACGCGCTTTGCGCCCCTGAACCCCAAGACGGACCCCTCACCCCGGCCCTCTCCCCTTCGGAAGGGGAGAGGGGGAATCGTCGGCAGCTCTTTGGTGAGCCGAGGTTCAGGGGCAGGGAGGACTCTGGGCCGCGCTGGAAGAGGCTTACGACTCAGTGACATATGCCGACCAGCCAAAAGTGGTTCCCGTGGGGAGAAGGCTGGGGTGAGGGGGAGCGGAGCGCCCGACTGCATGGATACTGCTTAGGCCTTCGGGAACACGCATTCGCGGGAGGGCTCGCGACCGTGCCCAACCAATTCCAGCCGGTCTGAATGCAGATGTGCTACGGCAAAGGCGTTGGTATCCTTGGTCTCCACCATCCCTTTGAGCGTGATGAATGGAACCTCAGCGTGGACACCGAATGCGCCGGCATGATTGTGACCATTGATCCACGCCACCACGTTCCGGTTGCGCTCCACGACCTTCAGCAACGCATCCGCGTTCCACTCGCAGTGGTTGTTGGGCGGATAAACCGGATGATGCGCAAACACAATCACCTTGCCCCTGGCCCTGGCGGCTTTGTGACAGGTGTCCTCGAACCATTTTAGCTGGCGCTCTCCCACCGCACCATTCCAGCGCTGAGCGTTGATCGCCCCGGTGGCCGCGATGCGCTTCCATTCGGCGGTGGCATCAGCGCTCTCCTTGGAGTTCTCCGCATGCGAGTAGGGGCTCACGTCCGTCGTATCCAGCATCACCAAACAGAACCCATCCGCCCACAGGGAGTAATATCGATGTTTCAAACCGAGCCGTTTCGGCACACGTGCCTTGAAGGCATCCGGCACCTCAAAGTCGTGGTTGCCTAACAGGTGATGAAATCTGTGCCGGGATTTGGCCAGTGGCTTGAGAACCTGGTCAAAGCTCTCCCACCGGCTGTCGATCAGATCCCCGAGGTTCACGCACCACTTCAGATCCAGACCGTTGAAGTGCTCCACCGCCTCGACGAGCTTCCCGATAGACTGACGGTAAAAGCGCGTATTCCAAGGATCTATGTCAGCGAATTGTGGGTCTGAGACCAAACCAAGCCGGAGTGCCGGCTTGCGACTTGCGCCTATGAGAGACGGCCCTGTCACCGTTAGCGCAAGAGAGGCAGCAAGGAACCTGCGGCGTGAAAGCCTGTTCTTCATCCTAGCCGGTTACCATGAAGAACTGGAGTGAGATACACATGCGGTTCCCATGCTTAATTGCCCTTTGCAGGTCCCAGCAGGATCACGCTGGTGGGAGCCATCGGCCGGGGCGTCACATTGAAGGTGCCTGACTCCGAGATGGCGATTGGAGGGCCGGTGATTTCGCCTCGCAAGTTGCAGAACTGCGCGGTGCGAGCCTTCATCCCAGCGGGCAACTGGATTGTGCAAGTGGCGGCGTTGCCGGCTTGCTCCCAAAGCCGCAACAATGTCCCTTCACCGTAGGGGTTGCGTCCGAAGGCCGTCAGCAGCAAGCCGCGTCCGGAGGCGGCACCTTGCGCATTGCTGATCGTAATGCCCGCCGCGGTGGCCGGGAGCCTGCCTGAAGGCGCTTCGGATACTGCGGCTAGACAGCTCGCGCGTGCTTCCCAGGAGCCGCCAATGAGTGATTCATCGCCGGGCTCAGTGTCGTCAATTGCCCACAGACGCACCCGTGACGACCATGAGCCTTCGATCCATTGGCCGAAGTTGGTCGAATAGACGTTGTTGAACAATGACACGAACACGTCCGGTATATGGGCTACGAAATCGCGCGTGTAGCGCCAGAGGCCGGGGTGCTCGAGGCTCACCAGTTGGGCGTCAATGGGGCAGATGCCAGTGGCTCCTCCTCCTGCAGATCTCACGACCAGGCCACCGTTCAAGCAGAAGAGTTCATGGTTGGAGCCGCGAACCAGGTCTTTGGCCGGGTCCACGATGCTGCCCAGGCGAGCTAAACGGAAACTGGGATCATCGGCGCGGAGCGGGAAGCAGAGCCAGCCGCCCTCGGGCCAGGGGTCCGGCGTCTTGTTGGCGATGGACCACTCCAAGTCCACCCAGGGCTGCCCCGCGTAGAGCGTCACCCGCAACTGCGTGGCATCGGGGATGATGCCGTGGGGTTTCGCCTTAAGCACCGCCGTGACGCAGACTGTATTGCTCCGAATCTCAACCGCCGCCTCCGCCGCCGTCGCAGCGCAATAGGGCTGCTCCTTGGCGGAGGGCAATTTCGGTTTCCCGTGGCTGATCATCTCCCCCGATTTCGGCGACAACACATAGGCGCTTGTGAAACTGGCTGCCTGGTCGGCGTCGAATCTCTCGTACAAGTATTGCCCCAGCGCGTACTGTGACTGCGTGTTGACCAGTTCCCGGCCGGTTCTTTTGCAGACGATCGAACGGATGCCACACCGCGCGGCATCCAGTGTCACGCGCAAGAACTCGTTCTCGATGCAATTGCTCGCGATTGCCGTTTCCTTGGCGAGTGGTTTTGCCGACATCACGTAGGTCCGGTATCCCAGCGGCGGCAGCTTCCTTGCTACGAAGCGCAACTTCCCCTGTTCCGCCGCACCAGCAAGGATTTCCCCACTCGCCGCGTCCTTCAAGTCTGTGGCCGCGTCGGTCCACGGCACCTCGACCGCCCCGTCGCGGGTCCAGGGCAGGGGATTAAACACCACGACGCGCCGGCCAGGCACTTGAACCGCTCCCGCCAAGGCGTTCATCCGCTCCTCAATTCCTCGATCCACGACCGCAGCCGCCTTTCGTGCGTAGGCCCGCTTTTGGTCGAATCCCTCCAGCAGAAACTTATATCGCCCGGCCGCAAGTTCCCGTTTCCACTCCTCACCGTAACGGTAGCCGGCATACCGCGGAACGTCCGGCCCCCAGGTGTGCTCGCCAAAGAGCAGCGTGTTCTCGTACGCCTCGCGCACCGCCTCGGTGGCTGAGCCAGTGGAGGCACCCCAAACCTCCAGGAGAGTGTCGAGGGCCTCCAAAGCCGCGATGCGCGGGCGGGTGGAATGGGCCAATTGCGTTTCGATAGGCATCGAGCCG
>SESF01029215.1_pt1 | contig 16725 bp, 11 predicted proteins | sample 3171521 | NCBI WGS metagenome assembly SESF01 (sample SAMN10866945, study PRJNA518727) | freshwater metagenome | biome: subpolar coniferous forest; feature: holomictic lake; material: water; isolation source: holomictic Lake 227, 6 m and 8 m depth | place: Canada: near Kenora, Ontario | collected...
ATAAATGGCAAGTCCGCACAACCTCGTCCAGTGATGCCAGACATGTCGGCACACTCAGGCAGGTGAAACCCAAAATTGAAACTTTTAAAAATAGGTGGCTCACGCTTTTCGCTCCTGCGTTGACCGGCGGATAACCAGCTCGACTGGAAGCGTAAGCTCCCGACCGTTCCAAGGTTTGCCCTCGATCTGTGCATTCAATAGAATCATAGCTTTTGTACCCATCTCTGCAAAGGGTTGCGACACCGTTGTCAGTTTCAGAGCTTTCGAGACAGGCTCATTGTCAAATCCCACGACACTCAAATCACCGGGAATAGAAATGTTTTGGTCAGAGCACCAGCGGAAGACTTCCTGAGCCGTACGGTCGCAACTGGCGAAAAGCGCGGTCGGCGTTTGCGGCTTGAGGGACAACGCCTTGCTTGGCGCACGTGCGACGGAACGTCCCTTGGACTTGAGCTGCGCCCCCACTGCTCTGCCCTCGAAGAGTAGGCTCAGTTTCCGGTCGACGACACGCTCCCAACCGTGGAAGTAGTCGTCTGGGCTGACCTCCAGAATCTGTGAGGCCGGTAATGCCACACCCCTTTCCGCGAGATAATCGCGAAACCCTGCCAGCCTCTTTTGAATGGTCACCGCCGAATGCGCGCCCATGAAGGCGAACTGCCGATGCCCCAACGCATAGAGATGTTCCGCCACCAGCCAGCCGCCCCGGTAGTTGTCTGCCACCACGCTCGGAAACGACATCTGTGCGTTGTGATGATCCAGCAGGACAAACGGAATGCCATGTTTTTTAATCGCAAAAATGGCTTCAAAAAACTCGGGCTTGTGCCAGGCGATGATGAGCGCCCCGTCGACATCATCCCGTCCGGCCAGCTCCGCCAACAGACGCAGGTTCTCGCCAGTCTCAGACAGACCGTCCTTAAGTTGGACATCGAAATTGAACTCCTTGGCCATGCGTTGCGCCGCCCGAAAGAACTGCGCGAAGGACTCGCGACCAATGTTGTCAAGGATCAGCCAGACTTTTTTTACCTTGTCCGGATCGTCCTTCCGCACATAGAGACCCTTGCCCGGCCGGCGCTGAACCAGACGTTCCTCAACCAGATCGTCGACGGCCCGCCGTACCGTGACCCGCGAAATGCCGTGCTGCCGCGTCAGGTCGACCTCTGAGGCGACAAAGCCGTCCTCGCCCACCTGACCCGCTTTAACTTGCTTGCGCAACGTTGCCGCCAGTTTTTCGTACGCCGTTCCGTTTGTCATACACGTGTCCATTCGTTTCCTTCGCTTAAAATTCCGGGCCACGTTTCAAATTGGCTCAGAAAGTAACATGTCTTGAATTTCAAGAAATTAGCATAATACATGTATTGCTTACAAGCGCAAAGTTAAAAAGTTGTATGGGGCAGTTTCTGGGAGCGTAATTCCGAGGTGTTGGCAAACTTCAGCGTCCAGCGTTGGACGTGGAGCGTTGAGCCTGTTGGTATAGAGCCGCAAGCTGACGGGGCGTCACAAACACCATGTCCGCAGGCCGCTCATCGTAGAGTTTGCAGATCAACTCGAAATCCTTGTAGGTCCAGCAGTGGAGGAAGCCGTTGACAAAGGCAGGGCGCACGGAACCTACTTGTTCGCGGATCTCTCGTGGAAAGCTGTTCGTGCCAAAACGCCAACTGGTGACCGCCCGGAAGACTGGCATGCCCTCGGGCAGCGTGTAGGTGAGGTTCGTGATACCCTCGCGCCCGGAGTAGCGCCCCATGTCTGCAAAGAGCGAATGCATGTCAGGGATTTTCCGCGCATACTGCCTGAGCATTTCATCCTTGCCCTCGACCGTCCGGACGGTTCCCATGTCCAGTCGCTTCAGATACCGCCCTGTCCAGTCCAGAAAACCATCATATACCGCCTGCCGGTCGGCAAATGCCGTACCATAATTCTGTGGCTGTATATACCCGATTCCGGAAACATCGGAGATGAATTCCGTGCTGCTTCCACCCTTCTCATAATACCACTGCGCAACCGCCGGCATCAGATCAAAAATCGCCGGCCCCATGCCAAACGCAAGTGAGAATTCACCGAAACGTTTGTGGTCAAAATATTTTTTCATGAAGGCCAACCAGCAGTTCTGGTTGTCGCCGTCGGACAAGACCAGTGCCACATAAATCTTGCTCTTGTCCAGCACCGGAAGCAACGGCTGCGCCTTCTGTTTCAGCCGTGAAATCTGTACGCCGCTCATCACGCTGAGGTTGGCCAATGAATCGTTGCAGACCAACGGCTTGGCGTATTGACTGGCCAGCTTCACGCCGTACACTTCACCCATACCGACATGCTCGCCAGCATACGGGAAACCAAGGATCGCGCTGTTCGGCGCGAGTTCAGAGAGAATGTATTCCGTGAGCCGTTTTTCGCGTTCGGGATCAGCACCTGGCAGACTACCATCCATTTTTCCCGCAGGCCAGAGCATCACGGATCGCCACTGGATATCGTAGGCAAACGCGCCGTTGCCCAGTCTCGCCGGGTGCAGGTAGTTGCAAAGGTGACGATTAAATTTATTGGAATACGTCTGCCAGACCCATTCCATTCCGTCGGCGTACGTGACGAAGCGTTTCCGCAAATCGACCCGAATCGGAATGCCGAGTTCAGCCGCCAATTCCGGCGTGGCAATGATCAGATCCTCGCAGGCTGCTACATTGGCCGCCAGCAGATCGCCTCGATAGAGCTCGCGATCCGGCACGACCGCGCCTTTGTACGCGCTGGCAAACTGCTTGAACAACGCCCGCCAATCCGTGACCTTATCATATCCTTCTACATATCCGCGGGCCACGTGCCAGTCGAGCCAGAAATCGGTCAACCCGTTGTAGCTTAGCCAGAGGCACGGCCGCTTACGGCTCGTCAAGCCCTGAAGGCACGCCAGCGCCACCCGCTCTTCCACGTTGAGTCCAGCACCCTTCACGACCAAGAGGCGTTTCGCGGGCGTTTTCGATTTGGGCAGAAAGGTGTCCCCCCAAGAAGGTCGGGTCGCGCGATAAATCAGGTTGGTCGGTGCGACCATTGCTGACCGTGGCGCTGACAGACTTTTCTCTGCCTGAACTTGAACAACCGACTTCAAAGTGAGTGTATCGCATCCACCGGCCAACATCCCTGCCAACAACAGTAAGCCTGAAGCAATACCCTCGACATGTTTCAATGGTAACATCGTGATCTAACCCTCCATTTCATTTGATGAATTCAGGGGATATCCCCTTTTAATTTAAAGCCTCATAACGAACCGACGTCGACGCGCTGGGGGGTCCCTCGCGGCCGTCCTTGTCCACCGCCGTCACACGGTAGTACCAGTCGCCGGTCATCACCCGTCCCGTCAGATCCTCGCCATTGTCCATGAAGGACAACTCCGCATCCGCCGCCACGTAGGTCAGCCAGGTGGCCGGCCCCGCCGTGAATTTCTTATTTCCCGCCCGATAAATGCGGTACTGCGTTGCCCCCGCCACCGGCGACCACGACAGCGTCCGCTCCACCACCTTCACCTTTACGGCACCAGGTACTTTGGCGGTCCGGCTCTCCTGTTCCACCGTCAATGACGACACCTGCACTGGCGCTGTGATCGGGTAAACGCTCTGGTTGTCCCCGTCACCCGCCTCGATGAAGTATTCCACCCCGTCCTGGGTCACCGCCGACGCAGGAATCACTGCCACGAAGGTTGACTTCACCCGCCGCGTCATCAGCAGGCGCGTCCACGTCGCAGCTCCCGGCTTGCGGTAGCAGAGCGTGGCTGAGAGCAGTTCGTAAACCCGGTTATCCAGCAAGCGCGCCTTGATCCAAACCGGCTGACCCGCCATCGCCGTCGTCGGCGGTGAGATCACCACGATCCGCGGCGGGGTCTTGTCGCCATGACCCGCCTCGCAGGTCACGGGCAGCGAGGCGAGACTTTCGCCATCGTTAAACTCCACCGCCGTCACTGTATAGCGGAACCGCCCGCTGGCGCAGTCCAGATACGAGCGGGCCTCCGGCGGCAAGGGCCGCTCGGTCACTTTCCGGCCGTCTCGGTAAACATGGAACCCGCGCGCGCCCAGCCGTGCCAGCGTCCACGTCAGCTGTGCTCCTTCCGCGGTGCCCCGCGCCTGCAGATCGGAGGGAATGACACTGCCCACCCCGGAGGGAACGCCCTTGACGGTCAGCTTCAACTGCTCAAGCCCCACCAGGTAGTTCTTCTGAACGTACCGGTTCTGCATGCTGACAACCGTACCGAGTGAAGAGATATCCGTCACACGCCCGATGAAGTGCTGGGCCCACGACTCCATCGGACCCGGAAAGTTCTGCCACTTCATGGCCCTGAATTTCGTGTTGAGCAGAATATGATCCCGCGCCGCCGCGATCCGGTGGCGCACGTACTCCAGCCTCTGCTTCTGGCCCGCCATCTCCGCCCCCGCGATACAGCGGTCCAGAGTCATGAGCTGTTGCTCCGCCTTGGCCAGGTTATCCACCGTGTTCCGGCTCGAGAAGACCAGGCAGACCGATTCGGCTTCCGCCAACTCCTTCGCCTCCGGCACAGTGAGTGTGGCCGTGACCTCCACAGACTTGGCGAAATCCCCCGTCACGGGAACCAGACAATCGCCCAGTTTCTTGCCGTCCGGCCCCCCTAGCTTGATTTCAATCCTGCCTCCAGCGGTTGCCGAAGCCACGGAGGCCCGGAAGGTGGTCCACTTCGGGTTGAAGGTCTGCCCGGCAGCCAGACGGTAAATCGCCCAGTTGCCGTGATCGATGTATCCGAGTACTCGTCCGATCGCCCTGCCGCCCTGTTTGTAAACGGATTCACCTCCGGTAGTCCGCCACTCCGCGACGCCTTGGCCGGAAAAACCCAGACTCGTCATATTGAAGAGCGACTTGCCTTCGTTGCTGGCTTCGAACTCCGGGGTCCAGCCACACTCCCCGGCCAGCGAGGCCAGAGGCTCGTTGGCGTTGATGATCGCCGTGACTTCAGGGGTGGCCACTAGGCCGTAACTCCGCTGGGCATAATCCCGATAGACGGCTTCCGATGTCTTATAGGCGTCGGCCTTGTCCCACGGGGCGCGGGCGATGTACCAAAGCTTCGGCGAGATCGCATCGGACAGCCGCCAGGTCAGGCAGTACAGCCCCTTGAGATTCGGTGCCCGATTCCGCCACGTGTCCAGGGTGTCGGCTAGGTCGATGTTATAGGGATAGTAATACATGGAACTCGCCATATCCCGCTCCAACCAGGGACAACCCCAATACTCCCTTCCCCTGTAAATTGATCCGTTTTCGAACTTGGCGGAGTAAGGAGCAATGGGCGCACAAATCACGTCGGCCGGCAAGGTGGCGACATCCTCGGCTCTGATGCCCCATCCGGCCACCGCAAAACGTGTTCTTGGTGAAACCTCTCGTATTCTTTTGTAAAAAACGTCAAATATGGTCCGCCACTTTTGACGTGCCTCAGACGTCGCACCCAACGTTTCCGACTGAAAACAGAAAAGAAAATCAAGCTCAGGGTAATCATCGCTGATCTGGCGAAAACGGGCCTCAATGACGCGAGGGTCTTCGGCCCGGAGGTTTCCGGAATACGCCGGGCGCATGATCTTGTCGATGTCCAGCCCCAGCCCGATCTTGACGCCGCGCTGATGGGCGTAGGCGATCACCCGCTGAAAGAGGTTCGCGCCCTTTCGAAAGACCTGCCGGTTGCTCAGCCGCTCGTTGTGCAATGCGCATTCAGACCCGAAATCGTAGTCGTCAAACAAGTCAGTCGCGCCGAAGAGATAGCGGTTGACATCCCAGCCTGGTTTGCCTCCCCAGGAGTGGCCGCTACGGGCCGTCGCCATCCAGGATCGCGTCATCTGGCCGTCCACCTCGAAGTTGTGGAACATCCCATTGTGGTCGCACTCGCCGTTGTAGTTATGAATGAGCAGAAAGTTCATCCGCATCCGCGCCATCTGGTCGATGATGAACCGCCAGTCCTCCCAGGAGTAACTCGTGGAGCCAGCGGGATAGGCAGTCCACGGAACGATCCCGCGATAAGCCACAGCCGGAGTCTTTTCTTCATCCACAACAGGCCAACCCGAAAAGGCCTTTTGCGGCACCAGCACATCGCCATCGGGAAAGAAAGAGACGCCCATGTGATCCTCGAGCAACCCGTAGACGCCATACAGGCATCCGGCCGGGTCGGCCCCGGCGACGATCATCGCCGGACGGTTGGCGACCGTAACGGTTTTCAAGACATAGCCTTGGGGGCCGGGTTCGGTGGCACTCCATGCCAGTTGTCCGCGGTCCACCAGCAATTTCAGGGCCGGCCAGTCCTTGGGCGACCCGATCAGGCAAAGCGGCTCATTGCCCGCCGCCGGCGCATCGGCCTGCTTTACCGGCAGCAACGTACCGGTCAGCTTGTACAGGTACAGGCGCAGTTCCTGGGCCGCATAGACCTCCGTGGCGTCTGCGGCGGGAGAGAGAAGAATCTCCGCCTCCGCCCTGGGCACAGCGATCCAAATACCGCTTACCAAAAAAACACCGATCAACCATCTTCCGATTTGTTTTTGCCCCTTTTTTTCATCCATATATTCATCCCATCAGGTGTCCATCATGGAACAGCGAACGTGTTATCCTTCCGAACGATCCAAAAAATCTAATCACGGCCGTCCCATAGGGATGGCTAGGCAGTAGCAGTTTAGGCTGTAGGCTATTAGGTGAAACGCTACTGAAACCTGACCATTGTTCCGATCATCGGAACCAGCGTCACGGTCTTATCCCCATAAACCGCAACATACGAAAAATTGCCCGAGGATGACTCCACCTTGGAGAACGCGCCAGTGAATCCGTTGGGAATACTCAGCCCCACAATTCTCCGGGTATTCTTGCCGCCGACCGACTCCACCCGCACCGTGCCGGAAAGCGCCGTGCCGACACCGGTCACATTCAACGTACTGTTCGTCGTCGTACCCGCGTTGATGACCACCACGCTGCTCGCGCTCAGTGTGAGATTACTTACCGTCAATTTTCCGCAGGCCGTCGCAGTTCCCGGCATGAGCCGTCCGCCGTCCTGCATCACCACGCGGTCCACACGACCCGTGCCTGCCAGACATCCTAGGCTGGTCACCGTCACGCCTGTGGCGTTGGCTGGCGCAATTCGCCCCGCCACCTCCAGTATCCCGTTGCTCACAATCGTGCCGCCCGCGTGCGTGCAAACCCCGTTTAGCGTCAGAGTTCCAGAGCCGATCTTATTCAGTGCGATGGACGTGCTCGTACCCACGCCGATCACCCCGGAGAATGTGCTCGACACATCACCGTAACCCACGGTCATCGTAGCGATCGACCCGGAGCGGTAAATCGCCCCGTCCCCGCTCAAACGGCCGAGCGTGACATCGTAAGTAAACGCCCATTGGGCATTGTTAGTCAGACTCATCGACGCACCCACAGGCAGGGCATTTATACTGTTGTTCACAAAATATGAACCGTTTACGACGATACCGCCGGCAAAGCTGTTGCTGCCGGACAAGTAACTCGTGTTTGAAAAACCCTGCGCGATGTTAACTCCCCCGTCGCCGGCGAGGTTGCCGGTGAAGCTGAGATAGCGGCTGGCGCCGGCCGCCGGTATCATGGTCAGACCGCCGAGCCCCAACACCATGTTGGCACTGACCGTAACGCCTCCTGTAGAGACGCCAGCAGACGTGCCCGTCTGATTGCTGAACTTGACGCCGTTGGCCGTGATCGTCCCATTCGCGCCTTTGGTTAGATTGGCGCTGGTCGTCATGAAGTTAATTGTGCCCCCATCCAGATTCAACGTACCGACGGTTCCAGCCGTGCCACTGCCCACGGTCGCCGTACCCGACAGGTTCACCACGCTTGCATTCGTCACTGTCATTGTGCCGGTGCCAACCGTACCGACGTTGAGCGTCGCCATCGTCAGCGTGCCGCCGGACTGCATGACCGTTCCCGTGGCACCGGTGCCAAAAGGTGCATAAAGGGTCGGAACCGTAGCCGTTCCACCATATAAATTCAAGCGACCAACACCAGAAGCGGCTGACCCTAGTTGAATACTTTGCGAGTTCGTAAGGGCAATCGCACCATTGATCAAAGTGAAGGTGCTCGGCCTTCCAGCACCATTACCAATGTAATAGGCTTGATTGCTTGCTTCGAGCCTCGACGTTCCGTTGCTTTGGATGATATGTCCACCTTTCAACTCTAAATAACTGGCTCCGCCCGGCAGGCCGATGCCAAACATACCTGCACCATCCAGAATCAACACACGGCCATCATTGATTAGCCAGCCATTACTGGTCCGCAACGTTCGATTGGCCGCCACAGTCCAGGTCTGCGTCATAACCCCTACGTTCCACCAACCATAGTTGAAAGTCAAATCCTTCGCCGCCTGACTCATGTCGATACCTTTGCAGGTTGCACTGTTTAGCCATACCGACTTGTTTGTCAGGGTGATATGATCACCAGGATCGAGGACGATAAGCTTATCTGGATATTTATCTGCCTCCAGATTTTGCGTGAACCCGTTTGTAGCCTTATTATCAAAATAGACAGTATCACCATCTGAAAACGTTTGGCCATTCCAGTTACCTGCCGTTGACCACTTATTGTCCGCGCCACCGCCCGTCCAGTAGACATCCGCAGCGGATAATGCTGTCGGCAACCCAACACCGAAGATACTCGCAAGAACGATGATACGCATCACTTTTCTTTCCAATTTCATACCTACTCCTCCTGTTTATGACATGCCACACCCAACACGATTTTTTTTATTATGCCATTTATGATCGTCGCCCTCTATCGGGCGAACCGTAATGTCCGCCCCCCGCCCATCTGTCAAGTTCCGAAAACGCCTATAATCCGATCTTCACCGTTTCAATCGCATGATGTCCCACGGGCAGTTTTACACCACTGGATTTGACCATCAACGGCTTGCCGTTCTCTTCAATCATATTGGTCACCTCAGCCGTCTTCGCTTTCTTGAACGTCTTCAGCGTCACCCGGCTATCCTTGCCTTCAATGTCGTACAGGCGAGCAACCACCGAATCGTCATCCTCACATTTCTTGACCGTGCTGATGATGACGTTGTCGGCTGAAACCGAGAAGAAACTCATTTCCGTCGGTAACGCGGCGTTCCCCTCTGGCTTGGCGCCAACGACGGCGATCAGTTCATGATTCGCCTGTATGCCGAGTTTACGGCCTTGCCGCCAATCGCCCTCATGCGAGGTGATCGCGAAGCGGTAGGTATGGTCGCCGACCTGCGGATACCAGTTGCCCTCGCCGTTGCAGCTCTTGCGCGAGGCGAGCAGCACAGGCTGGAGCACCGTGCTCAGATTATTCATGTCGGTGGGATCCTTCCAGTCGAAGACCGACACATCGCTGCTGAGCGTCACCCCGCCCTTGTTGTCACTGGCGTCCACAAAGTTCTGAACCTCACGCGGGCGGATGTCGCGGCACTGCTCGAAATAATTCAGCTTCCCGTAGGCAAGGCCGCCCGTTGTCGGAAGTTCATCTTTGCCGATCACCACCACACCCATGGGCACCTCGTAAGCGATGGCGGGCTTGTTCAGCGCCAGCGGCAGGGCCATGCGGAATTCGCGCCATAGCTCACCGTTAAACTCCTTCAGATCCACTTCGCAGTCGATGCGCTTGAGCTGATGCCAGACCACCGCGCGTTGCCTTACGACAGTATTCTTCCACGGCTGCTCAAACTCGTAGATCGTGCGCACCGGACCATTTTCCAACAGTTTCCACTGGGGTTTGTGCAGGGCGATGCGGTCGAAGCTGGCGTCCATGACCGACTGCGGCACGGCACCGAACTCGCCCGCATCCGTACCGGCGCCGCGATTGTTCGCCGCCACCGAAAGCATCGTGAAAACTTCCCCGCCAAGAAAATGAGTGGTATCCAAAAGTTCGCGATTCAGCTGCTTGTCTAAAATCCCCCGGATTCCGCCCGGGGTCAGGCTGACGCGGTAGAAGGCATTTTCGCAACCGTCCGCATGAACTGTGGGCACTTTTCCGTTTTTCGCTTCGCCATTGACCAAGCTCCATGTCTTGTAGCCCAAAGCAGGTAGGTCGTTGGCAATGAACACCAGCTTGCGACCGGCCGGTTTGACGGTGGCGAAGGCCTGGATCTCGTAGATGCGCGCCCCGTTGTCACCGCCGCCCTGGGTGCCTTTCGTGATCGTCAGCCGCACAAAGCGCACCGGGGTCTCCGTGAACCGGTGACTGGTGAGGGACGCGACATTACTGGTTACGGGCGGAACCAGGTCGCGCCACGGACCGCCCGCCTGCTCCGCACCCTCCAGCCGAAAATCGGCCGTATTCAAGCGCGTCTCGTCCCGAAAGACGCCCATGCAGCCTTCGTGACGGATGACCACGCGGTTGATGTTGCGGGGCTGGCCGAAGTCGAGTGTTAGGACGTGTGGCCCTACTCCCCTGACGCTCGCCCATTTGTCGGTGTCGCGTTCCGCCCATTTGCCCTCGATGGCCTTGTCCGCGCCGACCTGGGTATTGAACGCCGAACTGGCTGTGGCCGTGGTCCCCATAGCTGCTGCGGCAACATTCATTTCCTCAGGAATACCCAACGTGATGAACTGACAGGGAACAGTGTTGCCCTTGGCATCCACAACATGCACAGGACCCGTGATGCCCTCTGGCAGTGTCAACTCGACTGGACCTGAGCGCGTCCACGACAAGGAATTGAACACCGTGACAGGCGTGCCGACGGAAGAGGATTTTACCTGCTTGGCAATCGAGGTGACGGCCTTATTCAACAATGCTCGACCGGTGTTACGTGCGCTGGCGATCTTTTCGTGGAAGACCCGGTCAGTGATGTGGCCGTTCTTGCCGCCAATGCCGTGATCCATGTAGAGCTCATCCATCCAGGTTGCGTCAAACTGCTTGCCAGGCCACCCCGCGAAGTCACCCTTCAGCAGGCAGGCGGCAGTTGTGAAGGTTTCGGCTGCCGGCAGCAGGCGGGCGGCCTCGCGACGCAGAGACGAAGTCCAGTGATGGGTGGGGCCATGGATGTAGAGCCACACGTCGGGGCGTTCTCCACAGCGCGTGGGGAGGTTCGTCTGACCCTTGGCGATCTGGTCGAAAAAACCGGAGAAAGATGAATAGCCGAGTGTCGGCTTGTCGCCGAGCTGCGCGTTCCAATAAGCGATGAGCGGATTGAAATCAATGGGCCTTGAAAAATCGTTACAATTCAGCAGGGCGAGGACTGGCGGCACAGCGAAGGCCCGATAGTCGGGGGCCAAACGTTCCATCAGGGTGGCGATGCCTGTCGCCGCCGCTACGGGTTTGGCCGTGAGGAATTTTTCGTGGTTAACGTAGTGGCCCGGCGAATGGGCGAGCACGCCGCTGCCGTCGGGACTGAGCCAGCGGTAGAGGCCTTCATGATAGCGGCTGATCGACAGGTACGGCACGCCGGACTTGGACAGGATCTGCTGCATCTGCCAGGTGCGGGCCGGCACGTCGGGGTTGTAAGCAACGCGCGCGTCACAGCCCGGCAGATTCTTCTGGATCCAGCGCCGGCCGTAGTAGACCTGGCGAATCAGTTCCTCTCCCGACAGCCAGGCCTCATACGGCTGGTTATAGGTGGCACCGAATTCCAAGCGGCCATCCTTCATCAGACGGACAATCTCGTCGCTCCGTTCTGGGTGCGCCTCAAGAAACTCCATCAGGTGGAGCGTACATTCCATGGTAAAGCAATAATGAGTATCCTTCTTCATCATTTCAAGGGCGGGCATAATGTTCTGCTCGATCCGGAAGCGGCGGCAGAAATCGGGCGTGTCCATCCACGCTGTGTCTTGATGACTGGAGGAGACGATCCGCAGCTCTCCTCTCTGAAAATATCCCGAGGCATTGGTCTTCACCTCTGGCTTGGACTCTTCAGCGGTCGCGAAGACCGCCACACTTAACGCCAACGCATTGATCAGGTTCTTATTCATTGCATCTCCTCCTTCAGTCCATTTTTCTTCAGAAATATCTTCTCAATATCTTCCAGCGAATGCCCCTTGGTCTCCGGGACCCGGAACAGCACAAAAAACAGGTTCACCAGTGCCATAAGGGCAAACATCCAGAATGTGCCGTGGTTTCCAAGCGCTTTTTGCATGCCCGGAAAAACCAGATTTCCAAGAAAAGCGAAAACCCACAGCGCTGTGGTGGCGACAGACATGGCGCGGCCCCGCACCTTGGTCGGAAAGATCTCTGAAAGTATAACCCAGCAGACAACCCCGTTGCCGACGGCATGTCCTGCCACAAAGGCCATCACCCCGATCAGGACTCCGATGGGCCAGCCTCCCATGAAGTAAAATATCCCAACCGCTGAAAAGGCTGTCACCTGGATGCCAATACCCGTCAGTAGCAAGGTTCGTCGCCCGGCCTTGTCCACGAGCCACAGTGCCACCAACGTAAACACCAGATTGATGACACTCACCAGCACCGACTGGAAAAACGCGTCACAAGTCTTCGTTCCGGCTGCCTCAAAGATGGAAGGCAAATAAGAAAATACCGGCGTGATGCCGCTGGTCTGCGTCAGCCCCGCCAGTACAACACCCAGGATCAGCGCGCGCGCGAACCCCGAGGTGAATAATTCCGAGAATTTTCCCTCCTCCGCCGCCAGCGACTCACGGATGCCCGAGAAATCTTCTTGCGCAATCGTCTTGCCGTTGATCCGTGTCAACACATCCAGGCCTTCCTCCATCCGGCCCACTTTCATCAGCCACCGCGGGCTCTCCAGCGCAGCGACAATGGCCAGCGCAAACATAACCGCCGGCACAGCACCCGCCATGAACATCCACTTCCATCCGACTTCCAGATTCCACGCCTCCGTCCCGCTCCGCTGGATCAGCATGTTGACGAACACCGCGCTCAAAATCCCGAGCACGATCCCCAACTGGTAGAGCGTCACCAGACGCCCGCGTATTCGAGTCGGTGCGATCTCCGCGATATACATCGGCGCTAGGATCGACGCCGCCCCGATGCCCACTCCGCCCAAGATTCGCCAAAGCACAAACTGGCTGAGCGAATAAGAAAAAAACACGCCGACGGATGATCCGGCAAAACACGCCGCGCAAATGGCAAGACTTTTCTTAAGGCCGATGCGATCCGCCAGCCACCCTGATCCTGCAGAGCCCGCAAGACAGCCCACCAGCGCACAGCCAGCCGCCCAGCCAATACCCGCTGCATCCAAATTGAATGCCTTCGCGAGATACCCGATAGCACCGCTGATCACGATATTGTCATAGCCGAACAGGAAGCCACCCAGCGAGGATACGCTTGCGGAAACCACCAGAAACCAAAGATTACGTCCCATCTGCTTGTCATCCGTCATTCTGACTCACCCTCCCTTTTCTCACTCACGCACTAACGAACTAATGAACTTCCCCACTAACCCCTTCCGTACTTCTCCGCTGCCGCCATCAGCGCCCGCATGTTCTCAGGCTTGGTGTTGCGCCCCAGCGCGCACCCTGAACTGAGAAATAACCCGCGTCCAGCAGTGGCCTCAATGATGCTGCGAACCGCTGACTCCACCTGGTCAGGCGTACCAAAGGCCATCGGGTTGCTGGGGTTGATGTTCCCCATCAGCACCGTCGACTCAGGCACCGCGCTACGTGCAACTGCCATATCGAGTTGCCAATCCACCTCAAGAATCTTTGCGCCGACGCGGCCCATGTCCGCGATGATCCCGTTCGTATTGCCGCAGATGTGGAGCGAGAAGGGAATGCCCGCCGCCTGCACCTCCTGGGTCAGACGGATCTCCGGCTCTAGCGCGAACCTCCGGTACATCTCCGGCGAGATCAGGTTGGGACCAGCGAAGGCGTCGCCGATCGATGTCGCATGGGCTCCCGCCTCTTTCTGCGCCTTTGCAAAGATCGCACAGGCGCGGCGGCAATAGTCGATCAGCTTGTGTACATCCGCTTCGTTCTCTTCGTCAAGGAGATCCATCATGAAATGCTGAGGTCCGCGCAACAAACAGGCGAGACTGAACGGCCCTTGGTCCGCGCGCCCCATAATGAAGACTCTGTCGCCGATACGCTCCTTCAGCAGCCGTGTCGTCTCCAGCCACACGGGCAGGCGCCCATCTTTCCACGGGTCGGGCAACCGCAATTGCTCCACATCCCGAAGATCCTTGACTGCCAGGTCCGACTCGTCCACGACTGCGGGTTCGTCTGCACGGAAGATCACCTTCGCCCCACAGGCTTCAGCTAGCGAGGCATCATCGAAATCGATCACGCAACCGTCATAGCCGTACTTCGCCTGACTGACGACCTGCGCCTCGACCATCTTTGCAGCACTGTGTGCCAGTTCACCGACCTTGAAGCCGGCCGTCTCCGCCGCGAACATAAAGGTTTGAGGTACCACGGGAATGCGGTCCGCCACACCTCCGACCAACACAGCCAAACAGCGTTCCAGTCCTGTCATCTCACGCATCTTTTGCTCCTTCCAGTTTTGTTCGCAACACCTCTCGCTCTTCGTCCGTCAATGCGTAATACGTCACATCATTGAGGTGTGTATTATTTTTCTCAACAATCATCACCTGCATACCGGGCGAAGTAATGATCGTATGCCAAATTCCGAGCGGAATATTATAGGTGACCCCCTGCTCCATCTGCACCAACTCGAACTGGTGCTGTCCTGCATGTTGAGTCGCGGTCACCAGTATCGCATGGCCACGTAACAGAACAAAGACCTCATCAGAAGCATTATGCCGCTCGATCCGGCTCACCGTGTCGCTGTGCAGCTCCTCACAATCATTCAACTGCGCAACCTGCCAGCCCGCTGAGATCAGCAAGGGCTTGAATCCCGCCCCTGGAAAAAAAAATGTGTTCACATGTTCTTGATTCATGAGGGCAGTATCCCATAAACTGATGATTATTGCGTGTCTCAAATAACAAAACTTTTCAGAAACATTCGAAAACTTGACAAAACATTTGAAAACACTAAAATAGGCCCCATGAATATAATTTCCGATTGTGTAGAGCGCATCATAACAGACTTCTCCCCGCATGAGATTCCCGAGGTCCCCTTGGTCGGGTGTTATACCTACAAACAGGCCCACCCTGCGTTGCGAAAACATATTCACAGCGACGTATATGAGGTCTGCCTGCTTCAACACGGTACGCAACCCTACCGGGTTGAAAAGTCCCTGTTCGACCTTTCAGCGGGCGACATGCTCATCACACGTCCGGGGGAGATTCATGGAACCGATACTGAACCTGAGAATCGTGGACGGCTTTACTGGGTCCAATTCAGAAAACCGAAAAAAGACAGGCCTTTCCTTGGACTCTCCCCGCATGCAGCCCATCTCCTTGTTGAGCCTTTAAATCAGTTGACGAACCTTCAGTTTCATAATTGCGAATTGCTACTCGTCACCTTTGATCGCTTACTTTCTGCCGCCCCAGCCCCCGCGATGCCCAAGGCACTGGCGAAGGCAAACATCCAGAACCTGTTGCTCAGGCTCCTCATGGACATTGTATCGCTCACGGCCCGCGAAACGCATCGCGATTATTCCGCAGGTGTGAAGAAAGTAATCCTTTATCTCGGCAATCACCGGGAAGAGTCCATCACGCTTTCCGACCTGGTCTCGATCTCCGGCACATCAGACTCCTATTTGAAGACTCATTTCAAGCGTGAGGTGGGCATGACCCCTATGGAATATCTGATGTGGCTCAGAATCGAACAGTCCAAACGGTTATTGAAGGAAACGGGGAAGCCGATTACGGACATCGCGCTGCAATGCGGTTTTGTGACCAGTCAACATTTTGCGACCGTATTCAAACGACTGACCAGCACAACCCCGCGTGACTATCGTGTAAACGGACATCGCCCACCCCACGGGACTGAACATCCAGTCACCGGGACAGGCCCACGCTTCCACCCGGTCCATAAGCCTTCAAACGTTTAACGCGCAATACTCGACTATTAATTTAAGAAATACTGCGCAGATCGTCTGCTCTCCCTGCAAACTAACAAGAAATTCTTGTGAGTTGCCTCACACTGCAATATCCCAGGCCTATTACAAGTGTAGTCTTGTTCATGCCAAGCGACCCAATCTGTTGTTCTCATGCGAGGGTAGCAGCAAGGCGAGGGAGACGGGCAATCAGTTTGCTGAGAACAAGACTCTTTCGGTCGAGTTCGTAACGGGCTTGCAGATTCATCCAGACAGCGGGCGAAGTTCCTAAATAGTGGGCCAGGCGCAAAGCGGTATCCGCTGTGACACCTCGCTTTCCCAGAATGATCTCATTGATTCGCCGGGGGGGCACGCCGATGTCCTTGGCCAATCGATATTGAGAAACCGCCAGAGGCTTTAAAAAATCCTCGGACAGGACTTCTCCTGGATGAACAGGTTCGAGTGCTGGATCTTTCATAGTAAAAAATTCCTTTCTAGTGATAATCAACAAGTTCCACATGATACGCATGACCATCGCGCCAAAAAAAACAAAGCCGATACTGGTCATTGACACGAATGCTATACTGACCTTCACGTTCTCCCCTTAACTTCTCGAGGCGATTCGCCGGCGGAATACGCAGGTCATTCAGTTCAACAGCCGCATCAAGCCACTTTAATTTACGCAGAGCGGCTTTTCTTACTGCCAACTCCCATCTGCGGGCAAGTTCGAAATTAAATACCCGTTCCGTATCCCGACATTGAAAGGTTTTAATCATAGCGATGTCCGTTACTATGAACGATATTCGTTATTAAGTCAAATGAAAATTGTCACTAAAGATAACACGGGGTGCGATTCATTTTAGTTG
>SESF01013677.1_pt1 | contig 16722 bp, 14 predicted proteins | sample 3171521 | NCBI WGS metagenome assembly SESF01 (sample SAMN10866945, study PRJNA518727) | freshwater metagenome | biome: subpolar coniferous forest; feature: holomictic lake; material: water; isolation source: holomictic Lake 227, 6 m and 8 m depth | place: Canada: near Kenora, Ontario | collected...
CGCCGTCATCCAGGACTTGTTCAGCGCTATGAAGAACACGACGAGGCTCCGCTTGGTCCCAGGCAGTTCGGATATTCCCTTGATGAGCTTCTGGTAGACGGACTCCCAGACACGGGGGACGGTGATGAGGACCTGGGGGCGCTCGGCCAGGAGGTCCGCAGCGAAGCGTCCCGCCGAGGAATAGACGACCGTGACGCCCTTGGTCAGGGCGCAGTACTCGAAGGCCCGCTCGTAGACATGCCAGGAGGGCAGCATGACGACGGTAGTCTCGCAGGCGGCCTCGTCGATACGCAGGCGTGGGGTGTTGGCATAGACGTTCTGCAGGAAGTTGGCGTGCGTGAGCATGACTCCCTTGGGGTTGCCCGTGGTGCCCGAGGTATACACAATTGTGAGGAGATCGTCGCCCTTGACGGTCTTGGCGAGCCTTTCGGCAAGGCCCCCGTCGCGGGCGAAGGCCTCCTTGCCCCGCTCGATGACCTGGGCGTAGAAGCGCGTCTTTCCCCGGAGCAGCTCCGGCAGGTCGCCCGGGTCACTGCCGTCGACGACGATGACCGAGGCGCAGCGCTCCCAATCCGCAGCCTCGAAGACCGACAGCAGTGACAGGAGCTGCTCCACATTTTCGAGGATGAGGTGGCGGGAGTCCGAGTGCCTGAAGATGAAGGCCACTTCCTTCGGGGCAGTGTCCGAGCCGCGGGGGACTGAAACGGCACCGAGGGCCATGAGGGCAAAATCGGTGGCAAGCCATTCGGAACGATTGTTGACGAAAAAGCCGACATGGTCGCCCCGGGCGATGCCCAGTTCGGCAAAGCCGGCGATGAGGTGGCGCGAAAGGAGGCCGAGTTCTGCGTAGCTCCGCGAGAGGGTTGCCGACTTCTCCCGCCACCTGTGTGCGACGCGGTCAGGGAACCGGGCAGCCGCTTCGAGGATGATATCAAGCAGCGAGTTGTACATAAAGGCTCCTTGCGTTGCAGTCGAGAGGCATTAACGGGGTTTGACGCGAAAAAGTGCCTGAAGTTGCGACCCCTGGAGGGATTCTCGTGCCTGGAAGCCTGTCCGCCAAGGCTAGCCAACCGAAGCCAGAGCCGGCCTGGCAGCCGCCGGAGTCGCCCGAGTCGCCGGACAGCCGCCCGTATTGACGAGATTGTCCATGGTGCTATAGTGGCGCCTCCCAATAGCTGTATGCGGCGCAGTGATGTCCGCCTTCTGGATTCGATCCGGAAAGATCGAAAGGAGCAATGATGATGACTATTGCCAAGACAAGGCTCGGGGTCGCGCTCGCGCTCGTCCTCATGGCCGGCACGGCCTTCGCGGCCAACGACTACGTGAAGATCGCCTTCACCAGCGATCCCGGCACAGCCGATTCGCAGCTGACCACGGACTGGTACGCCATTCCGCTGAACATCTACGACCGGCTCGTCGAGGCCCAGACCACAAAGCCTGGCGTCTCCGAGCTCGTCCCCGGCCTTGCCGAAAAGTGGACCCCCTCCGCCGACGGCCTCACCTACACCTTCAACCTGCGCAAGGGTGTGAAGTTCTCCAATGGCGAGACCTTCAAGGCCGACGATGTCCTGTTTACCTTTGACCGCATGCTCAATCCTGCCACCAAGGCCCTCAACACCGACTTCCTCGACATGATCGCGGGTGCCTCGGACAGGATGGCCGGCAAGGCCGACTCGGTGAGCGGTATCAAGGTTGTGGATGACTACACGATCAAGATCACCCTCGCCAAGCCCTTCGCTCCCTTCATCGCCAACCTCGCCACCCCCGCTGGCTCGATCTACAACCGCAAGGCGACACTCGCAGCCGGTGACCAGTTCGGCATCGACCCCAAGAAGACCGTCGGGACCGGCGCCTTCACCCTCGAGTCCTGGGTCGTGAACGACAACATCCAGCTCAAGGCCAATCCCTCCTACTTCCGCGGCAAGCCCACGCTCGGCGGCATCGACATCAAGATCTCCCCCGATGCGAACACCCAGCGCATGCAGTTCGAGAACGGCGAGCTCGACGTCCTGGACCTCGACAATGCCACCTCGCAGATCCCCTACTTCCTTGGGGACGCCAAGTGGAAGTCCCAGATCGCCAGCGGCCCCCGCGTCGGCATCTTCTACTACTCGCTCAACGAGAGCATCCCACCCCTGGACAACGTCAACATCCGCAAGGCCCTCCAGATGGCGATCGACCGCAAGACCATCCTGGACAAGCTCTACAACGGCAGGGGCGCCCTCGAGAACGGCATCTTCCCGAAGGGCCTCCTGGGCAACAATCCCAAGCTCCCGGTCATTCCCTACGACCCGAAAAAGGCCAAGGACATGATCGCCAAGGCTGGATTCCCGGACGGCTTTGACATGGAGATCGCCCAGGTCACCGACAGTCCCTCGACCCTCAAGATCAACGAGGCCGTTCAGGCCATGCTCGCCGAGGTCGGCGTGCGCGTGAAGATCACGCAGATGGATTCCGCCAGCTACTTTGCCACCCGCAAGGAAGGCAAGCTCCCCGCCTACGAGTCGAGCTGGTCCGCCGACTACAACGACCCCGACAACTTCATCTACACCTTCTTCTCCGAGAAGAACACCGTCGCGCGTTCCTACAACTATGGGAACAAGGACGTCTTCGCCAAGCTCGAGTCCACCAGGACGATGACCGACCAGGTAAAGCGCATGTCGATCTACCAGGCCCTTGAGAAGACCATCGTCCAGGACGATGCCGCCTGGATTCCCCTCTTCTCCCTCGAGCACCTCTTCGTGCTGCAGCCCAGGGTCAAGAACTTCAAGGTCTCCTGGAACGGCTGGAGCGACATGCCCTATTTCGGAATAACGCTTACCAAGTAAGACGAGGCTGGAAAAGCAGCAACGCAGGGCGGGCGGAGGAGCGCGGAAGACGCGGTCTCCGTCCCCCCCTGCGGCTTTTTACCCTCCATTCCTGAACAGGGAGCCGACTGTTGGGCAGATACATCATCAAGAAGCTCCTCATCTCCATCCCCGTGATGTTCGGCATCATGCTGACGACATTCTTCCTCCTCAACGTGATCCCTGGCGATCCCATCGCCCTCATGATGAAAGAGCACATCAGCGTCGATGTGGTCGCGCGGGTGCGGGCCCAGATGCACCTCGACGACCCGGTATTCCTCCGCTTCTTCCGTTTTCTCGGCGGAGCCCTCCACGGTGACTTCGGCATCTCCTACAAGCTCAACCGACCTGTCTCCTACCTCCTGGCCACTGCCTTTCCCAACACCCTGGCCCTCGCCCTTTCAGCAGCCCTGGTCTCCTGGATCATCGGCATCCCCGCCGGCATCCTGTCGGCAGTCAGACGCTACTCCCTGGTCGACAATTTCTTCATGGGCTTTTCGGTCCTCGGCGTCTCGATGCCGGTGTTCTGGACCGGGCTCCTCTTCCAGTACATCTTCTCGCTCAAGCTCCACCTCCTGCCCGTGGCGGGCTTCAAGGGCCCCCTCTACCTCATCATGCCGGCCATCGTACTCGGCTGGAGCTCGGCAGGCACCATCGCGCGCCTTACGCGCTCGAGCCTCCTTGAGGTGATGCGCAACGACTACATCCGCACCGCCCGCGCCAAGGGGTTGCGCGAGATCGCCGTGGTCGTCAGGCACGCGCTCAAGAACTCGATGCTGCCCGTCGTCACGGTGATGGCCCTCCAGGTCTCGGGCCTCCTGTCCGGCGCGGTGATCACCGAGAGCGTCTTCGGCATCCCGGGCGTCGGCCGCATCGCGGTCAATGCCATCCAGAACCGGGACATGCCCCTCCTCCAGGGCTCGGTAGTCCTCACCACCTTCCTCGTCATCATCGGAAACCTCACGGCGGATATCGTCTATTCATGGCTCGATCCCCGCATCAGATACGGAAACCCGGAGGGCAAGAAATGAGCGACCTCACGCTCGGGCCGGAAGTGGCCCAGACGGTCCCCGAACCCGCCTGGAAGGAGGTCGTCGCGGCCTTTGTCCGGAACCGCCTCGCGGTCGTCGGCCTCGGCATACTCCTCATAGTTGCCTTTATCGCCATTGCCGCGCCCCTGATAGCGCCCTATGACCCCTACAAGGTCAAGCTGAACGAGCAGTTCCTGAATCCCAGATGGGAACATCCCATCGGCACGGACATGTTCGGCCGCGACGTCTTCACGAGGATACTCTACGGAACGCGGATCTCCCTCCTCATCGGCCTTGTGCCAACCCTCATATCCATGACGATCGGCGTCATACTGGGCCTGGTCTCGGGTTACTTCGGCAGGCGCGTTGACTTCCTCATCATGATGCTTGCGGACATGGTGCTGTCCTTCCCCTCCCTCCTCCTGGCGATGATCGTGATGTACACCCTCGGTGCGAGCCTCCTCAACATCTTCATAGCGCTGAGCGCCGTCGGCTGGGCAGGGACAGCCCGCGTCGTGCGCTCCCAGACCCTCGCGCTCAAGAACAAGGAATTCATCGAGGCCTCCAGGGCGATCGGGACCAAGGACATCGCGATCATGCTCAGGCACATCCTGCCCAACTGCCTGCCCCAGCTCCTCGTACTATTTACCCTAAATATCCCGGACTCCATCCTCTCCGAGGCAAGCCTGTCCTTCCTCGGCATCGGTGCCCAGCCCCCGGCTGCGAGCTGGGGGCTCATGGTCTCGGGAGGGAGGGAGTACCTCTTCAACGCACCCTGGGTCGCGATAGCACCCGGCATCGCGATCCTCATAACGGTGCTGGCCTTCAACTTCCTGGGCGATGGCCTCCGCGATGCCCTCGATCCCTACCTGAAATCATGAAGGACGGGGTGACACCGTGAGCGATACGCAGGGCGATACGCGCCGCGAAACAGCTGCCCTCCTCGAGATACGCGGACTCAAGACGCAGTTCAGGACCAGGCGCGGCGTCGTTCCCGCGGTCGACGATGTCAGCGTGACTGTGGGCCGGGGCGAGGTGGTCGGCATCGTCGGCGAATCGGGCTGTGGCAAGAGCGTCACTTCCCTCTCCCTCCTCGGACTCGTCACCCACCCGGGCAAGGTGGTGGGCGGCAGCGCCCTCTTCGACGGCATCGACCTCCTTAGCCTCGACAACAAGGGCATCCGCGCCATACGAGGCAGGGACATCTCCATGATCTTCCAGGAGCCGATGACCTCGCTCAACCCCGTGTATACCGTCGGCCAGCAGGTTGCCGAGTGCCTCCGGAGCCATGCCTCGGGTGTAAGCCGGAAGGCGGCGCGCGCCTCCGTGGAAGAGATGTTCGAGATGGTCGGCATACCCGAACCCAGGAAGCGCCTCGACGCCTGGCCCCACCAGCTTTCAGGCGGCCTCAGGCAGCGGGTGATGATCGCCATGGCCCTCATCTGCAAGCCGAAGCTCCTCATCGCCGACGAGCCCACCACCGCCCTTGACGTCACCATCGAAGCCCAGATCCTTGCCCTCATGAAGGACCTCCGCCGCGATACCGGCACCGCCATCATGCTGATTTCGCACAACCTTGGCGTCATCGCCGAGACCTGCGACCGCGTGTATGTCATGTACGCAGGGAGGGTCATGGAAGAGGCGGAGGTCTTCGAGCTCTTCGATTCCCCGACCCATCCCTACACCAGGGGACTCCTGGCCTCCATGCCGCGCATCGGCGGCGAGGCGGGGCCGAGGAAGGCCCTCTACTCCATCAGGGGCAACGTTCCCGACATGCAGCAGCTGCCCAAGGGTTGCAGGTTCGCTCCCAGGTGCGATTTCGCGATGGTCCGCTGTGTCGAAAGCGAGCCCCCCCTCCTTGCGACGGGCCACGCTGCGAGCCACGCCGCAGGCAGCCCGGGGGGAAAGCCACACCTGTCGCGCTGCTGGCTCGCCGAAGCCAGGGCCGGCGCCGCGGGCAGCGGCGGCGCAGGCAGCGGCGGAGCCGCCGGTGTCCCAGTCGCCGGAGGCCGGCCATGAGCGGCGCGCTCGTTGAGGCGCGGGGGCTCACGAAGCTCTTCGCCGTCGGGGACGGGATGTTCAGGAAGTCGGGGGCTTCGATACGCGCCGTAGACGGGGTCGACCTTGATATCCGCGAGCGAGAGACCCTGGCCTGCGTCGGGGAATCAGGCTCGGGCAAAAGCACCCTCGGCAGGCTCCTGATCCGCTTGATTGAACCCAGTTCCGGCTCGCTGTCCTTTGGGGGGGGCGACCTCCTGGCCCTCGGAAGCCGCGCGCTTCGCGAGAAGAAGCGCGACATGCAGATCATCTTCCAGGACCCCTACGCCTCGCTCAACCCCAGGATGCGGGTCGAAGACATCATCGCCGAGCCCCTGGCGTCGCACAATGTGGGCAAGGGAAGGGCCGAGCGCCGCGACCGGGTGGCCGCCCTCATGGACCTGGTGGGCCTCAACCGGGGCTTCATGTCGCGCTACCCCCACATGTTTTCCGGAGGGCAGCGACAGCGTATCGGAATAGCGCGGGCCCTGGCCCTCGACCCCAAGTTCATCGTCTGCGACGAGCCGGTCTCGGCCCTCGACGTCTCCATCCAGGCCCAGGTCCTCAACCTCCTCGAGGAACTCAAGGAGAGGAAGAAGCTCACCTACTTCTTCATATCCCACGACCTCTCCGTCGTGCGCCATGTCTCCGACTCAGTCTGCGTGATGTTCCTCGGCAAGGTCATGGAATCGGGACCGACCGCAGAGGTCTACGCCAAGCCCCGCCACCCCTACACGATGTTCCTCGTCTCGGCAGCGCCGCGCCCCGATCCGCGCCAGCGCTTTGTGGAGAAGCCCATCCTGCAGGGGGAGATCCCCAGCCCCGTGAACCCTCCCTCGGGCTGCCGCTTCCGCACACGCTGCCCCTTTGCAGCCCCACTCTGCGCCGAGCTCGAGCCCCCGCTCGCAGGCGCCAAAGCTGGCGACACGCGGAAAGTCGCCTGCCACTTTCCGAGGGCCTGAAACAGGGCCTCGAAACGCGCCAGAAAAGGAGAACGCCATGATCAAGAAGCTCTACGTGAGCGCCGACATCGAAGGAGTCTGCGGCATCGCCGACTGGAAGGAAACGAACATCGGGGAGGCCCAGGGCGCCTATTTCCGCGAACAGATGACCCGGGAGGTCGCCTCAGTCTGCGAGGCTGCCAACGCTGCCGGGGTGACCGATATCTTCGTGAAGGACGCACACGGGAGTGGCCGCAGCATCGACCCCTCGAAGCTCCCGGAAAACGTACGCATCATGAGGGCCTGGACCCGCGATCCCTGGTCCATGATGGCGGGCATCGACGCAAGCCATGAGGGCGCAATCTTCGTCGGCTACCACTCCGCAGGGGGCACGAACGGAAACCCCCTCGCCCATACGATGGACACCACCAACCTCCAGGTCACCGTGAACGGGCAGCTGGCCAGCGAGTTCCTTATCAATGCCTATTCGGCCGCTAGCCTCGGCGTTCCGGCCCTCCTTCTTTCTGGCGACAGGCAGCTCTGCGAGGCTGCTGGCGGAATCTGTCCCGGCATCCACAGGGTGGCTGTCAGCGAGGGACTCGGAAACGCTTCCATTTCCATTCACCCCCAGCTCGCCTGCCGACGCATACGGGAGGCTACGGCAGCTGCCCTCGCCGAACCCGCCCCCCTGCTGAGGCTGTCCGAGCACTTCTCGGTCTCCATCCTCTACCGGGAGCACTACCTGGCCCACCGCGCCTCTTTTTTCCCGGGTGCAAGGAAGACAGGGCCCCTCGAGGTGGCCTTCGAATCAGGCAGCTGGTTTGATGTCATGCGCTTTCTCTATTTCGTCCTGTAGGAGGGCCGGCATGAAGACGGTAAAACCCAGGGCCCTCGCCAAGGGCAGCACGATCGGCCTCATCGCCCCCTCGGGCGCAGCCCTCTACCTCGAGCGGATTGATCCTGCCGTCGAGGCCGTGCGAAGCCTGGGCTTCACGGTCGTGGAGGGGAAGAGCTGCCGCTCCCTCTACGGCAACCTGGCCGGCAGCGACGAGCTCCGCGCAGCCGACATGAACGCCTTCTTCGGAAATGACGCGATCGACGGCATCTTCTGCCTGAAGGGCGGCTACGGCACGCCGCGCATCCTCGATCGCATCAACTATGACCTTGTCCGCGCCAATCCCAAGGCCTTTGTCGGCTACAGCGACATCACCGGCACCCACCTCGCCCTCGGCCGCGAGTGCGGAATGGTCACCTTCCACGGCCCCATGCCCTACTCCGACAAGGGCGAATGCTGGGATGCGCCGAGCGTCGCCAGCCTCCTTTCCACCATCGGCAGCGGCGGAGGAAGGGGCCGCTTCGAGAACCCCGCCGGAAGGGCCATGGGGTCGCTCGGGGGGGGGAAGGCACGCGGCCGCCTCGTGGGAGGGAACCTCTGCCTGATCGCGGCTACCATGGGCACTCCCTGGGAGATCGACACGCGGGATCGTATCCTCTTCATCGAGGACGTCAACGAGCGTCCTTACCGCATCGACCGCATGCTCAACCAGCTCAGGCTCGCCGGCAAGCTGGAAGCAGCCCTGGGCTTCGTCATCGGCGACTGGTGCGACTGCGGCCCCGAGGAGGGCAAGCGCTCGCTGTCCATCGACGAGGTGATGAGGGACCACCTGCAATCCACCGGCAAGCCCATCCTTTCCAACCTCGCTGTGGGCCACTGCCGCCCCAATCTCACCCTCCCCCTGGGCGTGGAGGTGGAGATCGACGGGGACTCGAAGACCCTCGACATCCTCGAAGCGGCGACCGCGTGAGGGGCGCCGCGGCGGCCCGCAACCCCCAGGCTGACAGCCAGGCGAAGCGCGCCGCCCTGGCGACTGCCGCAGGAGGGTTCAATGCTGAATGATTTCCTCGAAGACCGCGGGGGGCTCCTCCACTTCGACGGCTGCGACCTGGTCGCCCTTGCCCGGGAGCACGGGACGCCGCTCTACCTCATGTCCGGGTCCTCCATCCGCGCGCGGCTTGCCGAACTGCGGCTCTCCTTCCTCGAGCGGCACGAAAACGTCGCTGCTGCCTACGCGAGCAAGGCCTTCCAGACCCTGGACATCCTGGGCCTCGTGCGGGACGAGGGACTCCACCTCGACGTGGTCTCGGGAGGAGAGCTCTTCGCCGCAACGAAGGTCGGCTTTCCGATGGAGCGTGTCTTTTTCCACGGCAACGCGAAAACCCTGTCCGAGCTCGCGATGGCGGTGGAGCTCGGCGTCGGCCGCGTCGTCGTCGACAACCACAGCGAACTGTGCGCCCTGGACGCGATTGCCCGATCGCGGGGCCGCGTCCAGCCCATCCTGTTCCGCGTGACGCCTGGGGTGGACAGCCATACCCACCAGAAAATATCCACTGGTACCATCGACTCGAAGTTCGGCATACCGCTGGACCGGAGCCTGCGCGACACATACATAAAGACCGCCCTTGAGATGGGGGGCGTCGCCCTCAAGGGTTTCCACTTCCACATCGGTTCCCAGCTCTTTGACAGGGCCTCCCATCTCCTGGCCATCGGCATCGTCCTCGACCTCCTTGCCGAGTGCCGGCGCGACTACGGCCTTGTCGCCCAGGACCTGAACATCGGGGGCGGCTTTGGCGTCCGCTACACCGAAGCCGACCATCCCCCGCCCCTGGCCTACTTCACGGACGCCATGATGGAAGCAATTGTGAAAGGCTGCAAGGAGCGCGGCCTGTCCCGCCCCCGCGTCATCATCGAACCCGGCCGCTGGATGGTGGCGGAGGCTGGCGTCACCCTCTACACGGTCACCTCGATAAAGGACATCCCCGGCCAGAAGAAATGGATAGGCGTCGACGGCGGAATGACCGACAACATCCGGCCGTCCATGTACGAGGCACGCTACGAAGCCCTCCTGGCGAACAAGGCCGGGTCGCCACGGAGCCAGACCGTGGACATCGCCGGACGCTGCTGCGAGTCAGGCGATGTACTAATTAGAGGCATTACCCTGCCCCCCGTGGAGGAGGGCGACATCCTCGCGGTCCTTACAACCGGGGCCTACCACCACACGATGGCGAGCAACTACAACCGCGTGCCCCGCCCCGCCCTCCTTTCGCTCCGGGAGGGGAAGGCACGACTGTCGGTGCGCCGCGAAACCCACGAAGACCTCATCGCCAGGGAGGCGTTCCCATGACAGCACTCGACCTTCATGATTCCCTTGTCATCGTCGATGGCCACTGCGACACGGTCCTGGACCTTATAGGCGATTCCTTCGCCAACAAGGATTCGCCGCCCAGGGATTTCTTTGAACGAGGTGCCTACGGCCACCTCGACCTCCCCCGCCTGGTCGAAGGAAATGTCGCCTGCCAGATCTTCGCCCTCTACACCAACGACAGCCACCTCCCGATGGTTCGCGAGCACAGCTGGCGGCTCCTTGAGGCCATGGAATCGGTCTTTGCCCGCGATGGAGGCATCGTGCTCGCAAAGACGGCCGACGACATCCTGGCAGCCCGGGCTGCGGGACAGCGTGCGGGCATGCTGTCCATCGAGGGGGGAGAGGCCATCGGCGAGAGTCTTGAGGAACTCCGGGCCTTCTACGCGCGCGGCGTCCGCCTCATGGGCCTGACCTGGAACCGGAGGAACGCCATAGGACGCGGTGCCGGCACGGGGACTGATGCCGACGGCACAGGCGGACTCACCGACTTCGGGCGAAGGGTCGTCGCCGAGATGGAACGCATTGGTATGGTCGTGGACGCGTCCCACCTCTCGGACGAGGCCCTCGACGACCTTTTGAAAGTAGCCAGGCGCCCCGTCATCGCCTCGCACTCCAATTGCCGCGCCCTGGTGCCCCACCGGCGCAACCTGGACGATCGGCAGCTCGAGCGCATCGCCGCCACGGGAGGCCTCATCGGCCTCACCTTCCCCGGCATCTTCATCGACCCGGACCCGCAGAAGGTGAGCAAGGAACGGGTCTTCGAGCACCTCAGGCACCTCATGTCCGTGGTCGGCAGCGAGCATATCGGGCTGGGCTCGGACTTCGACGGCTTCAGCGAAAACTTCGGGACGGCCTTCGCTTCGCCCGCCGAGCTGCCCTGGCTCACTGAAGCCCTCCTGGGCGCGGGCTACCCCCGCGAGTCGATAGCCGCCATCATGGGCGGTAACTGGATGCGCGTGCTGGGACAGATATGCGGATGAGCACGAGGGAAAAGGCCGTAACCGGCAAGGGCGCAGCCACTGCCATGCTCGGCCTTGGGCTGGAGTCCCGGAACCAGGCCCTGGCATCGATGGCGACAGCACTCCGGAAGGGGTCGAAGGATGTGGCCCGGGCCAATGCAGAGGATCTCGAGGAGGCGCGGCGTACGGGCCTTCCGGCAGCCCTTCTTTCACGGCTCCACTTCGGAGATGAAAAGATCGAAGCCTCCATCGCCGGTCTTGAAGCGCTCAGGGCCCTCCCCGATCCCCTGGGCCGCCAGATTTCCGCACGGCGCCTCGACGAGGGCCTCGTCCTCAGGCAGCTCTCCTGCCCCATCGGCCTGATTGCGATGATCTTCGAGTCAAGGCCCGATGCCCTCGTCCAGATGGCCGCGCTCTGCGCGAAGAGCGGGAACGCAGTCCTGTTGAAGGGCGGAAGCGAAGCTGCTCGCACCAACCGCGCCCTGGCAGCCCTCATCCTGGACGCAGGCATCGAAGCCGGCCTCCCAGAGTCCTGGCTCAGCCTCCTTGAATCGAGGGCCGAGGTCGCGGAACTTTTGGGACTCGACGAGTTTGTCGACCTCCTGGTCCCCAGGGGTTCCAAGGAATTCGTCGCCCGCATCAAGGCCGAGAGCCGCATCCCCGTCCTGGGCCACTCAGACGGTATCTGCCACCTCTACCTCCACGCGGACGCAGATCTGGCAATGGCCACGGTGCTGGCTGTGGACAGCAAGACCCAGTACCCCGCTGCCTGCAACGCTGCCGAGGTTCTTTTAGTCCATTCAGACTTCGCCCCGAAGGGCCTCCCCACAGTAGTCGCCGCCCTTGAGTCGGCCGGGGTCGCCATCGAAAGCTGCCCCAGGAGCGCTGCAATCCTCGGCCGCCATGCTACAATGTCCGAATCAGGCCCCTGGTCGGTGGAATACCTGGAACTCCGCATGGCCGTAAAGATCGTGGACTCCCTCGACGCCGCAGTGGCCCACATCAACCGCTACGGCAGCCGGCATACCGATGCAATTGTGACCACTTCGGCCGAGGCGGCTGGGAGCTTCATGGAAAAGGTGGACTCTGCCTCGGTGTACTGGAATGCCAGCACGAGATTCGCCGACGGCTACCGCTACGGCCTCGGCGCCGAACTGGGCATTTCCACGGGCAAGCTCCACGCACGGGGGCCGGTCGGCCTCGAGGGGCTCTGTACCTACAAGTGGAAGCTCTCCGGCTCGGGGCAGACAGTCGCCGACTATGCCTCGGGCCGCCGCGCCTTTATCCACGAGGAGCTCGCTGATGGCAGCTAGGGAAAGGGGCGCAGAGCCTGCCACCTGTGGACAGGGGGACCCCGCCGCTGCCGCGCGTGCCTCCCTCGCCCTTGCGAACAGGATCGTCATAAAGATCGGTACTGCCACAATCATGAAGAAAGGCGAAGCAGGCGGGACAGCCAGGCCCGGCTCGGCCGGGGGCGTGGATGTGGAGTACCTCCACCACATGGCCGCCCAGGTGGCAGCCCTCACAAGGGCAGGCAAACAGATCATAATTGTTACTTCAGGAGCCATCGGCATGGGTGCCCGCGAGCTTGGCATCCCCAGGAAGGTCAGGGAACTCCGGATGAGGCAGGCCTGCGCCGCCATCGGCCAGATCGCCCTGATGGACGAGTACCGGCGCGCCTTCGGGGTCTTCGGCCTCCTCCCTGCCCAGCTCCTGGTCACCCGGGACGCCTGGGACAACCGCTCGGCCTACCTCAACCTCAGGGCCTCGGTGGAGACCCTCCTCGAGGCCGGAGCCATCCCCGTCTTCAACGAGAACGACGTCGTGTCGACCGCCGAGATCGGCAACGCCTTCGGCGACAACGACCAGCTTTCCGCCTACGTTGCCAGCAAGGCCGATGCCGAGCTCCTGGTCATCCTTTCGGATATCGACGCCCTCTACGACGCCGACCCCCGGGCCAATCCCGCAGCCCGACCCATCCCCTATGTCAGCGAACTCAGCCCCGGCATCATCGCCGCAGCGGGAGGAGCCGGCTCGGAGTTCTCGACCGGCGGGATGGCCACGAAGCTCAAGGCAGTCGAGATAGCCCGAGACGCAGGCTGCAAGGTCGTGATCGCCGACGGACGCCTTTCCGGGGTCGTCTCGCGCATACTCGTCGGCGAGCCCATCGGCACGCTTTTCGACGCCGCCGGAGGGCTGAAGAACCGGCAACGCTGGATCAAGAACTCGAGCCCCCTCGGAAGCCTGGTCATCGACGAAGGCGCACTCGAGGCCATCCGTGCAAAGAACTCCCTCCTCCCCCGCGGTATCAAGGCCGTGGAAGGCAGCTTTGAGCGCGGCGACATCGTCATCTTGAAGCTGGAAGGCTCAGGCGAAGCCGTAGCCAAGATCGTCAGTACACTGTCTTCTTCGGAGCTGGCCCGTGTCGCGGGCCTGCGCTCAGGGGAGGTAGGAGAAGCCCTCGGGGCAGGGGCCGCCAAGGTCGTCGCGCGCCCCGAGGAGACGGTGTTCCTGGGGGAGTAGGGCGGCGTTGCGGCTCGGTGAGGGCTCATGCCGGAGCCCTGCCCCGACATTCGATCTACCCAGGGAGGCAGCCAGATCGGGCAGCCATTTCTGGCAGGCCCCGTCATCCCTCCTTGAATGCCTTTATTGCCGCTTCAAGATCAGGAACGAAGACAATCTGGCCAGTGCGATTGCTTTCGCGAATAAAGGCCTGAAGTGCCGGACTCCGGTAGCTGGAAAAATCACCGATGATGGCGCAGCGCACTCGATAGTTCGCGAATTTCTGCAGGATTTCTCCGGCGAGGCCCGTCCCCAGGCGGAAAAAATCCGGATGGATCTGCGAAACATGCAGTATCACGATTCGGGCACCAGCGTTTCCAATTACATACAGGGCATCATGTGGCGTGCCCACCTGGAGGCTATCGCCATCGAGTTCCGCGATGCTCATTTCCCCCAGTTCATGCAGTTTGAAGTTCATGGACCTCTCCCCTATGGCAGCTCGCATTCTGGGCCAAACTCAGTAGCAGCTGGCGGCCAGGATACTCCAAGGCCTGACCCTCAACAGCTGTCGAGAGATCGGCGGCATCATAGGATATGAGTATCACATTACCTTATTGAAAAAAAACCAATGAACTCGAGGGTCGTAGACAAGTATCTACATGCCGACTTGAGCTTTGCCGTGGCGACGGCATGGAATTCCTGCAGCACCTGTGTGGAGATCACGGGTCAAAGCCCCTCAATTTCCGCTTGGCTCAGGCCGGACCATTCGCTCTTTTTCGACATCGAATCGCTTATTTAGCGCTGGAGCAGCGTTACGTAGCCCACAGTTGACCAAAGAATCCCGCCCAGGGGAGGATCTCGATACCGTCGGAGGTCAGTCTTGCAGTCAGTTCGCGGCTGACAACCACATAGCGTGACAGCATGCCTTCCTCCTTCAGGGCGCGGAGCCCGCGAAGGTCGCGGTCGTCAACTCGTGAGGTCGCCTTCACTTCAATGCCTGTGTGGTTGCCCAGGATGAAGTCAACCTCAAAGCCGCTGGTAGAGCGCCAGTAATTGAGCGCGGTACGAGGCGAGCGGTAGTCCCTCCAGGCCGCGAGTTCCATATACACGAAGTGCTCAAAGAAAGGACCAAAGTCTGCCGAACCCTCGGTCACCACGGGAAAGCCCCTCAGGGCGCGGACCACCCCGAGGTCGAAGAAGTAGAACTTCGCGCGCTCGATGGCCCTGCGTTTTACCGATTTTGTCCACGCGTGGACCTCCTCCCCGAGCAAGGTCTCTTGCAGGATGTTGAACCAGGATTGTACGGTCTGGCGGGCGAGACCCGCATCGGAGGCAACGGAAGAAAAGACCAACTCCTGCGCATTGCAGACTATCGCCGCGGTAAGGAAGCGGGAAAAGTCGGGGATGTTGCGAGCCAGGCCCTCTGCTGCGATCTCCTCAGTGAGGTAGCGGCCCACGTAGGAATCCAGCGCATCCTCGGGGTCGTCGGCAAGGTAGTGGGAGGGGATAAGGCCCGAGCGAAACGCGTGAAGCAAATCAAAGTCCGAGCCCAGCTCGTACCAGGTTAGCGGCCTCATCACACGGTCGCGGCCTCGGCCTCCCAAGAGATTGTTCCCGCTTTGATGAAGCTTCCCTGCGCTCGAACCGGTCAGGAGGAAGCGGAGTCCCTCTTCCTCAATCAGAAGCTGCACCTCGTCGAGCAAGGCAGGACACTTCTGGATTTCGTCGATGCAGACTACACGGTCCTGATACTTCCGGGCGGCAAGTTCCTGCCGTAGCAGCGTGGGATCAGCGAGCAAGCGACGCAGAAGCCCCTGATCGAGCAGGTTGTAGCTGCGATCCACAACGCCGGCGAGTTGCTGCCGCAGGTAGGAGGACTTGCCAGTCTGCCGAGGGCCAAAGAGCAGGACCGTATTTTTCTCTAGAAGAGAAACCAGCTCCAGCGCCCGGGTGATGTAGCGTTCCATGAATACTGCCCTCTGTTATGGCGTATATCATGAATGCTGCCATCTTGTATAGCCCGATTTTCCCTCAGCCCCAGCCCTCTCGTACCACGGCTTCGACATACTCAGAGGTGCGGGCCTTCCTGCCTGAGGCAACGAGGTTTTCGTCTTCGGGCACGAGGATTTCGTCAGGGGTAATTGCGAAGAGTGGCTGCCCCTTGTGGACGACGCTGCCATCGCCCCCGCTTATCAGTATGCGGTCTATCGTCCCGGAGAATGGCGCCGGGATCTTGTTGAACATCTTCATGGCCTCGATGATATAGAGGCTCTGGCCCTTGTCGAAGTGCGTGCCTTCAGTGACAAAGGGTGGAAGCCCCGGAGCCTCCTGTCCGTAGTACATGCCACCGACGGCGGCCACGATCTCGTTGACGCGGGCCAGGGGGGGGGGCGCGAGGGCGCGGCGCATTTTGGCCTGTACAGCAGGATCGGCCAACCTGTCGGGGATGGCGATCTCCAAATCCTCGCCCACGCGGAGGTCCCAGAAGCCCACCCTCTGGCCCACCAGGAAGAGCATGCTGAGGGCTTCGAGGCCAGCCTCGTAGCCGTAATGGGCCGATCGGATGTCATCCCACTCGACCTCCGAGTAGTCGCCCTGGACTTCCTCGCGGGCAAGTATCAACTCAAGCCTGTCGTACTCCTCGCGTTCGAGGCCGAAGCGCTCGCGGAGGGTGCGGTAGAAGGAGAGGGCCTCGCTGAGGAGCTCGTGGTCATGGCTCCAGATGAGGTCGGCCGCCGGCTTGTGGGGACGGGCGGCCATGTGGAGGAAGATGTAGGTCTCGCTCAAGACGCCCAGGGGATTCCTGATCCAGACAACCTTCCCACCCTCGAAGCGGAAATTCCTGGTGTTCATGCTGAGCCAGCCGGAAAGCAGGTGGGGGTCACCCAAAAGCCGCTCCATCGGACGGAGGACGAGGGTCTGTTTCCGGTCGAAGACCTGCGACATGGTCTTGCCCGCGTGCTGGTTGCCAGGCATATCCGCCTCGATCTTGCGGACGTACCTGGCCTTGAGGAGGTCCCAGGCGTGGTAGGGATCGACGAGGGTCCCCTCCTCCTTGAGGGCGCCGACAATAGCCAGGTAGGGAAGGACAAAGCGAGTCGTGGGCTTGGCCCAGACATTGCGCCCGAGGAACCAGTGCACCAGTCCGATGTGAAAGCCGAGGTTGGTCGCAAGCCCTGGACCGTCGATCGTCGTACTTATGA
>SESF01013008.1_pt1 | contig 16712 bp, 15 predicted proteins | sample 3171521 | NCBI WGS metagenome assembly SESF01 (sample SAMN10866945, study PRJNA518727) | freshwater metagenome | biome: subpolar coniferous forest; feature: holomictic lake; material: water; isolation source: holomictic Lake 227, 6 m and 8 m depth | place: Canada: near Kenora, Ontario | collected...
ACTACGCCGCCTCCCGGAGTCGCGACGAGCAGGCCCCAGCTCTATGAGATCGAGGATAGGGCCATAACCAAGGGAGTCTGGGTAGCGGCCAGTGATGCAGCCTTCACGACCACAATTGGCACAGGCATCGCGAAAGAGGCAGGCCAGATGAGCCTGTCCTTCATCACCGCTCCCAAGGTCGGCGACCCCTTCTGGATCGCCCCTCTTTCCAACAACATCGCAGATACGGCGAAGACCATCAAACTGAGCTATAAACTGCGGAAGTAATATCCCGGAGCAAATGGCATCAGCCTCCCCCGAGCACCTCGGCCCGCGCTTGTCGCGGGTCGCTTTTTCAAAAGCGGTCCTGCAAGAAAAGCCCGGTAATCCATGTTTTTCCCTTTCGCGGAAGCGGGATATGACATATTCTCCATCCATGTCGAACCGAAAGACCCTCCTGATATTCAACGCCACCGCCTGCAAGGGTAAGGCTGGCGAGCGGAAAGCTGAAATAGAGGCCCTCCTCCGAAGCCGTGGCCTTGAGCACGAAACCCGCATGACCGAAGCTGTCTGGCACGCTGCAGAACTCGCACGCGCCAGTCCTGACGAGGGCTTTGACGAGCTCCTCGTCGCCGGGGGTGACGGAACGATGAACGAGGTGGTCAACGGCCTCATGCTCGCCCGGGCCGAGGGGAAAAAGCTCCCCACCCTGGGCATCATCCCCGTCGGGCGCGGCAACGACTTTGCCTATGGACTTGGAGTACCCGCCAAGGTCGAGGAAGCCGCCGACCTCATTGCGGGCCGGCAAGGGCAGCCCCTGGACGTGGGCTTTGTCCGAGGCGGTGACTACCCAGACGGCAGGTATTTTGGCAACGGCCTCGGTGTGGGCTTCGACGCCAGGGTCGGCTTCGCTGCGGCCAAGATGAAGCGTGTGCGTGGCTCTGCGGCCTACACCTTCGGCGCCCTCAAGATCTTCGCTACCTTCCCCGCTCCCGTCGCCGTGAGCTTTCACTCGGAATCCCTGGATTTCGAGGGCTCCTGCCACCAGATCTCGATCATGAATGGAAGCCGCATGGGCGGGGCCTACTACATGGCTCCGGGAGCCCTGGTCGATGATGGCCTCCTCAACCTCTGCATCGTCGGCGACGTCAACCGCTTCCAGATGGCTGCCCTCATCATGCGCTACACCAAGGGAAGCCAGGAGGGTCAGCCCAAGGTGACGATGGCCAAGGCAGCCAGGATTTCCATCGAAGCACCCAAGGGAGGCCTCGCGGTCCATGCGGATGGAGAGACGATCTGCACCGATGGCCACTCCATCGTGGTGGAATGCAGGGCCGCAGCGCTCTCTGCCTACAAACCAGGACGGTGATAAAGCCTGGCATGAAGATCTTCAACTTACTCTGCCTCAGCTTTATCCGCTTCCTCGGCTTCTTCCTTGTCCGCCTCGACGCCAGCGATATGGTCCGTATCCCCCGCAAGGGTCCCTGGATCCTCGCAATGAACCATGTGAACTTCCTGGACGGCCCCCTCCTCCTTGTAAAGCTCTACCCGCGAAGGGTCATTGTCCTCGCCAAAAAGGAAACCTGGAAGAATCCCATCGTTGGCTTCATAGCCTCGTCGATCGGGTCCATCCCCCTTGACCGAAGCGGCGATCCAGCCGCCCTCCGCAGGGTGGCGACTGCCCTCGAGGAGGGTGCCTTCCTCTACATCAACCCCGAGGGAACGCGGAACCGCTCGGGAGTGCTCGGGAAGGGTAAGGCCGGGGTGGTGAGCATAGCCCTGGCAACGGGTGCTCCGATTGTGCCCATCGGCTTTTCCGGTCTCGATTCCTTTGGCCCCTCGATACGCCGCCTCCGCCGCGCCAGGGTCAAGCTCGGAGTCGGCGAGCCCTTCCGCGTCCTAGCCCTGCCCGAGACCGGCGCCCGCGAGGCGCGGAGCGAGGCCGTCGACGAGATCATGTACCGCATCGCTGCCCTCCTGCCCCTGGACAGGCGCGGCCAGTGGTCGATGCCCCCATTGGCCTTCACGCGCACCGAGACCATCGCCTTTCCCGAGGCAGCGACTGATGACGTCCTGCCAATTGCCATCACCCGCTGACAATCCTGAGGCGCAACTGCAGCAGGGAGCCCGGATAGTGAATGTGCTCCCTTTATTCTGCTATACTTTCCCTATGGCGCGCTACTTCAACACCACCGGGCCCTGCGACCCAGAGTTGCACTACATGCTTCCTCCAGAGGAAAGGCTTGTCGGAGCCGAACTCGGACGCTACATCGAGTCCCGCCTCTACTGGGTGCTCCACGCCCCACGACAAACAGGCAAGACTACCTTCCTGCAGTCCTGGATGCGGACGATCAACTCGGGCGACCAGGCAATTGCCTGCTATGTCACGGTGGAACGCTGCCAGGGCATCTCCGATGCGGAGCGGGCCATGCCCGCCCTCTGCCAGGCGATCATCGCCAGTGCCCGGAGCACCCTGCAGCCGAGCATGGTGCCCGCGATGCCTACAACGGACCCCCTGTCCATGCTCGACAGCATCATGAGTGAGTGGGCCCGCCTCGTCGCCCCCAAACCCCTGGTAGTCCTCTTCGATGAGGTGGACATCCTCCAGGACCAGGCCCTCGTGAGCTTCCTCAGGCAGCTCCGGGGAGGCTTCGCGACCCGTGGCATCGGCAAGTTCCCGGTGAGCGTCGCCCTCGTGGGCATGCGCGACCTCCGCGACTACCTGATCCGCAGCAAGGACGGCGTGCCGGTCAATCCTGGCAGCCCCTTCAACATCAAGGAAGACTCTGCCAGCTTGAGCAACTTCAGCCCTCAGGACCTCGCCACGCTGGTAGGCCAGCACAGCACGGAAACAGGTCAGGCCTTTGAGGAAGCCGCCCTCGCACGCATCTGGGAGCTGACCCGCGGTCAGCCCTGGCTCACGAACTCGCTGCTCAAGCTCTGCACCTGGAAGCTCTGCCCCAGGGGCGAAACCGTCACAATTGCCCATATCGAGGAGGCAAAAGAGCTCCTCATCCAGGCGCGGGCCGTCCACCTTGACAGCCTCTCCGAGCGACTGCGCGACCCGAGGATACAGCGCATAGTCGAGACGATCATGGTGGGCGAGAGCGACCCGACCCTCACGCAGGGCGACGACTTTGTCCTGGCCTGCGACCTCGGTCTTGTGGCCAAGGAGGGGGGCAGCCCCGTCATCGCCAACCCGATCTACCGCGAGGTCATCGCGCGCGTGCTCTCGCAGGGCATGCAGGACGCCATCCCGGCACCTGAGTTCCGCTGGCAACGCCCCGACGGTGGCATCGACATGGAAGCCCTGCTGCGCGAGTTCCAGGATTTCTGGGCGCAGAACGCGGACATCTGGGAGGAAAAGTCAGACTACACCGAGGCCTTCCCCCACTTGCTGTTGATGGCCTTTTTGCAGCGCGTCATCAACGGTGGCGGCCGCATCGACCGCGAGTACGCCGCGGGCCGCGGCCGCGTGGACCTGGCTGTGCGCTTCGGCGGCCACTGGTCGGTCATCGAGGTCAAGCTGGTAAGCCGCCAGGGCCGCGCACGCATTGTGGAGCAGGGCCTCAAGCAGGTGATCCGCTATCGCGACAGCATCGACCGTGCGGCCGATGCCTGGCTCGTGGTCTTTGACCGCACGCCCGCGGGTCGCGCCAAGTCCTGGTCTGAGCGCCTGAGCTGGGATTCAGTGGCCTGCGAGGGAGGGACAGTCACGGTGGTGGGGGGCTAAAGGGGGCCTCGGAAGCTGATCGCGAAGCCTACAGTGGGCTTTGAGCGCTGGGACCTCGTGAGCTTGCCGGCCCCCTCGATCGTGCGCACCGCAAAGATTGCCACAATTGAAACGAAGGAGACCGAGCCGATCGGCAGGCTCCCTCTTGGCCTGCGCGGCGAGGTCGAGGCGATCCTGCGGAGTCGGTTCGGGGCTGTGTGCTCGCCTTGTCCTGGGTTCCGAAGTGGAGCTTGATTGCGAGGCGGGAACTCACGCAGGGAAACCTGGGCTTGGGGTCGAAACCAGGGCTTGGGGTCTGACCCCCAGGGCATCTCTATTCCCCCCAAACGAACAGCTACTCATGAATCGGCAGAAATTCCTTGTCCGTGAGAAAAGATCTCGCGACGGGACAACCCTCAGATCGCATCAGGCTGCGGCCGGAATGAACTTCCTCGTCTGCAAATTCGGTATATGCTTATAATGCCTATCATTTGCGGTCAACAGGACTTCGGAGCTCCAGATGCAGGTGGCGGCGATAAGGGCATCAGCCAACTCCATGGACTTGCTCAGGAAATATCCTTCCACATACATCATCGCCCTTTGGGAAATATCCTGGTTTATCTGGATGATTCGGACATTCCATTTTGACAATTGCCGGAGGAATATCCGTAGCTCGGACTTGTCCCGCATTCCCTGCACTACCTCCATGTAGGTGATCGAGGAAATCGAGAAGGGTGCATTGTCATGCAAGGTCTTCCTTGCCTTCGGATCACCCCGTAGGTCCCAGATGATGACATCACTGTCAATTACCACAGTGGTCTCCTTTTCCTTCTTTCCCTGACATACTCTTCCACGGATTGTCCGTCATCCTTGTCTGTCCATAATCCAAACAACTCATCATCGTCGCCATTCTCGATGCCTGCGATGCTATTTGTCTTGTACGGGATGAGCCTGGCCATTTTCTTGCCGCGGATGGTTATGACGATATCGATGCCCTTGGCCGCCTGTTCTATGATCTGTCCGGGTTTTCCACGCAGTTCCTTGGCCGTTATCTCCATGCTTTCCTCCCTTAAGTGTACACTTAAAGTATACACCTGTGCAAAATCAGTCAAGGGCAACCTTGGCATAAGGTTCGTCTCGCTGGCCTCCTCTATCGAGGGAGCCCTTCGCGACAAGCTTGCCGCAGCGGAGGTCGCCGAGTCGGCATCACATTATCGGCCCCTGCGCAGTTTCAAGGGCGAGGGCCTTCTCCCCGGCGTCGATCTCATGGATTCCAGGGCCCTGTCTGACAGGATGGATGAAATCCATTGAGGCTCTTCGACGTGAACATCCTCGTGGGCACCTTCCGCGAGGACAGCCCCGGCCACCCGGTTTTCCGGCAGCTCCTCGAAGAGTCGGTCAACGGAGCCTCGCCCTTCGGCCTTTCACGGAGCATCCTGTCGGGCTTTATCCGCGTCGCGACCCACCCCCGCATTTTCTCGCCAGCGACTCCGCTCCTGGAAGCGCTGGCCTTTTGCGATGACCTCATCGACCGCGCCGGTTTCCGCTGGATCGAACCTGGCTCCGGTCACTGGGGCATTTTCAGACGCCTCTGCCGCGAGACCGACGCCAGCGGGAACCTCGTACCCGACGCCTGCTTCGCAGCCCTGGCCATCGAGTCGGGCTCCATCTGGGTGAGCGGGGACCGCGATTACGGACTGTTCAAGGGACTCGAGCGGATCTTCGTTACTGCGGGCGAAGAAGGCAAGCGCAGACTAGGTATACCGCATTGCATAGCACACGCGGCGATTTGCTCATGGAGCACCGCGGCCTCAGGCCTACGGTTGATGGGGGCCCGCAGGCGCTCCAGCTTCCACCTGGCCAACTGCCGCACCGCCCAGGCCCGCCACCGCCGTCGGAGCCTCCAGCACGATGCGCAGCACCGGAAGGCCAAAGCCCTCCTCGGCAAAGGCGCTCCTTATGTCCTGCATGATGGAGTTGCGCAATTCCAGGAAGTCCGACTGAAGGAACCAGAGCCCGAAGAGGATTTCGACACCCTTCTCGGAGAAGCTGTCCACCAGGACGAGGGTCTCGGGGTTGTCGAGTACCAGGAGGTTGTGTGCGGCCACCGCCCGGAGCGTCCCCACGGCGCGGCCAAGGTCGTCAACGTAGGAGATCGTCAGCTTTATGTCCATCCGTCGGATCGGGTAATGGGTCACGTTGACGACGTTGGACTTGATGAGGGTCTCGTTCGGCACGCGCACGTAGCGGTTGTCGAAGGTCTGGAGCTTGATGGACAGGAGGTCGATTGCCACCACCGTGCCGGTGGCATCCCCGGCCTGGATCACGTCCCCAAGCGTGAAGGACTTCTCCCAGACGATGAAGAGCCCCGAGATGATGTTCGACACCGAGGTCTGGGCCGCGAAGCCTATCGCGATCCCCGCAATTCCCGCCGCGCCAAGGAGGGCGGAGAGGTTTATGCCAAGCCTTTCGAAGACCAGGAGCGCGACGACAGTGAAGGATGTGTAGCGTATGCCCTTCCTGACAAGCATGAGGGTCTGGCCGGTCACGCGCTTGCCGATGAGGCGCCGCGTCGTGAACTGGAGGAGCTGGAAGGCGAAAAGGACAATTAGGATGATAACTGAGAGATTGACGAAGGCGTCCAGGTTCTTCGCGTTCAGGTACCGCGAGAGGTCGATGGAAAGCGCAGGCAGGGTCATCGTTCCTCCTCCCTAGCGGGCCGCAGTCCGGAGGAGGAGGACGAGCACCCCCGCCAGGAGGACGAGGGCAGCCAGCCAGGTCCAGATGGGCAGCGATCCCTTGTATTCGATCTGGGGCTTCTGCGGCTCCATGTCCGGCTGCCGGTAGGCAAAGCCGCAGCCGGGACAGCCGGCGGCGAATTCATCGGCGAGCCCGGAGAAACCGCACTTGGGGCACTTGACCGAAGAAAAGAACCTTCCACAATGGGGACAGATCCTGGCGTTGCCCCGAACCTCCGAGCCGCAGTGCTCGCAGAAATACCGGGGTGGCTTCACGGTCGGAGGCTTGGCTCAAACGGCTTCGGCGGCTTTGGGAGCCTTGGTGGCCGCAGCTGCGGCCGGAGCCGGGGCCGAGGGGGTACCCGCTGCAGCAGGCTCGCCTTTTGAAGGGCTGGCTGGGGCCGCGTCGCCGTCCTTCTTTGCCGGCACGTCCGACTTCTCGCCAGCCCTGGGCTTTCGCGAATCGTTGGCGTAGAAGCCCGTACCCTTGAAGATGATGCCCGTCCCGCCGTTGATGATGCGGCGCACGCTGCTTCCGCAGCTCGGGCACTTCGACAGGGGATCTTCGGACATGGCCTGGAAGGCTTCGAAGGTATGGGCACAGGCCCTGCATTCATATTCGTAGGTCGGCATGGGGCACCTCTATGTCTGTCGATGTATGAACATACTATATCGACGTTCGGGTCCAAGGTAAAGCGGTTGCCCCCCTTAGCCCTTCAGGAAGGCCGTCCCAAGCCCCGCCCGGGAAAGTTTCGGCGCTATGACCGCCCTGCAGTAGCCCGCCCCCGGGTGGTTGTCGTAATAATTGCGATGATACTCCTCGGCCGGCCAGAAGCGGGGTGCCGGGAGGATCTCTGTTACGATTGGATCCTCGTGCGAAAGAGCGCGCGCCTTCCTTGCGGCCAGGGCGGCAGCGCGCTGGGCATCGTCGGCATAGAAGATCACCGAGCGGTACTGGCTCCCGACGTCCGCGCCCTGACGGTCCTGGGTCGTCGGATCGTGGATCCTGAAGAAAAGGTCCAGGAGGCCTCCGTAACTGGCCACTGCCGGATCGAAATCGACCGCCACGACCTCGGCATGCCCCGTGAGGCCGGAACAGACCTGTTCATAACTAGGATTATCCTGGTCCCCGCCCGCGTAGCCGCTGGTCACCCTCGATACGCCCGGCAGGCGCAGGAAGGCCGCCTCGAGGCACCAGAAGCAGCCCCCGCCAAGGATCGCACGCGCGGTCGCGCCTTTTTCCTCCATGATCTCCCCTCTCCCGGACGTTGGCGCCGCTGCGCGCTGCCGGAGGAACCAAAGATACTAAAAAAAACGGCGACTCAAGGCAGAAAAGGTCTTTTGACCCGGCTCGGCCTTCCGTGCTACAAGGGCCGCGATGTATGTCCTGTGGTCTGTGCTCTCGGCCCTCCTCTATGGGGCAGCCGATTTCGCTGGTGGCATGGCCACCCGGCGCTCCAAGGTCGAGCCCGTAATCATCCTCTCACAGATTGCGGGAGCCTGCCTGGCCCTTGGCTTCATCATCGCTGCCAGGACTCCCCTGCCCGGTCCTGCCACCATCGCATGGAGCCTCGCCGCGGGGGTCTCGGGACTTCTGGGCCTGGCAACCCTCTACAAGGGCCTCGCGCGGGGCCTGGTCGCGATCGTGTCTCCGGTTTCGGCCCTCGTGGCGGCCCTCCTCCCGGCCCTCTTTGGTATCGCAACAGGGGAACGCCCCTCGGTGCTCGCCGTGGCAGGAGCCCTTTTGTGCATACCCGCGATCCTCTTCCTTTCCTGGCAGCCCGGCGGCGGTTCCGACAGGCAACGAAGCCGACGGTCCATCATCGACGGACTTGTGGCTGGAGCGGGCTTTGGATGCTTCTTCATTGCCCTCTCGCGGACAGGCCACGATGACGGACTCTGGCCCGTAGCCTTCGCCCGCCTCGCTTCCCTCATCCTCATGGTTTCCATCGCCGTAATTGGCCGCCGAGGGGTCAGACCCCCGAAGGGAAGCCGACGCCTTGCCATCGTCGCCGGGCTCGCCGACATGGGGGCGAACATCCTCTTCCTTCTTGCGACCCGGAGCGGACTGTTGTCCATAGTTTCGGTCATCTCCTCGCTCTTCCCTGCTCCTACAGTCATTCTCGCTCGTATTTTCCAGAAAGAAAGGATACCGCCCCTGCGTGCCTTCGGACTGGGCCTTGCCTTGGCTGGGGTAGCCCTCATAAGCTTTTGAGGAGCGTGAGATGACCAGCGACGTTGACCCCTGGGGTCAGCCGCATTATTGTTGACAAATGTCAGGCGTACTTGTCCTTTGCGTCGATGACGAGGCGATCATCACGGCCAGCCTCCGAAGGGAACTCAAGCACGCCCTCCCGGACGCAGTCATCGAGACAGCCCTCTCCGGCGATGCAGCCCTCGCCCTCCTCGAGGAAATGAAGGGGGACGATCTTGAACTAGCCCTCCTCATCACGGACGAGCGCATGCCCGGGATGCGCGGTCACGAGCTCCTCAAGCGCGTCCGCGCGAATTATCCTGGAGCCTACGGAATCCTCCTGACCGGCTACGCGGACCTCGAGGCCATCGGCATGGCAGTCAACGACGCGGGGCTGTTCCGCTTCATGCAAAAGCCCTGGAACCACAGCGACCTGGCCCTGGCCGCGAGGAGGGCCCTCGACCTCTTCAGGAAGGACAAGGAAGTCCTCGAACTCCGCGCGCAGGTGGAGCAGATCAACCTCGCCTTCGTGGCCCTCCTTGAGAATCCCCAGCTCGACAAGGATCCCGACACCGTAGACCACGTGCGCCGTGTGGCCGTCCATGCAGCCCTCCTGGCACGGCAGACAGGCCTTGATGACTCGACCACGCACAAGATCTTCAACTACACGCCGCTCCACGACATCGGGAAGTACGGCATACCGCAGAATATCCTCGGCAAGCCGGGGAGGCTCGACGCCGGAGAATTCGAGATCATCAAGCAGCACGTAGGCAAGGGCGCGCACATGCTCCACACCGTCGACATCGATCCGGTGGCGCGCAACATCATCCTTTTCCACCACGAGAAGTGGGATGGCGCAGGGTATCTGGCGGGACTGTCAGGCGAGGCCATCCCCAGGGAAGCGCGGATCGTCGCCCTCGCCGACGTGCTCGACGCCATGGTCTCGGTTCGGCCCTACAAGAGCGCGCGACCCTTCGACGAGGCGGCTGCCCATATAATCGGTGCCTCGGGTAGCCACTTCGACCCCGCCGTCGTCGCTGCCTTCAAGGCCGATCTCCAGACCCACCGGGAAGTGGCCGAGGGAACAATCCCGCCGAGCTTCGATTTCATAAAGCGCAGATAGCAGAAGAAACAGCTACCCTCGTTGCTGTGCCTTATCTAGCCGCAAGTTCCCTTATCCGTGCCCAGGGGTAGATGCCTGTATTGTGACCATCGCTCCAGGAGATGCGCAGGGCATAGTTGCCCAGGGGCTCTACCTCGAGGGCGGAAATGTCGACGGGAATGTCCCCGTCGCGGAGCAGACGCTTGCCCGAAAGCTCGTCCACGCAGGTGGCGCAGTGGCAGGAGGCGCGCAGTTCGCGGTGGCGCACGAAAGCCTTCGTGCCGTCCTGCCATACGATGGAAAGCCCCTCAGGTCCGTTCACGAGGGTTGGAAGCTCCGCTTCCTCGATGCTGCGCCTTCCCTGCGCCCGGATCATGTTATCGACGAGTTCTACGATGAGGGGATTGGCCGCGACCCTGTCGAGGCCCGAGGTGATGTCCTGGGTAATGGGGATCCGCATCAGGGTCTGCAACCCGAATTTTTCGGTCAGGCTCGAGGGCTCCTCACCGTCGGCGGACTGACCGCCGCCCGTGCTGCCGGACCCTCCCTGCGGGGCTGGCCCTCCCTGCGGGGCTGGCCTACCCTGCGGGGCTGGCCCCCCGCCGAAGATCCAGTGTTTCTTGTCGCAATTGTCGCAGACGAAATAGGCCATGTTCTCGACGATGCCCAGCATTGGTACTTTTACCTTCTCGAACATCTCGATGCCGCGCTCGACATCCACGAGGGACAGGGCCTGCCTTGTCGTGACGATGACCGCCCCGGTCAGCCGTACGGTCTGCGTGATCGTGAGCTGCACATCGCCTGTGCCGGGAGGCATGTCGATGATGAGATAGTCGAGCTCGCCCCAGCGGACCTGCCCGAGGAGCTGCTGGATGTACTGCGCCACCAATGGGCCGCGCAAAATCGCGGCTCCCTCGGGAAGGAGGAAGCCGAAGGACATCAGCTTCAAGCCATTGGATTCCAGGGGGACGATCAGGCCTTCCTCATCCTGGTGGATTTCGGGACGGTGGATGCCGAAGAGGGTCGGCACCGAGGGCCCGAAGATGTCGGCGTCCAGGAGCCCTGTCGACAGGCCACGCCGGGAGAGTTCCCGCGCGATGTTGGCGGCGACCGTCGATTTGCCGACCCCGCCCTTGGCAGAGGCAACCGCGATGATGGTCTTCACCTTGGCAAGCCCTGGCAGCTGGGCCTGCCCCGCATGCGAAGACTTCCTCACGCGGGAGGTCATGTTCACGTTGACGCTCCCGACGCCGGGGATGGCCCGCACGACCGCTTCGGCCTGCCTCTGGAACTCCACCTTCACCGGGCAGGCCGGTGTCGTAAGCTCGATGTCGAAGGCGACAAAGTCGCCGTTGATCTTCATGTTCTTGACGAAGCCGAGGCTCACGATATCCTTCCCGAAATCGGGATCGATGACAGCCTTCAGTGCCTCGAGAACCTGAGGCTCGCCAAATCGCTGCGTTGGCATGGAAGTGCTCCTTTCGAATACGGAGTGAATGTAGCTAAAAAGCGGGTGGAGGTCAGCACAAGTGTTACGGAATCTCGCGATCGTTAAGAGGATGTAAACCCTGCGTAAAACACTCCCCCGAAACGAAACCATTGCCTCCGTAGTTCCTTATACTTATGAACTCAAGCCCAGGGAGGTTTCAGAGATGAAGAGAATTCCAGCGTTCGTGCTTGCAGCCCTCATCCCCTTCGCCATCAGTGCCCAGATGATGCCCCGGGGACCGGCTGATCGGTCTGCGGAGCGATCCGGCGCCTGGCCGGCTGACAGGTCAGCCTTGGTTCTCAAGAAGCTGGCCCTGACCGATGCCCAGATCAGCCAGGTGCAGACCATCATCCAGACGGCGGAAAAAACCATCAAGGATGACCGCATCCAGATCCGGCTGATCAAGGCACAGATCGACGCCGCGATACTGCCCTCGACCGCAAAGCCCGACATGGCTGCGATCGGCAAGCTTGTCGATCAGGAGAGCCAGCTGCGCGGGGACATGGAAAAGGCCCTCCTGTCAGCCAAGATCCAGCTCATCCAGATCATGGGACGCGACAGCTTCGAGAAGTTCTCGCGGGCCCTAGCGCCGCGCCTTGGGGCGGGGAAAGCCTTGAATGCCGGAAGATTTGCAGGCAGGAGCGGCGCAAATCATGGAAACATGATGGGAATGCAGCCCTTCGGCATGCCTGGGAATCAGCCACTCCCACCGGACGGGCCCCGGAAATAAGGATTGAGACATTCCGGATCCTCACCTTGCCAGGGGGGGGATCCGGTAGCGGAAACGCCATTCATCTCGCAACCCTACCCCAGAGCTCCCCTCCCGGTGTACCTTGCTGGCATGATTACCCAGCTTCCAGCCCTCCTGGGCATGGACCTCGAAGGCTTTGCGACAGTTGCCAAGGCCGCCTGTCTTCCCCCCTTTGCGGCAAAGCAGCTCGCGAAGTGGGTCTACGAAAAGCGTGTCTTCGACCCCACCCTCATGACTGACCTGCCCAAGCGCAGCCGCGAACTCCTGGCCGACCTCGTCGTCTCCGGCACAGCGGCACCGCTCAAGGTCAGCGAGTCCTCGGACGGAACGAAGAAGTACCTCTTCAAGACGGCCAGCGGCCACTTCATCGAGGCAGCCTATATCCCGGACTCAGGCCGGGATGGCCGCGCCGACCGGGCAACCCTCTGCGTATCCAGTCAGGCAGGCTGCAAGATGGGCTGCCTCTTCTGCTCCACCGGCAAGATGGGCTTCCATGGGCAGCTGTCCACAGCGGAAATACTCAACCAGATAGTATCGATTCCGGAAAGCGCCTCGCTCACCAACCTCGTGTTCATGGGCATGGGCGAGCCGATGGACAACCTCGACGAGGTCCTGGGCGCCCTGAAGGTCATCACCTCACCCTGGGGCTTCGCCATGAGCCCGCGCCGCGTCACCGTGTCGACGGTCGGTGTCCTGCCGGGCCTCCGACGATTCCTGGTCGAGAGCGAGTGCCACCTCGCTGTCAGCCTCCACTTCCCTTTTTCAGCCGAGCGCCAGCCCTTCATGCCCGTCGAGGGCGCCTACGCCCTGCCCGAAATCATCGCAACACTGAGATCCCACGATTTCGGCGGCCAGCGCCGCCTGTCCTTCGAATACATACTCTTCGAGGGCCTCAACGACGCGCCCCGTCACATCGCCGAGCTTACGCGCCTCCTCCGCGGTCTCGACTGCCGGGTCAACCTCATCGCCTTCCACGCCATCCCCGACGTACCCTTCGTGCCAGCCTCCCGTGAACGCCTCGAGTGGTTCCGCGACGAACTCGAGCGGCGCAACTTCACGGCGACCATCCGCGCCTCGAGGGGGCTGGACATCCAGGCAGCCTGCGGGCTTTTGTCGACGAGGGAGATGGAAGGCAGGTAAAACGGTGTCACGCCACCCTGCCGGTCATTGGCGATGAAGCAGACCGGATGATTCAAATAGTGGTTGTTATTCCTTCCGATTTGCTATAATATCGGACTGAAAGGATACCACAGTGGAACTCGACAGGCTCCAGAATGTGATAGCCGATGGGCAGGCCCGCATCGGCCAGCCGACAGTCAGGCGGAGCCTTGTACCCCTGCAAGCCCCCGGCAAGGTCTTTGTCTGTATCGGACCACGACGTGCAGGAAAATCGACCCTTCTCGGCCAGATGGCTGCGGACCTCCTGGCCCAGGGCACGGCGAGGGAAAACCTTGTCTTTATCAACTTCCAGGACGACAGGCTCAAGCAGCTCCGCGCGGGCAACTTTGACCTTATCCCCAGCGCCTACTATGGCCTGTACCCGGACAAGCGCGGCAGGGAAACCGTTCATTTCTTTCTCGACGAGATCCAGGAAGCCCCCGGCTGGGAGCTTTTCGTGGAGCGCATGCTTCACAGCGAGTCGGCGCGGCTTTACCTCACTGGCTCCTCCGCACGGCTCCTGTCACGCGAGATCGCCACCCAGCTCCGAGGCCGCGCCCTCACAGGCGAGCTCTGGCCCTTCTCCTTCGAGGAATACCTGCGCTTCAGGAATCTCGATGCCCGAAAACCAGGAAGCATCAACGAAAGCTTTGTCCGCAAGGCCTTCGACGAGTACTGGGAGCGAGGGGGCTTTCCCGAGCTCCGCGAGGCTCCCGAAGCCGTCCGCGTGGCCACCCATCAGGAATACCTCCGCAGCATGGTGTACCGCGACATCATCGAACGCCATGACGCTGACCACCCGCGGGCCATCCTCAAACTCGCGGAAAGACTTGTCTCAACTGTGGCAAATTTATATACAGTCAATCGCTTGACGGAATACCTGCGCAGCCTCGGTTTCAAGGTTCAAAAAGAATTCGTCGGACAGGCCATCGACTGGTTCGAGGATGCCTTCATGCTCTTCCCCCTCCGGATCTGGGATCTGTCCCTCGCCAAACAGAATGTAAACCCCCGCAAGATCTACATGGTCGACCACGCTATGGCCGCCTCCTGCGATGCCTCGTACTCGGAAAAGCGAGGATACCTCCTGGAAAACCTCGTTTACACCCATCTCCGCAGGCGCACAGAAAATCTTAATTATTACAAGACACGAAGGGGTCTGGAAGTCGACTTCCGCGTCGTCCGCGATTCCCGGGTCGAGCTAGTCCAGGTATCCTGGTCCCTCGAGGATGAGGAGACCCGCAAGCGGGAAACCACCGCGCTCTTCCAGGCCATGGAGGAGGAGGGGCTGACGGAAGGCCTCATCGTCACCCGAGATGAGGAGGGGGTCGTCGGAAAGGAGGGCAGAAACATCCATATCATACCAATTACAAGGTTCCTGACTTCCTGATAGGCCGGGGATTCCATGAGCGCCCCCCCCTGATACCATGAGGGTATTCCCCTCGGCATGGCAGGCAGATCATGCGTCACAGTAAGACCCGTCTTCCATGTTCCAGGAGGTCGGGTATATGACAAAGAAAATGGGATTGAAGGTATGGTTGCCTAGCGCACTCCTGGTCCTGCTCAGCGCCTGTCCGTCAGCGCCCGCAGGGGATACCGCCATGACGGCCGACAAGGCCATCGCGGCACTCAGCTTTGCGGATTTTGGCTTTCCTTCGGGAACCAAGGACGCCGTCACGAGCTCCTTCACGGTGCCACTTTCCAAGAACGGTGCCTCTCTTTCGTGGAGCTCCGACTCGACGTACATCACCCGGATCGACCAGCTCGGAGCAGTCGGGAAGGTCTTTGTAGCTATTCCGGATACCATAGTGGAAGGGACGGCAGTATCGCTGACCGTGACGGCGACTGCCTCGGCGCGGGCGACAACGACCGCAAGCATGGCCTTTTCGGTCAAGCTGCACGCCATCAGCGACCCGGCCACCGCCGTGGATGCCGTGGCTGCCGGTTTTACGCCCGACCTCCTTCCGCTTTCCGGAGCGGACTCCGCTTCGAGCCTGACCGGATCCTTCACCCTGCCTGTCACGGGGAGCTACGGCACCGAGGTGAGCTGGGTGAGCGATAATTCAGCGATCACGGTAAATGCAGCGGGCAAGGCAATCGTGTCGACCCAGGCCACAGGCGTGACCCCGACGCCCGTGACGCTGACCCCGACGGTCAAGAAGAAGGGCACAGCATCCAAAACAGGTACTCCGATCACGGTGACCGTGCCCCCCATCACCGCCCAGGAAGCGGTCACCAAGGACGTCATCGCGATAACCCCGGAAATCTGCACCTTCGGAAGCACAAGCACAGACACACCAGAGTCGATCACCGGAAACTTCGCCCTGCCGACTACGGGTGACCGGGGCACGGTTCTGACATGGACCTCGAGCAACCCGACAGTGGCCAGTCCGAACAACACGACGGGAACGGTGACCGTTGCTCCTGCCACGGCGGACACGACCATCACGCTGACGGCAACGATTGCCAAGGGCGGGGTCACCGATACCAAGGCCTTTACCTTGACCGTGAAAGTGGCCACCGTAGCTGCCACCTACACGGTCACCTTCGATTCGACCCATGGGGATCACATTGCCAGCATCACTGCCAACAAGGGCACAGCGATCACCTTGCCGACACCAACTGGGAGTGGCTATGAGTTCTTGCGCTGGATGAACCAAGATGGTGCCAAAGCCGCAGGCGAGAGCTACCAGCCTGACCAAAACACCTCAATGTCGGCCGAATGGGAGGAAAAACCCCTGGTCGACACTACCACAGGTTTTGCGGTGGCCCTCGACGTTGGCTCGGGAAGTACCGACGCGGTTGCGTTTGAAGGCAAGCTGTACTTTGTCTATTCACAGAAAACCTCCGCGGCACCCAGAGTTGCGGTTTACGATCCGCTTACCAATTCACCTTCTCTCGTGGGGGGCACCTCCTTCCCCACGCCAGAAGGAGTCGTGAACAGCAAGGGCAGAAACAAGCTGTTTATCCGAAGCGCGACAGAAATGTACGTGGTATCGGATGTCAACGACACGGGCTGGACCAGCCACCGGCAGTACATCTACAGCTACAACGGTACAATGTGGACCTGGAAGTACACCCTCGACGGCGACAGCGCAACCTACGCTGGCTTGAAGACAACCAAGGATGTTGCCGTTCAAATGTTAAGTGGCGCTTCGCCCGCGCCTTCGTACTTCTACTTTCTGTCGATCAATTCCACTTCGGGCGACGCGGTTGTCAACAGGATCGATATCCCCGGTGTCTCCTTTACTGCGGTCGGCGGCGAAAGCGTGGCCACGGGAATGGCCAGCGGCTTCGTTGATAATGGACTTTATGTGCAGGATACCACGCACATCTGGGCAGCCGTCGCCAATGGCACGAGCTCTGTCTTCAAATACTTGTTCGGGTTGCAATGGCTCGCTTTGGGTGTACAGTTCGACCATGGTTCTTCGGCGACCTCCTGTATCGTGCGGGGCTATGGAGCCACCCCTTATCGGGTCACCAACCCTGGTTCCGCGAATTACTTCTACCGCAAGGATGGGACGATGCTGAGTACTGCTCAGTACGATTCCATCTACACTGTCGCCGCCGGCAACGCCTCGTCCATCTTCCT
>SESF01013665.1_pt1 | contig 16701 bp, 16 predicted proteins | sample 3171521 | NCBI WGS metagenome assembly SESF01 (sample SAMN10866945, study PRJNA518727) | freshwater metagenome | biome: subpolar coniferous forest; feature: holomictic lake; material: water; isolation source: holomictic Lake 227, 6 m and 8 m depth | place: Canada: near Kenora, Ontario | collected...
ACTGTGGCTAAATATATAGTGAAAGTCTGGTCTTGATCCAGCAGCGGGGAATGCACTGTTATATTGTCCAGCCTGGCAATGGTTTTGTCCGGCCAGTTTGGATAATAAAACAGTTCCGGTTGAGAATTACCATGGTTGTGCCCAGCTTCCTGCGGTACTTTGTTTACAACGACCACATCAATTTTCCATTTAAACTTGTCTGTTGATTTCTTAAAGGCAAAATCAAAATCCCAGCGGATTCCGGGCCTAGTGGAACGATAGGTGTGAATATTTTCATCAACCACTCCCCCCCGGGTTGCGGAGTGGAAAGTCCTTGTGCTACTTGTGGCATCTAATCCCAAAAGATCCAATGCTGTCGCGCCTGCGAATTGCGGCAGTAATATGGCTGCAATGGGGCCAATCAGGATTTTCAACGACATAATCAATTAAACAAAGCTTGATCTTTAAAAAACCCTTTAATGTACCCGACAGCACGTATGTAGGAATTCCCGTTGTGCCAATCGCCACATATAGGAGGATTGGGAGCCTCATGTTCATCATAACCGTTGGAATATTCACAAGAACGAATCATTTGAATACTAAAACTTTCTTGATTGAGGTGCACCGCCTCCGGTATTCCTATGTTTTCAAGATTAGAAAACTCCAGGCCTTTTGGATTATACCTAAGCACCTCAGACGGAAGATAAGGGAGCTGTTTTCCTTTGTCGCGGCTTTCGGAATAACATGGGCCACTGTTATCCGTCCACGCAACAGAATACCCGGAGGTGCTGGACAGTAAGGCAAGGACCAGATTGCGGTTATCATCATGCCCGGCAATTACCATATCATCAATATTATCACCATTAAAATCGCCTTTCACCGCATACGGAAGCGATTTTGGCGAATACGGATATTCCTCAACAATCTGTGCTGGATAATCTTGTGACGTCCACATTTTAAAATCCTTGGCGAAAGCATGCGCCACCTTTTCCATAGCAGGGCTTAAGGCAATTTTCTTGGTGTATTCTGGTTTAAATACAGACGGGACTGAAGAACTTAAGTAAATTTCAGCGGGAAGCATTGTAAACTTTTCTTCATACCAATGGAGACTCCCGGTATTATTATCAAGTGCCATGCAGAATTCACCGGAATAATTAGAATCAAACGGCACGAGATAGACGCTGTCGTGCGGGAGCATATCATTTGTAGTGAATTTATTAAAATCCACCGGCAATTTTATGCCCTTTTTTATAAAATGAAGCGTGGTAAGTTCCGGAGAGGTTGCGCGACCGCTACCAGAATTAAAATAGACCGGAAGAATGAAATAACTGTTTTGCCCGCCCATAATTGCCAGAACCATAGAATTTTTGTTTTCATGCCCTGCAATTATAAGATCGCTTTTTCCATTACCATCAAAATCACCTTTTACCACATACGGTAGTTGTGTTTTTGAATAGGGATAGTGCTTAACAGCCGGATAGTCTTCAATGGTCCACGGCTTGAAGTTTGGCTTGTAGTTATGCAGTGCGTCTTCTTGCTCTTTTGACAGGCGCAAGGATTCAATATGTTCCGGTTTAAGTTCATACACCGGCGGCTCGGGCCAGGCGTCCTCTCTAGCCCTGCTTATGCCAACACCAACCGGTGAGGAACTAGTTGGTGTGGGACTTCCGAGCACTATTTCCGCCTGGGAGTAACCAGCTAATGTCGCAATAATTGATAGCGCGCATATTGCTTTCTTCGCGGAACTTACATTCATCCTTGCACCATTCCTTCTCTTTAATATTCAGTCAGATTAGTTGCAGCCGGTCGGCTCCCCGCTTTGGGTGTCATCAACAATCGCCATCACACCAGCTTTCACTTCATAACGATTAATACACTTGCAATATGGCTGTATTAAACCATCACGCGGCGTATCACAGTTGTAGGGGGAAGTGGGAGAAGATTTAATAAGATCAATACAGTTAGTAATTGTTTTTATCGGCGGTGGCGGGACATTATCTATACCTCCGCCATTGCTGCCATAACTTTCATCTACATAATCAGGCACCCCTTTCATTCCACCATTTTCAGTTATCGGGAAACCCGGAATAGCCATGAGACGAGCTATCTCCTTTTTGTGCTGTATATGATAATGGTTTTGCTCCGTGGCAACATCTCCTTCGGACAACATGCTAAAACCAAGGCTGTCTATTAAACGAATAAACGCGGCCCGGTTGGATTTTTTAATACATCTTTTACTTACATCAATAGCCGTACCAAAACCATGGTTGGAATGCGATCCTCTCCAATTACCATAGACATCGAACAACCCTCCCCATTTCAGGCTCATATCATTGAACACAAGTTTATTAGCGCCGGAATGTGCTGAGTTCCACTGGTTAGCCAGACTGATTAGTGCGTCAACCGTAGTGGTAGTCGCGTAATGGTTAAATTGATGCAATGGATTTGCTCCCGCATTTGAACCATTGGAGACATAAAGCGAACTTGCAGGCAACTCTTTCAGCTCCGGCACCATTATCTCCATATAATCTGTTTCCGATTTACCATTGCCGCATACCAATTCCGCATGTGTTACCAATTGTGTAGCGTATTTGGGAATATCAACTGAAAGTGTAAACACTGAATTAAGTTTTAATTGCGGAGATACAACCATGCCGGTAGCATCAGGTGTGCCTTGCCATGGGGAACCGTCAATAGTGTAGGCATATTTTACAGTGGGCTCTGTTTCGCAGGGGTGGTTTTTTATTTGCTTACATTCCTTGCTTTTTAGAATATCGGGTAAGGCGTGATTATGCCCCGCTTCTTGCGGGTAGCTGACGGGGGGGGTTAATTTAAGATACCAGGGATCCAATTGGCCTACAGGCCCGGGGCATACATAATCAATCATCGCGTGGTTTTTTCCGGGAGTGAATTGATAATGCTTATCCTCATATCTGTCCACCCTTGGTTCAACCAGTTCTATAACCCCATCATCTGAAACAACTTTCAGTGTTATTTTGGCTACCGGTTTTTGCGGACCGCGAAAATCAACCAGCTTAGTAATTGATTTCGACGAATTACCGTCGAAATCAATTTGTAGTTCTTGCGCTCTGGCTAGTTGCGCGGCAAAAAGAACTACAACCGCTATAATTATTTTTGTTGACATAAACGCCCCCAGTAACCGGCTTCTCTTAGTTTTCCAAATTAAAAAAGGGAAAGCAAATTGATTTCGCTTTCCCTGGATACACCGGATTACGGTCCGGTCGTGGATGCCCCGGGGCCAATCCCCCGAATTACAAGGATACTACGATTAGAGTTTAGCTGATGGTGCTTGCGTGCGGAAGTGCCTTTGGTCCTATACGGTTTTAGGCCCTTATAGATAATTCCCTTCGCAAGGCCGCTGTTATTAGCTTGGGCAGCGCAAGGAACTACACAGTGAGCAAGTGTGGTAATTTTGTGTGTGGTTCTTGTCACGGCTTCGTGGGGCCGGACAGACTTGCTATAATTTACCTGTAAGTATAAGGAGTCCTTATGAAAGCTAAAGTAGAAAAGGTCATAGAGAAGATAAAGCCCATGCTGGCCGCCGACGGCGGTTCCGTGGAACTGCTGGGCGTGGACGAGAAAAAAGGCCAGGTGAAAGTACGCCTTACCGGCGCCTGCGGCTGCTGCCCGCACGCTACCATGACGCTCAAGAACGTGGTGGAGCGCATGATAAAGGAAGAGGTCCCCGAAGTAAAAGAAGTTACGGTAGGGTAAGCAGAGAGCCACCTTTCCGGGTTTGGCCGCAAATAGCGCCTGCAGCGGGCATCCGGCCCCGCGCGCTGCCGCGGCCGGCCCGGGCAGCCGCGTTCCCCGGTCCTATTTCCCCCATGCCCGGCCTGATAAACCTTCACACCCATTCAAACCATTCGGACGGGACGCTTACCCCCGCGGGGCTGGCGCGCGAGGCCGTGCGCGCCGGCATAAAATATTTCTCGCTCACCGACCACGATAACGTGAACGGCTGGGCCGAGCTGGAGCCGGCGCTTAAAGAGGCCGGCATAACCTATTGCTACGGCGTTGAGCTCACCACCAACTTCCACGACAACCTGCATATGCTCGGCTACGGAGTGAACGTCCGCGACGCGCGGTTCCTCTCCGAGCTGACCGGCTACCGGGCCAAACGGCTGGAGCGCCTTAAAAAGATAATAGCCCTGCTGGTGGGGCAGGGTGTGGACATAAAATTCGAGGAGCTGCCGGTGGACGTGCGCACGCTGGGCCGGCCCCACATAGCCGACCTGCTCAAACAAAAAGGCGTGGTAAAGACCCGCAAGCAGGGCTTCCAGCGCTATGTGGCCTACGGCATGCCCGCCTATTCGCCGCCCTGCGGCCCCGACGTGGAGACGGCCATCCGCTCCATCAAGAACGCCGGCGGCCTGGCGGTGCTGGCCCACCCGGGCGTAGTGAAGAACGTGCTGGACCTGCCGCGCTGGAAAGAGGCGGGCCTGGACGGCATCGAGGCGTTCTACCCGGCGCATTCCCAGGCCCTGACGCGCGAATTCATAGCGCTGGCCGCCCGCTACGACCTTTTCGTCACGGCCGGCAACGACTTCCACGGGCCCGGCTCGGACAGGGACAAGATGTACGGCTTCGACTATTGCGAAGAACACTTCGCGGGCATCGGACGGGTCTTCCTATGAAAATAATCTCGCATCGCGGCGCCTCCGGCTACGCGCCCGAAAACACTATAAAAGCCTTCAGGCTGGCCGTCGAAATGGGCTCGAAGGATTTCGAGTTCGACGTGCACCAGACCAGGGACGGCATACTGGCGGTGCACCACGACTACAGCCTTAAGGCCACCGCCGGCAGGGACGTCAGGATAGCGGACCTGGATTACGCCGAGCTAAAAAAATTCAATGTGGGCGCCTATTTCAGGCACGACAAGACGCCGCAGCACGCGCCGCGCCTCGAAGAGGTCATAGACATTATCGGGCCGGCGGCCGAGATGCTGAATTTCGAAGTGAAGAACGACGACAACGTCTATCCCGGCATAGAGGGCAAGCTGCTGGCGTTCCTGCGCAGCCGCCCCGGCCTGTTCGAAAAAGCCCTGGTCTCCAGTTTCGACCACGGCACGCTGAAGCGGTTCCGGGAGCTTGCGCCCGACATGAAACTGGCCTACCTGGGGCACAACCTGAGCACGGTGCTGCTGCTGCCCGCGCTCCGCAAGGCCAGGGCCGTAAGGGCCGTGAATTTCCACCTGTCCCTGCGCCTGGCCTTCGGGCTGAACGTGGCGCGCATCAGGAAGGCCGGGTTCAGGGTCTGCGTCTACACCGTGAACACGAAGAAGGACGCGCTGCGCATGAAGAAAATAGGCGTGGACGGCATCTTCAGCAATTTCCCGGATATCCTGGGCAAGTGGGTTTTAAAAGGCTGATATGGACGCCGCTCTGGACAGGGAGATAAAAAGGCTGACGGCGCTGGGGCTGCACCGGCGCTGCGTGGAAAGCGGCCTGGCCCGCACGGCCGCGCTGACGCTGGAGATCAACCGGCTGAAGGCCGAAAGGAACGCGGTCATCTGCGCCCACGTCTACCAGACGCCGGAGATCATCCTGGGCATAGGCGACCTTACCGGGGATTCCTATAAGCTCGCGGCCGACTGCCGCGCGACGGCGGCGGACAGCATTATTTTCTGCGGCGTGCATTTCATGGCCGAGACGGCCAAGATCCTCAACCCCGCCAAAAAAGTTTACGTGCCGTCAAAGAACGCCGGCTGCTCGCTCTCCGAGGCCATAACGGCCGCCGACGTGCGCGGGCTCAAGGCTGAATACCCCGGCCTGCCGGTGGTGACCTATATAAATACTTCGGCCGAAGTTAAAGCCGAATCCGACTGCATCGTGACCAGCGCGAACGCCGAAAAGATCCTGCGGCGGATGTATGAAAAGCACGACAGGCTTATTTTCATCCCCGACCGGTTCATGGGCGCGAACCTGGCCGCGGCGCTGGGCAAGACGCCGGGCAGGGACATTGTCCTGTGGCACGGCACCTGCGTGGTGCACGAGAAGTTCGACCCCGCGCTGATAGCGGTTTACCGCAGGAGATATCCCGGCCTGGTGGCGCTGGCGCACGCGGAGTGCCCGGCCGAGCTGATCTCCGCGGTGGATTTCATGGGCGGCACCGGCGACATGATGCGCTACGTGGCCGGCACCAACGCGGCGGCCTACCTGCTGGTGACGGAGTGCGGCTTCGGCGAGCTGGCCGCGCTGAAGTTCCCGGAAAAGAATTTCATAGCCATGTGCCGGCTGTGCCCGTACATGAAATCAATCACGCTGGGCAGCGTGCTGGCGCTGCTCAGGGACCCTTCTCCCGAAGAGGTAGAGGTGCCGCCCGGCATAGCCGCCCGGGCGAAAATAGCCATTGAAAAAATGTTCGAGCTGGCGGCTTAAGGCTGCGGCCCGGGCTTTTGGGGCTCAGGCTTCGGTTCCCTGACCAGCTTCACCCCCAGGTTCGCTATCCTGCCGCCCGCGCTGGAGAGAAAGAAAAGGAACATGAAGTAGAGCGAAATGTTCGCCGTTTTGGAGATGTTGGGGTCCAGCGGCATGGCGAACTGCATGTTGGGCAGGGGCAGCACTACGGACTTCATGTCGATCAGGTTGGGGGGCGGCGCGCTGCCGCCGAAAACTTTCCACGCCATAACTACGCTGTAGAGTATTATTCCCACCCCGCCCCAGAGCAGGGCATAGCCTGTTTTTTTATCCATAAAATGTTCCTTTCCGCCGTCAGTTAAGGCCGGCGCAGTTTCTCCGCCGCGGCTTTCAGCGTGCGCGCGGTGCCGTTGTCCGGGTTCAGCAGCAGCGCCCGGTCGAGATCGGCGATGGCGGCGTCATAGCGTTTCAGGCCGAGTTCGGCCCGGCCGCGCAGGTCGAACGCGGTATCGCTGCGCGGCCGGAGGGCGAGCGCGCGGCTGAAGTCCTCAGCGGCCGGCCCGAAGCGCGCGGAGATCAGGCGGACCCGGCCCCTGTTGATATAGGCGTCCGCGTATTGCGGAGAAAGTTCCAGCGCCGCGCTGAAATCGGCCTCCGCCTCGGCGTAGCGGCCCAGGGCCAGCAGGGCCGAGCCGTGATTGTTGCGGGCCAGCTCGTAAGCGGGGTTCCGCTCCAGCGAGCTGCCGAAATAGCCGGCCGCCTGCTCATAGCGCTGCAGCCGGAAACTGCAGTTCCCCAGCCAGTAGTAGAGTTCATAAACATCGTCGCGGGCGGGCGCCAGCCTCAGCGCCGCGGAATAATCCCCGAAAGCTTCCTCGAAGCGTTTAACCTCGAAAAGCGAGATCCCCCGGTAGGACCGGACATAGGAAAAGAAAGAGTTCATCTCGGCCGGGCCGGGCTGGTACTTGGACAGCGTATCGTCCCACAGGCTGACCGCGCTGCCCCAGAGCGCCGCCCGCGCGTGGCAGTTCCAGGCCAGCGCCAGCACCAGCACCGCGGCGGCCGCCCCGGCCGGTATTTTCGCCCTTTTATAGAGCGCCGCGAACGCCGCGCCCGCGGCGCAGAACAGCCCTATGGCCGGGAGGTACAGATACCTGTCCGCCGGGAACAATTCCGCGAAGCGCAGCGAAGGCAGCAGCGTGAGCGCGAAGAACCAGGCGCCCAGCGCGTACGGGCGCAGCCGGGCCTTCAGCAGCCACACGCCGGCGGCGACAAGCGCAACGGCGGGCAGGCAGGCCAGCGCGACGTTCCCCGGTATGTGGGGATGCGGGTAAAGCGAGGACAGTTTCGCCGGGTATACTGTTTTCGAAAGATAGAACAGCGCGGTGTTCCCGGCATACGCTGCCGTTCTCAGCGGGTGGAACCCCGAATACTGCGCTAGGAAGAACTTCCCGAATTTGAACGAAAGCAGCACCGGTACCGCGGCCGCCAGGAAATACGGGAGTTTTTCAACGAAGATCCGTTTGCTTAAAGGCCGCTCCTGGTGCCAGTCCAGCGCGAACAGCACCAACGCTCCGGTCAGGATGGTAGGCTTTGCGAGCAAGGCGGCCGCGAACAGCGCCGCGGAAGCCGCGAGCCAGCCCGGGCCCGCCGCCCTTTCTTTCAGGGACCGCAGATAACGCAGGTAGGTCAGCAGCGTACCCAGGAAGAACAGGCAGCTCAGCAGGTCTTTCATGCCGGAGATCCAGGCCACCGGCTCCGCGCGGGTGGGGTGCACGGCGAACATCAGCGCGGCCGCCAGCGCGGCCAGCGGCCCGCCGCTCACGGCCAGCGCGAAATAATAGACCAAAGCGCAGTTCGCCAGGTGCAGCGCTATATTGAGCCCGTGAAAGGCAGCGGGGTCCGGGCCGGCCAGCGTGTACACCAGTTTATAGCCTGCCACGGTCAGCGGATGGTAGTAGCCCAGCGGCGAGGTGGTGAACACCTCTTTCCAGCCGTGGCCCGCCATCAGCGGGTTCTTCGTGATATACTGCGGGTCGTCCCAATTTATGAAACCGGCCGTTAGCGCCGGCCAGACCGCCGCCAGCGCGCAGAGCAGTACCAGCGCGAGCGCGAGACGGCTGCCGAAAAAGTTCTCCGGCGGGCTTTCAAGCCCGCCCGCGGCGCCGCCGGCCGCCGGGGTCTGTTGGCGTGAACGCGATCTTTTGCCCATATCTTCAGCTCTCAGGCAATGCGGTGTTCCTCGTCCGGCAGCCCGGACGGATCTTTTGCGGCAGGTTTTGCCCTGCGGAATTTTTTCTCGAACTTCAGGCCGGTCTCCACGCGCAGCACGGTGGCCGTGGCCCCGGCCACGGAGAAGTGCACGTCGTGGTTGGCCAGGAAAAAGCCCATGTCGAGGCCTTCCGCCATCTGCGTCTTGTCGCGCATGTTGCGCGGGTCGTGGCGCAGCGTGTCGGCTATCAGGGCGCGGATGCCGGGTTTTTCAGCCGTCTCTATGCGCGCGATGTCGGCCAGCGCCCGCTGTGAGAAGACCACCTCGAGTTCCGGGAAGGCGTTAGCCGGCAGCCAGCCCGACAGCGCGTCCTCGGCGGCGTCGCAGAAGGGCAGGTAGGGCTTGATGTCGAAGACCGGCGTGCCGTTGATCAGGTCGAGCCCCGAAAGGTAGAGCGTGTCCCCTTCCACCTTCTCGAGTTTGGCCAGCGAAAGCCCGATGGGATTGGGGCGGTGCGGCGAGCGCGAGGCGAATACGCCTATCTTGCCGCCTTTCAGGCGCGGCGGGTGTATCTTCGGGTGGAAGGTCTTGTTGGTGGCCAGGTGCAGCCAGGACAGCACCCACACGTGGCTGAACTGGGCCAGGCCGGAAAGGGAATGCGCCGGGCAGAATTCGGGCGCCACGCGCAATTTAGCCGGCGCGCCGGGCACCAGCCTGGGCTGGCGCGGCGTACCGAATTTTTCCTGGAAGCAGGATTCCAGCACGCCTATCTGTTTGAGCTCGAAGGTCCGCGGAGGCGCCGCGGCCGGTTTTTTCAGCGGCGTCATTTAATTTTTTCCGCCAGGACCAGCAGCCGGTTCCTGTCCGCCGAAAGCGGCCGGCCCTGGAAATCGCCCCAGAACTTCAGCGGCCGCAGCCCGGCTTTGCGCAGCAGGCCGCCCAGCCTTTCCTGCGTGTAAAGGCGGCTGAAAAAGGCTTTTTTCAGCGTCTTCCCCGTCTTTTTATTTATTTTGATCCAGATATTGAAAACGCCGTCGCCGTTCAGTTCCGCTTCCTCAAGAAGGTAATGGCCGCCCATGTCCCCCCAGGAGCGCGGGCGGAAATTATTCCTTACATGCTCGCCCGAGACCACGTCCATCAGGAACAGCCCGCCGGGCTTGAGCGCCCGGGCCACCCCTTTCAGGGTTTTAAGGTCGTCGGACAATTTCCGGAAGTAGCCGAAACTGGTGAACAGGTTCACGGCCGCGTCGAATTCGCCTTTGAACTTAAGCAGGCGCATGTCGCCGCGTACAAGGCGCAGCCTGACTTTTTTTTTCAGGGCCCGCTGCCCGGCCTCTCCCAGGTATTCGCGGGAAAAGTCGAAGCCCGTGACGTTCAGCCCGCTTTTGGCGAACTCCACCGCGTGCCGCCCCGGGCCGCAGCACAGGTCCAGCAGGGCGGCGCCCTTCTTAAGCTTGAGCTGCCTGAGCACAAAGGCGGCTTCCGCCGGGGCCTTGGCCACCGCGGCGGCCGAGGCCGGATTATAGAAGGAATTCCTGAAGAAACCCTTATGCCATTCGTCGGGGACTTTCATGTTTGCGGCGGCCTTACTTCAGCAGATCTTTGTACACGCCGGGCTCGGAGCCCTCTATAACCGTGGCGCCCGCGTTCTTTTTGAAGAAATCCACCGGGCCGGCCCAGCCTACTATGGCGTAGCCGTAGCCGGCGTCGCGCATGGCTTCCAGCGTGCGCAGCAGCAGCGCTTTGCCCAGCCCGCCCGCGCGTTCGGCCTCGTCCACGCCGATCGGGCCGAAAAAGCCTCTGGCGGTCGTATCGTAGCAGGCGAACCCGACGGGTTTGCCGCCTTTCACCGCCACGAAACAGGTTACCGGCGCCTGGGAAAAAGCGCAGTCGGTCTCGCTGGCCCAGCATTTGGAGAATTTCGCCAGCACCCAGTCGGCCACCGCGCGGCGCTCGGGGCCGATAGCGCGCTTTATCTCAATGCCCGCCGCAGCCAGCTTTTCAATTACCGGCGCCGAAGACGGCAGGCCGTAAAGTTTTATCAGGAGGTCGGCCATTATTGCCCCGCCGCGCCCTGCGCGGCGGCCGCGGCTTCGGCCGAAGCGTCCGCCGAAGCGTCGGACTTGTCCTCCGCGCCTATGGATTTGACCTTTTTCAGCTTGGGCACCGGCTTGGCGCCCGTGCCGGCCGTGCCGGCGGCGCCGGCGGCGGGCGCGGCTTTGGCCGTTTTTTTCTTTTTCGCCGCTTTCACTATCGGGTCCCCTCTTTTGTCGAACTTGTAGGCCGGGGTGCCGTCAGCGGACTTGAACTTATATTCCGATACCGGTTTCTTTTTAGCCGCGGGTTTCTTTTTAACCGCGGGTTTTTTCGCGGCGGGCGCGGTTTTCTGCGTTTTCGCGGCGGACGCGGTGCCTGTGGAGGCCGTATCCTGCGCGAACGCCGGCAGGCAGAGGGCCAGGAAGGCGAGGGCAGTGAAGACAAGTTTCAGCGGTTCTTTCATGTGAGTGCTATCTCCCCTTTTTCGGTTTTGGGCGCGAGCTCGGCCGCTTTTACGGACGCCTCCAGCAGGCAGGCGAGCGTGACCGGCCCCACTCCGCCGGGCACCGGCGTAGCGGCCGCCGCGGTGTCCCTGATCCCTTCGAAGTCGGCGTCGCCGCACATCTTGCCGGCGGCGTCGAAATTAGTGCCCACGTCTATCAGCGTGGCGCCCGGCGCCAGCATGTCCCTGGTCAGCCAGCCGGCGCGCCCCACGGCGCTGATCACCAGGTCGGCCGCTTTGAGAATGCCGGCGATGTTCCTGCTGCGGGTGTGGCAGAGCGTTACCGTGGCGTCCAGGGAAGTAAGCATGTGCGCCAGCGGCTTGCCCACCACCGAGGAGCGGCCGGCCACCGCGATATTCATGCCGGCGGGCTTGATGCCGTGGAAGGCCAGCAGGCGTATTACCGCCAGCGCCGTGCAGGGCACGAAAAAGCCGGCGGTCTCTATTTCGGAGAACTTCTTCGTTATGAACAAGCGGCCCATGTTCAGGGAGGAGAGCCCGTCCACGTCCTTGGCGGCCGGCAGCGAATCCCAGGTCTCCAGCGTCTCGTAGCCGTCCGGCAGCGGGCGCTCCACCATCACCGCGTCGTAGACGGGGTCGGCGCCCAGCACCGCCAGCATGGTCTTGAACGCGGGGTAGCCGTCGGCCGGAGCGGTGCTGAAAAGCTTGGTGGCGATGCCCAGCTTTTCGCAGGCGGCTATTTTGCGCCGCACGTATACGGCCGAAGGCGAATCCGGGAAATAATTCACTATCGCCAGCGAGGGCGGCCGCCCCAGCCGGGCCTTTACGGCGTCTATGCGGGCCGGCAGGGTCCCCAGTATTTCCGCGGACAGCGTTTTGCCTTCGAGTATTTTCATGGTCATATCTTAAAATAAAAAGAGCGGCCTTTGAAAGCCGCCCTTTTTAATTCTGCAAGGTCTTATTCCGCGTCTTCAACGTAGATGGAGCCGCTGAGGTTGCCTGAGCCGTTGAGCGAAACGTAGTTGGCGCTCGGGAAGCCGGAAACCGACACGCTGCCGGTCATGTTGGCGGAGCCCACGGGCTTCCCTTTGTAGGAGAACTGCGCGTAGACGTTCACATAGACGGTCTGGAAGACGTACTGGTTGGGGTAGATCCACATGGAAGCGTATTCGTTGATGTAGGTGTTGTTGCTGGTCACCTGGCCGCTGGAATCCCTGAACGTGCCCCAGCCGCTGAGCGGTACCGAGGTGTAGCCGCCGCTGGGGCCGGAGATGAAGCCGTTGCCGTTAAGGTTCACGTAGCCAGAAACCTGCACGTAGCGGCCGGTCCTGGTGATCTTCCTGGCCGGCGCGGGGGCCGGGACGGCGGCCGGGGCGGCTTTGGCCGCTGCGGACAGCACGTTCACCTGCTGCGCGAAATCCATGGAGCTGAAGTCCGTTTTCTGGGCCGCGTAAGCGTTGGCGGCAAAAAGAGCGAATATTGCGGCTGCTACGAGTTTTTTAGTCATTAATTTCCCCTCCTGAAATAACTGCGACCCTTATATTATATCAAATAATCCGCCGGCCCCTGTTTTATCGCGCGTTTTTTTTATTGTAACATTGTTATGGCCGGCCGCAGCAAGATAGACCGCTTAAGGAGCTTTGCCATGGAAAGAATCAAGGACCATCCCGTACTCCAGCCGGAGGAACGCAAGACCCTGGGCTTCACTTTCGACGGGGCCCCCTGCCAGGCGCTGGAAGGCGAGGTCATTTCCAGCGCGCTGTACGCCAACGGCATAAAGATCTTCAGCCATAACAAAAAAGATTCCAGCCCGCAGGGCATCTTCTGCGCCAACGGCCAGTGCGCGCAGTGCTCGGTGACAGCCGACGGGCTTACCGTGAAATCCTGCATAACGCCGGTGCGCGAAGGCATGAAAGTGGCCACGCTGCGCGGCGCGGCCGTGCTGCCCCGCACGGCCTGCGTGTCCGAGTTCGGCCGGCCCGAAGAGCTGGACGTGGACGCGCTGATAATAGGCGGCGGCCCCTCGGGCCTGGCCGCGGCGGCCGAGCTGGGCAAGCTCAACGTGAACACTTTGATCATAGACGATAAGGCCAGCTTCGGCGGCAAGCTGGTGCTGCAGACGCATAAGTTCTTCGGCTCTGTGGAAGACTGCTACGCGGGTACGCGCGGCATCGACATAGCCGGGAAACTGGAAGCGCAGCTTAAAGAATACCCTTCGGTGAAGATCTGGGCCGACGCCACCTGCCTGGCCATTTTCTCGGATAAGAAAGCCGGCGTGCTGCGCGGCGGCCGGTATTACCTGATACGCCCCAAAGCGGTGATCAGCGCCACCGGCGCGCGCGAAAAAAGCCTGGCTTTCCCCGGCAACACGCTGCCCGGGGTTTACGGCGCCGGCGCGTTCCAGACGCTGGTAAACCGCGACCTGGTGCGGCCCGCTAAAAGATTGTTCATCGTGGGCGGCGGCAACGTGGGGCTGATAGCGGCCTACCACGCGCTGCAGGCCGGCATCCAGGTGGTGGGGCTGATAGAGGCCCTGCCCGAATGCGGCGGCTATAAAGTGCACGCCGACAAGATAAAGCGCCTGGGCGTGCCGGTGTACACCCGCCACACCATAGTCCGCGCCGCCGGCAAGAACGAACTTGAGACGGTAACTATCGCCGCCGTGGACGAAAAGTTCAAAGTGGTGCCCGGCACCGAAAAGAATTTCCAGGCCGATACGCTGCTGATAGCCGTGGGCCTGAGCTCGGTGGACGAGTTCCACGCGCAGGCCCGCGAGGCCGGCATGGATTCCTTCGTCTGCGGCGACGCCGAGGAGATAGCGGAAGCCTCGGCCGCCATGTTCAGCGGCAAGATCACCGCGCACAAGGTGCTCAAAAGCCTGGGCGTGATGGCCGCCCCGGTGCCGCAGTTCTGGTTCGACCGGCTGGAAGTGCTCAAGTCCAGGCCCGGCGCCACCAAAGCCCCCGAGGCGAAGAACCATGCCAAGCCGGTCTACCCCGTGCTGCACTGCCGGCAGGAGATCCCCTGCAATCCCTGCGTCACCGTCTGTCCCAAAAAGTCCATCAAGCTTTCCGGCGACAGCATCATGAACGTGCCGCAGTTCGCCGGGGACTGCATCGGCTGCTTTAAATGCCTGCTGATCTGCCCGGGGCTGGCCGTGACTATAGTGGACTACAGAAAGGACGCGGTGAACCCGACGGTGGCCCTGCCTTTCGAGATCGGCCGCGGGCTGGTGAAAAAGGGCGACAAAGTGCGCCTGGCCGGCTGGGAAGGCGCGGACCTCGGCGAAGCCGAGGTTGTGGACGTTAAGGATTTCAAGGCGGAGAACACGCTGATAGTCATCGTAAAGACGACGCCCGGCATCGCCGACCTGGCCGCCTCGCTGAAGCTTTATCCCGCCGAAGAGGGCGTGAAAGCCGCCGCGGACCTCGCCCGTGCCGACGACGAGACCATCATCTGCCGCTGCGAGCGCGTGAGCCTGGGCGAGATCCGCAAGGCCATCCGCGGGGGCATGCGCGACCTCAACCAGCTGAAAGCGGTCACGCGCGCCGGCATGGGCGCCTGCGGGTCCAAGACCTGCTCGACGCTGCTGCTCAACGTCTTCAGGAGCGAGGGCGTGGACCTTAAAGAGGTCACGGGCTTCACCCGGCGGCCGCTGTTCGTGGAGGCGCCGCTGGGCGCTTTCACCAACGTGAAATGCCGCACCGAAGCCGACGAAAAAGCCAGCTGGAGCGGGTTCTAAGGATATTTATGGAAAACAACTACGACGTTATCATCATAGGCGCGGGCAGCATAGGCACGCCGCTGGCCATGGCTCTGGCGGAGCGGAAAAAGAAGGTCCTGGTGCTCGAGGCGGCCCCCTCCCCAGGGCAGGGGCAGAACAAATGCGCCATAGGCGGCGTGCGCGCCACGCATTCCGACGGCTCCAAAATAAAGACCTGCCTCAGGAGCCTCGAGATCTTCGCCACCTGGCACAAGAAGCACGGCGACGACATAGGCTGGATAAAAGGCGGCTACCTGTTCCCGGTGTACACCGAAAGCGACGAGGCGGTGCTGCGGGAACTGCTCAAGATACAGCGCGGCTTCGGTTTGAACATAGACTGGATCGGCGCGGACAAGGTGCGGGCGCTGGTGCCGGGCATCGCCGCCAAGGACCTGCGCGGCGGCACCTGGTCGCCCGACGACGGTTCCGCCTCGCCCCTGCTGAGCCTGAACGCTTTCTTCAGGCGCGCGGTGAAATTGGGCGCCGAATTCCGCTTCAACGAGCCGGTAAAGGAGATACTTAAGGATGGCGGGCAGGTGAAAGGCGTGCTGACCCCGCAGGGCCGGTATTGCGCGCCCTGGGTGGTGAACGCGGCCGGCGCCGAGGCCGCCGGGGTCTCGGACCTGGCCGGCGTAAAAGTCCCGGTGAACCCGGACTGCCACGAGGCCGGCATAACCGAGCCGGCCGAGCGCTTCTTCGAGCCGATGGTGGTGGACATCCGTCCCGGCGACAAGTCCAAGAACTATTATTTCTACCAGAACTGGGAAGGCCAGATAGTGTTCTGCCTCACCCCGCAGCCGCCCCTCTGGGGCCATGACCGGCGCTCCACCTCGGAGTTCCTGCCCGAGATCTCGCGCCGGATGATCTCGCTGATGCCCGGGCTGGCCACGCTGAAGGTGCGGCGCACCTGGCGCGGGCTTTACCCCATGACCCCGGACGGCTTCCCGGTGGTGGACTTCCCGGCGGCTTTGAAAGGATACGTGCTGGCGGTGGGCATGTGCGGCCAGGGCTTCATGCTGGGGCCGGGCCTGGGCGAGGCCATAGCCGCCCATATAGCCGGCTCGCCCTCGGCAGACGAGAAGGAAATGCTGGCCGGCTTCAGGCTGGACCGCAGCTTCACCGGGCAGGAAAAGCTGAAGTAGCCCGGACCGCCCCGTAAAGGCCTGCCAGCCCCGGCTGGCGGGCCTTTTAATTGACAACCGGAACGGCCGCCTGTATAATTTATCTACCGGTCGGTAAAATCCGCTGCAATAAAACCGGGCGCCCGCGCGTTGTACTGTGGACCGCACTTATTTCATACACATATGACCATTAATAAAAAATTCCTCTTACTGCCCCTGGTCCTGCTGCTGGCCGGCCCGGCGGCCGCGCAGCAGCAGCAGCTCGCGCTCAGCTGGGACGAGGCCCGGCGCCTGGCCGTGGCGCATAACCCCGCGGTGAAAGCCGCGCGCGCCTCGATGGAGCAGGCCGGGTTCAATTACCAGGCCGAGCTCAACGCCTATATGCCCAAGATCAGCCTGTCCAACGGCGTCTCGAAGGGCCGCGGGGACGATGCCGGCAGCTGGAGCGCCTCCGTCAGGGCTTCCGAGGACCTGCTGAACCTGGGCACGGTCTCCGGCGTCAAGACCAGCCGCATCGCCAGGGAAAAGGCGGAGGCCGACTATCTCTCCGCCTCCGCTTCGGCCAGGCAGACGCTGGCCGGGGCTTTCGCGGACCTGCTGTTCGCCCAGAAAGGGATAGAGGTGCAGAAGAAGATCCTCGGCATCCGCCAGGAGAACGCCAAGCTCATCAGGCTGAAATATGAAAGCGGCATGGAGTCCAACGGCAACGCGCTGTACACCGAGGCGCTGGCGGAGAACTCCGCCGT
>SESF01031196.1_pt1 | contig 16686 bp, 14 predicted proteins | sample 3171521 | NCBI WGS metagenome assembly SESF01 (sample SAMN10866945, study PRJNA518727) | freshwater metagenome | biome: subpolar coniferous forest; feature: holomictic lake; material: water; isolation source: holomictic Lake 227, 6 m and 8 m depth | place: Canada: near Kenora, Ontario | collected...
CTGCTGTTGCGGTAATGGAAGCCACCAAATTGTGTGTTGTTTTCAGAGAAGGCTTCGGAGTTCGGGATTAACACTTCGCATCCGCATGATCAGTTTAGGCTCGTGCAAAAGAGTCTGGCTCAAATCAATTGGGAGTGCTCCAGAGCACTCGGGAAAATTAGAAGTGCGGGTCGCCTGCAATGCGGCGGATTGGGATCTTGCCAAGAGCGCCCTATTCGAAGAGCACGGACTTGGGGCAGGGGCGGAGGGAGGAGATCGGCTCTGCCATGACGCTGCGCTGCGAAAGTTGGTTGAGCAATGGGAGGTCTTCGCGTCTTCTTCCCCGCACGCCGACATTGCCGTTTTTGCAAATTCGTGGATAGTCCCCTCTCTATGCACTGGCTGCTCGATGGCGGGGTCATCCTCGCGTACTTTGTGATCGTGATCGGTATCGGCCTCTACAAGGGCCGGGGGAACACCACGATGGAAGGCTTCGCCGTGGGCGATCGCAACATCCCGTGGTGGGCCGTGCTCGCCTCTATTCTGGCCGCGGAGATCAGCGCCGCGACCTTCCTCGGCGCTCCCAACGAGGGGTATGCGCTGCGCAACTACACTTACGCCCAGCTCGCGCTCGGCACGATTCTCGCCCGCGTGATCGTAGCGTTCGTCTTTATTAAGCCGTACTACGACTACCGGGTCGTCTCCATTTACGAGTTCCTTCTGATCCGCTTCGGTGCGCGCACCAAGAACGGCGCTTCGGCCATCTTCCTGGTCACCCGCGCCCTCGCAAGCGGCACCCGCCTTTATGTGGCCGCGGTGGTGCTGGTCCTTGGCTACGAGATGTTTAGCGGGGCGAAACTCGAAGCGATGCAGCAAGTCTGGATCTACATCGGCGCACTGACGCTCCTGACCGGAGCCACGGCGGTTTACACCGCGCTGGGCGGGATCAAAGCCGTGGTCTGGACCGATGTGATCCAGGCATGCGTCATGTTTGGCTCGCTCGGGTTCGCCATCTGGTCGCTGCTTCACTCCATTCCCGGCGGCTGGCACGGAGCGCTCGCCACCTTGAACGGCCCCAAGGATCTGCAGGTGTGGGATAGCGGGATCAGCGCCTCGGCCTCGTTTCTGGGCAATGTTCGCGGCGTGCTCGAAAGCGAATACACCGTTTGGGCTGCCCTGCTCGGATCCACCTTCCTGACGATGGCCACGCATGGAACCGATCAGGACATGGTGCAGCGGATGTTGACCGCCAAGGATCATTTGAAGAGCCGCCTCGCGCTGATCCTCTCCGGTCTGGCGGATTTGCCGATCGTGTTCTGCTTCCTCACGGTGGGTATTCTCCTTTGGGCCCATTACCAACAACCGGGCAAGGAGCATCCGTTTGCCTTTTACATCTTGCACGAGATGCCGCCGGGAGTGCGCGGCCTCATGATCGCGGGCGTTTTCGCCACGGCGATGGGCTCGCTCTCGACCGCCTTGAACGCCCTGGCCACCAGCTTCACCGAAGACTGGTATCTGCCCTACCGCCGCCCGGACGCCACGCCCGCCCAAGTCGTCACGGCGGCGCGCAAGAGCACCGTGGTTTTCTCGATTATCCTGGTTTTGATCGGCTCTGCCACGGCCTATGCCGCCATCGTGCTCCATTCGAGGGTCATCCCGATCGTGCTCGGCATCTTCGGTTACACTTACGGCTCTCTGCTCGGCGTTTTCCTGGTCGGAATGCTGACCAAGACCCGCGGCAGCGAACGGGGAAACTATCTCGCGATGCTTTGCGGCTTCGCTGCCGTTTTTGTTCTGAGCGGATTGCATAACGACCTCTGGCAGCTCATGCACCCGTCTGTGGCGCACGCCGTTCTTTGGAAACCGAGCTGGCTGCCCGCCGTCGAGTTCCCGTGGCGCATCACCATCGGCACGCTCGTGACGTTTTTTGTGGCGGTGCTTTTCCGGACGCCCCTTGCGCAAGTCACAGTCGCTCAGGAACATATCGCTGCGGCGAACCCTTAGCGCGCCCGGTGTTTTTGGCACCCGGACGGGAAATCCCCGATTTTGCGTCAAGGGTAATTTGATGGCCGGGTGGAAATAAACTTGCGCCAAATTCCGGGTTTTTCCTTGTTCACGATTTGGCTGCTCCCTATTCTCACGCCCCTCGGCGGGCGAGCGAAAGTGAGCCTGTGAATAACTTGTGAACAAGATCGAAAAACAACCCCAGAACCTCCAGAAGCTTTCTCTGGCTGCCTCCAGCGTCATGCGCCTAGGGGAAACCCTTGCTTTAAGCCCGTTCCACGGGCTCGGATTCTGTAAGTCGCTCATTTCTAAGGGGTTGCTGTTTTGTTCTACGCAAAATTTCGGACGGCGAAAACAGAGGGTTTCCCCCGTAAAACAATCGATGCCGCAGGTTTTTTCCGGCGGCCAACAAGCAGTTTCCCTGATACCAGGGATTTGTTAGGACGTGTGGACAAGTGACTTATGGAAGATAATTTTGCCATGATCTGGAAGCACATCGCGGATGCGATCCGGCCTGAAGTCAGCGCCGACACCTTCCAGCGTTGGTTTAAGGCGATTCAGCTCATGCAGGCGGACGAAACGCATTTGACGTTGCGCGTTCCAAACAATATCTATCAGCTCTGGATCGAGACCAATTACCTGCCGCTGCTCCAGTCGGCGGTGTTGATGGTCCTCGGGAGCCCCCGGAAGATTCAATTCACCGTGGGCGATCAGGCTGCGAAAAACGAAGCGAAGCAGGTGGAGTCGCCCAAGGCGGCGAAAGAACCGGCTTCAAAAAAAGATACCGGCGCGCCAGTCACGTTGGTGTCTTCCAAGAATTCAGGCGAATCCGCGGCGGCACCCGTTGCCCCAGCCTCGAATACCGGGATGAACCCGCGCAACACCTTTGAGGCTTTCGTGGTCGGCTCGAACAATCAGTTCGCCCACGCTGCCGCTCTCGCGGTCGCTCAGAACCCGTCAAAGACTTACAATCCGTTCTTTGTCTATGGCGGAGTCGGACTCGGGAAAACCCACCTCATGCACGCCATCGGCCAGCACATTGGCGCGACCAAGAAGGGAACCCGCGTGCTCTACATTTCCAGCGAGCGTTTTACCAACGAGTTCATCGACGCCATCCAGAACAGCAAGCTGGTCAAGTTCCGCAACCGGTACCGCCAGGCCGATGTCCTCTTGATCGACGATATTCAGTTCCTTGCCGGCAAAGAGCGTTCCCAGGAAGAATTCTTCCACACCTTCAACGCTCTTTTCGACGGCCACAAACAGATCATCCTCTCCAGCGATCGCCCGCCGAGTGAAATCCAGAACCTTGAAGCCCGCTTGGTTTCCCGGTTCGAATGGGGGCTCACCGCCGAGTTGCAGCCGCCGGACATCGAAACCCGCGTCGCCATCCTCCGCAAGAAAGCGCTCGCGCTTCACATCAAGCTCGACAATTCGGTCATCGATTTCCTCGCCCAGCGAATCCGCACCAACGTCCGCCGCCTCGAAGGCGCGCTGATGCGGGTGGCATCGTTTGCTTCCCTCAGCGGGCGCGAACTCACGACCGATGCCGTCGAGCATCTGCTCAAGGACATCCTCCAGGAGGAAGCCCGCCGGAGCGTCACCATCGAGCAGATCCAGCGCAAAGTGGCCGAGCGCTTCGATGTCCGTCTGGCCGACATGACCAGCAAACGCCGCCCCGCCAACATCGCTTTCCCGCGCCAGATCGCCATGTATCTCGCCCGCGAACTCACCAAGACTTCGCTCAGCGAAATCGGCGACGCCTTTGGCGGACGCGATCACGGCACCGTTCTGCATGCCCACCGGTTGGTGAAAGAGAAGATCCTCGGCGACGAAAAAATCCGCCAGGTCGTCGCCTCGCTCGATACTCAGTTGAATCGGTGAGCTGGGGGTTTTGGGTCTGAGCCCGAGCTCTGTAGCCGCCTGTCTCTCCCAAGGAACAGAATTTTCTGATGTTCCGAGCAAACGCGCGGTCATGGCCGCCCTTGATGGTCCGGTTCGTTTTGCTCCGGCACAGCCACCGACGAGGGCCGCACGCCACGCCCGGCGACGGTTGCACGTATGGTTTTCGGGTCCTGGACGGCCGCAACCTTCTACTTTTCCGCGCCTTCCCCCTCCCCCGTTGCGGCCCCTCGCTTTACGATTATCTTTTGAACACGAACCCCGCAGGGGTGTCTAAAACGCCGACCACATTTAACCCATGAACTTTTCCACTTATTTCCTGCTGATTGGCGTGCCACTGATTCTGGGCCTCTGGGCTCAGTTCCGGGTGAAATCGGCCTTTTCGACCTATTCCCAGGTGGGGACGGCTTCGGGGATGACCGGGGCGGACGTGGCTCAAGCGATACTCAATGCCGCAGGCATCCGGGATGTGGACGTGGTGGAAATCGACGGCATGCTGGGCGATCACTACGACCCGACGCAAAAGCGTATGTGCCTCTCCAGTGAAGTCTATGGCTCACGCTCCGTGGCCGCCGTCGGGATCGCCGCGCATGAAACCGGGCACGCCATTCAGCATGCCCGCGCTTACGGGCCGCTTCAGGCCCGCATGGCGGTGGTGCCCGTCACGCAGTTTGCCTCCCAGCTTCTGCCCTTCATCATGATCGGCGGCTTTTTCTTCGGGATCTTCTCCCTCATCAAACTGGGCGTCCTGTGCTACCTGGTCCTGACCGCTTTCCAACTGATCACGTTGCCGGTGGAATTCGATGCCTCGCGCCGGGCGAAAATCATCCTGGCCCAGATGGGGATCATTCAACCGGGCGCTGAGGTGGCCGGGGTCAACCGCGTGCTCAACGCGGCGGCGCTCACTTATGTGGCCGCCTTTATCGCAGCGCTGGGGAATCTGGCATATCTGCTGCTGATCTCCTCACGTCGGAACAACTAAATTTCCCACGGCCCAGTGTCCCACGCGATTTCCCTCAATTCGTCTCCCGTTGCCAATGTTATTGCCGGATTGCGGCAAAAACTGATAGCCACTTCGGTGATGACCGAAGAGACGTTGCCCAACGAAGACGCCCAGCTCGTCTCCCGCGCCCAAGCGGGTGACCCGAGGGCGTTTGACGCTCTGGTGGTCAAATACTCCCCCCGCCTTTACGGGCTGGTCTATAACATGACCTCCAACCACGAGGACACCAACGACCTGCTCCAGGACGTCTTCGCCAAGGCTTACCGTTCCGTGGCGGGCTTCCGGGGAAAATCCGCGTTCTATACGTGGATTCACTCGATCGCCGTAAACATGACGATCAACTTTCTCAAAAAGCGCGGTCGACGTTTTCACATGAGCTTGGACGACATCGACAGCGGTATCCAAAACGACAAGGAATTCATCGAGCTGACCGCCACCAGCAACCCGGTCCGGGACGCCGATTTGAGCGAACTGCAGCAGAGATTGAACGAGGCGATGATGAAGCTGTCTCATGACCATAGAGCTGTGGTTACTATGTTTGATATTCAAGGCATGCCTCACGCCGAAATCGCCAAGATCCTCTCGATTTCGGAAGGCACCGTGCGCTCACGGCTTTTTTACGCGCATCGCCAGCTTCAAAACTATCTACAGGAGTTTCAATAAGCCATGAGCCACGACGAAGAAACCATTTCAAAGCTCCTCCGGTTGAAACGCCATGAGCTTCCGCCGCCGGATTATTTTGAGAATTTCCTGAAGGAATTCCATCACCGCCAGCGCGTCGAACTGCTGCGCCGCCCGCTTTGGCGAATCGCCCTGGACCGGGCGCAGGATTTCTTCGGCTCCATGACCTTGACCCAGTTCTCCTACGCGACCGCCAGCGTTGCCGTTCTGGCTGTGGCAGGGGTGTCGATCGCCAATATCCTCCAGCACCCCGGCGGAGTCCCGTCCCATTCGGTCCTGGTTGCCAGTGCGCGTCCGGCATCCGCCATGGAGCAAGTCGCCCAGCCCGTCCGGATGGTCAGCGCCCAGCCCGCTTACGCCAGCCATGAATTTTCACTCGACCCCCAGATTCGGTTTCCTGACACTTTCCAGGCAGGGACGAATCAGCCGAGGGCAACGAGTTTGCATCCGCGCTATATCCTCGATGCGCGGCCCGTAAGCTATGAGCCGCCGTTCAGCTTTTAGCCTTCGCTTCGCGCTTCTTTCGGCAGCCCTCTGTCTGCTCGTCGCCGCTCCGGTCAAAACGTCAGCCGGGACCGTCGCCGATTCTTTATCCGAAGAAGTCCGCGCCGCCTTCGAGCACAGCCGCAACGCCGTCGTAAAAATCGAAGCCTCGGACAAGGACGGCCAGCTTTGCGGCACAGGGTTTTTCATCGATCCCAACGGGGTTCTGCTGACCTCTTACTCAGTAGGCGGCGAGAGCCGGGACATCGTGGTCTCCCAAGGCGACAACAAGTTCCCCGCCCAGCGCCTCATCGCCGATTGCCGGAGCGGCATCGCGATTCTCCAGATCAAAAACCTGGGCCATGCCACGGCCTTTCTGCCACTTGCCAAATCCACTGACCTGAACGTCGCCAGCCCGGTTTTGTCCGTGACCTACCCGATGGACATGCCGATCACTCCGAACTTCGGGATGATCGCCGGCTTCGATCTGAAATATTTGGGGCGCTATTTTGTAATAACCCATATCCGCGCCAGCGTTCCGGTGCAACGCGGGGCGGGCGGGGCGCCTCTTCTGAACATGCGCGGCGAAGCCGTCGGCATCGTCATCAGCAGCCTCGACGGCGGGGCCTCCTGCTTTGCCGTGCCGATCGAAGCGGCGGAAAAGATTCACCGCGATTACGTGAGATTTGGCGCGACCAAGCCGGGGCGCATCGGAGTGGTGGTGCGCGAAGCCGGCGCGGCGATTCAAGGCTCCATCGCCGAAATCGAGAGCTTTGAAACCGATGCCCCCGCGTTGAAAGCCGGCTTGCAAAAGGGAGACATCGTTTTGCGCATCGGGCAGAATCCCGTCAAAGCCCCGGAGGACGTGCTAAACGCCGGATTCTATTTGACCGCTGGAGATCCCGTCCCCGTGGCGGTATGGCGCGGAGACAAAGAGGTGGATCTCCAGGTCGAGCCCGCAGGGGTTGCCACTCCGTGCCGCGGAATGCAGCAGCCGCCGGTTTCGATCAGTTCGGGGGACATCACGCTGAGGCTGCCGTAGCCGGGGGCGGGTTTCGTTCCCACTCACAAAGTGGATCGTCCGCCAAAGCGGCGCAGAAGCGCACGCACTACAAGACGCTGGCGCGCGATACAGAACGCCTTCTCATGCGCGCCAGCGTCTTGTAGTGCTGAGGTGCTCCTCAGCTTTCGCGGCCGGCCAGATTCAATAACACTCAAGAGTTCGAACCGGAGCCTTGTGACCCCTGTCCGCGCGCTCGTTGCAAACTCCATTCGGGAACGACTCCTTTGGACTCTTTGGTTGCGGCTTTGTTTTTCTTTTTTTCGCGTCTTCGCGTGAGCCGGTTTACGAATCAAGCCCCCTACCCGCCGGCAGCGCCGTTGCCGTGGCGGATGTCCCGGGCGCTATAGAGAAAGTAAACTTCCTCGGCGATGTTTTGGGCGTGATCGGCGGCCCGCTCAATCGCTTTCGCGATAGTCAGCAGGTTTAATGCGCGATTGACGTTTTCGGGACTAGCCATCATCAGTTCAGCCAATCCCTTGGCAACCTGACGGTTGATGGCATCGACTTCTTTGTCGCGCGGGATAATTGCCTGCGCGAGATCCGCGTTGCCTTCCACAAAGGCGGTGATGGCGTCGTGGAGCATCTGCTGCGCAAGCTTTGCCATTGCCGGAATGTTGTCGAAAGCGGTGAGCGGCGGTTCGCCATTGAGCGCACGGGCGCGGCGGGCGATCGTAGTGGCCTGGTCAGCGATTCGCTCCAAATTGGTCGAGATCTTTGAAGCACCCAGCATCAGCCGGCAATCCCTCGCCACGGGGCCGTGGGTGGCCATGTAGGTGATGACCATTTCATCAATGGCGACCTCCAGCTTATCGACCTCGGAGTCTTCCGTCTCCACGGCGTCGGCCAGCCGGTTGTCCCGCTCGACAAGAGCGCGCATGGCTAGTGACAGGTTGCGGTCGGTGAGACTCGACATCATCAGCAACGTTTCGCGGATCTGGGCAAGTTGGGTTTCGAAAGGATGACTCATGGAAGGAATAAGCTATTAAAAGTGGATCGAACGGTTGCACGCATAATACTAACCGAATCGGCCGGTAATATAGTCTTCTGTCTGCTTTTCTGACGGATTAGTAAATATCTTTTCCGTGCGGTCGAATTCGATCAGTCGGCCCAGGTAAAAGAACGCCGTGAGATCCGAACAACGCCCGGCCTGCTGCATGTTGTGGGTGACGATGACGATCGTGAAATGCTTTTTCAGATCGTAAATCAGCTCCTCGACTTTCGAGGTGGCGATCGGGTCCAGCGCCGAGCACGGTTCGTCCATGAGGATGATCTCAGGCTCCACGGCAATGGTACGGGCAATGCAAAGCCGCTGCTGTTGTCCCCCGGAAAGCGAGAAGCCGCTCTCGTGGAGGCGGTCCTTCACCTCGTCCCAAAGCGCGGCCTGCCGTAAGGCGTGTTCGACGACTTCGTCCAACTCCGAGCGCTTGGTCCGGCCCTGGATTCTGAGCCCGTAGATCACGTTCTCGTAAATGGATTTCGGGAATGGGTTCGATTTCTGGAATACCATGCCCACCCGCTTGCGGAGTTCGATGGGATCGACATTCGGCCCGTGGATGTCGGTGCCGTGAATTCGAATTTCCCCGTTGGCAATCCGGGCTTCCGGAACGAGGTCGTTCATCCGGTTGAAACAGCGCAGCAACGTGCTTTTGCCGCAGCCCGACGGCCCGATGAAGGCGGTGACTTTGTGGGCCGGAATCTCAAGATTTAGGCCGTGCAAGGCCTGATAGTTGCCGTAAAAGAAATCGAGCTTCTCGACTTCGACGGCATTGGCAGAGCCGGGAGTGGGAGAGGCAGTCTTGGGAACCATCGGCGTATCCGTAGCGATCTGGTGATCCATAGTTTGCAGCATTGGTCAGGAGCGAAAATCTTTACCACTTATAGCGTTCACGAAGGCGGCTGCGGAGAACCACCGAGCCGAGGGCGATCAGCATGACCACGAAGAGGAATACGAACGCGGTGCCGTACTGGACGCGCTCGGTGTATTCGTTCTGCGGGATCTTGGAACTGACGACATAGATATGATAAGGCAGCGCCATGACGGGCTGGAAGAAGAAGTCCGTCCAGTGCTTGACCTGCCAGGGCAACTCGTCGCGCATGACATAGGCCGCCGTAAACATGATCGGCGCCGTCTCCCCCGCGACGCGGGCGATGCTGAGAATCGACGAAGTCAAAATACCGGGCAGCGCGTAAGGCAGCACATTGGTGCGAATGGTTTGCCATTTGGTGGCGCCCAACGCGAGCGACGCCTCTCGCAGGCCTTGCGGAATGGCCTTGAGCGACTCTTCGGCCGCGATGATGATCACCGGCAGCGCCATCAGCGCCAGCGTGAACCAGCCCGCGAGCAGCGAGACATTCCATTTAAAATAGATCACGAACAGCCCCACCCCGAACAGTCCATAAACAATCGAGGGCACGCCCGCCAGGTTCATGATGGCCAGCCGGATCATCCGAATGGTGAACCCTTGACGACTGTATTCGCTCAGATAGATGGCGCTGCAAACACCGAGGAACAACGCAATGACCATTGCGCCGGAAACCAACAGGACGGTACCGACAATGCACGGGTAAATGCCGCCCGCGGAATGCGCGTAAGAGGCGGCTTCGATATCATTGACGTGGTTGGCCGCCTTGAACTCCCGGAACTGGCTGTCGCTGAGTTCCATCGGTTTGCCCTTCCACTCGAAGACGTAGAGCGTGGACGGTTTCTCCGTCAAAAACAGAACGTTCACAAACGGCCAATGGCTGGAGAACACCGTGCGCCCGCCTTTGATTCCAATATCCAAAAAGATGACGGCAGCGGCGGCGAGCACGAGGTAGGTGCCCAGCCGGATGGCCCAGAGCAATCCGCGCTCGACCGAGCGGCCTGCCGACTTGCGATGCTGAAAGAGATTTTGGGGCGCGTGCATTTAGCCGATTGAAATTTTGAATTTACGAACCATCGCCTGCGCCAGCCAGTTGATTCCCAACGAAAGGAGGAAGAGCAACAGGCCCACCATGAACAGCGCCCGGTAATGAATCGTTCCCCGCGCAACCTCCCCGATTTCCTGGGCCACGAGGCCGGTCATGGTATGCACCGGCTGGAAGAAGGTTCCAAGACCTTCCGTGAAATCGGGAATCGCAATCCGGTTGCCCGCGCACAGCAGCACCACCATCGTCTCCCCGATCACCCGGCCGAACCCCAGCAGAACGGCGGAGACAATCCCGGAAAGCGCTGCGGGAAAAATAATGCGAAAGACCGTCTGGAGCCGGGTGGCTCCGAGCGCATAGCTCGCTTCCTTGAAAGCACGCGGCACGCTGTTGAGGGCGTCCTCGGAGAGTGAAAAAATGGTCGGGATGGCCATCAACGCGAGCAAAACGCCCGCAGTAAATGCGTTGAGCCGTTCGGAAATCGGGAACGCAGAAATCCACGCCAGCGCCGGCCAGCGTGTGATGGCCCGGATAGTTTCACCCAACACGGCGATTCCGAAAAAACCGAGGACGACCGAAGGAATCGCGGAGATGAATTCGATGTAGGGCTTGATGAAATTCTTCTCGGTTTGCCCTGCGAGTTCGCTGACGTAAATGGCGGCGCAAACGCCGAGCGGCACGGCGAACAGCAGGGCGATCACCGAAACGAGAAGCGACCCGACCACAAGCGGCACCACGCCATACCAGTCCTGCCAAAAACTGTTGGTGATCCAGTTCCGCCCGAACAGAAACGAGGTGACCGTGTGATACCAAGCCACGGGTTCACTCTGATTCCACTGCTTGAGCTTGCGCTCGGTTTCCGGGAAAGTAGCCAGATAGGTGCGTGCCGCTTTCTGAAATCGATCAAACCGCGGCTGCAATTCCTTGACCGGAAGAGCAGGCGCGTGGGCCAGCAGCGTTTCGATCTTGCCCTGGAACGCGAGGCTTGCTTGCTGGTAGAGCGGAAAAGCGGCTCGGATCGGCGCGACGGCCTTGGCGAAATCGACCGGCTCCACCCTGACCGCCTCCGCTTCGACCGCCTTCCCTTCGTCCATCAAGAACCGGCGCTGCTCCAGACTATCCTCTGAGATCTTCGCCTTCTCCTTGATCTCCGAGACGGTGTCGGTGAGGTCGGAAACAATTCCGCGCAGTTCATCGACCGAGGCGTCAAAGTCGGCGGTGAATTTATCGAACTCGGCCAGTTTCGCCGTGAGTTCCTCCGGGCCTGAATGAGCGGCTTGCAAAGCGTTCACCTGCCGCAGCCGCAGGTCTTGGAGCGCACGGTTCAGTTCGGTGTGGCCTTCAACCTGCCCGCGCATGAAATCGACATACTCCAGCCCGGCGAGCCGGTAAATGCGAAGGTTCTGAAGGTTCTGCGGGAAAAAGCCCGCTCCTTCACGAATCAGGAACAGCGTGATGAGAGCAAGCACAAGAATCGCCAGCAACGCGTTGGCTCCGAAAAAGCGGTGGATCACATGATCCAGGCGCAGGCGTTTGCGATCAAAGCGCGTGGGATTTTTCATTGGGTCGAACCGTTGATAGCTTATTGCTCCTTGGAAGAGTAGCAGGTTTTGAAGTTGGTGTCGAAACGCGACTTTAAGGCTGGCTCATCATAGGAGAGTGGCCATCTTGGCCGCTCCGGGCGACGGGCGGGACGCCAATAGTGTTCGGCATCGTTTTTGTTTAGGACCAAAGGTCCGTGCCATACCAGCCTGGGGCAACGCCCCAGGAAAATTCGGACGACGAATCAGGGCTGAAAGCCCGCGCCATTCCGGGCACGATGCGATGGTTCGGGCCTTCAGCCCTGGACATTTCTGAAACTGAACCTGGGGCGTTGCCCCAGGCTGGTATGGGGTCGCGCCGTTGGCGCTGAAAGTCGCGTTTCACGATCAATCAACCAGCCCGCGGGTTGACCGGCGGGCTGGCCTGGAACCATTACTTGATCGGCACGAAGCCAACTTGTTCGGCGATCTTTTGGCCCTTGGCGCTCAGGGTGAAGTCCACAAATTCCTTGGCCGCTCCGACGGGCTCGCCGTTGGTGTAGAAGAACGTGGGACGCGAATACGGGTAGCTCTTGTCGCGAACATCGGCATGGTTCGGCACTTTGCCGTCCACTGCGGCCACCTTGACCCCAGGCGCCTTGATGTAAGCGAGGCCGACGTACCCGATCCCCGACGGATTCTTGCCGACCTCGGAAACGATCTGCTCATTGCCGGCCATCTTCTGAGCCGACCCGGCGTAGTCGCGCTTGCTCATGGCGAGCTCCTTGAAATCCGCATACGTCCCGGAGGCGGTGTTGCGGGTGTAAACGGAAATCTTGCCGGGCTGGCCGCCTACTGCCGACCAATCGGTGATGTCTCCGGTGAAGATTTGCTCCACCTGCTTTTTCGTGAGGCCCTTGAGCGAGTTCTGCCCGTTGATCACGATGGCGATGCCGTCCCACGCCACGATGGTCGGGCGGAGGTTCAGCCCCTTGGCGATCGCGGCGGAGATTTCCGTCGGTTTCGCGCGGCGGCTCGACATGCCGATGTTGGCGGTCTGATCGAGCAATGCGGCGAATCCGGTGGAAGAGCCTTCCGCGGCGATGTTGAACTTCACATCGGGATGCTCGGCGCCAAAGGCTTCGGCGAGTTGCGGAACGAGTTTGGCCCCGAGCGTATCGGAGCCTTTGATGACGAGTTGCTCGGCGCCGGCGAACGTGGACGAAAACGCCAGGGCCGCAACGAGAGTGAGGATTGATTTCATAGGTTTGTTGAGTCTGTCTGTTTTTAAATCGTTGGAAAAAGTGGGTCCGGTGCCGCACATCAGCACCGGACCCTGGTTTAGTAATCCGTAGCAAACATCCAGTTGCAGCGGATTAGAATTTCACGCTCAGATCCACTTGCAGAATCTGGACGGAGTTGACGTTGGCGATTTTCTGGCCCGAGGTCGCTTGTCCGAGATCCAGGTTCTTTCTCAAGTTCCATGCGTCATAATAAGTCACCGCACCGACACACGAATCGGTAAAGTTATACGCCACGCCCGCCTTGACGCCCTGGGTATTGAGCTGGCCCAGAGCGAAGTCGGAGTCGTTCAAGTTCGGGTCCACCGCGCTGATGCCGGTCTGGCGGAAGTTCGCGAGAACCGACCAGTCGCCTTTTTTCTTGTTCTCACCCAACTGAACGCCGGCCAGCCACGCCAGGTCATCCTGGCTGGTGTGGTGTTGATTGATTTCCGGAACGTCCAATCCATAGATGTCGTCGAACCGGCTTTTGCCCGCCAGGTTGTAGGCGAAATCCCAGAGCACCTTGGCCTTGAGCCCCGCCACCTTGAACGACACATCGCCCGGAGCCGTCACGATGGACAAGTCCCGCGTCGAGCCGTGGGCGAGCAACGCCGTGGTCTTGGTCGAATCGGTCGGATCGGTCTGGTTGGTCATGAACGCGGTCTCGTTGTTGAGATTCGTCGTGTTCGCCGCCGTGTAGGTCATATATCCCGGCGCGACCGTAAACTTCACATTCGGCGTGATTTTATAGCTGCCGACCAACTGGGTGTTGAAAAGCCAGGCGTCCGTGTGGAAATCGGTCCCCACGGCGGACTCTTTATTGTCATCATAAACGAGCTGACCCGCGATGAGGCTCAGCTCCCAGGGAGTCTCGAGGCAGACACTCGAAGTGGAGACCACCGATTTCCCGTCCTTTGTGTAGCCGCTCACGCTGTTGCCGGTGAAGATCTTGTGGAAGTCGATCCGCTCCACCAAACCCTCCGGATTGATGTCGGCATCCCAAACGAGGTCGGTCGTGTAGAAGGGATTAGCCTGTTTGCCGATGATTCCCGTGAACCAAGGCGCCGCCTGCCACCCCATAAAGGCGCGGCTGATGTAAATGTTGTAATTGCCGAAGCCGCCGCCAAAGGTCTGGTTGCCGCTATCCGCCGCGTTGTTGGTCTGGAGTTGGACGCCGCCAAAAATATTGTCGGTCAACTGGAAGTCCGCGTTCAGGCGCAGACGAAAGCGTTCGCGGGAACGCTGGCTGTCATGATTGATGCTCGATACCTGATCCTGCTTCTGATCCCATTGATAGCGCATCCGCAGATCGCCATAGAGCTTGAGGCTCGTGACGGAGTTCGAGAGGTTGATCTTCCCGGCGTTGGTAGTCGCGTTGTCGCGGATCAGGTCGGCGCGGATGTCTTCGGCTTCCTGGGCGTTAAGAACTTTCTTCCGCACCAGCGCGTCGAGCAAAGCGCCGCTGTCGCCCTGGGCAAATGCCGCGGCTCCACTGCCGAGAGCCAGAACGCCAGCCAACATCGGAATCGCAAGTTGAGAGGTGGTTTTTTTCATTGGGTGTTGTTTTTGGATTGAGGCCTGGGCGCTCGGTCACAGGAAGAGCACGACTGGCCTGCGAGAAACAACTTGGAGGGGCTTTGTTACAGTTTTGTGACGAAAGCGTGCCGATTCGGTAAAACCGGGGGGGGGAATGGGACGGATGGGACGGATAGGACCTATGGGACTGATGTGAATCCCATACTTCCCATGATTCCCATTCATCGCCGCCCGCCCCGACCGAGCGGCGCGGCTACCCGCGCGGGAACCGCAGAATGACGCTCGTCCCCTGCGCCATCGCGCTCTCGGCGTGAACGCTGCCCCCATGCAAAAGCATGATGTGCTTCACAATCGACAGCCCCAGGCCTGTCCCGCCGGTGTCCCGGGTGCGCGATTTCTCGACCCGATAGAACCGCTCGAAAACATGGGGCAGATCGCTTGCCGGAATCCCGCTTCCAGTATCTTGCACCCGCAGTTCGAACCGGGCCTTATCCGCGGAGGCGCAAATCGCGACCGATCCGCCCGCAGGCGTGTATTTGAGCGCGTTCTCCAGCAAATTCCCAAGCACCTGTTCCAACCGGAAGGCATCCGCCTCAAGCCGGGGCAGCCCGGAAGCAGTCTCCGTTCGCAAGGAAACGCCCTTGGCTGCAAAGCGCGCCCGCCAATCCTCCCCAAGCCGGCCTAGAAGCTCTTGGAGATCGATCGGTTCAAGCCGGAGCTTTTCCTGCTGCCCTTCGAGCTTGGCGAGCGTGAGCAGATCGTTCAACACCGCGTTCAGCCTCAATGAATGGCGGTGGAGCGTGTTGAGGATGGTTTCGATCTCGCAGCGCGCCATCTCGGGAGAGTCGAGGAGGGTTTCGAGGTAGCCTTGGAAGATTGCCAGCGGAGTTCGAAGTTCGTGTGAAACATTGGCCACGAACTGCCGCCGCACTTCCTCAAGTTGGCGTAGGCGGGAGAGATCGTGGAAAACCACCACCAGCCCCCCCGCGTCGGGCAGGCTGCTTTTTAGCGGAACCGCGTTGGCCAGCAAATAGCGCGTGCCGCCGTCCGCCGTCAATTGCGTAATCTCCCGCGACTGCGGCTCCCCGGTTTGAAGCGTTTCCCGAACGAGGCCGTCCACGGCGGCATCGCGCAAAGCCGCCAGGACTGACCGGCCCAGCGGCTTTTCATTGAGTCCAAAGAGCCGACAAAACGAATCGTTCACCATCTGGATTGTCCGGGCTGCGCCGAGCACCATGACGCCCTCGGTCATGCTCGCCAGGATGGCTTCGAAGTGCAGCCGATCCCGGGTCAACTGACGCTCCAGCGATTGGCGACCATCGGCGACTCGTTCCAGGTCCAGGGCGATGCGGGTGAACTTGGGCTCGCCGTAAAACACAAAGCTTCCGTGCGCCTTACCCTCAACCAGGTTGCGGGCAAGCTGTTCGAGATGGTTGAGGTGATAGCGGAGATTCCGGTGCGACAGCCACCACGCGACCGCCATGGCCACCAGCAAAAAAAACAAAAGCCAAACCAAAGTCATTCCTCCAGAATGCGGTATCCGATCCCGCGGATAGTTTCGATTACCTCGCCCGCTTTGCCCAACTTTTCACGGAGTCGGGCGACATGGGTATCGACCGTGCGGGTATCGACCGCGCTCGCGTAGCCCCAGACCTCGTCCAGGAGCCGCTCCCGGGTCTGAACCCGACCGCGACGCTCGGCAAGCAGCGTCAACAACTTGAATTCAGTCGGTGTAAGGTCAACCACTTTCCCCCTGGCCCGGACCTCATAGCGTTCCGGATCGATCTCGATCGAACCCGCCCGTAGCGCCCCGGAAGTCTCCCCCGGCTTTTGATTGCGCCGCAAGACCGATTTGACCCGCAGCACCAGCTCGCGCGGGCTGAACGGTTTGGTGACGTAATCGTCCGCTCCCAACTCGAGGCCCAGGATACGATCGATCTCCTCGGCCTTCGCCGTCAGCATAATGATCGGAATGGCCGCCGTGGCGGGATCGGCCTTAAGCAGCTTGCACACTTCCAATCCCGACAGGAGCGGCAGCATCAGATCGAGAATGATGAGGGCCGGCATTTTGAAACGCGCCAGTTCGAGGGCGGATTGGCCGTCCTCCGCCCCGATGACCTCGAATCCTGCGCTCTTCAGGTTCAGGCTGATGAGCTTCAGCATGTCGCTCTCGTCTTCGGCCACCAGGATCTTGGGATTCATCGGTAATTGCGACCGGTCATAGCGGAGTTTCCAGCGCCCTGCAAGTCAGAGCGCCTTGCCGCTGGCGAAACGAGCAGGGCAAACGCATCAAATTTTGTCGACTCCTTTTTCAGCGCTGAAGGCGCG
>SESF01012457.1_pt1 | contig 16657 bp, 10 predicted proteins | sample 3171521 | NCBI WGS metagenome assembly SESF01 (sample SAMN10866945, study PRJNA518727) | freshwater metagenome | biome: subpolar coniferous forest; feature: holomictic lake; material: water; isolation source: holomictic Lake 227, 6 m and 8 m depth | place: Canada: near Kenora, Ontario | collected...
GGCTTTTTTCATACTTTATTTATTATTCCGTATTTCATGTTTACTGGTCGTTTGCTTACTCGTTATCTTCTATTAAACCAACAACAAGCTTCTTTAACGCTTTTCTTAATTTCTTATTTTCTTCCGGCGAGCCGATGGTGATGCGTAAACTATTTTCACAAAGCGTAACTTTCGAACGATCACGAACAATAATTTTTTGATCGGTCAGGTATTCGTAAATACCCCGGGCATCGGTCATTTTCACGAGGATAAAATTCGCATCCGACGGATAAATGACCTGAACAAACGGAAGTTTAAACAATTTCCGGATCATTCGGGCCCGTTCGTCAAGGATAATTTTCACCCATTCGTTTTTCTCGCCCTCATTATCGATCAATTCCAGTGCTTTTAGCTGAGTGAGAATATTAATATTGTAAGGATATTTAATTTTGTTGAAAACCCGGATGATTTCTGCCTGGGCAAATGCCATTCCCAGACGAATACCAGCCATTCCCCATGCTTTCGAAAAAGTCTGAAGAATAATCAGGTTTGGGCAACTATCCAATAGTCCAAGAAAACTGTTTTCAGGCGAAAAATCGATATATGCTTCATCCACCACAACGATACCGTCGAATTCCGTAAGCAACTTAATAATTTCAGTCTTATCCAGAAGGTTTCCTGTCGGATTGTTTGGTGAACAGATAAAAATGGCTTTGGTATAAAGATTGGTGACATCCAACAACTTTTGTGCATTGAAGCTGAAATCTTCGTTGAGTTTTACCTTGCGGACTTCCACATTGTTGATGTCGGCAGCAACCTGATACATGCCGTAAGTTGGATCGATCGATACCACATTGTCGACACCCGGCTCGCAAAAAGCACGGAAAATAATGTCGATCGGCTCGTCGCTGCCGTTTCCCAAAAAAATCTTTTCAGGAGCAATGTTTTTGAGTCTCCCAATTTTGATTTTCAACTCCCATTGAAGCGGATCAGGATACCGGTTATATGGCGCATTGTATGGATTTTCGTTGGCATCGAGGTACACTTCTGCCTCGCCCGAGAATTCATCACGGGCTGAAGAATAGGGTTTGAGCGCCTTGATATTATTTCGAAGTAATTTATCTAAGTTCATAATTCTATTTTTGAACCACATAGAGCACATAGATATTATTTTCTAAGTGTTCTACGTTCCTATTTGGTTATTTTTTATTTTTTAATTCTTCCAATCGAAGCGAAATTGCATTTTTATGTGCGTTCAATTCTTCGGCAGCAGCCATGATTTCGATGACCGGACCCAAATTTATTATTCCCTTCGGACTAATCTCCTGAAAGGTGATTTTCCGAATAAAACTGTCGATGTTAACTCCGCTAAACGATCGTGCCCAGCCATTAGTTGGCAGCGTATGGTTAGTTCCTGAAGCATAGTCACCTGCACTTTCAGGAGTATAATTTCCAAGGAAAACCGATCCGGCATTGATTATTTCCTCTGCTACCTGAATATAGTTTTCCATTGCAATGATCAAATGTTCAGGCGCATATTCGTTGACCAGATCAATCATATCTGAAACCTGATCAAGAACAACAGCGTGACTGTTTGCCAGGGCTTTTTCAGCAATGGATTTTCGAGGCAGCAAAGCCAACTGTTTTTCGATTTCATCCTGTACTTTCACAACTAAATCCGACGAATTGGTTACCAGTACCACCTGGCTGTCGGGACCATGTTCCGCCTGAGAAAGCAGGTCAGAGGCGATGAATGCAGGAATAGCTGAATGATCAGCCATCACAGCAACTTCGGATGGCCCGGCAGGCATGTCGATGGCCACATCTCCCCGACTGACAATTTGCTTGGCGGCCATCACATATTGATTTCCGGGCCCTAATATTTTATGCACTTTCGGGATATAATCGACTCCAACAGCCATGGCACCGATGGCCTGAACTCCGCCTATTTTAAATATTTGTGTAATGCCTACCAATTGAGCGGCATATAAAATTGCCGGGTGAATCTTGCCTTCCTTATTCGGGGGAGTACATAGAATAATTTCCTTACAACCGGCAATTTTAGCCGGAATGGCCAACATCAGAACTGTCGAAAACAATGGTGCTGAACCCCCAGGAATATATAATCCAACCTTTTCGATACCAACCGACTTTTGCCAACAAACCACCCCTGGAGTAGTTTCAATCTTTTTAACCGATGAAACCTGAGATTCGTGAAATGTCCGGATGTTTCCGGCAGCAATTTCAATGGCCTTCTTTAACGAATCTTCAACCAATGAAATAGCATCCTCAATTTCCTGCTCCTGTACTGAAAAATTCAGGATAGAAACACCGTCAAATTGTTCGGTATATTTCCGGAGCGCTTTGATGCCGCCGGATTTAATTTCAGTCAGTACAGACTGAACCTGATTTTCAAGTTCAATGACATTGAAGACCGGGCGCCGAAGTATTTCAGCCCATGTGTTTTTTGGAGGATTGATAAATATTTTCATTGAATATTTAATAAATCATTTTTTCAATTGGTATAACCAGGATACCCTGAGCTCCACAAGCTTTCAGTTTTCCAATAATTTCCCAAAAATCTTTTTCTTCGATCACCGAATGAACCGAGCTCCAGCCTTCCTCTGCAAGCGGCATCACAGTAGGACTTTTCATTCCGGGTAAATAGGACTCAATTTCTGCCAGTTTATCGTTGGGGGCATTCAGCAGAATATATTTTTTCTTTTCGGCCCGCTGAACCGATTCCATCCGAAAGATTAATTCATCAAGAATCGCTTTTTTAGTCTCCGAAAGATTGGGATTTGTAATTAAAACGGCTTCAGACCTAATAACCACTTCAACCTCTTTTAGACGGTTGCTCACCAAAGTGCTTCCTGAACTGACAATATCGAAAATAGCGTCCGCCAATCCAATTCCGGGAGCAATTTCAACCGAGCCGGTAATGACATGGATTTCGGTAGTAATATTATTTTTTCTGAAATAATCTTTCAAAATTTCAGGATAGGAAGTTGCAATCTTTTTCCCGTTGAAATAGCCAAGTCCGGAATATTCATCATCTTTTGGAATAGCGAGGGACAAGCGGCATTTGCTAAAACCGAGACGTTTGGCAATAACCACGTTTTCTTTCTTCTCCAGCATTTCGTTCTCTCCAACAATTCCAATATCGGCAACACCCATGGCCACTGCCTGCGGAATATCATCATCTCGGAGGAAAAGTGCCTCCATCGGGAAATTTATAGCTGTCGAAATCAGTTTACGTGAACTCAGCGGAAGCTTAATTCCGGCTTCATCAATCAATTTTATTGAGTCTTCGTTTAACCTGCCTTTGGTTTGAATGGCAATTTTTAATAATCCTTCCATTTTCGCTAATGTGTTAAAACAAAAAAGGCCTACCATCGTGGTAAGCCTTCTTTTGGGTTATATCTTTAGATTAACTACAAAACAATTACTGCCTACCTGCTGATAGATTAACATGATGGTGGCCGAGATGTTTGAAAGTATCTTTCATTTCTTTTTTATTTGCTGCAAGTATAGTTATAAAATGAAACCAAAACAAGTTATCTGATTACAGATTGTCGGAGTTTACGTTTTATTAATATGAAATAGAAAAACCGCCCTGAGAGCGGTTTTCTATGGGAATTAACCCAAGTATGTTTTCAGTAATTTACTTCTTGAAGTGTGCCTCAGTCTGCGGATTGCCTTTTCCTTAATCTGCCGGACACGCTCGCGTGTTAAACCAAACCGTTCACCGATTTCCTCCAATGTCATTTCCTGACAGCCTATTCCGAAGAACATCCGGATGATATCGCTTTCGCGTTCGGTTAAAGTTGCCAGAGCTCGTTCGATTTCCTTGGCTAATGATTCCATCATCAACGCCCTGTCGGCATTTGGAGAATCATTGTTAATCAGTACGTCAAGCAAACTGTTGTCTTCACCTTCAACAAAAGGTGCATCAACCGAAATATGACGGCCGGAAACACGAAGCGTATCAGCGACTTTATCTGCAGGCAAATCCAACGATTCGGCAAGTTCGTCAGGTGATGGCTTGCGCTCATGCTCCTGTTCAAACTTCGAGAATGCTTTGTTGATTTTATTCAGCGAACCAACCTGATTCAAAGGCAGACGAACAATTCGGGATTGCTCGGCCAATGCTTGCAGAATGGATTGACGAATCCACCATACTGCATATGAAATAAACTTAAAACCTCTGGTTTCGTCAAACTTTTCAGCAGCTTTAATCAGACCAAGATTACCTTCATTAATAAGGTCGGGCAAACTTAATCCCTGATTTTGATACTGTTTTGCAACTGAAACCACGAAACGCAGATTAGCTCTGGTTAATTTCTCTAAAGCGGCCTGATCACCTTTCTTTATCCGTTGCGCCAACTCCACTTCCTCTTCAACAGTAATAAGTTCTTCCTTTCCAATCTCTTGCAGATATTTGTCAAGTGAAGCGCTTTCACGATTGGTAATCGATTTTGTAATCTTTAATTGTCTCATATACCCTTCAAAAAAATAGCGTGCAAATATAGGCTTTTGAGGTCAATAATTCAAATGGATTTTTTAATACTTGATTTTTTTTAATTAAATAACCAGATTGGAAATTTCATCTGGCATCAATTCCAAAAACATAGTATGCGACTTCTCCACCTGGATAAATTCCTTCTACTAATATTCCACCCTTTGATTTTTTAATAATCCGACTTAACTCGTCAACTTCAGAAACTGCATTTTTGTTCACCTGAGTGATAATAAATCCTTTTTTGATACCGGCATCTTTGAATTTACCACTTCCAAGTTCAGTAATTTTTACTCCATAACGGATCCCTAATTCTTCTTTATCGCGGTCGGAAACCGCAACAAATTTGGCACCAAAAATATCACCGGGAGTTTCACCTTTCACAATTTCCGTATCTCCGTGTTTGTTACGAAGCGTTACGTTAAATGGTTTCTTTTTATTATCTCTTTTTATAATCAACTCGACCTTATCTCCCGGCCGGCGTTTATTCACCTGTTCCTGAAGTTCTGCCGTTGAATTCACAGCGATGCCATCAACACTGATAATGACATCATTGTCTTTCATGCCTGCCAGATCAGAGGCTCCATCCTGTTGAACCTTCCCAATAAATACACCTTCAATTTTATCCAGATTGAACTTTTTTGCAACTTCGTCAGTCACGTCCCTGATCTCAACGCCCAACAGTGCTCTTTGCACTTCGCCATATTGAAGGATATCGCCTACTGCTTTTTTTACGATTCCAGCCGGAATAGCGAATGAATATCCACTGTAAGAACCTGTCTGAGAAGCAATGGCCGTATTGATTCCGATTAATTCACCCCGGGTATTTACCAGTGCACCGCCACTGTTTCCAGGATTTACAGCAGCATCAGTTTGAATAAATGCCTCAATTCCGGCAAGACTCTGATTAATCCCGATATTTCTTCCTTTTGCACTAATAATTCCTGCCGTAACGGTAGAAGTCAAATTGAATGGATTCCCGACAGCCAATACCCACTGACCCAATTTCAAATCATCAGAATTTCCAAAACGAAGGAATGGCAGGTCTTTTACATTGATTTTCAGAACAGCAATGTCGGTTTGAGGGTCAGTTCCAACCAATTTAGCATCAAATTCCCGTTTGTCATTCAGAATAACTTTAATAACATCAGCCTCATCAATCACATGATTATTGGTTACAATCGTTCCGTCGGCTGAAATAATCACTCCAGACCCAAAGCCCTGACGCATTGGCATTTCTTGCTGACTATTGCCACGGTCTCCAAAAAACCATTCGAACATTGGATTCTGTGAGTAATATTTTCCTTTTTGAGTCACCATGATATGAACAACGGCATGCACCGAATTTTCAGCCGCAAAAGTCAAATCAGGTAAGTCACCGGTATCATTCGATGGCAGATTGGCATATCGCATGGATTGTCCCTGCATCACATTTACAATTTTGGGTGTTTCAAAATAATGAGTGTAAGTCCAAAGAGCAACGAAACCACCTATCAATGCCACCAACATTGTAAATAATCCTTTTCTAAAATTTTTCATCGCTTCGCTTTTAGTTGTTAAAAAAATTGTATGATTTTTAATTGATTATTAAAGATAACGAAAAGCTTTTGAAAGTGTTTTAATGTTTGCAATTCGTTAAAATTGTTTAACAGAAATTAACAAGGGCTCAAACATTTTAATCATTTAAAATCCGGATGAAAACTCATTCGTTTTTCAAACTAAATGTTTGTTAATTTACTCGGATGAACCAGACCAAATCGATTGTCTGTATATCATTTCCATTATATTTACGAATTAGAAAATCCGGATCAATACTCTTAAAAAATCATGGTGAATGCTAAAGAGATTAATCAGTAAAATACCCATAGCTTCGAATATATCTGACTATCTCAGCCGGACCCTGGTGGTAATCACTGTTACTACCACTTTGCTGATCGGTGGAGTATTGATTATACAGCAAACGCTTCATTACAATAAAATCAGCGAACAAAAAAGTAATGAATACATTGAAAATCAAAAAACATACATTCAGGATATTGTAAAAAACGAGTTGGAATATATCCGCATTCAAAACGAAATATTCAAACAGAATATAAATGAAGAAGTCAGGAACAATGTCAACCAGGCCTTTTCTACCGCAGATGCCATCTATCAAAAGTATACAGGAATAAAATCGGACGATGAAATTAAAACCCTGATTATTGCCAGCATTTCCTCACTCAAATTCGATATGGAATATGAGGAAGTATTTATTTCGGGCCTCGATGGAACAGGAGTATATTATCCGAGAAAACCGGAATTCACCGGGAAAAACATGTTGCATTTTAAAGATGCAAACGGCTCTCCGGTAGTTGAAGATGAAATTAAACTATTAAAATCGAAAGACGAAGGGTTCCTAAGTTTCATCATTAATTCTGATTTAGTTTCAGAATCTTCTCCAAATAAAAAAACATCTTTTGTTAAAAAATTCGGTCATTTCAATTGGTACTTTGGATCAAAACAATACGTTGAAGATTATTTTCCGAGATTCAGGGATGAGGTTGCCCGGAAAATCAGTACTGTGAGATTCAAATATGGAGGATACGTGTTTATGAATAATACGAACGGACAGCCAATCGTTATGGATGGAGCTGTTTATGAAGGCAACCTGAATTTGATGGCTGATACAGGAAATATTCGCCACAGTGTCTTTATGCAGGAACTTGAAGTACTCAAGACGAATCCGAACGGAGGATTTTTTTATTACCAGTGGAATAAAATGAACGACTCCATTCCTTCAGAAAAATGTTCTTACGTTCAGCTTTTCAAGGAATACAATTGGTTGATTGGAGCTGGTTTCTATCTTGACGAAATTAATCAAAGCATAAAAGATCAGAAAGATAAACTTTGGGAAGATCAGAAAAGCAGCATTCTGACCATTTTACTGATCCTGATTTTACTGCTATTTCTTGAAGCTATTCTCATCTCAAGGTTTAACAAAAGATACAAATCTGATTTTGAGCGATTTTTCAAATTTTTCTATTCTTCGCAGAACAACTTCAATCAACTGAATATTTCGGAATTGAATTTTGATGAATTCAGGAGAGCTGGAATTGCAGCTAACGAAATGATCATGCTACGCGAAGAAACTGAGAAAAAACTTCTTGAAGAACATAGAAAAGCAATGGAATCCGACCGCCTGAAATCGGCATTTCTGGCTAACATGTCCCACGAGATCCGGACTCCTATGAATTCCATTCTTGGTTTTTCGGAATTACTTGAATCTGACACTCTGAGTGAAAAAGATAAATTGGTTTATTTAAAGCAAATCCGAAAAAACGGAGACATGCTGCTGAATTTGATTCACAATATTATGGATATCTCTAAAATTGAAGCCAATTTGCTTTCAATCAGGAAGAGGCCAGTGAAACTGAGCAAATTTATGGAGGAAATCAGCCACCATTTTATGGAATTGATAAGTACCCGAAAGGATAAAGACATTCATTTCAAAATAAACAATGAGGTAAACCCTGAAGTATCGATACAGACAGACGAGACAAGGCTTCGGCAAGTGATTGACAATTTATTAGGCAATGCGATTAAATTCACCACCTCAGGATCCATTTTGGTGGATGTGAAATTGGAAGCAGATCTGATTCATTTCGATATAATGGATACCGGAATTGGAATTCCATTAGATCAACAGACTGCCATTTTCGAACGCTTTATGCAGGCGGATCATGGCGATAAAATAAACAGTGGAGGAACAGGCCTTGGACTTGCAATCTCTAAAAACCTCGTTCAATTACTTGGAGGAACCATCCAGGTAAAATCAGAGTTCGGAATAGGTTCAACTTTTTCATTTTTTATTCCGAAGGGATAAAAAAACGGAACATCTTTGCTTCGATTCTCTACACCTCAAGCTGGACGGGCTGACAAAGGCCTTTCGTATTTATCGTTTGGGAACTTCAAACCATTTGTTAACGGATTCTTCAGGCTGGTAGTTGAGTAAATAATTCATTGCCTCAGCTGAATTTTCAGCAACAAAATAGAGCTTTCGGTAACTTTCCTTAGCAAATTTTTCGTCGTAAGATTTCTCGAACTGGCGGAAAAGATCATTGTAGAAACCGTTTGTATTGATGAAAACAATGGCCTTGTGGTGGTATCCTAACTGTTTCAGGGTAACTACTTCCAGAATTTCTTCCAATGTTCCAAATCCTCCGGCCAAGGCAATAAAAGCTTCCGACAATTCGCGCATTTTGAATTTCCGATCCATCATATCGCCAGAAACAATGATTTCATGGGCATGAATGGAAGCCAGGTTGAAATCCCGCAGTTTCTCAGGAATAATGCCAATCGTTTTTGCTCCGTGTTTTCCTGCTTCACGCGTAATCACATCCATGGTACCCACATTGGAGCCTCCGTTAATCAAACAAAAATTAGCCTGACCAATCAGGCGAGCCAAATCGATTGCTTCATTCACGTAAACATCAGCAATGGCATTACTCGACGAAGAAAACACACAAATATTCATCACCTGAAATATTTACGATTAAAACAATTACGATTTACTATTTCCCCAAAAAATGGAATAAATAGTAAATCGTAAATAAACAAAATGGCAGGTTACTTCTAAACATCAATGTTTGCATACACGGCATGATCTTCGATGAACTGCCGGCGTGGCGGAACCTCATCACCCATCAGCATACTGAAAATATGATCAGCTTCAGCAGCATTCTCAATGGTTACCTGACGCAAAGTCCTGACTTCAGGATTCATGGTTGTTGACCACAATTGTTCGGCATTCATTTCTCCAAGACCTTTATACCGCTGAACGTGAATACCAGCCTCTTTTCCTTCGCCCCATTCTTCAATGATACGAAGACGTTGTTGTTCGGTCCAGCAATATTCTTCACGTTTTCCTTTCTTCACCAGGTAAAGCGGTGGCGTGGCAATGTACACATAACCCCGCTGAATCAGTTCCTGCATAAACCGGAAGAAGAATGTCATGATTAAGGTAGCGATATGGCTACCATCCACGTCAGCATCGGTCATGATGACAACCTTGTGGTACCTGAGTTTATCAAGATTAATTGCCAATGAATCTTCATCGGTTCCAATGGTGATTCCGAGTGCGGTATAAATATTCCGGATTTCTTCACTGTCGTAAACCCTGTGGGCCATAGCTTTTTCTACATTCAGAATCTTTCCACGCAGAGGTAAAATAGCCTGAAAATGGCGGTTACGTCCCTGCTTGGCTGTACCTCCCGCGGAATCTCCTTCGACCAGAAATAATTCGCAAAGTGAAGCATCTTTTTCTGAACAGTCGGCAAGTTTCCCTGGCAATCCAGCTCCTGAAAGTACATTTTTGCGTTGCACCAGTTCCCTTGCCTTGCGTGCTGCATGGCGGGCTGTTGCGGCCAGAATTACCTTGTTCACTATGGCACGGGCTGAACGTGGATTTTCTTCCAGATAATTAGCCAGCATTTCACTCACTGCCTGATCGACCGGCAAACTGATTTCAGAATTACCCAATTTAGTTTTGGTTTGTCCTTCAAATTGTGGTTCGGCTACTTTCACTGAAACTACTGCAGTTAATCCTTCACGAAAGTCATCCCCACTGATTTCAAATTTTACTTTGGAGAGCATGCCGCTGTTTTCAGCATATGCTTTCAGTGTTCGGGTCAAACCACGGCGAAACCCTGTTAAATGTGTTCCACCCTCAATGGTATTGATGTTGTTTACGTAGGAATGAATATTCTCGGTAAACGAAGTGTTGTAATGAAGTGCAATTTCAACAGGCACTCCGGCCTTTTCAGATGTAATATGAATCGTTTCGTCGATCAGCCGTTCACGGGTACCATCAAGATACTCGACAAATTCTTTCAATCCTTCCTTCGAGAAAAACTCCTCATGTTTATATTCATGGTTTTCATCACCCTCAATCCTCATCCTTTTATCGGTGATATTCAATTGTAAACCTGCATTCAGAAACGCGAGTTCACGCAAGCGGGCAGCTATTATTTCAAATTTGTATTCTGTAACCAGGAAGATCGAATCATCGGGTTTAAATGTTACCGTTGTGCCGGTACGGTCGCTTACCCCAACTTCCTTCACATCGTAAAGCGGCTTGCCCTTGCTGTATTCCTGCTGCCAGATTTTGCCATCGCGGTGAACCTGCACTTCAAGCAAAATAGAAAGTGCATTGACGCATGAAACACCTACTCCGTGCAATCCTCCGGAAACTTTATAACTTCCCTTGTCAAATTTTCCGCCGGCATGCAAAACGGTCATAACCACTTCGAGCGCAGAGCGATTTTCTTTGGTATGAAGCTCGGTAGGAATTCCACGGCCATCGTCGATTACGGTTATCGAATTGTCTTCGTTAATGAAAACATCAATATTCTTGCAATAACCTGCCAGTGCTTCATCTATCGAATTATCAACCACTTCATAAACCAGATGGTGCAATCCTTTTTCGTTGACATCGCCAATATACATGGCCGGCCGTTTTCGAACTGCTTCCAATCCTTCCAATACCTGAATGCTGTCGGCATCATAGCCTCCATTCTCATTCTGTATTCCCCAATCCTGGGTTTCTTCAATTTCTCTCATCATCAAAATATTTAAATATCCATAAATTCACCCATTTAACCCGATTATGAAAGGTTAAAAACTACCAACAGAAAACGGTTATTTTCTGCCTTTTTTGAAAATTGCCTGATTGGGTAATAAAATCGGATGTTTGATTTTCAGTAAATTCTTCACAATAAATACTCTTCAACAAATCAGTCGCAAATATAGTAAAAAAGTGGCAACAACCGAAAGCAAAACCAGCAATCGGAACCTTAAATTTTCCAACAATTTATCAACTTTTTAAATTCTGAAAATCAATGAATTACAATATTCCTGAAGGACTAAGAAAAGTGATCTAAACTGATGTGGAAATCTCATCCTCTTTTCAGAAAGAATAACTGGCTCCGGCTAAAAAATTGAATCCTTTATTGGAATAGCCCAGCCATTGTTCATACTTTTGAAAACCCAAATTATTGAGTTTAAGAAAGAAGTTTATCTTGTCGTTGAACTGGTACTCGGCTCCTGCATTCAGGTCAATGATCGGATCCATCTTTTTTTCGATGTTTTCAGCTCCTATTTTAACTTGTGGCGAAATTTGCGAACTGTAATTCATAATCAATGCAGTCCGACTTCCAACTACAAAAATATCAGTGGTAAATTTCAATTGATCGGTTGCTTTATAGATCCCGGAAAATGTAAAATCTAAATCAGGCATTTGCCAGGCATTTGACTGTGTTTTCAAATCGTATGAATAATAGTTCGCCAACAAATGAAGCGAAAAATTGTCGCTGACCGAATGCATCACCTCACCCGACAATTTCAGGATATTGACATCATCGTAAACCCAACTGAACGTATTATTGAGTTTTCGGTTAACCGATGAATAATCTGCAAAATCCGTACTTTCAAGCACATAAAAATGCTGATCTTTCACCACCGACCAGGATGCTGCTGCCACATAATTGGTTTTAGAACTCAGCTTCCCTTTCAGACCACCGGAAATAACGGTCTTGTAATCGGTATTTGCCACATCGTGATAAGGGTCAACATATGGATTCTCTGATGCTATGGACGAATAGGTATTGTGTTGCAAATGGCCATCCAGCCCGGCAAACAAGGTCAGGATTCGCTCTACCGGCGACCATTCGGCTTTAGCCATCGGCCAAATTGTTAGAAGCCCATCCGTATCGTCATCCAAAACCAGTGCAGAATTCACGCCCACTTGAAAACTGGCCGTTTCAGACTTCCATTTGACCGATGGATTTGCCCGATAGATGACCTGATGTTTAGATCCGATCACATTTGTAACTCTGCTGCTGATGCTGTCGGCCTGGTAATTTGTAATCGAGAAATTCAGGATACCCAACATATTCCCAAACTTTTTCCTCAGATCTCCTGAAATGATCGTTTGAAGTTCCCTCTGTCCGGTTTTACTCGTCAAATAATGAGTGTTTAATCCCAATTCAAAATTCAAAACATCTTTTGACAGCGTTTCGCTTTTCCATCGAACATCCAATGTACCCTTCGAAAAATATTGTTTATTTCCCAGGAATGGAATCACCTGCTCTTTCAATAAATCGGCTAACTCATTGCCTGTATAACCGTAGTAATTGAAAGCCTTCCGGTCATATGACAGATTTCCGGAGAGGCTTGATTCGTGGAAAAATTTCTTTCCGAAAATTTCGGCCTGATTGTCTGATTGCGGCACGTCTACTTTATCTCCGTTCAAAAGACTGATTTTTCCGGAAGAGGAAAGGTGCCTGAAATGCATCCCGAAATTTGATTTTTTATCGGGTTGGGCATTAAAGAAAAGTTCGCCATACGGAGTCAGATAATTTCCAATTCCAAGTTTCAGCAATCCATTTCCCATTTCAGGCCGTGGGTCGCCAACCATTTTGGCTGCTTCAACCGGAGTCGGTTCAAAGGTTGAGAAAATAGGTTTGCTGTAAATTGAATAATCAAACACAGGCGCTTCTGTTTGTTCAGGCTTGATTTTCGGAATATCATTGATTTTAACCGCATCCAGAATTGTGGGCTGGTAGGCTTTGGTTACCTCAACTTCCTGCTTTAAACGGATGCTGTCTTTTTGAGCCATTGCCGTTCCTTTAATAAGCAAAAGAGCTAATATTAAGAGATTTACCGCGATAAAAATTTGTTTTTTCATATTTGTGCTTTTTCAGCCCCACCCAAACCCTCCCCAAAAGGGAGGGCTTAACGCAGTGCCAGTTTTAAAGGTGTTCTTTTCAAAGAATAATTTCCAAATCTTCAAGCCTAAAACTCCCTCTCCTTTGGAGAGGGCTGGGGAGAGGCTTTCTATTTTTTTCCTCCACCAATATTGATTTCGAGTGGTTTGCTTTGGTTTTTGGTTTGAGCAGCTTCTCCGGCTTCAATCAGTTGCAATTTCTGGCGGGTAATCTCCATAATTCCGTCGTTTGGTTCCGGATAGTTTTCCTGAATACTCTTTAATGTATGTTTTGCCTGAAATTCATCTCCGTTTTTCAGGTAGATATCCGATAATAAAAGAAAGCTTTTCGCCAGCCAGAACTGATGCGGTGAATTTTTATCAATGAAATCCATGATTTCTTTTTCGGCTTCTTTCAGTTTTTGCTTATCGAATAAAATCTGAGCTACCAGGAATTTGGATTCGGCACCTTCAGCCGAATTGGTATCCGCCGATAACTTGCTCAAGATCGGGAAGGCTTTATCCTGATTTCCAAGTTTGTAATACGAAACAGCCAGAACATAATTGGTTTCGCGCTTCAAAATATCCGAAACTTTTTCGGTACCTAAAACCTGATTTGCAGCCTCGGCACTGGCCTGATAATTAGCCAACTTGAACTGACAGCGCATAATTCCAGTCTGGACATCCTGAATTTTATTTCCGGTATCGGAAGTTTTGGCCAGACGCCCGAAATACTCCAAAGACTGCTTGTAATTTTCAGCATTGTACTGAAGTCCGGCAGCCTTGAGCAACGAAGTCGGGGTAAAATAATTATCAGGCTGGGCAATAACCAGCTCATATTCAGCCAGTGCCTTGTCATTTTCACCATCAGCATATAGAATTTCGGCCAGGTAAAAGTGCGAATTCAGCACAAAGCTCCCATTTAGAAACTGACTCAGATAGCGTTCGAACTGCGATCGTGCTTTTTTATCTTTTGCCATGTATAACTTTTCGGCAGACTGATACGAAAGTGAATCCTGCTCGGTAGCCGAAACCTGAGCTCCTGAACCCAGACTTCTGGTATAGGCAAAATAGGCATCCACATCGTTCATTTCTACATAACTGTTTTTCATTCCGGCCAGCGCAGCCTGAGTTTCCGGACTGTTTGGCGAACGATCGACCACTTGTTTATAATAGTTTACCGAAGATTGGAAATCATTTGAATTGTAATTTACCAGCCCAAGCTGCACCAAAGATTTATTTACCAGATTGCTCTGAGGATATTTACTGATCAGGTCTTTGTAGAAGCCGATTGCCAGTTGCGGCTGATTCAACCGTTCGTATGTTCTGCCCAATTCAAAAAGGGCATCATCCTGATACGCGGATTTTGGATAGTTTTGAATCAGAGACTGCAAGGCGCCGATTTTCGCCTGATTATCCCGCTGGATTCCAAGGCAGAATGCTTTCTGGAAAAGTGAATAGTCAGCATCGTAAAGGTTCATGATCAAAGCCCGGTCGTAATTTGTAATAGCAGAGCCATAATCGCGGTTCAGGAAATTGCAGTCGCCCAGGCGGTTGTTGGCATCAGCCACTTTTTCTGAACGCAAATCGGCCTCAAGGTTCAGAAACTTCCTGAAATAATCGGCAGCACTGGAGTAATCCTTCAACTGGAAATAAGCATAAGCCAGGTTGTAATTTGCTACATGATATTCTTGCAAAGCAATTGCCCCGGAGGATTTTAGAAAGCTGTTGTAGGCTGAAATGGCCTGATTAAAATCATTCAGCCGGTAGCTTGCCTCAGCCTTCCAGAAAAGCGATAAGGTGCGGTAGCTCTTGTTGAAATCGCCCGCTTCAATCGATTTGTCGAAGTTTTCGATGGCATCCTTATATTCCAGGTTATTGAAACACTCGAGCGCCCTGAAATAGGCAACCCGCTGATAGGCAGTTTTCACCGAAGGACTTTTCACCTTGATCTTTTCAATCGAAGTCATCGCATCGCGGTAATTGCTGGTGCTCATGTAAACTTTCACCAGGTAATCGTATGCTGCATCGTTTCGCTCCGAATTTGGATAGGTAGCCACATATTTATCGAATGCCTTGATGGTCTCGTTGAATGGTGAATATGACAGTTCATAAGTGATTTTGGCATAATTGAATAAGGCATCCTCTTTAATTTTCGCGTCAAAATCGAATTCCGACGCGGCTTCGAAGGCTTGTCTGGCTTTATTCTTATCGTTGGTTTCCACATAACAATCGGCCAAATGATAACAGGCATTTTGCGCCAGTTCATCCTTGCCTTTCGAAGCAATTTCGAGGTGAGGTATGGCTTTGGCATCTTCGTTGTTCAGGTAATAGCAATAACCAAGCATGTAATTCTCGGTGCGCCCTTTATTGTTTTTATCTGCCAGGAAAAACTCCAGAAACTGGATAGCTTCCTTGAACTCGCGTAAATGAAAATACGAATCGCCCAATATTCTTGCCAATTCCGGCTGCTGATCGGCAGCGACTGTATTGATGATGGGAGCGGTATAATCAACCACTTCGCGGTATTTGGCTTGTTTATAGTAGATTTGGCTGACGTAAAATGGAATTACCTTTTCGAATACCGGGTTTTTCTTCAGTTTCATGAATTCCTGAAGTGCCTGGTCGTAATCGCCTTTCAGGTAATGAATGTGCCCGAAATAGTATTGCGCAGGCGCCGCATAGATTGAATTTCCTTCTTTAATTTCGGCAAAATCAGCGGCAGCAGCATCCATCTTTTCCAGCTCGAAACTCGAATATCCCCGCAAATAAAAGAAGTAGGTGAGCTCATCAGCAGATAATTCAGCCTGACTTAATCCACCGAAAGTTTTCAGAACCGCAGAATATTTCTTTTTATCAAACTGGTAAACAGCCTGTTCAAACAGTGCCCTGTTCCGGAATGAACTCTCAGGAAACTGGTTCATGAAATCAGCAATCTGTTCTTCTGCATTTCCATTGTCAAGTTTCAGTCCGCACAAAGCTTTGTAGAACATCGCTTCAGCACAGATATCAGAATTTTCGGCTGATTTTTCGGCAATCCGTTCAAACTCACTGAGGGCAGAAATATAATTTCGGGCCAAATACAATTCTTTGGCCTTTTGAATTTCAGAACTGACTGATTGATAATAAACCGTTTGCTGAGCTTTAAGCAAGGCTGGAACAAAAGCCAGCAGAAGCATTAGGAATACGAATCGGTTTGTTTTCATTTTATTTCTGGATATTTTTTCAGGTATTTCAGTGGTCAATAATTGAACCAACTTTCAGTATGGACAAAAATCAGGATAAAAAGTTGCTTTGGTAAAAATAACTATTCCATCCGGCTCTTTCCTGAAATACCATTTGAATTCTAAACAAAAACTGATATTTCGATTGAATTAGTATCTGGAAGGATAAAAAAAATTAGTTTTGTAACAGACCAA
>SESF01028641.1_pt1 | contig 16655 bp, 13 predicted proteins | sample 3171521 | NCBI WGS metagenome assembly SESF01 (sample SAMN10866945, study PRJNA518727) | freshwater metagenome | biome: subpolar coniferous forest; feature: holomictic lake; material: water; isolation source: holomictic Lake 227, 6 m and 8 m depth | place: Canada: near Kenora, Ontario | collected...
GAATCCCCTCAATCCCTTGACCTTCGATCTACCTTCTTCCCTACCTGGGGCATGGGGAGCCTGCGGAACAAGCTGGCTATCGTTTTTTCGGGACGGGACTTCTTCAAGGGTTTTGGAATACTTTTAATCAAGGCCTTTGCTGGCATGAAGCGACCCTTCGGTCTGGCCGATCTAGTTTTCAATCGCCTTATGATCCGCGATCTTGTTGCAAGGCTGAAGTCCATCGAAGCCGACCTGATCATCGCCAACGATCTGACAGCTCTGCCCCTTGCCGTGGCCTCGAAGGGGAATTCCCGGATACTTTACGATGCCCACGAGTACTCTCCTGGTCAGCAGCCCGCGACCAGGCAGGGCCGACACCGCAATGCCTGGGCCAGCTATCAGATGCGAAAATACCTGCCGTACGTCGACAGGATGACGACCGTCTGCGATGGAATTGCTGATGAGTATACGAAGTCCTTTCACGTTTCGAGGCCGGAAGTCATTGTCAATGCAGTGCCCTTCCAGGATCTCAAGCCGGTCGAAAGAAGCGACGGAAAGATACTTCTCGTCCACCATGGAATATCAGCACCACTTAGGAAGATCGAAGAAACCATCAAGGCTATGTGCCTTCTGGACGAGCGTTTTGAACTGCACCTTTACCTCGTTCAGACAGATCTAGGATATCACTCCTATCTGGTCAACCTCGCGAAGGGAAATGAGCGCATTGTCTTTCACGAGCCCGTCCCGATGTCGATGATACCGGCAACCTTGAACCGCTATGATATCGGAATTGCCATGTTCCCTCCTGTCACCTTCAACCTTAAGCACGTACTTCCAAACAAGTTTTTTGAGTTCATCCAGGCCAGGCTTGCCGTCGCCATAGGGCCCTCACCTGAAATGGAAGCCTATGTTGAGAAATACCATCTAGGACTCATCGCTGCTGATTTTACTGCCGACGCTCTGGCCGAGGGGCTTTCGGCACTTACTCTTTCTGACGTTGCAAGCTACAAAAAAAATGCGGGCCTCCATGCCATGGAACTATCTGCAGGGACTGTAATGGATCGTTTCAAGGAAATTGTGAGGGAGCTGCTTTGAGGCCTGATTCTGGCTTGCCTTTCCGCAAACCGCAGTATTGGGCAATTCTTCCACTTTTTATGCTTTGTGCTTTGCCTATTGCGGCCCAGGTTGGCATCAATAGCCTCTCAGATGAATATCTTGACCTTCTGTCCCTCAAGGGCCTCGTCGAGCGTCCCTATCTTTCCTACCGGACAAGGTCGGAACTTCGCTGGGACTGGGCTGCGATCAAGGCTCGGCCAGGGGATATGACTATTCCGCAAGAACTCTCCGACCTGGATGGTCGCAACCTTTTCCTGCCTGAATTTCGCCTGTTCTCCAGCTACAACCTGAATCGTCCCCAAGGCTACAATGATGGGCTGTTGTGGCAGGGGCGGGGCTATAACGGAACAGCTGAAGCCGGCTTCTCCCTGGGTTCAGACTACCTCTCGTTTGACTTCCATCCAAATATTGCTTTTTCTGAAAACGCCTCTTTTGAGACAATGCCGGGAACCAATCCCTATTCCTACTTCTGGGCAGCAGGGGTCGATGCACCGCAGCGCTTTGGAGATAAGCCCTATACTGACTGGGACTGGGGCGACAGTGCGGTCAGGGCTACATTGCCTCCCTTTTCGCTTGCAGGGCTCGACATCAATGTTCCGCTTACCATTGGATTTGGGACAGAGGCGCTTTGGCTCGGGCCTGCCCGACTTAACCCAATACTGCATTCCAACAATGCCAAGGGATACCCGCGCCTGGACGCCGGTATAGGAAAAACATCAACTCCCCTCGGAAGCATTGAGGGGCGTGTCTTTGCCGGCCTTCTTGCTGAGTCACCATACTTTGACCAGGATCCGACCAATGATCGGCGGTCCTTATCGGGGATTACAGCTTCTTTTGAACCCGTGATCATTCCTGGGCTCACGGTGGCTGTGCATAGAACAATGCTTTCCTTCTATTCCACCCAGCAAATGTGGAATGACGTACGGACCGTGGCCTGGCCCTTTATAAAATGGAGCTTTGGCCATGACGAAAGTGACCAGCGTTTTAGCATGAGCTTCGACTATGTGTTAAGGCCTGTGGGTTTCGAACTCTATCTTGAGTGGGCACGGAACGATTTCAGCCCAAACCTGGACTACCTTTGGCGCTATCCCTTTCATAGCTATGGCTGGACCATGGGTCTAAGGAAGGTATTCGGCGAGGCATCCGATGTCTGGTGGAGCCTTCTTGAAATCGAGGCTACAGAACTCGAATCTTCGAGGGATTATGAGTTGTTATGGCCATATTCATTCTATGGCCACGGCATAGTACGTCAAGGTTATACCCAGGAAGGTCAGTGGCTGGGAGCAGGGATAGGGACGGGTTCCAATGCCCAGACGCTGAGCTGGTCACTCTTTGGAGCTCCAGGACGGATAAAGCTAGCGCTGGCAAGAGTCCAGAAAGATAACGATTATGTCTGGTTCAAGCATTTTTATGAGGGCCTTGCCGCGCGCCGGCTCGATGAATTCCTCTTCAATGTCCAGCTGATAGCGAGTGCCTCCCTGGCCTTTGCCCTGTCGCCAGGCTTTCTCTTGACCCTGGAAGCCAGCGGCTCGCGAGAGGGCAACCCCCTTTACAACCCGGACATGGTAACTGGTGCCAGCGCTACGGTCTTCGACGCCTCTGCCCGCATCTACCTCAGCTGGAGCGGCGGCGCAGTCTTTTTCTAAATAGTACCCAAGGACTATGGAGCTCATGTATGGCAGATGGACAAATAGACTGGAAAGTAAAGCTATTCAGGCTTAATTATGATGAGCGTGAAGTAGCTGCGGTCAAGGCGGTCCTTGAGTCGGACTGGCTTACCATGGGTCAGCGGACAATGGATTTCGAGGAAGCCTTCGGGACAATGCTGGGCCAGGGTGCCCGCTGCCTGGCTGTGGCAAACGGAACGGCAGCCCTCCACATTTCCGTATTGGCCTCGGGAATAGGTCCGGGCGACGAGGTGATCGTTCCCTCCCTGACCTTTATCGCCGATCTCAATGTTGTGCGCGTGGCCGGGGCTGATGTCGTTCTGGCCGACATCACATCGAAGACGGACTGGGCCATGGACCCCGCCGATATCGAGCGAAAGATTACCAAGAAGACGAAAGCCGTCCTTATTGTTCACTACGCGGGCTATGCCTGTGATATGGACAGTATTGTAGATATCTGCAACCGGAATAATCTGCTGCTCATCGAGGACTGTGCCCACTCTCCAGGAGGGGAATACAAGGGCCGCAAACTGGGTACCTTTGGAACTTTCTCTGCCTGGTCCTTCTTTTCCAACAAGAACATTACGGTCGGCGAGGGTGGCATGGTGGCTACCCGTGATGCTCTTGCCTGGCAAAAGTGCAAGAACCTCCGTTCCCATGGCATGACCGTGGCGAGCTTCGACCGACTCAAGGGTCGGGCGATAACCTATGACGTGCTTGAGCCTGGTTTCAACTATCGCATGGACGAAATCCACGCAGCCCTTGGTCTTGTACAGCTCGACAAACTTGCAAGCGCCAACGCACTGCGCGGGAAGATCACTGAACGGTATTTTTCCCACCTGGACGGCCTCGCCGGCCTGAGCCTGCCCTTCAGGCACTTCGATAGGGGCCTGCCTACCTGGCACATCATGCCCCTCCTTCTTGCCGACGGAATCGACCGCCAGGCCATCGTGGATTCGCTCAAGGCAGAGGGCATCCAGACAAGCGTCCACTATCCCGCCATCCAGAATTTCACAGCCTACAAGGGTCATGTCAGCCCAACAGCCCTGTCCCAATACGTGTCCGACCACGAACTTACCCTGCCGATCTTTCCGACCATGAGCGATTCCGAAGTGGATCTGGTTTCTGATGCACTTATTCGGGCTCTCGCACGTGAACAAGGGAAGGCCTGAAATGGACCCGATACTCCAGATCATCGGAAGGGACAGGCCACTTTTCGAAGCTGACATTGCAGCAAGGGACGCGGAGCTCCGGCAATTGGTTGAGGGAAGCCGCTTCCTTGTCATTGGCGGCGCTGGGTCCATAGGCCAGGCGGTGACCCGTGAGATATTCAGGCGCAAGCCTCGTCTCCTTCACGTGGTGGACATCTCCGAAAACAACCTTGTCGAACTGGTGCGCGATATCCGCTCCTCGCTGGGATATATAGAGGGAGAGTTTGCGACCTTTGCCATAGACGCAGGCAGCGGAATATTCGATGCCTTTATGCGAAGTGGACCTGGCTACGATTACGTTCTCAACCTTTCAGCCTTAAAACATGTAAGAAGCGAAAAGGATCCCTGGACCCTCATGCGGATGATCGATGTCAATGTGTTCAATACTGATAAGACCATGCTGCAGGCCAAGGCCCGGGGAGCGCGGAAGTACTTCTGCGTATCGACCGACAAGGCCGCCAATCCAGTAAATATCATGGGTGCATCGAAGCGCGTCATGGAGCTTTTTTTGATGCAAAGAAGCTTTGACTTGCCTGTATCGACGGCACGTTTCGCCAATGTCGCCTTTTCGGATGGGAGTCTACCCTATGGCTTTAACCGCAGGATAGAAAAGGATCAGCCTTTGGCTGCCCCGAATGATGTCCGGCGCTACTTTGTTACCCCCCGCGACTCTGGGGAGCTCTGCCTTATGTCCTGCCTTCTCGGCCAGAACCGTGAGCTCTTCTTTCCCAAGCTTATGGGAGAAGAGAACCTCATCACCTTTTCGGAGATCGCTGCCCGCTATCTCCGGCGTCTGGGCTATGAGCCTGTGGAGTGTGCTACGGAGGAAGAGGCCCGTGCCCGTGTCCCCGAGCTCAAGATGCAAAAAAAATGGCCTGTGTACTTCTTTCCGAGCGACACTACCGGCGAAAAGGACAGCGAGGAATTTTTCACAGCGGGAGAGAAACTCGATCTCGATCGTTTTAACTCACTTGGCGTGATCATGAACGAAGCACCCGGCAAAGATGGAGCGGCACAGGCCCTTGTCGAAACCTTTGAAACCCAGATCAAGGCCATGCGCGAGCGAGGAAGCTGGAGTCGGTCAGAGCTCGTGGATTTATTCAAGTCAACCCTCCCTGAACTTCGCCATTTGGAGACAGGCAAATTCCTCGACGGGAAAATGTAAATGCAGACGCTTGCCCTTATCGGATGTGGTCGGATCAGTTTCAAGCATATAGAGGCTGCGATCAAGAATGCTGAACGTCTCCGCCTTGTCGCTTGCTGTGACCCCCGTATCGATCGAGCCAGTGCCAAGGCTGAGGAATATCGAAGGGCATTTCCCGAAGCTGCTGTGGCTGTCTATTCTGACTATAAGGACATGCTAAACAAGGAAGAGCCGGAGATCTGTGCAATTGCGACAGAATCGGGCTGTCATGCACGCATATCCATCGACTGCTCTGCTGCGGGTTCGCATGTCCTGTGTGAAAAACCGATGGCGCTTTCCACGACCGACGCAGATAATATGATTGCGGCAGCTCATGCGGCGGGTAAGTCCCTGACGGTATGCTTCCAAAACCGCTTCAACTCGCCCGTCCAAAAAGCCCACAGGGCCCTCGAAGCTGGGCGCTTCGGCCGAATGCTCCACGGGGCAGTACAGATTCGCTGGAACCGAGGGGCTGCTTATTATTCCGAAGCGCCCTGGCGAGGCACCTGGGCCCTTGATGGCGGCACCCTGATGAACCAGTGCACCCACGGCATTGACCTCCTTCAGTGGATGATGGGCGAAGATGCGCTTCGGGTCCAGGCTGCTACACGGCGCTATCTCAGGCCTATCGAGGCAGAGGACTTTGGCGCGGCTATTGTAGAATTTGCCTCCGGGGCAGTAGGAATCATAGAGGGAACGGCAGATGTCTATCCGACAAACCTCAATGAAAGCCTTTCGCTTTTCGGCACGACTGGCACGGTTGTCATAGGTGGTCTGGCAGTCAATCGCATTGAGACCTGGCGCTTTGCAGATTCAGGATCAGTAGGGGATACCGAGAATCTTGTGCTTGATCCCTCTGAAAAAGACCCACCCTCGGTGTACGGTTTCGGGCATTCTGCCCTCTATGCCGAGCTTCTTGATGCCATTGAAGCGGGTCGCGATACCCTGGTAAGTGGGACGGGGGGAAGAAAGGCCCTTGAAATCATCCTTGCTATCTACCAATCGCAGAAGACTGGAAAGGCAGTCGACCTACCTACATGCTTTTCCACTTCCGAGATGGAAGGCTATTTCGGGGGATGAGGGTAGCAGCTGGCATCAAGAAGACTCTCCATTCCCTGAAATTGCTCACTGAGATACTAAGACTAAAGATTGTTGATATACACATGGGCGTCGGTCCCGAGGACGAGGCCATTCGTGCTTCATTCAATGCCCCTCACCGCCGCATTCCCCTCATCAGGAAAAAGACCATTGGCGTTGCACTTATAGACGCGTCTGCCTATGGCAGCGGGGCAGCCTATCTGGTGGCCAGGAATGGCAAGAACTCTGCGGCCTACTTCGCACGGAAGGCCGGCCGCGCAGGATATTCAGTGCGCAGCTTTGATCCAAATGCTGAAGTCGATGCCATCCATGCAATCAATATCTCCCTGTCAGAACGACAGGGTAAGCCCATGCTTGCAAGCCATACCCGGAAGGAAGAATCCTTTTCCGTTCCAGCATCGCATCGATGGTACGGTGTTTTTTCACCCGAGGGCAGCCTGGTCGGCTACATCGAGGTAATCGAGAGTGGAGAACTGGCAATAATCAACCGGATACTCGGTCATGGGGCCCATCTCGACCATGGCATAATGTATCAGGCGGGAACCTATGCCATGTGCGACATAATCGACCGTGGGGACTGCCCTTGGATCCTCTACGACACCATGTACGGTGCGAGCGAAGGCCTGAAGCTTTTTAAGCGCCGTCTGGGTTTTGAAGCCTATAGGGCCCGGTGGCATTGAATGTCCGGAAAGATCACGGACAGGATACGATCCGATTACTTCCTGGGCTCGCGCTTCGGCGAGTATCGCCACATGCTGGAAACCTTCAAGGAGCATGGCTACACTTTTTTGACGGTAGAACAGCTTGCCGGGCGTTTTCTTGCCGGCAGCTCACCACAGGGCCGGGTCTGCGTCCTTCGACACGACATCGATACCGATCCCGGGGCAGTGCCCCATTTTCTTGATGTTGAAAAAGCCTTAGGTATTGTTTCTTCCTACTATTTCAGGCTCTGTACCTGGAATGATCGACTGGTCGCTCTGGCTACGGCTGCGGGTGCCGAAGTATCGTATCACTTTGAGGAACTCGCTCAGATCGCGAAAAGATCAGTGTGGCAAAGCGCAGGGGATGCCGTCTCTGGCATGGCTCACAGCAGGCAGGCCTTTCTTGAAAATCTGACGAGCCTTCGACGCCGATCGGGCAATCCCATAAAAACTGTGGCATCCCACGGCGATTGGATCAACAGGAAACTTGGGATTGCAAACCAGATGATCCTCGAGGATGAAGACTTCCGGAACGAGTGTGGAATCATCTGCGAGGCCTATGACCCTTGGTATCAAGCCCTTCCGGACTCCAACTTTTCAGATGACTGGTGGCCTGAGCTTTGGAAGTGGTCGAGCCCTGAGCGTGCCCTGGCAGATGGGGCTAGAACGGTCTTCATCCTTGTCCATCCACGGCGCTGGCGGAGCGCTGCCCTGGCCAACACGGGCGAAAGCCTGGGAAGGGTCGTGGAAGGCCTTCAGTATAGTTTGAAATCAAGGCTGCTTGCGGGCAGCTTGAGTGGCAGGGGATGATGAAGGTTCCTTTCTATGATTCCACACGCGAATATTCGCTTCGAAAAGATGAGTTTGACAGTGCCGTGACGAACGTGATGTCCCGCGGGGACTTTATTCTTGGCTCTGAGGTAGCGGAGTTCGAAAAAGAATCTGCAGCCTGGCTTGGCGCCAAGCATGCCATCGGCGTCGCATCTGGTTCTGATGCGCTTGTTCTCGCTGCCGATATTCTTGGCTTCCGCGATGGTGCCGAGGTTCTCACTCCTACCTTTACCTTCTTTGCCTCGACAAGTTGTGTCGCCCGATTGGGTGGTAAACCCGTCCTCGTCGATCTGGACGAGGAAAGCCTTGAAATGGACCTAGTAGACGCCGAGCGCAGGCTCACAAAGGCTACAAGGGGAATCATTCCAGTACATCTTTTCCTGCAGCCGACTCCCATGGAAGAGGTAATGATCATGGCCCGAAGGCATGGACTCAAGGTACTTGAGGATGCCGCAGAAGCCTGGGGAATGGAATCGAGAATCGGAGCGGTATGGAAAAAGGCCGGCACTATGGGGGATATCGGCATCTACTCCTTTTTCCCGACCAAGACCCTGGGAGCCTACGGTGATGCGGGGCTTATCACGACCAATGACGATGAGCTTGCGAAAAAAATCCGGAGCTACCGCACGCATGGAAGTTCGGTAAAATATCATCACGACTACATTGGCTACAATTCTCGGCTTGATACCATGCAGGCTGCGATACTGAGGCTCAAGCTCAAGACGACAGATCAGGCCATTGCTGCCAGGGCCCTTCATGGCAAACATTATGACGAGAGGCTTTCTCGGATACCCGGGCTTCGATTTCCAAAGGTTCTCCAAGGCAGCAAACCCGTATACTACGTGTACAATATCCTGGCTCCCCGTCGCGACGACCTGGCCCAACATCTCAAGGAAAAGGGCATAGGCTGGTCGATCTACTACCCCGTTCCCCTCCATCTCCAGAAGTGTTTCGCCTATCTCGGCTACAAAGAGGGCGATTTTCCGGTAGCAGAGCGGGTCTCAAAGGAGATACTGGCATTGCCGATGTATCCTGAGCTGCGCGACGATGAGGTCGACTGCATTTGCGACGAGATCGCAGCCTTCTACGCGAGGCAAAGAGTTGAGTGACAGCGAAATCATTACTGTGCCTTGTGTGGGAGGAGATTACAGGAAGCATGAGTCTGCCTACGTAGATGCGGGTGCCCATGTTGGCCCAGGTAGCAGGATCTGGCATTTCAGCCATGTCATGCCCGGGGCCAGGATTGGACAGAAATGCTCAATTGGGCAAAACGTCAATGTGGGGAGCAAGGCTGTTCTCGGCGATGGCGTCAAGGTCCAGAACAATGTTTCCATCTATGACGATGTAGTCATCGAGGACGACGTATTCTGCGGCCCTTCCTGTGTTTTTACCAATGTGATCAATCCACGCGCCTTTGTCGAGAGAAAGCATGAATACAGGCAAACCCTTGTGAAAAAGGGCGTTGCCATCGGGGCTAACGCGACCATCGTCTGTGGCGTGACGCTTGGAGAATACAGCTTTGTCGGTGCAGGTTCAGTAGTAACCCGAGATGTCCTGGCCTACTCGATGGTCTATGGAAGTCCTGCGAGGGCCCGTGGGTGGATGTGCCGCTGTGGGGTCAAGCTTGGGGATGACCTTTCGTGCAAAGAGTGTGGCGCTGCCTATGTTCGCCAGGCTGAGGGTATTGCGCCCAAGGTTGTCCGGGAGTGAGGGTCTGCCAGGTAACTACCGTCCACGGTCGCTATGATACAAGGATTTTTTTGAAGGAATGTCGCTCCCTTTCCCGAGCTGGCTACGATGTTACGCTCGTAGTCGCTGATGGCAGGGGCAATGAAAGCAAAGATGGCGTCCACATTGTCGATATTGGCAACAAGCCACGAGAGAAGATTTCGCGCATGCTCTTTTCCCTGCGCGTCATGCGCAGGGCATTGCAGAAGATAGATGCGGAGGTCTTTCATTTCCACGATCCTGAGCTCCTCCCTGTGGCAAGCGCCTTCGCGAAGGCAGGCCGCAAGGTAATCTACGATTCGCACGAGGACCTTCCCCGGCAGCTGCTAGCCAAGGATTGGGCGCCTCGCTGGCTCCTTAGGTTGATTGCACCCCTTATGGAGGACTACGAGAATGGCGTTGCAAGGCGAATCAGCGCAGTAATCGCCGCTACCGAGGGCATTCGTGATCGCTTTTCCGCGATTGGGGCAAACTCCTCCCTTGTGCGGAACTATCCTATCGCTGAGGAATTCGCAGCTCACGATGCCGCTGGGCCTGTGTCCGGAACTCAAGGGACGCGGAGCGGTGCCTGCTATGTCGGAGGCATCTTCGCAAACCGAGGAGCCCATGAGATGGCAGCTGCGGCTGCCCTTTCGGGGATCAAGCTTCGGCTGGCGGGGCCCTTCAAGCCTGCGGCACTGGAACGCGAAATGCTCGCCCGGGCGTCCAGGCCTGGATTGATCAGTATTGAGGGCTTCCTGGACCGCGAGGGCGTGGCTCGGCTTCTTTCAGAATGCCAAATGGGCCTCGTTACCCTTGCGGACATAGCTAATTATCGGGAAAGCCTTCCCATCAAGCTTTTCGAATACATGGCCGCGGGACTTCCCGTCATAGCCTCTGACTTCCCTTCCTGGCGACTCATCGTCGAGGGAGGGGGCTGCGGACTCTGCGTCGATGCATCTTCGCCCGAGGCTATCGCGGACGCGATGTGCGAAATAGCTTCAGATCCTCTTCGCGCCGCGGAGATGGGAGAACGGGGCCGGCAGCTTGTTGCTGAACTGTATAATTGGAACTTGGAGGAGAAAAGCCTCCTGGGCCTCTATTCAGCGCTGGAACAGGGCGCATGAAGAAGATCCTCACCGTGGTTGGAGCCCGACCACAGTTCATCAAGGCCGCAGTCATTTCGCGACTGCTGCGATCGGATGCCTGGAAGGGCCTGGCGACTGAACGCCTTGTCCACACTGGCCAGCACTACGATGCCAACATGTCGGAGATCTTTTTTTCTGAAATGCGCATCCCGAAGGCCGATGTCAATCTTGGCATAGGTGGGGGAGGACACGGCGCCATGACGGGAGAGATGCTCGCGCGCCTCGAAGTGGAACTCCAGTCATACAGGCCCGATATCGTCATGATCTACGGCGACACAAATTCAACCCTTGCTGGCGCCCTGGCTGCTTCGAAGCTCCACCTGCCCGTGGCTCATATTGAAGCGGGTCTCAGAAGCCGGGACAAGGGCATGCCCGAAGAGCAGAATCGACTTGTTGCAGATCATTTGTCGACCTGGCTGCTGTGCCCGACAGAAGCGGCCCTTGCGAACCTGAAGCATGAGGGGATTGCCGATTGCGGTGGTCGTGCTCCCTCCAGTGACCATCCCAGGGTCGCCAAGGTGGGCGACGTGATGCTCGATGCTTCCCTTTTTTATAGAAGCATCGCAGCTTCAAGGCCTATAGCGGAACGACTCGTAGCGAAGCTTGGACTACAGGGGAGTTTTCGCCTACTGACGCTGCATCGCGCTGAGAACACTGACGACTCAGACCGCTTGCTTGCGATCTTCAAGGCCCTCAACGAAGCCAATGACCTCCCGCTAGTCTTCCCGGTCCATCCCCGTACAAGGAAGATGCTCGAGGCTTCGAACATCGAAGTCGGAAAGCACATCCGTATGCTCGATCCTGTGGGCTACCTCGATATGCTGGATCTCGAGGCAGGCTGTGAGCGCGTTATCACCGATTCGGGGGGCGTCCAGAAGGAAGCCTATTTTTTCGGGAAGCCCTGCCTTACCCTGCGCGATACGACTGAATGGGTCGAAACCGTCGAATCTGGTTGGAACCAATTAGTTGGTGTTGATCCAGATGAAATTGTGCAGGCCTTGGCAAGGCCCCTGCCAGGCGGCGAGCGCGCTCCCCACTACGGAAGCGGCGATGCGGGTACTCGGATTCTGGAAACGATCCTGGACTCCCGCTAGGATGTCCGGCTCTGCAGTCTGGATCATCTGTCAGCATGCTGGCTCTCCCCGGCATGGAATGAATTATCGACCCTATCATCTCGCCCATGGGCTTGTAGGGCTGGGGCGCGATGTCACGGTGATCTCTGCCTCTACTTCGCACGAATATTTTTCTCCACCGAGAACGAGTGGCTTTTATACCATCGAGGACGTGGACGGCATTCGCTATGTTTGGGTTCGGACACCGGCGTACGGTGAATCACGCTCATTAGGAAGGATCTTGGCCTGGGCTGTGTTCCTCTTTGGGCTCATGAGACTATCAAGCCTGCATCTTCCGCAACCAGGATCGATTGTCGTTTCCTCGCCTCCGCCCTATCCGATCCTGGTGGCGGCCATGCTTGCCAAACGCTTCAAGGCGAAATTGGTCTTTGAGGTCAGGGATCTCTGGCCCCTGTCCCTTGTCGAGCTCGGAGGAATATCCCTACGGAATCCCTTTGTCCGTCTGACCCAGTGGGTAGAGGACTTTGCTTACCAGCGTGCTGATCGTGTGGTTTCGGTATTGCCTCTGGCCGAAAGCCACATGGCCAGCCATGGCATGGGCGAGGGCAAGTTTGTCTGTATTCCCAATGGTGTCGAAGTAGGCCCTTTGTACGACAAGGCTCCTGACCCGCGGATCAAGGCGGCCTTGCCAGGATGCACCTGTGTAATTGGCTACGCTGGCAAAATCGGGATTGCCTATGGCATCCGGACCCTCATCGAAGCGGCGGGCCTGCTGCGTGATCGAAGGGAACTAGGCTTTGCCATTGTCGGTGGTGGGAGTGAACTCGAGGAGCTCAAGGCCGAGGCCAGGCTGCGCGAGCTTAGTAACCTTGTCTTCCTTCCGCCAGTATCCAAGGCGGAAATCTCCGGTGTACTTGCGGCCTTTGATATCTGCTACCTGGGACTCAGGGCTGAAAACCTTTTTCGCTTCGGTGTATCGCCCACCAAGCTGTTTGATTACCTTCTGGCTGGCAAACCGGTGATCATGGGAATCAAGGCTGGCAACGATCCCGTTACTGCGGCGGCTTGCGGCCTGACCATAGAGCCTGAAAATCCCGATGCCCTCGCGCAGGCCATATTCAATCTTTCTTCGCGTCCGAGGGAGGAACTAGCTTCGCTTGGCGCCTCTGGCCGGGAATATGTTATCACTTACCATGATTGGAGCAAGCTGAGCCTGGCCTACGAGACAATTCTCGCCCCATGAAAAAAGCGCTTGCCTCGATATTGCTGGCCCTGGCTCTTGTTGCCGCTTGCATGGGCGCTGGCCCGATCAAGGCGGCCAGCCCTGCCGAAGAATTCCGCGTCGAGCGCCTGCGCATCGGCTGGTACGATGGAATCGGCTTCAGCGAGTCCCCACGCCAGCTAGCCGACTGGGGCTTTGATCTCGTGCTTCCCTATGTTGGAGAGGCAAGGTCCGAAGAGGTTCTACGTTATCTTGCTGGGGCTGCCGAGGCAGGCATCGATGTAGTGGTGGAGATACCACGTTCGCTGGCCATCGAGGCTGGAAGCGGACTCGACGCCTATGTCAGCGCCATAAGGGAATCTCCCGCTCTTGATAGTTGGTATCTGTACGATGAGCCTGAATGGAAGCCTGAAACCTGGCTAGCGGGCCTTCGGCCAGCCTATGCGCGGATCAAGGCCCTCGACCCGAATCATCCTGCAACGTTGGTATTCATGTTTCCCTTTTTTGCAGGCGCCTTTGCCCGGTCCATGGATTCCTTCTGGGTAGACTGCTATCCCTTTGCCGAAGGGAGTCCCGAATTCGCTGCGTTCCGGGAGGGCTATCTTTCCTCCTTCGAGGTCCTGCAATCCCAGTCCCAGAGGCTTGGCAAAAACCTTGGGATAGTCCTCCAGGGCTTTGGCCAGGACTCCGGTGGGAAAGCGCAGTTCTGGCGCAGGCTGCCGAGTGTGGCGGAAACCCGGACCATGCTGCTTGCATGCCTCGCTGCCCGTCCCAGCACGATCCTGTTTTGGGCACTGTACAGGAGCAACCGAAGCTGGATCGAGTCAGCCCTCCTGCCGGCGTTCAGGGAATTGCGCTCGGCCTTTCCTCGCGGAATTGTCTACTATCAGAATAGTGGCTATTCCAAAGGCGGGGAGGGTGCCATTGTTCGCAGGCTTGGGGATGGAGAGGGCAAGAACTGGATTCTCCTTGTCTCGAATAGCGACCGATCTCGGACCTTCACGCTCACGGGCGGAGAATCGTCTCCAGTACTTAGCCTAGCGCTTCCAGCCTATGGCGCAGCCCTTGTTTCGCTAGCAACCCAGGAAGCGCCATGATAAGCAAAGCATCCAGAAAGCGTAAACAAGTCATTCTCCTTCTGGGAGATGTGATCATCTTCTATCTTTGCCTTTTTGGAGCCCTCGCGGTCAGGAATCTTGAATTTCCGACGATTGAGGTATTGCTCAGTCACATGATTCCATTTAGTTACGCCATTATCGGCTGGTTGGCTGTCTACTACACTGCGGGCCTCTACTCCCTCGAAATAATTTTCGAAACGGACAAGATCTTCAGCCGCCTCGGCATATCGGTTGTATTTGCCACCCTCGCAACTGCGGCGATGTTCTATGTACTCCAGGTTTCTTCGGTCAGCCCCAAGGTTGTACTTTTCCTCTTTGCGGTCTTCACTGGAATCCTGTCCGCTTGCTGGCGGCTAGCCTATGCAAGACTGACAGGCAGCCGGATGCTCAGGATGGGTGTTGCCTTTGTCGGCAGCAATCTGGCAGTCATCGAATTGCTGAACGATGCGAGGGCCCTCGCGGGCTTGGGCTATGCTGCGAGGCTTGTCCTCGATGAAAGCAAGTCATCGCCCGCATCAATAGCTGGAGTCTCAGTGAGCTCCGAGCGGGACGAGCTTTCCAGGGCGGTCGCAAGCAACGATGTTCATGTCGTAGTCTTCGCCAATGAATCGGGGGTCCCTGACGAGACGCGCAGGCTTCTGTTCAAGCTCCTTGAAAGCCACCCACGCTACATGCGCCTTGTGGATTTCTACGAACTGATCTTCCGCCGCCTGCCCATTGGAGAGATCGACGAGACCTGGATCCTCGAGAATTTCAATCTTGAAGAAAGATCTGGCTACCTTGCAGCCAAGCGGGCCATCGACATCTTTATGGGTCTTGCGATCTCCCTTCTCAGCATCCCATTCCTTCCCTTTATAGCCCTCGGAATTGCCATTGAAAGCAGGGGTCCCATAATATTCAGTCAGACGCGACTGGGGAGGGGCTCCAAGCTCTTTACGATCTACAAATTCCGTACCATGCGCGTCGAAAGCAACGACTTGGCTCCTACTTCCAAGGGAGATTCCCGGATTACCCGTATTGGTGGCTTTCTTCGCGCAACGAGGCTGGACGAGCTTCCGCAGATGTATAACCTGATCCGGGGAGATATGAGCTTCGTCGGGCCACGGCCTGAACGTCCCGAACTTGCGGCTCGTCTCGAGGGAGAAATCCCCTGCTACCGGCAGCGACTTCTCGTCAAGCCCGGCCTGACTGGTTGGGACCAGGTTTCAGGGGAATATCATTCCCCCTCCATAGAGGATACCTACAAGAAACTCCGCTTCGATCTCTACTACATCAAGAATCTCTCGCTGAGCCTCGACGTATCTGTTTTTTTCAAGACGATACTGACCGTGCTTCTCCGCTCAGGGCAGTAGTGTGAGGATAATTTGGATGAAGTACAGCATTGGCTTGGCCTTCCTGTTGGCCCATTGTATGGCGGCCAGCCTATCAGCCCAGACGGGCCTGGGCGGCGCCGAGCTCCCCGCCTTTTCTGCCGAGCCTGCCCTCGATACCACCTTCGATCTTTCAGCTACCTGGGACGGTAGGCTTTCCACCCAGGAGCTCGGGGTAATCTCACTGTACTCCCCCTCCTTTGTACTCGTAGCCTCCCTGGCCTTCAAGAATGACGGGAAATACGCCCCCGCCCAGGCGAACCTGGCCGAGGGGAATCTCGGAAACCTGTATTTCCTCCTGCCTGCGGGAGGGGTGGCTTTTTCAGGCGCAGGCTTTGAACTACGCGCTGGCAGACTCCCGCATCGCGATGTAGTCGATTCGCCCTATTCCCTCTTTGTGAACGGCGAAGCGAATACCGCCATGCTTACGGAATTAAGTTATACCAGTGAGGGTTTTTTCTACTGGTCGCGTTGGGTAGAGCTCAATTCGCGGTCCGGGATGAAGACCCCAGCCTTTCCTGACGGCTTTCCCGACCGAGGAGCCAATATCAAGGCCTATGGCCTGCGCTATGGAGAATTCAGCTTCGGCATCCAGGACGCGGCTGTATACGTGGGGCGCTCCTTCGACCTCGAGTACCTTCTCAATCCTGCGCCTCAATACGCCGTCCAGTATTTCCGCGACACTGCCGGACGTCCCTGGGCCACAGGGGCTGATGAAAATGACCTCCTTGGATTCTTCGGACAGTGGAAGGGCGCAGTGCAAAGTGCCCAATTCCAGGTTCTCTTCGATGACTTCAACATGCACTTTCTCTTGCCCAAGACTCCGAACAACCCCTGGAAGGCAGCCTGGAGCCTGGGATGGACCATCGATACTGAACTTGGAAAGTTCAGCCTCTGGCAGGCAGGTGCAACTAAATACGTTTTCGAGCCCACCTATGGCAAGCCCGGGAGGGAGTATGGCTACAGCTACTACCCGGACAGTCTCTTTGATTATTCCAAAGCCTTTGCGGGCAACTACAAGTCCATCGACATAGCGGATCAGATGATCGGCTACAGCAAGGGTGAGAACAACCTTGCCCTGCGCGGGGACTGGTCAGGGAGTCCCGGCGACTGGCCCGCCTGGGCCTATCTTGAGTTCACACTCTCTGGGTCCAAGTCCCCCACCAATGCCTGGCAGGAGGACTCCTGGCACCGGAATCAGGGTACGGTTCTTCTTGGAGAGGCCGTC
>SESF01026345.1_pt1 | contig 16643 bp, 10 predicted proteins | sample 3171521 | NCBI WGS metagenome assembly SESF01 (sample SAMN10866945, study PRJNA518727) | freshwater metagenome | biome: subpolar coniferous forest; feature: holomictic lake; material: water; isolation source: holomictic Lake 227, 6 m and 8 m depth | place: Canada: near Kenora, Ontario | collected...
TCCAGGTTGGATGGCGCGTTTTCCAGAGGCATCAAATTATATTTCGATAATATACATGAAAATACAGTGCTCGGAACAGCTGATCCGGCTTCATCTGGCTCAAGTTGCCTTGGGGGGGCGCAATGGCAGCGGAAAAACAGACTGTGCTTTCCACATATATTGTCTTTGCTTCAGCCTTGGTGCTGGTACTTGCCCATGCGGCCTGCATGTTGCCCACCATTGGCCTTGCCGGGACTGCTTCACTCGCCCTCAAGATCGAGCTTGGTGTCGGGGGACAGACCAGCGCAGCAGCGTTGGCGCAATCTGCGGGCTCCTCGAGGCTGGTTCTTCCCACGGCAAAGAGCCTTACCGTAGTGCTGACCCCGAAGGCCAAGGGGCTTGAAGCCAAGACCCAGACCCTTACACTGCAGGCCCAGAATCTCCTCAATTTCCGCAACCTTCCTATAGGCAGCTATTCTATTCTCGCGACTGCGTTTGCCGGCGCGGCAGGTTCCGGGGCGAGCTTGTTTTCGCAGACGGTCGAGTTCGACTTTGCTCCTGCAACGAACTACCTCGGGCTCTATCTCCTACCCTTGGCGCCCTTCGCTCCCGACCTTGCAAAGTCCCCGGTCGGGCAGCGCGTCACGGGGAACCTCGATGCCGGCCAGTCGGCGACCTGGCAGCTACCCATTGAAGCCTTGCCTGAAAGCGGCGACTTCACTATCTGGATCAAGTCGATAGAAAAGATCCAGGCCTGTGGCCAGTACGGAAGCGGCGAACCCTTCACGGTCGCGACGGGCCGGAGTTCAGCTCTCCGCGGTACCTATGCGAAAGGGCCGGGCTACCTTAGCATTTACAACGCAGGCGCCTCAGCTCAATCCTATGAGTTCGTAACAAATCCCCTCTATGTCGATTACGACGCCAATGGTGCCAATTCCGCTGGCGCCCCCGTTGATCTTCTTGGATACCTTCTTGGAGAAGCTGCTACGGTTGCCGACAAAGCTAGTCTGACCTACACGGGCAAGACCTTCACGGGGTGGAACACGACCTCCGATGGAACAGGATCCACCTTTGGCCCTGGCTCTGCGCTGACAGTCAATGCGAATACGACCCTGTATGCCCAGTGGATGGACAATTCCGCGCCGACCGCCGTCGTCACCTTCGATGTGCAGACGGGAACCACGACGACCAAGACCGTCTTGATCGGGAAGCCTGTCGCAAAGCCGGCCGACCCCACGCGGCCAAACTACAGCTTTGGCGGCTGGTACACCGAAGCAGCCTGTGTGAGTTTCTATGATTTCTCCTCAGCAGTGACGGCCGCCATGACGCTCTATGCGAAGTGGCTTTCCCCGCCTGCAATCTCGATAGATCTTGCAAATCCCTCCCAGCCTGTTGTGAGCTTTACCAACACGAATACTGGCACGACGCCTTCGCTCAGCACGGGGAAGGCTGAAAGCATGACGGTTACAGCCTCCGCTGCTGCCAGCAAGAACTGGCTCTGGACCATCGACGGCAACTCGGCTTCCACGGCGCTCGGGCCGAACGGCACATCAAGTATCTCAGTCACCGCCGATGGCTCGCTGTCCCCCGGTATGCACCAATTAGTGCTATTCTTTGACGATGCGGCAGCCATGAGGCACTCGGCAACCGTCTCGTTCAAGGTTACGGAGTGATGGGCATGCCCAAGATCACCTGGCGGCTTCCCGGCGCAGCGGTCGCGGGAATCATGGTTCTGGCCCTCGGGGCCTGTTCCCTGCCCCTTCCCTGGCTAGCAAAGCCTTCTGACAAGGCGTCGCTCGAGGTTCGCTTGCCATCAGTCCCAGATGCTGCAGATGCATCTCGCATCATTGGCTCCAGGGACATCGTTCCTTCGCCGCTGACGACCGCCGACCTGAAGTATCGCGTCGAACTCTCGCCGCAAAGCGGAGATCCCGTTGTTCGAGACAGCCTGGCCGTGACCGCCATTGCTGTAGACGGACTCGTTCCCGGGAAATGGAACCTCAAGGTAACGGGCTATCTGACTGCAGCCAATGACCTCTTCCAGGACAGCGTCCCCGTGGACCTAGTCGCAGGTCCTAATACTGTCAATCTTGTGCTGAAACCCCTGCAAACTCCATCAACAGGGCTTGGCAACATCTCCCTCTTCATCAGCTGGCCTGCGGGTCAGGTCGATTCGGCTACTGCCTACCTGGCGACCGACCCAGCGAGGCTCCGCGACACCGCCTTGAAAGCAGGCGAACTGAGTACGGTCAACGCGACTTCAAGCACCCTGACGCTCAGCAAGACTGATATCCCAAGTGGGACCTACTATCTGACGGTGGATCTCATGATGGGAACCGCCCTTGCGGCCACGGTCATCGAAGTTGTTCAGATCTATGATTATAGGACGAGCAAGGCAGCCATCGTCCTGGACGGGAAGATCTCCCGGCCACCCGACGCCCCAACGAAACTGGCAGTCGCTTCCAGGAAAAATGACGGAATCGATTTTTCGTGGCTGGACAACTCCAATACCGAAACGGGTTACGAATTCCATGATGGCATCAAATGGCAAAAGCTGAACGCTGGAACTGCTTCCTATTCCGTGGCCGCACCGCCAATAGTCGCGACGACATACAAGGTTCGAGCGACAAATCCATTTGGAGCCTCCACCGAGATCAGCTATGCCTTTGCCCCCTGCTTTGTGACCTATTCGGCGAATACAGGGGATAAGGGGACAGCGCCGGTCGATGCCTATGTGTACGAGGCAGGAAGCAGCGCAAAGGCCATGGCAATTGGTACCATGGCGAAGACCGGCTTTTCATTCGCGGGCTGGAACACGAACGCGGGAGGGACGGGAACAGCCTATAACCCAGCGGATTCCTTTGTGCTGCCTGCAGGGGGGATGACGCTCTACGCGCAGTGGACGCCGAATACGGCGGCGATCACCATCTCCCTTGCAAATCCCTTTGATGATACGTCCGGTTCCCTCGACCCGGACAAATCAGGGTTGGCCCTTGGCTCTTCGATCAGCTCTAGCGATCCCGGAAATACAGGCCAGTCTCTAGATTCCATCCGTGCGATCCTGGACCGTGCGAAGGGCGAATCGGTCACGCTTACGGCCACGGGAGGAAGCTATACCAACTACAAGTGGATGCTCTCCGGCTCTGGAGTATTGCCCGTGCTTACAGGCACACTTTCCTCCTCGGCAATACTGACAACCGATGCTACGACAGAACTCGCCGTCGTTACAGTAACCCTCGCTTTCGGAAACGGCAGAAACACCAAGGGCCTTCCCCTCTACCAGTACACCAGGTCTCTGCGGATCCAGATTGTAGACTTGACGCAGGCTCTACCCAGTGGAGGGATGCGCTAATGGGCATTATACTGTCTCCACGAGGTATCCGTGCTTTCGGTATTTCAGGATCGAGGGTTATTGTACTGCTTGCTATCACGATGGCGGCATTTGCTACGATGTCCTGCTCGAATATCCTGGCCTGGGTAGGGTTGGGTCAGACGGGATCCTTGCAGGTCGAGCTCCAGCAGTCGGGAAGCGGTTCGCGAACAATCCTGCCGCCGGTCGTTTTGCCAACCGACCTCCTTTTCGACTTGGCCCTTGCGAGGGGAACAGCTTCCATTACGGCGACTGGCCTGTCGGCCGATAAGCTCGCCCTCTCTGCCATCCCCCCGAGCGAAGGCGGAAAAAGCGACTGGACGCTCACAGCAAGGGGCAAGAAGGGTGCACTTTCCCTATTCAGCGGAAGCCTGGCGCTGACAATCAATGTCGGGGCGAACACAGCCACGCTGATCCTCGCTCCCCTCCAGACCTCCACTGGCATGGGAGACCTGGTTTTCACTCTTTCCTGGCCGCACAACCTGCTTGATGCCAGCAATTCAGGTGATTCGGTCGCATTATACTGGACACCCAACATCAACGAGGCTGAAACAAGGGCAGACGCGGCGAGAATGAGCGGCGATTCGGTATCGACGACATTGGGGTATGTCCAGAAAGTCCTGATCGATTCGACCAAGTACAAGATACCGATAGCGAGTGGCAATTACTTCCTTGTGATCGATCTGAAAAAGAGCGGATTGGTCGTGGCTTCGGTGATGGAAATGGTGCGGATTTTCGATGGCCAGACGAGCATCGGAACAGTGGCTCTCGATGAGCTCGATATATCCAGTCCTCCTGATGCGCCGACATTCTGCCGGCACGTGAATACTGGCGTCCCTATGAGAGGGAGTGCCCCGGTGGATGGTAGCCTTAGTATTCGTTTTGATTGGACAGACGTCAGCGACACAGAGACTGAATATCGTATCTATGACGATACTACTTCCACTTTGCTTGTGACCCTGCCCTTCGGTACGGAGTATCATGTCAAGACGTCTCTTGACCCCTTCCATAATTACTCCATTGCTGCCGCCAATGCTTTCGGAGAATCGTTGCGCGTGCCCTGTGAGGATGCGGGCAGCCTTGGCATCACGGTAACGCCGGCTACGATCGATCTTATCGGTCCTGCCGAAATCATAGACGGTGCGAGCGTGTCTTACACGGCTGTGCCAGAGGGCATGACCGGAAGCGCTTCCTGCCAATGGTACGTGAATGGTGAGCCTGTGGGGGCAAACGCGGATAGCCTTGGCTTCATCGTCGGACAGCGCGTTGGCATCGAGGCAGGGAAGAACCGGATTGGCGTTGTCGCAACAGTGGGTGGGCGCAACTATTCATCCGAAATGACGGTTACTTGTCTACCTTTCGATATTGCAGTTACCGAGGGTGCCGTTGGTTCTACCATTACCTGCCGCTATGCCGACGGAAAGTATATAATTCACAATCACGTCTATCTTACAGCTGTAGGAGCAATATATGACGACTATCAATGGTCGTATTCCAATACAGAAGATGGCGATTCAGGAACTTTATCGTTTGTTTCTGGTTCCTGTTATGATGCCTATGTCGGCGATGGACTGTTGATCGATAGCTCCTATAATGTCACTGTCAAAGTGAGAGTCAGCAAGGGGTCTATCTGGTCCGAAAAGACGGTGGATCTCCATAATTATTCCGGCCCCCAATAAGGCGGGTAGTCATGAAACGCCATATTGCTGTACTTGCTGCGTTTTCGGTGATCGCACTACTTTCGGGTTGCCAATGGCTTTTCGGCACTCAAGGAACCTCCCAAACCAAAGGCAGCTTGGTTATTTCGGTGAGCGAGGTGGTGGGGAGAGGTTTTTCCGCGCGTACCGTTACGCCTCAGGCTGATTATTACAGGGTGCGCGTCTTTTCAGGCTCTTCTCTCGTTCTCGATCATACTCATGTCTTGAATGTCGCTGATCCGATCTTCCTCAATGTGGGGATGTCATTTTCGATCCAGGTAGATTCCTTCGATGGTTCGGACAGGGCACTCTATTCAGGGTCAACGACTGTTATGATGAACAATGGAACCAACAATGCACAAGTTTTCCTGAGCAGCGTGGAAATGACCAAGGCAGGGACGGGTAATTTTGTCGTGACCTATGAGTGGCCCGACATACCGACAAGGATCGCTATCGATCCATTCGTCGCGTCAGTCGGCTTTTCTCTCCAGGCGGTCTCAGTCCCCGGAGCGGCTTCTGGTGCAGAGTTTGTGGATGATACCCGGGTTCATCATTCATCCAGCACCTTGCCTGTTGATCCTGTCACCAAGAAGCTCGACCCGGCCCAAATAGAGGCTACCGACCTCCCAAGCGGCGAATACCGGCTCAGGCTCAATGTGACGAGTCCTGCCGGCCATGTTTCGACGATAAGCGAAATCGTGCATGTTTTTGATGACAGACTGAGCGCAAAGACGATCAGGCTGACCGATCAGGACCTTCCGCTTTCCTATCAGAAACCTGCATCGCCCTATGTCTGGTTCAACACGACGAGCAATTCCTATATCCTTTCCTGGGAGTTGGGCTCTGAGTATGGACTTACTGGCTATCGCGTCACCTGCGGCATTTCCGGCTTCTATCCTTGGGACTACATGACGATCTCAGTCGATGATGTCGATTCGATGGGAGTGCTCAATGTGGATCTTGGAGCATCTGAGCCACCGAACGGTGCCATATTCAAAGTAAGCGCCTTCTATGCGGATGGGGGAGTATCCTTCTCCGACAGCAACGCTTTCATCGTTTTGGGGTGATTTCAGCCTAACCGATCTGAATGTAACGATTCAAAATGATGGTAGCAACTATATTTCACAGCTTATCGGCATTAGTTATACTGGGACCAGTCCGTCGTTCACCTATTCGTCTGATAATGTGGCGGTTGTGATTGTCCATAGTGGCGACGGCATGCTGCTGCCTATTGGTCCTGGATCGACGACGGTTCATGTTACGTGTGGATCCTATACGCATTCCTTCATTGTGACGGTGCCAGCTCTGCCTCCTGTGGCTGTTTGGTTGCTTGATGGAAATTATGGCGACACTAGCGCCAATGGCAATACCTTGGCTTCCACCGGCTCACCCACATTTGTTAGCGGTCATAGACCGGGCATTCAGGCAGCCAAATTCGATGGTTCCACGCAGTATGTCTCCTCGGTTCTCGCACCGGGTTTCAATGTCAACTACTACTCGATAAGCTTCTGGTTCAATGCTACAAGCCTCCCGGCTACAGGCATCATGGGCAACTTCTTCGAGTGCAACAACGGCAGTTCCGTGCTTGCCGGCGCCATCGACTCAGCAGGGACTGTCCGAATTATCCACTATAGCGGCAGTGGCAATCCCCATAATGTCTCTTCAACGGCCTATGGAACTGGCAGCTGGCACCACGTGGTTGCGACCTATGATGGAACCACGATGAATCTCATCATTGACAACTCCTCTACGAAGTCGATGGCGGCGACCGGCAATGATGGCGTGAGTTCAATCTCGCTCGGTGCTGGAGCGGTCTACCATCAGAACTATTTCAACGGCGCAATGGATAGCTTCCGCATCTACAATCGCATTCTCACGGGTGCTGAGATCACTGCGCTCTATGGCGAAGGCGGCTATAGTGGAGGGGCGACGCGGAATGTCGGCTGGGCACGCGCGACAAACGAGTATACCGGTGAGAACACGTGGTTCCTAGGCATGGCTGTCGATCAGACCACGGGAAATCTGTGGAGGACTGGATTGCATGCTGGGTCATTTGGCCAGCATTCCCTTGTAAAGACGGATCCGAATGGCGCAGCGCCGTCTATCGTGTCGGGCAGCTATACCAATGGCGCCGGTAGTTGGCTATCCGGAATTGCGATCGATTCCACGTCAAACGTCTATTTTGCCGGAGGCGGAAGCGGTATCGGAACATTTGCTGTCGGTACCAAATCCATCGTGACCCCATATGGCGCCTGTCCCAATCTTGTCATCGGACAACTTGATTCGACCGGAGCCTGCGTCTGGCTCAAGACTCTTAGCTCCGCCCCGTACGGCACCGAATTTGGTCCTCTCGCCCTGGATGGAAGCGGGGGCCTCTTTGTTGTTGGAAGTGAGCCAACCTGGTCCGGACAGTCCTATGACTATGGAGGAACGGCTACCAACACGCCACCCGCGATTACCAGCGGAAATCATAATTTCGCTGTCGTCAAATACTCGACTGCAGGCGTGGGGCAATGGGCTCGCACTCCAATTAACGCCACCAATTGGTCCTATTGCTACGGCATCGCCGCCAATGGCACAGGTGCCTGGGCTGTTGGTCAAGTCATGGGACCTGACGCCTTCAATTTCGGGGGTAGCTCTTCCTCAATAAGCGGAAGTTCAAATGGTTCGAACCTGGTCATCGTCAAGTACGATTCCAGCGGTAGTGCCCAATGGGCTACCACCACTTCAGCAGGATCAGGTGGCGGCGCGAGCCAATATAATGCTGTAGCGGTGGATGCGAGCGGCAATGCCTATGCAGCAGGATTTACTACAGGAACCACGATCGTGAATCTTGGCAACGGAAAGAGCGTTACTCCGGCCAGTTCTTCCTCGACAGCAACGACGGATACCAGTCTGGTGCTTGTAAAATATGATTCCACAGGCACGCCTCTCTGGGCTACCACCGTGGAATCTGGAACGGGAAGCTCAATCATAAATAGCCTTGCTATCGAGCCGAATGGCAATATTTTTGTGGGAGGCTCGATCGCAGGGAGTGGCGTTTTCAATCTTGGGAACGGAGTCACTGTCCAAGGAAGCGCATCTGCAGGCAATAACCTCTTTGTGGCTGAATATAATTCTGGTGGTAGCTCCCTCTGGGCGAGATCGACCAGCTCAGGGAATGTTGCCTCGCAGGTCACCAGCGTCGCCGTTGGTTCTAGCGGGCAGCTATATGCAACAGGCTATATGGATTTGGCGGGGACCTTGGGCGTTTCTGGCTCGATATCGGTCACAGGTCCAAGCTCTGCCCAGAACGCGATCTTGTTGGAGTATCAGTGATTGTTATTGGACATCGCTTCCCTTGAGTATGTAATAGTAGTGAAGAAAAGCAGATCATCGGCACGGCAATCTGCTATACTCATAGCTTCCATCAATCGAGACATATGGAGTTAATACATGTCGTACCTAGTACCTATATTGCAGAGCCGAAGAGTATCGCGTTCCACAAGCCTCGCCTTGGTCGCAGCTTTCCTCGCTGTCTGCTTTCTTGTAACAGGCTGTGGCGCCCCGGCGCCTAAAACGCAGCCAGTAGCCGCCCCCACAGCCCCGGCCGCAGAGGCAGCGCCAGCACTGACACAAGCGCTACCTAAGGCCCCGGCCCCGGTTGCTGCTCCCGCACCCAAAAAGAAGCCTGCAGCGAAAACTGCTGTAGCCCCTACCAGGGAACAGCTTGAGGCTGCAGCCGCTGAAATAGCAAAGTCCAAGGCCGAAGCAGCCGCTCAGGCGGAGGCTGCAGCTGCCGAAAAAGCCCAGGCTGAGGCCGAAGCAGCCGCTCAGGCGGAGGCTGCAGTCGCTGAAATAGCAAAGGCCAGGGCCGAAGCAGCAGCTCAGGCAGAAACTGCAGCTGCCGAAAAAGCCCTGGCCGATGAGGCTGCCAGGATACAGGCCGAAGCAGTCGCCAAGGCTCAGGCTGAGCTTGAAGCAGCAGCAAAAATTCAGGCTGAGCTGGCAGCCCGGGCACAGGCAGAGGCTGCGGCGAAAGCTGTAGCCGAGGCAGCTGCCAAGGCGGCGGCTGATAAAGCGGCGGCGGACAGGGCCGCTGCTGAAAAAGCTGCTGTGGAAAAAGCAGCAGCAGAGAAGGCTGCCTTTGAAAAGGCCGCAGCTGAAAGGCTGGCAGCCGAAAAAGCGTTAGCAAAGGCAGCTGCGGATATGGCAGCCGCTGACAAGGCAGCTGAGGATCAAGCCGCCGCTGAAAAGCTGGCAGCTGAAAAGGCGGCTGCAAAGGGTGCCGCTGATAAAGCTGCAGCAGACAAAGCGCTTGCAGAAAAGAAGGCTGCTGACAAAGCTTTGGCCGATAAGCTTTCGGCCGAGAAGGCTGCCGCGGAAAAAGCCATCGCCGACAAGGCAGCTGCCGATGCTGCCGCCGATGCCGCAGTCAAGGCCGAAGTACTGCGAATAGCCAACCTCGATGTCCCGCCACCGACCTTCAAGACGGCAGGTGGCGTGTTTGCCGTAAGCGTGCAAGTCGCAATCGATCCACCTGATCTCAAGGAAGCCCAGGTCAATTACACAATCGATGGCAGTGAGCCCAGTGCCGCTTCTGGGCAACGCTACACGGTCCCGTTTTCCATTTCGAAAACAACAATTGTAAAGGCCCGCGCCTTCGTCGTCGGGGGCAAGGTTTCCCCGGTTGTGGCCTCCGAGTACGATATCGGGGAGATCTGCGCTGCGCCGGGCGGCAAAGGAGACGGCCGGCGTGGAGCCCCACTCGGCAATGTTGCCGCCGCAATCTCTTTGGCAGATACATTAGGAATTCATACGATCAAGCTTGCAACCGGCGCCTTTACTGAATCCTTTTCAATCAAGTCAGGTGGCCTTTCGATTAAGGGTGGCTACAAGGCAGACTTTTCCGCCGATGGCGCCGCGAGGACGAGGATAAGCGGCATTGCAGGCTCAGCGAGCACCAAGAAAGCTCCAGCTGCGGCAATGGTCATCTCAGGAAGCGATGCAGACGCGACGTTGCATATCGAGCATATCGAGTTCCACGGTGGCGAGGCTTCATACAGCAGCGGCATCCTGATCGCTGACAAGGCCAGCCCGGAGCTGCTCGATTGCACTTCGTATGGAGGTTCCGGAAGCTACGGCTATGGCGCAGTAGTGGCGGGTTCCGCCAATCCAACATTCAGGCTCTGCCGCCTCGACGGGGCTGGGGGTGCGACCTCGTACGGACTGGCAGTGGATGGAGCAACCGTAAGCGTTGTGTCCTCCTACCTCGTTGCGGGAACGGGAACGGTGGGCGGCTGCGGCCTGCAGGCAACCGATGCCAAAGCCTTTGTCGCAAGTTCTGTGCTCGCGGGCAACGCGGCAAACCTGAGCTACGGTGCGGCCTACTACAACAGCAAGGGATCCAGGCTTGAAAACTGTACTATTTCCGGAGGCACAGGTTCCGCAGTCGTCGCTATCTTCATCTCCGCTTCCGATCCTGACATCGAGAACTGTATTATTGCCGCGTATGGAAGCGCCAAATCCTTTGGCGTCCAGGCAAATTATGGCGAGTCAGCCCCCAATGCCATCAACGGTTCGGTCTTTCTTGGCTGTACTGGTGGGTACTATAACGATGTCCAGTCAAAGGCGACCTATCTGGCCTTCGATGCAACAGGGCACCTCGTCGCTGCGGATGGCAAGGTACCCGTCAAGCCGAAGGGCGAGGGCAATTCCAGAGCGGACTTCAAACTTGGCAACGGCTACGAAACGCCTGCCACGGCCAATATGCCGGCTGTTGCCACTCTTGCCGGAGCCTCCTCAGCAAACATCCTGGGCAAGGCGAGGACCGAACCGAGAAAGCCCGGAGCCTGGTAGCCAGACCATCATTTTTCGCTGAGCGAGAATACTCCGTCCCAGTCTGCTGGCTGAGGAGTCTTCACAAAGGTCTCCGACCTCCTGAGATAGGTGGCCGAGGGGCCATCCCCCGGGCGCTCTACCGCCAGGGTTGCGAAGGCTTCGAGGGAGGCCTTCCAGTCGCGGGCATCGAAGAGGAGGTGGGCCTGTTCGAAACGCGACAGGAAATCGAGGTTTTCCTCCTTCGTCTCCGAACGCTGGTCGATCATCTCCCAGAGCTGCACCGGTGTATTTATGCCGACGACCCGCACCTGGTCGAGACGCCTGGAAACAAACTCGTCTCCGGCCTCTTCCTTCGTGGCGCCTGACGCGAGGATCCAGGTACCATACTGCTTGTTGACGCCTTCGAGGCGAGCGGCAAGGTTGACTGCGTTACCCATAATTGTGTAGTTCATTTTCTTCTCGGTGCCCATGTTGCCCACGACGATGTCGCCGGTATTGAGGCCGATGCGCGTTAGGAGGGGTGTCGGGCTGAGCTTGTCCGCGAGGAATTGCATGTTCATCTCGGCTTCCTTCTTCTTCATGAGGATGGCGGAAAGTACCGACTCGCGGGCATGGGTCTCATAGTGCACCGGCGCCCCGAAAAAGGAGATGATGGCGTCGCCTTCGAATTTGTCGATGGTGCCTCGCTGCGCGAGGATGATGTTGCTCATGCCTGTCAGATAGAGGTTGAGGAGCTTGACGAGTTGCTCGGGATCGAGGGCCTCGGAAATGGTGGAAAATCCCTTAACGTCGGTGAACTGTGCAGTGATCCACATCTTCTGGCCGCCAAGGCTGAGCTTGTCGGGGTCCGCTATGATCTGATTGATGATGTCGCCCGAGAGGTAGGTCCCGAAGGCCTTGCGGATAAAGTTCTTTTCGCGCTCCGAGATCAGGAATGAAAGTCCTGCATAGCCGAGGAAGGAAACAAAGGTCGAGAGCGCTGGGGCAAGTACCTGGACGTAGATTCCGGTCAGGGCGAAGAGGGCGTAATCAAGAGCAATTACGATGATTGTTGCGACGACGCCAGCCACGATCCTTGTGGCTGTCTCAAGCCTTGAGATGGCAAAGGCTACCAGGGCTGCGAGGATCAGGGATGCGAGGGCGCTGACCCAGGTCGGTGCCGGGTATATGAAGTCGCGTTGGATGATGGTGTTGGCGACCGCAGCATGGGTGCCGACATTCACATAGCTTTTATGGAATGGATTAACGCCAATATCAGTGGTAGCGGTGGCTGTCCATCCGATGATGCAAAAGGCTCCCTCGAGCTTGGAGCGGAGTTTTTTGCCCTGCTCGTCGACGATGGCCTGTGTATTGATGCAATTGCCAAACAATGTCGCCACGCGTGTCTTGAGTTCATCATAGAGAGGAGTATCGGCAGCTTTGGCCTTGGCCTTTGCCACGTCGATGATTTCGGGAAGCCGCGTATCCCATCCAGCGGCAAGGACGGTCGCGGTTTCAGCCTTGGCTGCGGCCTTGGCTGCTAGCCAGGTTGCGCGATCCTCGGCGCTGCCGCTGGCGATGGCAGCGTCGCGTGTTTCCGACTCGGCATCCCAGGCGGCGACCGCCGCGTCGATGGGGTTGGCGCTCGGCACGAGGCTCCATGCCTGGAGCTTGGCAAGGTAGCGGAGGTTCGACACGAGGATACCCTCGTTCCTGAGGTACTCGAGGATGCGATAGAAGGAAAGGTGGGTGAAGCTTTCGGCGTAATTGGCCCTGGGCCAGCGGATCAGCATCCTTCCTTCCTCGTCCAGGGGAATCGAGATGTCCATGCTCCTGTCCGCGAGCCTCGCACCCTTGAGCAGGATGCTTGAGTTTTTCACCATTACTTCAGGTTCGCCAAGTCGGCGCATGAGGGGCGAGAAGGCCAGTTGCAGGTAACGTTTTCCGTCGATCTCCTCGACTAGCCGGATGCGGCGCCTGACGCCATCCTCGTCGATGAAGACGTTCGTAAAGCCCGCACTCCTGGCCATGGAGGAAACCTCCAGAATGGGGAGAAGGAAATCCTTATCGCTGCTGCGGACCGGTGCAGCCGCAGTGACCTTGGGATAGGCGAAGCTGCTTTCCGCGATTGCACGCTGTGCAGCACTGGCCGCGTCAAGCTTTGCCGGCTGGAGGTTGATCGTCACAAATGAGTTTCCAAATAGGCGCATTGCCCTTCCGAGGTAGCTGTCATTCTCGACAGCTACCTTCCCTGTTTTTGCATAGAGGGTGCCCTTGCCTGTTTTCAGGTAGTCAAGGAGCTGCTCGCCGTAGTCCCTTGCGTCGGCGAGCTTGATATTGCCGCTTCCGATGGCGCTGAACAGATCCCCGATGTTGGATCCGATATCATCGAAGAAGCCGTCAAAGACGTTTTTCAAGCCGCCTTCGAGGTACTCGCGGTCGACGCTCATAGGGCTTTTTTCAATATACTCGATATCGAATACTGCATAGGAGGATCCAAACTCGGAGAGGCCCTCAAGGCCCTTTGCGATGAGGCCACGTGGCCAGGGCCAGGAGCCCGTGCGCACGACTGATTCCTCATCCACATCGAGGAGGACTATGGATTTGTCCTGCTTGACCTCGGGCTTCAGGCCCAGGAAGAAATCATAAGCCCTGAACTCCAGCCCCTTGGTCGCGCCGAGCAGACTGAGGATCGCGAAGAGCGCGCCGACTCCCAATGGCAGGAGCACGAGGCTCCTGTTCGTTTTATTCGTGCTCATGGCGCCTCCCCGTTGCTTACAGCCCAATGCGGATTATAATGAATCAAGGTCTGAATACAAGGATGGACGATGAATCGAATGCTGCCTTTCGCCCTCGTGTTCACCTTCTCGGTTATTTTCCCGGGGGGCATGGTCTGGGCGCAGTCCAACGAGTTTTTGGACGGCCTTCTCGCCAAGCAGTCGATCACGGTGGGGCAGACCGCCTATCTCATTCTTGTAGCTTCTGACAATCTCGCCGAGGATGCCGATGAGGCCAGGGCCTTCGAGCTTCTGACCAACATGGGCTGGGCTCCTGCAGGCGCAAAGATCAACCAGCCGATCGAACTGGCCTCCTATTCCTACATACTCATGCGTGCCTTCAACCTCAAGGGTGGGATCATGTACACCCTTTTCCCGAGTCCGCGCTATGCGTTCCGTGAGCTTTCTTCCATGCAGGTCATCCAGAGTGTCTACGATCCCGCATCCCCGGTGGACGGGTCGATGGCGATCCAGATCCTGAGCATGGTATTCGATACCCTGGGGGCGAATTGATGCAGCGCCTTTGCCGGATATGCGCCATCTCTGCGGCCTTGTTCTCCCAGACATCCATCCATGCACTGGATTTCGGACTCGATCTCTCGAACAATAGCATGGTCTCCTACGACAGCATGCCGCTCCTCAGCCAATCCAATCGTGCGAGTCCCTGGCTCAAGGTTCCCCTTGGACCAGACGCCAAGCTCTACGTCTCTGGTTTCTACGAATTCAGTGCAGCCTTTCAGGTCTCACCGGACTTCAAAACAATCAGCCCTGTGATCACTCCGCTCAGGATCGATCTGGACCGGACTGACTATGTAGGTTCTCTCAGCGCTGTCTTCGGAAAGACCTCCCTCCTCAGCTATGCCTTCGGGCGGACAAACTTTTCGGACACTGCAACCCAGGTAATCAGCGGGCTTTCGGACGGTGCCTCCGCTGAACTTGCCATCGGCAACATAAGCTACAAGGCATCGCTCGGATACCGGGGGCTGCTCTACAAGGCAGACGCGAGGTCCTACATCGATTCAGCCGATGCCGCCATCGACGATGCTGCCGTCTCCTTCACATCCCTCAACTCATATGTGGCGAGCTATTTCGCTCCGCAGCGGGCTTTTGTCGGCATTGGAGCCTTCTCCACCGAGCTTGCAAGGGGGCTCGACATCGGCTTTGAGGGCTGGGGCCAGATCGACGTAGCGGGACTTGCGCGATTGAAGATTCCAACCCATACGCTGTATCTTGAGCCCTCGGCATCAATAAAGTTCACGCGTCTCCTCGGCTGGAAGATATGGGGAGTCTATGAGATCGGCTATTCCACCGGCATCTTCCCCTCCTTTGCCTTTGGCAGCCAGTTCGACCTCTCGCTTCCGCAATACATGGGACTGCGCCTCAGCCAGAACACCCTTTTCGCGAGCGGCAACTCGGGGGTTTTTCGAACCTTTACTCCGATCCGGATGGGATCTGTGGGTTCGGTCGCCGCCTTGCCCTTCTCCGATGTCGCTTCGGTCTCGCTTGAATCCTTCCTCTCACCCTTGAGCGGCCTTTATTGTGGCCTTTCCGCAATAGCGCTGTTCAGGGCGAGCAATAATGTGCCGTCCAAGGGTTCTGTCAGGGCCGATGCCTCGGGACCCTATCTGGGCTTCGAAACCAACATGCTCCTTGCTTCCTACCCGACCTCAGACCTCATGCTTTCGATGGGGCTAGGCGTCTACGTGCCGAATACTGTCACCATGTTCGTGAAAGCGGACTCGCCCACGAAGTTCACGCTCTCAGTCTCTGCAATTTTGTCCATGTGAGGATGCCGATGAAAAACCCGCGAAGGTCGATGTTTATGGCGCTGGTATTGGTAACTGTCACAAGCCAGGCCCAGGAGGCTGTATTCTCTGAGGTCAGCGGCAAGGTGGAGTACCAGCTGCCGGGGGCCGACTGGAAACCGGCAAAGGTAGGGTCCAAGGTGAGCAAGGGCTCCCTCGTTTCCACGGGATTCAAGAGCACGGCCGTCCTCAAGATCGGAAAGATCTCGATTTCGATGAAGCCCATCACGCGTCTGTCCCTCGATGAACTCGTCAAGACGGCTGGCGGCACGCAGACCGAGCTGTACCTCCTTTCGGGGCGCGTCCACGCGGATGTCCCACCGCAGGCAGGACAGACCAGCGAGTTCAACGTCACAAGTCCTACTGCGACCGCCTCCGTGCGCGGCACGGCCTTTCTCTTCGATGGGACAAACCTCCTCGTCGATCGTGGAACGGTCAAGCTCATGACACCAACCTCCCAGTCCCGGTCGGTGGGAATGGGTGAGTTCAGCTATGTGGTAAAGGGCAGCGGCAACGTTGCCCCCCCAATAGCCGTAGTTGTCGAGCCGACGCCCATTGACAATTCTTCCGACACGACGGAGTCATCCGATACAGCAGCTGGCGACTCAGGTGGTGACACTTCGGCAACTGCTTCGTCCGGGGATGGCGGCGGCTCGGCCGATGCCTCGGGAGGGGCTGCGTCCACAGACAGCGGCAGCGCTGCCGCAGATTCTGGAGGCGCGGGTGGTGGCGCCGCAATCACTGATGCGGGAGGAAGCCCTGGAGGAGGAGGGCCTGCAGACACTGGAGGCGCAGCAGCGTCGGGTGGCGGGTCAGCATCTTCTACTCCAGCCCCTCAGGCGGCTCCTGCCGCTACTTCGAAGCCGGCTGCGGCTGCAAGCAAACCCGCCATGGGCGGAGCCATGCTGGAGCGCGTGCACGCGATCACGGTACAGGCAACAGTGGAAGCCATCGCCCAGAAGATCGACAAGCCGGCGAATCCCATTCCGAGCTTCGATTTCCACCTCGAGATCAAATAGCGCGCTTTCCCCTGACAGGGCCTTGGGGGTATAGTCCTGCCCATGCTTTACCGCCGTTTCCCCAAGATCCAGGATATCGAGGTGTCAGCCCTCGGCCTCGGCTGCATGCGCCTTCCGACCAAGGGCGGTGACGCCGCCGCCATCGACGAGGCCGCCGTCGAAGACATGTTCCGCGCCGCCATCGACTCGGGCATCAA
>SESF01012556.1_pt1 | contig 16635 bp, 13 predicted proteins | sample 3171521 | NCBI WGS metagenome assembly SESF01 (sample SAMN10866945, study PRJNA518727) | freshwater metagenome | biome: subpolar coniferous forest; feature: holomictic lake; material: water; isolation source: holomictic Lake 227, 6 m and 8 m depth | place: Canada: near Kenora, Ontario | collected...
TGGTGAGGCGGCGAATCGCGCCGCCCTTGCCCGCGGCGTCCCAGCCCTCGAAGACCAGAATAATGGACCGGTCGGCGGCGAGCGCCTCCCGCACGGCGCGGCTCAGGCGGCCGAGCCATTTCTCGCGCAGGGTGGCATAGTCCTTTTCCGCCAGGTCCTGATCCAGCGGCAGGGCGCGGAGTCGCCGCCGGCCGGACGGGCGCAGGGGCTGGGCCGGCCCCGGGGCGCCGAGCGGCGACAGCCGGGCGAAGCGGCGCTGCTGCCGGCGGAACTGCGTCAGCAGCAGCTGGCCGACCTTGAGGTCGCGGGCGCGCTCATCCTCGGCATCAATCAGCGTCCAGCGGGCGCCGGGGCAGTCCGTCTTGGCGCGGATCAGCTCGGCCGTCTGGGCGAGCCGGTCATAACTTTGGTGATGATGCCAGTCCTCCTCCGTCACCCGCCAGGCGGTGGCCGGGTCGGCGCGCAAGGTCCGCAGGCGCCGGCCCTGGGCGTCCTTGGACAGGTGCAGCCAGACCTTGATGATCAGCGTGCCGCTGTCGGCGAGCAGCCGCTCGAAGTGGCGGATGCGTTCCGCTTCGTCGGCGCAGTGGCTGAGCGCGCGCTTGTTGCGGGCCTCCTCGCGGAGCGTCTCGGTGTACCACGATCCGGCGTAGAGGCCGATGCGGCCCATCGCGGGCAGGCTGCGCCAGAACCGCCATTGGTGGGGGTGGGCCTGCTCATTCTCGGTCGGAGGATGGTAGGAGAAAGTATCGACGCCCCGGGGATCGAGCCACTCGGCCAAGGTGTTCAGGAGATTGCCCCGGCCGGCGCCTTCGGGCCCCGCCAGAATCAGGAGCACCTTGAACGGGGCTTTTTTCAGCTGCAGCTGCAGCTGCACGAGCTGCTCCCGCAGGAGGGTCGCCCTGGCTTGGTAGGTTTTTTTGGCCAGCCGCCGCGTTGCCTTTGCCATGCGCAGGCGAAGGTGGCGCGCCGACGGTGAATGTCGAGACGGAGAAACGTCTGGACCACCGATGTCACCGACGGGCCGGCCTGGCGTGTTACGATTGCGCAAAATCGCGCCGCGCCGGGCACCCGAGCCGAGTGGCTCCTTGCGGTGGAGGGCCCAAGCGGTTCTCACTTCCGCCTCACCCCCCGATATAGACATGCCCAAAAAAACCACGAATCACGACAACCAGCTCATGCAGCGCGTCCACCGCGAGCTCATTGACGACTACGACGAGGAGCTGGAGATGGAGCGCGAGGATTGGGAGCGGATTGATCCGGGCCAGGCCGCGCGCCCGGTCGAGGCCGATGCCACGCGGGAGGCGCGGAACACCTATTTTCGGGAGCTCTTCCGGCTGCAGGGGGAGCTGGTCCGGATGCATGATTGGATCGTGGCGAGCGGGCATCGTCTCGTGATTATCTTTGAGGGACGCGATGCGGCGGGGAAGGGAGGGGTGATCAAGCGCATCACCCAGCGGCTGAATCCGCGGGTGGCCCGGGTGGCGGCCCTGCCGGCCCCCTCCAATCGCGAGAAGACCCAGTGGTATTTCCAGCGCTACGTGGCGCACCTGCCCGCGGCCGGGGAGATGGTGCTGTTTGACCGCAGCTGGTACAACCGCGCGGGCGTGGAGCGGGTGATGGGCTTTTGCACCGACGCGGAGTACGAGGAGTTCTTCCGCTCGGTGCCGGAGTTCGAGAAGATGCTCGTGCGCTCCGGGATCCAGGTGATCAAGTACTGGTTCTCGATCCCCGACGAGGAGCAGGAGTTCCGGTTTCGCTGCCGGATCAACGACCCGCTCAAGCAGTGGAAGCTCAGCCCGATGGACCTGGAGTCACGCCGGCGGTGGGAGAGCTACACCAAGGCCAAGGAGGTGATGTTCGAGCGGACCCACATCCCCGAGGCCCCCTGGTGGGTGATGCAGGGAGCCGACAAGAAAAAGGCGCGGCTGAACTGCATCCATCACCTGCTCTCCCAGGTGAAGTACGCGCCGGTCGAGCACGAGACCATCGAGCTGCCCCCGCGGGTGCATCACCCCGACTATCGCCGCGAGCCCGTTCCGCCCTCGATGCTGGTCCCGGAAATCTACTGAGCCGAATCCGCGGGTGGCGCGGAGGTGATCGGGGCGGGGACGTCGGGCTGGGGCTGGGCGGGGAGCGCCGTCGCCTGGAGCGCCGTGCTTGGGCGGACCCGCTTGGGCGCCGGCTTGGCCTTGCGTGGGGCGGGCTTGCGCGGGGTGCGCTTGGCGGCGAGGGCGGCCAATTCGCCTTTGAGTGATTTGACGGCCTTGCGAAATTTTTTGGCGTCGCGCTTGGCCTCCTTGAACTTCTCCTTGGCGGCGCGAAAGCCGAGCTTGGCCAGTTTGGACACTTTCTTGGCCGCCTCGGCCTGCTTCTGGGCGGCAGCGATCCGGGCGTGAAGTTCGTTGGCGGCGGCCGTGGGCACGGGTTTTTTTGTCATGGGGTAACGGGCTTGGGTGCGAAAGGTTGGGCTCCCGGCGCAAGCGGAGGCAATCCTCCTATTGTTACATTATTGGGGGTGATGCGCTGGGCCGGCGGGGACGATGCTGGTGTTACAATTTGCCTGATTGTCACGTGGGCAGGGTAGACACGGACCCGGCCGGGGGGCTTTGCTTTATTTAATCCTAAACGATGGAAATGCAGCAGGTTCCAAGATGAAGTACTGGGCTCTGGCGGGCTGTCTATGGCTGGCCGTGCAGGCGTCCGCCGCCTCCGGCTTGAGCGAGGCGGAAGCCCTCTGCCGGTCCCGCCGGTTCGCCGAGGCCGAGGCAGTTTATCATCAGCTGGACGCCGGCGGTGCACCGCGCGCCGCGGTTGCGTATGGCTTGGGCAAGATCGCGATCTTCCGCGGAGACTATGTGGCGGCGGTCCGATTATTGGAACGTGCGGTGGCCATGGCACCGGACCATTCGGACTATTTTTTGTGGCTGGGAAACAGCTACGCCTGGGCGGCCTCGACGGCCCCGCTCGGCGGCAAGATGGAACTAGGGCGTAAATGCCTCGCGGCCTACCGTCGGGCGCTGGAACTCAACCCGGACAATGTCCCGGCGCATCTCAGCCTGATGAATTTTTACCGGCATGTGCCCGCCGTCTTGGGTGGCGGCATGCAGAAGGCCCAGGCGGAAGCGGAGGAGATCGGTCGCCGCGATGCCGCGCGCGGGGCCTATGCCCGGGCGGTGCTCTACGCCCATGAAAAGCAATACCCGCGGGCCTGGGTGACGCTGGAAGCCTTGCTGCACCAGTCGCCAGACCACTATGCCGCCAATCTGTTGTATGGGCGGCTGGCCCTGGTGACCGGCACGCGCACGGCGGAAGGGGAGGCTTGTCTGCGGCGCTGCCTGGAGGGTTGTCCGAGCGAGGATGACGAAGGGCAGGACACGGTGCGGTGGTGTCTGGGCCAGCTGGCGGAAAACCGCCATGAGGTCGCGGCCGCGCGCCGAGCGTATGAGGACTGCCTGCGAACCAACCCGACCTTTGGGCCGGCCCTCGACGGGCTGGCGAGGTTGCACCCGGCGGGGCCGGGGACAACCGCCGTCACCAGCGTCCAGACAAAGACCGGCGCCTCACGACTCATGGCCGCCGACCCGCGGCCAGGCCAGGGTGAGTGAGGTTTAACCCGTTTGTCTTTTACCCGTCATGCGGTCGTGACGAAGAGGCGGTAAGGTCAGGGTCCAATAACAAGCATGACGAACCATTCGAAAATCCCGCTGAGTCTCTCACTGCTCCGGCCGAAAGACCGCATGTTGATCGAGGCGTTAGCGCGCGGGTTCAGTGCGGATGCCCGGGAGTTCAGGCAACTGGCGCTCCGGGTGACGCGCCGGCAGCGGGGCGCGAGATCCACCGCCGTCTGAAGGCGTGGGGCGAGATCCCGTTTCCGCTGGCAGCGGGCCGCGGGTGAGATTTTGTCGACTCGGGCCGGTGGGGCGGTATGGCTTGCGGTGCCTCGGCTAACATTTTTCACCCACTACCATGTCCAACACATCCAATCCCTCCCCCGCCGCCCGCAAGAAGTGCGGCTGTGGCAAAACGAAAGACGCCCAGGGTTTCTGCGACGGTGCCCACTCCAAGCCGGTCGAGGCGCCCGCCCGCAAGAAGTGCGGCTGCGGCAAGACCAAGGACCCCGCGGGCTTCTGCGATGGCTCGCATGCCCGCTGAGCCAGCGGAGGCATCCCCGCACGGCTGAAGCCTCCGGCTTCCGGGCCGCTTTTCCAGCACACCCTCGCGGGTGTGCTTTTTTATTGTTCCCAATCGTCGCCGGCCCGGGGCCGCCGGGCTCAGGTCGCCTCGTTCTCGTGGGTGCGCTCGGGCAGCCAGCACGACCACACGGCGGCGGCGAGGGCGAGGCCGCTGGACGCCAGCAGGGCGAGGCGGAAGTCGCCGACCGGCGCGAGCCAGCCGAAGAGGAGCGAGGCCGCGGCGGCGGCGAGGCGCCCGATGTTGTAGCAGAAGCCGGCCCCGGTGGTGCGCAGCAGGGTGGGGAACAGCGGCGGCAGGTACATGGTGAAGAGCGCGAAGACGCCGGAGAAGAAGCCCGCGAGCGGCACCCAGAACCACACGAGCGCGCCGAAGCCGCGCGGCACCGCGAACGCGCCGGCCATGCTGCCGCCCAGCCCGAGCAGCATCACGACGATCGCCCGGCGGTTCCCGAGCCAGCGGGCGAGCCCGCCGGCCGCGAAGTTGCCCGCGATCGCCAGGGCGTTGACCGCGAAGAAGGCGGCCGAGACGCGCCGGGTGATCTCCCTCGCCGGAACGCCCTCCGCCTCGAGCAGCCGGCGCAGGTGCTGCGGGTGCCAAAAGGCGAACAGCCACCAGGCGGAGAGCCCCAGGGCGCACACCGCCATCGTGCACCAGGTTGTGCGGGCGAGGCCGCCGCGGAACAGGTCGCGCACGCCCGGCTTCGCCGCGACCTGTGCCGCCGCGTGCTGCCAGGCCTCCGGTTCCGGCACCGCGCGCCGGATCCAGAACACGAGCAGCGCCGGCGCGACGCCGGCGAGAAACACCATCCGCTCGGACGGCGGGTGCGGCAGGAGGGTGACGAGCCCGACGAGCAGGGCGGCGCCGAGGATGCCGAGGTTGACGCCGCTCTGGAGCACGGCCGCCATCCACGGGCGCCAGGCCTTGGGCCAGGTCTCGGTGAGGAGGGAGGCGCCGACGGCCCACTCGCCGCCGATGCCGAGCGCGGCCACGAAACGGAAGAGCATCAGCTGCCACCACGTCTGGGCGAACGCGCACAGGCCGGTGCACACCGCGTAGGTGAGCACGGTCAGGGCCAGCGCGTGGCTGCGGCCGATCCGGTCGCCGAGCCGGCCGAAGAACGCGCCGCCCAGCGCCCAGCCCACGAGGAAGGCCGCCTGGATGTACGCGCTTTTTTCCTTCACCGCCGGGTCGGCGCTGCTCGCCACCCCGAGCAGCTGCACCACCAGCGGCAGCGCGATCAGGGTGTAGAGGTGCAGCTCGAGCCCGTCGAACAGCCAGCCGAGCCAGGCGGCGGCCCCGGTCTTCCATTGCTGCGGGCTCAGTTCGCCCAGGCGGGTCGCTTCGCGGGGGGCGGCGGGGAGGCTCATGCGGGGGGTGCGAGCGGGACAGGGCGCGGGCCCCCGCTCAAGTCCAAAGCGCGGCGGTCCGGCCCGGTGCGCAGCATTGCCAACCCCGCCCCGCCGCCCTATCAACCCCCTGCCCAGACTGCGCGCCCGCCGGCGCAATCCGGGCTCCCCCTTGGATCCCGGCGGCGGGATCCGCCGCCCCCATGAATTCCGCCCTCGCCGTATTTGCGCACCCGGACGACATCGAATTCGTCGCCGCCGGCACGCTGCTGCTGCTCCGGCAGCGCGGCTGGGAAATCCACTACCTGCACCTGTCCACCGGCAACTGCGGCAGCACGCAGCTCGGCCCGGCCGCGACGCGCCGGGTGCGGCGGCGGGAGGCCCGGGCCGCCGCGCGGATCCTCGGCGCGCACTTCCACCCGCCGTGGTGCGACGACCTCGAGATCCTCTACGACGTGAAAACCCTGCGGCGCGTCGCCGCCGTCGTCCGCGCCACCCGGGCCCGCATCGTGCTCACGCACTCCCCGCAGGACTACATGGAGGACCACAGCACGACCTGCCGGCTGGCGGTGACGGCGGCCTTCGCGCACCGCATGCCGAACTTCCACACCGTCCCGGCGCGTCGCCCGTACGGCCACGACGTGACGGTGTACCACGCCCAGCCGCACGGCGGGTGCGACCCGCTCCGGCGGCGCGTCGCGCCCGGCGCCTATGTGCAGACCACCGCGGTGCACGCGACGAAGCTCCGGGCGCTCGCGGCGCACCGCAGCCAGCAGGACTGGCTGGCGGCCAGCCAGGGGATGAATTCCTACCTGCAGGCCATGGACGACCAGTCGCGGGCGCTGGGGAAGAGGTCGCGGCGGTTCCAGCACGCCGAAGGCTGGCGGCGGCATTCCGCGCAGGGCTTCGGGACCCCCGGCGCCGACCCGCTGCGCGAGGCGCTGGGCCGGGACTACCGGGTGAACCGCGCCGACGAAGCCACGCGGGAACCCGCCGGCTGAACCTTTCGCCTCCCGCCGACCAACCACCCCCGACCATGCCCCGCAAACTCAGCTCCATCGCCCCCGACTGGTGGGATTACACCACGCTCGACTCCAGCCTCATCCGCGCCGCCGCCGCGCTCACCCCGGAAAAAATGGCCAAGCTCTCCCGGCCCGGGTTCAAGGTGGTGATGTACGACACCCTGGCGGAGTTTTACCTGGCCGAGGCGCTGGAATACATCACGGCCTGGCAGCAGTCCACGCCCGACAACCCGGTCGGCATCTGCGGCCCGATCGGGCCGACGGAGCAGCTGCCGCTGGTGGCGCGCCTCGTCAACGAACTCGGCCTCAACCTCCGCTCCGGCCACTTCTGGGGCATGGACGAGTGGTACATCGACGGCCGCGAGGCGCGCCCGACGCACCCGCTGTCCTTCGAGCGGGCCGACCGGGAGCTGTGCTTCAACCGCATCCGCCCGGAGCTGGTGATGCCGGACAGCCAGCTGCATTTCCCGAAGGCGGACACGGCGGCGTACCGCCGGAGCTGGGCGACGGGCGTGCGCTGCGCGGTGATGCAGGGCGGGCAGGGCGACGTGAAGCACTGGGCGTTCAACGACCCGCCGCGGCGCCAGGGCAAATACCGGAACGCTCCCCCCTCGCCGGCCGAGTGGCGCAAGCTTCAGACCCGCGTGGTGGAACTGCATCCGCTCACCATCGCGCAGAACGCCCGCACCTCGGGCGGGGGCAACATTTCGCTCGTGCCCACGCAGGCCATCTCGGTGGGCCCGGCGGAAACCTGGCAGGCGGAGAAGGTTTCCATCTGGCATGCCGGCATGCACGACAACCCCTTCGGCCAGCGGCTGACCACGCTGATGGTTTCCCAGCGACTGCCCGACACCGCCGTGCCGATGTCGCTGCTCGCCGACCATCCCAACGTGCAGTTCAATTTCTACCGTCCCGGCATCGGCGCCTGCGACGTGGAGATGCACTGAGCCGGGGGCGCCTGCTCCGCGCCACCCGCGCGGGCCAGCGGCGGAGCGCCCGGCCGGCTCGGCCCGGTTCGGCGGTCAGCCGCCGAACAGCTGGTGCCAGACGACCGGGCCGTTTTCCCAGAAAATCAGGGCGACGCCCATCAGCGAGCCGCCGGCGATGATGCCGGAGGCGACCGGGTAGTTGTAGAGCTCGGCCTGCGCCGGGCGCCGGCGCTCCAGGCCCCAGGCGGCGAGCGCGCCGACAAAAAAGAGGAAGCCGTAGTACCAGTGGAAGGTCCACGACAGGCCGATGCCGGAGGCGGAGGGCAGCCACTTGGCCTGGCGCGGGAACCACCGCGGGAGGAGGGTGAGCAGCGCGCCGGTGAGGCCGCCGAGGGCGATGGACCAGAGCTTGACCGGCTCCAGCGCCTCGAAGCCCTTGCTCAGCGCGAGGGCGACGACGCGCCAGGTCTGGGCCGCCGGCGCGGGAAACTGGTCCGAGCCCAGCACGCTGGCCGTGGGCACCATGAGGCGGAAGGCGAACACCGTGGCCACCGTGCCGATGAAGATGCCGCAGAACTGGGCGATGAACTGCTTGCGCGGGTTCGCCCCGAGCAGGTAGCCGCTCTTGAGGTCGGTGAGCAGGTCGGCCGAGGAGATGGCGGCGCTCGAGGTGATGTTCGCGCTCATGAGGTTGATGTTCATGTTGCCCGGGTTGAGCGCGCCGAAGACCAGCTGCGTCACCTTGCCCATGGCGCCGACCGGCGTCGTGTCGGTCTCGCCGGTCACCCGGCAGGCGACGAGCGCGAGGAAGAACGACATGGCGACGGCGATGACGCTCTGCCAGATCGGCATGTTGAAGCTCACCTTGGCGAGCCAGCAGAGGGCCACGAGCGAGACCGCCTGGCCGATGAAAAACCACGAGAGCGGCGTCTCGAGCGCGTCCATTTCGCTGGCCGCGTTCGCCGGGCCGCCGAAGAGCCCGCGCAGGCCGCGAAAGGCCCGGGCGATCGCGCGCCACTGCATGAAAAACGCCAGCAGGCCGGACACGACCATGCAGGACACGCCGCCCCACAGGGTCCACTGGACGACCGACCGGTAGCCGGTCCCGGTGATCACGCCCTGGGCCTGCATCAGGGGGACAAACACCGCCCAGCACAGCGTGCCGCCGAGGAAGATGCTGGCGGCGGCGCGGATGCCCATGAGGGCGCCGGCGGCGATGAAAATGGGGTCCCAGACGAAGGTGACGGTGCGGCCGATCCACGCCGGGCCGAAGACGACCTGGTCAAACCGGTCCACCAGCGCGCCGAGGCCGAAGGGCTCGAGCCGCGTGCTGACCAGGCGCAGCCCGTCGGTCCAGAACTGGCTGACCGCGGCGGCCACCCCCGCGTAGCTGAGGGCGCGGGCGGATTGCGCGGCGCGGCGGCCCTTCGAATAGAGCGCGCGGAGCGTCTCGGCCGTCGCGATGCCGGTGGGGAAGCGCAGCTGCTCCACGTTGATCATCTGGCGCTTCATCGGGATCGCCATGGTCACGCCGAGCACCGCCAGGAAAAACACCCAGGCCAGCGTGAGCCCCAGCGGGAGCGCCTGGTTGTTGATCATGAAATACGCGGCAAAGGCGGACACCAGGGTGGTGCCGGTGGAGTAGCCGGCGGCGCTCGAGGTCGACTGCATGCAGTTGTTCTCGAGGATGGTCATCGGCGTCTTGGCGAGCCCGAGCCGCAGGAAGACGGACCAGACCGCGTAGGACACGATGCAGGCGGTGATCGTGACGCCGAAGCCCCAGCCGGCCTTGAGGCCGATGTAGAGGTTGGTGAGGGAGAGGATGCCGCCGAGGGCGGTGCCCATCAGCACGGCCCGCAGGGTGAGCTGGGGCATGCGGTCGCCGCGGCCCCGGTAGACCTGCTCCAGCCACTGCTGCTCGATCTCCTCCGGCGTGCCTTGGAAACCCTCGATGCGCAGGGGCTGGTCGTTGGTGGATTCGTCGGGGGGATTTCCGGTCGGGGGGACTTCGGGGTGGGACACGGGGGTGCGCGTTGGCCAGCTGGGCTGGGGGAGTTGGGGTGCGGTCAAAGACCGTCGCGGCCGGCCCGGGACTGGCGCCGACTCCGACGGTCGCCGCCCAGAATCCACCTTCAGGCGCGGATGACAAGAAAACGCCGGTTCTTTCAGGCTGGTTGACCATTTCGGTGGCCAAGCCCTAGCTGCCAACATTCGTCACCTAAGACCTCCACAAGGGAGCGGGACTACTAGGCTGAGGCAGCAGAGGCACGTATAAGGATAGTATGCCTTTATTAATTTCCTGAAAGAACCGGCGAACACCCATTACTACGGCACGTCGGCGCCGGGCTTGATTGGTTTTTTTGGGGAAGTTTAAAGGCGCTCTCCGTGCACCGCCCACCCGCCCCGGCGTACGGGCCGCGGCCCGCCCAGCGACCCGGTCGGGTCGCCATGAACAGTGATGCCGGCGCACCGTAAAACTATTGCTTGGGGCGCGATAACGAGTTGAAGGCCGCCGATAACTGCGGCGTATGGGCGGGTGTAAAGCACCCGTAAATAATGCCGGGACCCCATGTTTGGTTCGCGTGGGATAATAAATTCTCCAGCAAAGGCTCCCTTGAAACAAAATTACACAGCGACGGCTTGCCAGCAGGCGCGCGGCCCGAAAACTGCCCCCTCCATCTACATGACCCAATTTATCAAACTGCCCCGTTACTGCCGGATGGCCCTGGTGGTCGCGCTCCTGTCCGGATGCCTCAGCGTGCAAAACGCCCGGGCGGTTGAGCCGGTTGATGCCGCGGCCAAAGCCTATGGCTGGCTGGCCTCCCAGATGACCACCCGCGGCCTGATCGCGAGCTACACGGGCGGGACGCAGGCGTACACCTACGACCAGTCGGTCGCCGTCATCGCATTTTCGGTCGCGGGGGACACGGTCCGCGCCAAGACGATCCTGCTGGCGATGCAAAAGCTGCAGAATTCCAGCGGCTCCTTTTATGGCTCCTACAGCCTGAGCACGCTCAAGGCGGGTGATGCCTCCCAATGGGTGGGCGCCAACGCCTGGGTGGCGTTGGCCGTGGCCAGCTACGGCAAGATCACGGGCGACCACTCCTTCGACGCGATGGCCAAGAAGGCGCTGGCGTGGTGCCTGAAGTACCAGCAGTCGGACGGCGGCTTGAATGGCGGCATCGGCTCCAATGGCAAGGCGGTGACCTGGGCCTCCACCGAGCACAACCTGGATGCCTACGCCGCCTGCCGCTACTTCGGGCTGCCGGCGGCCACCAAAATCAAGTCTTTCCTGGATAATGTGGTCTGGGACGCGCAGCTGCTCCGCTTCTACACCGGGCGCAAGGATCCGTCCATTTTCAGCGATGTGAACGCCCTGGGGGTGCTGGCGCTCGGCGCGAACGGCACCCGGAGCTATGGGTCGGCGCTGAGCTTCAACGAACTGCGCATGCTCAACACCCAGGTGAACACCCGCTGCATCGCGACCGGCTTTGATTTCGACGCCAGCCCGGCCAACGATGTGTGGCTGGAGGGGACCGCCCAGTGCGCCCTGGCCTACTCGGTCGCCGCCAAGCCGGTCAGCTGGAACTATTACACCAGCCAGATCATCCTCGATCAGGACGCCAGCGGCGGGGTCCAGTATTCGATGAAGGGGACGACGGACAACCACTTCACGTTTTCCACGGTGAACTGCGTTTCCAGCACCGGCTGGCTGGTGCTCGTGGTGGCGAACTACAATCCGATGCGGCCGTAAGCGGGTGCGGCGGCCCGAGCGGGCGGCGCCCAGGGGCCTCCGCTCAGTCCAGCAGGCGCCCGGCCCACTTCGGCCCGGCGAAGGGTCGGCCCGGCCCGGCTCCGAAAATCACCCGGCGCCAGCGCGCGACCAGCCGGTAGCCGGCATTGCGCCAACGGGTCGGCACCGCGCCGAGCACGGCCGCGAGCGCCGTCCCGAGGCCGCCGCAGACGCGGAGCGCAGCCACCACGCCGTCGGTCTCCAGCAAGTAGCCCTGCGGCGCCGGACGGTGCCAGTCCGGCACCAGGACCAGCGAATCGAACGTGGCGGTCGGCAGTCCCTGCCGCCGCAGGTACGCCTGCCCCGCGTCGCCCTGCAGGGCCGCGAACTTCAGCCGCTGCCGGCGATCGAGCCGACGCAGGAGGCGGACCGCCCGGAGGCAGAGTCCGCAGGCGCCATCAAACAGGAGCACCGGCTGGGCGGCGGAGGGGTTCACGGGTGGGAAGGCGGGACTCCGGCCCGCGGGCTCAATACGCGCCGCATTCCTCCACCAGTTCCGCCACCCGGTGCAGCCGGCGCTCGAGCCCGTCCGGCGGCACCTGGTCGGCCACCCCCAGCACATAGCGCGGCTCCGTGCGCATCACGGCCAGCACGGCGCGCACGTGGCGCTCAAACTCCGCGTCGCTCACCGTCGGTGAAAAATACGCCCCGGGGATCCCGCCCCAGAACCGCGTCGGCGTGTCGCCGCAGAACCCCGCCCAGTCCGCCACCGCCAGGTCGCCCACCGGCGACGGCGTGAGACTCTCGATGAAGTCGAACCCCACGGTGCACTCCTGCCGCAGCAGGCCCCGCAGCGTGCCGTCCAGGTGCATGCAGGAGAACTTGCCGGCCGCGCGGATGCGCGCGGTCCAGGTCTCCTGGTACGGCCGCATGAACCGCTCGAACAGCGCCGGGCCCACGCTCTCGGAGGAGAGGTTTTCCGGGATCATGAGCAGCTCCGCGGGGCTGGCGACGGCGAGGGCCGCCGCCGCGTCATGCGAGCGGCGGACGACCTCCAGCGTGTCGGCGAACAGCTCCGGCGCATCCTCCAGCATGTCCACGGTCGCGATGATGCCGGCGTCGAGCGCGACGAGCTGCATGAACGGGCTCTTGGGCAGGTAGGCGAGGTGGAGGCCGCCGTCGCCGATCTGCGGCCCGCGGGTGTGGCCGAAGGCGTAGTCCGCGACGTAGCGGGTGTGGGCGTGGAGATAGCGGTAGGCCGGCAGGTCGGCCGCGCCCTTGAGCAGGTGCTCGACCGGGCCCTCGGTGAAGGACTCTGGCAGCCACGTCCACCGCTCCTGCAGCGTGCCGTGCGGCGTCTCGATGCGGCGGATCCGGTCGGGGCCCTCCCGGCGCTCGGTCACGCGACAGTCCTCCACGATCGTCTCGAAGGGGAAATAGCCCTGCAGGTAGAAGCCCAGGCGCAGCTCGCGGTGCCAGTCGAGGTAGGCGGCGCTTTGCTTGAAGCCCTCCGGCCGCTGGCCGCGCCCGATCTGGGCGGTGGCGAGGTAGTCGAGGTCGCCGAACCACGGCACTCGGTCGGGTCGTTGACCGCGCAGGACGGCCAGCGCGCGTTCGCGGGGGGAGAGGGACATGCCCTTCCGGTAACAGCAACCGGGCCGGGGGCAATCCCGTTAAACCGGGCGCCCTCGCCGCGGGCGGCCCGGCCCGGAAACCCGGCGCGGCGCAGCACTTAAGCTCGCCACGCGGCCATTTGGCTTCCTGATCTACGGGCGCAGCCGGACTCCGCCCGCGGGAGCCCGGCGGCCTCCGTCCCAACCCGAACTTTGCGCCTCCCGTGGTGAAAAACGAACTCGAGCCAGCCCGTCAGCTGTTGTGTGCGCTGCAGGTGGACCTGCGCGGCGCGCTGCTGGCGGCGCGGACGAAGGGGGCGAAGACCTTCGCCCGGATCGCGGCGGTCACCGCGGCCGACACGATCTACCAGGTGGACAAGATCTCGGAGGCGGCGATCCTCGCCTGGTTTGAGCGGCACTGGCCGCGGGCCTGGCCGGTGGAGCTGGTGATGGAGGGCCTGGCGGACGGCGAGGCGGTGACGTTCCCGCGCGGCACGCCGGTGGCGCGGACGCGGTACAAGTGCATCCTCGACCCGATTGATGGCACGCGGAACCTGATGTACGACAAGCGCGCGGCGTGGGCGCTGGCGGCGCTGGCGCCGCAGCGCGGGGCGCGGACCCACCTGGGCGACATCGTGGTCGCGGCGATGACGGAGCTGCCCACGAGCAAGCAGGGGTGGGGCGACCAGCTGAGCGCGGTGCGCGGGCGGGGCGTGGTGGCGCAGACGCACGACCTGCGGACGGGCCGCCGCCGGCCGCGGGTGCTCCAGCCGTCGCGGGCCCGGCACTTCGAGCACGGGTTCGCCTCGATCGCGCGGTTTTTCCCCGAGGGCAAGGCGCTGCTGGCCACGATCGAGGAGGAGCTCTGGCGCGAGCTCGGCCTCTACGGGAAAAACGGCGGGCAGCTGGTGTTCGACGACCAGTACCTGTCGACCGGCGGGCAGATCTACGAACTCGCGGTCGGGCACGACCGGATGCTGGGCGACCTGCGGCCGCCGGTGTATGCGCAGCTGCGGCTCGGGAGCGGGGCGCTGTGCTGCCACCCCTACGACATCTGCACGGCGCTGATCCTGACCGAGGCGGGCGGCCTGGTGGAGACGCCGGCGGGCCGGCCGCTCCGCGCACGGCTCGACACCACGACGCCGGTCGCCTGGATGGGCTACGCCAACGCGAGCCTGGCGCGCACGGTGCGGCCGGTGCTGCGGCGGCTGCTCCGGCGCCATTGCGGCGGCCGGGGCGAAGATTAGGTTTTCCAAAGCGCCCGGGCGCCTGCTTAGCTGGCCCCGCCATGAACATCATCGGCCTCGACATCGGCGGCACGAAATGCGCGCTCAGCGTGCCGGACGGCCCGGAGCGGGTGCGGGAGGTGGTGCGCTTTGCCACGACCGACGTGCACGGCACGCTCGACCGGCTGTTCCGCGAGATCGCGCGGCTCGCGCCGCCGCCGGACACGGTGTTTGGCGTCTCGTGCGGCGGGCCGCTGGACAGCGGCCAGGGGCTGATCCTGTCGCCGCCGAACCTGCCCGGCTGGGACCGCATCGCGATCTGCGCGCGGCTGACCGAGCGGTTCGGGGGGCGGGCGTTCCTGATGAACGATGCGAACGCGTGCGCGCTCGCCGAGTGGCAGTTTGGCGCGGGGCGCGGCTGCCGCAGCCTGCTGTTCCTCACGATGGGCACGGGGATGGGGGCGGGGCTGATCCTCGACGGCCGGCTGTACGAGGGGGTGACGGGCAACGCGGGCGAGGTCGGGCACCTGCGGCTGGCGCCGGCCGGCCCGGTCGGCTACGGCAAGGCGGGCTCGTTCGAGGGCTTTTGCTCGGGGGGCGGGATCGCGCAGCTGGCGCGGCAGCGGGTGGCGGAGTTCACCGGGGTGAGCGCGCTGCGGTCGCTGGCCGCCGACCAGCTCACCGCCCGGGAAGTGGGCGTGGCCGCCGAGGCCGGCGACGCGCTGGCGCGGGCGATCTGGCACGAGGTGGGGGAGCGGCTGGGCGAGGCGCTGGCGCTGCTCATCGACGTGCTCAACCCCGAGCGCATCGTGATCGGCAGCATTTTCCAGCGGTGCGAGCGGTTCGTGGCCCCGGCGATGCACGCGGTGATCGCGCGCGAGGCGCTGCCCGCCAGCGCGCGGGACTGCACGATCGTGCCGGCCACGCTGGGCGACCAGATCGGGGCCTACGCGGCGGTGGCCATCGCCCGCTACCACGCGGAGCAATCCGGCGCCCCGGTCTCCCCCACGGCGTCCGGAAGCTGATTATTCCCCTGGAAATCCGCCCGCCCCTCATGTTTTGCGAATGACAGCGCCCCGCGCGCGCCTAGCTTCGGCCTAACCCCACCCGCGCCGCCGGACCGGCGCCAACTCCCGCCCCGCCATGAACCAATCCCGCCGTGTTTTCCTGCAGTCCACGTCCCTCCTGGCCGCCGCGCTGCCGCTGGCCCGCCTGCGCCTCGGGGCTGAAACCCCGCCGCCGACCCCGCCGGCCCCGGCTGCGGCCCCGCGCTCCCGCGGCCTGCTGTTTGACGAGGCGGACCTGCCGCGCATCCGGGCGAACACCACGGACCCCCGCTTCGCCGAGCTGTGGCAGAGCATGCTCGCCGCGGACCTCGCCGCGGACACCCAGTTTCTCGAGCACCAGGTGCGCCTCACCAACCACGTGGTCGACCTGCTGCACGTCCAGAAGATCCTCGACCGGTCGGCGTTCATCTACCTCGTCAACCGCGATCCCGCGCAGCTGGCCCTGGCCAAGCTGGCGATCCGGCGGATGCTCGACTACCCGGAGTGGGACAGCTTCGTGGAGGGCGGCCGGCAGGTGATGGGCCTGCAGCGCGCCACCGAGGGCAGCTTCGCCCTGCTGCTGGCGCTGGACTGCCTGGGCGACGCGCTGAGCGCGGCCGAGCGCGCGGCGGTGGAGCAGGCGGTCCTGACGAAGGGCGTGCCCGCGTGCGAGGTGGCGGTCTACGGGATGAAATACCCCGACCGGGTGAAGGGCTGGGAGTGGAGCCCCCGTAGCGACGTCGACGAGTTCCGCAACATCAGCCTCAAGCGCTGGCCGCTGATCCTCAACGCGACCAACCTCAAGATCATCCCGACGGCCTGCCTCGGCATCGCCGCGTGCCATTTTCGCGGCCGGCTGCCGCAGGCGGAGCGCTGGCTGGAGCTGGCCCGCTCCAGCGCCAAGGCGTTCGCCACGATGTACGGCAGCGACGGCTGCTACGACGAGGGCGTGAGCTACTGGGGCTACACCACGCTCTACCTGGCGCTCTTCGCCGAGGTGCTCTGGCGGACGCAGGGCATCGACGACCGCCAGCTCATCAACTACCCGGGCTCAGTGCGTTATGCGCTGACGATGACGAACCCGACGATCAACGACCACCGCCCGCGGGCGGACTTCCAGCACATCAAGGGCTTCATGATGCCGACCCTGAAGCCGGAGTTTGACGTTGTGAATTTTGGCGACGCCAACGGCGGCGTGGACGTGTCGGTGGCCGCCTGGGTGCACCGCACGCACGGCGACGGGCTGGCGCAGTATGTGGCCCGCGAGATCGGCGAGGCGAAGTATGTCTACGGCCTGATCTGGTACGACCCGCGGGCCGCGGCGACGCCGCCGGAGCCGGCCCTGCTCGACCAGCGCCTGACCAACGACCTCGTCGTCTCCCGCACCGGCTGGCACACGCCGGACAGCGTGCTGGCGCTGCGCAGCGGCGGCCCGGCCAACCACGAGCACGCCGACCGCAACAGCGTCATCTTCAAGGCCCACGGCGAGCGCCTGCTGCACGACCCGTTCCGCGCCGCCTACG